>JABLTH010011098.1_pt1 | contig 117596 bp, 112 predicted proteins | sample 7875711 | NCBI WGS metagenome assembly JABLTH01 (sample SAMN14941262, study PRJNA633318) | bioreactor metagenome | isolation source: bioreactor | place: China | collected 2019-03-05
CGCCGATGTGATCCAAGCCCGCCACAAAACGTGCACGCGTCAGTGCCTGATGCTCCCATACCCAGGCTTTATGATGCTGATACTCCCTGAACGCGGCCACCGTACTGACCAGCAAACCACTATTGCCATCTGGGCGTAACTGCAAGTCGGTCTCATACAGCAAGCCGGCATTGGTCAGCGTGTTAAACCAGGTATTCAGGCGCTGAGCAAAGCGTGCATAGACCTCCGGGGCCTGCTCCGCGTCATCTTCATATAGAAAAATAATATCCAGATCCGAGAGATAGCCTAATTCTTTGCCGCCCAGCTTGCCGTAGCCGATCACGGCGAACTGGGGCGTATCGCGGTGTTTGATCGCCAGGTTTTGCCACACGGTCTGTACACTGACCTGCAAGATCACGTCGGCCAGTGCGCTTAAGTCGTCCGAAATCGCCTCCAGTGACAACGCCGTCATCACGTCCTGTGCCGCAATTTTAAGCACGCTGGCATGCTTGAAATGTCGCATCGCATCCATTTGCGCTTCCACATCGCCGTGCAAGGCTTGCATCTGGCTTAGCAGCTCGGTTTTCAATTGGGCGGCATCCAATCGCTTGAACAAGGTCTGCTTATTGAGCAACTCATCCAGCAAAATGGGGTGGGCAGAGACATACTGTGCAATCCACGGGCTGGCGGCACACAGTTTGACGATCAGCGACAGTGCATCAGGAAACTCTGCCAACAAAGCCAGATAGCTGGCGCGGCGGCAAATACTTTCCAGCAAGTCCAGCGTGCGAATGAGTGCGGTATCCGGCGTGGTGCTCTGTTGCTGTGCGGCTTCCCGCAACAGTAAGGGCATCAGTTGATCCAGCCGGCGACGGCTTTGCTCAGGCAATTGCTGGATGCGTTGGCTCGCCCGCGTCTGCTGCAACAAATGCACGATATCGCTGCCACGCGTATACCCTTGCGCAGCCAGCCATTGCTCACTGTCAGCGGCACTCAGCGTCCCTTGCCAAACAGCCGTTTCCTGTTGTAAATCCTGTTGCTGTTCGTCCTTAAAAGTTTCATCAAAAAAACTTTGTATGCGGTCTCTATGCAGATTGAGTTCGACTATAAAACTGGACCAGTCCGGCTGCTTGAGCATCTGCAGCAAGTAACCACGGTAGGTCTCAGACTCAGGCAAATCCTGGGTTTGCTGATCGTCGATGTACATGAGTCTATGCTCTAGGTTGCGCAGATAGACATAACTTTGCTTGAGGGCAGAGACTTCGTCTGCGGGCAACATGCCGCGCATCGCCAAGCAGTCGAGCACCGCCAGCGTCGGCTTGATTTGCAAATCCGGCACTTGACCACCACGGATCAGCTGGAACAACTGCGCGATAAACTCGACCTCGCGGATGCCGCCCCGCCCCAGCTTGATATTGTCCGAGAGCTTGCGCTGCAGCACATCACGCTGAATTTGCAGCTTGAGGTCGCGCATGGAGGCATAAGCGTTAAAATCCAGATACTTGCGGAACACAAACGGCTTGATCAGCTTGGTCAGCGCAGCTTCTGGCCCATGGATGACCCGGCCTTTAATCCAGGCGTAACGCTCCCACTCCCGCCCATAATTCTGGTAGTAATCCTCCAGCGCATCGAGGTTGCAAACCAGCGCGCCTTCCGAGCCAAACGGGCGCAAGCGCATATCCACGCGAAAGACAAAGCCTTCCGCCCTGACTTCATCCAGCGCCACAATGACCTTTTTACCCAGCCGCGTAAAAAAGTCCTGGTTACTGATGGACTTTTCTCCGTTGGTGTTACCCTCTTCTTCATAGGCAAAAATCAGGTCTATATCAGAGGAGACATTCAATTCACGCCCGCCCAGCTTGCCCATGCCGACCACGATCAGTTGCTGCGGCGCGCCCTTGGCTGAGCAAGGCTGACCATAGATATCAGCCAGGCGGGCGTGGTAGAAGGTGATAGCCGCAGCAATTGCCGACTCGGCCAGCGCGCTTGTGGTTTCCACCACCTCGGCAAAATCCGCCAGACCATTCAGGTCACGCACGATCAAATGTGCCATCAAGCGCTGCCTGATCAAGCGGATTTGTTGCAGAAAAACAGATTCTTCACTATTTTTTTCAATTAAAAACAGATCTTTGACATCTTGAGTCTTATATGTCTTATATAAGTTATCTAACAGATCAGTTACAAAATCTGGATGTTTTGTAACGAATCTGGCAAAAAAGGGGCTACAAGCAGCCGCATGCAGCAAATAGGCGGCCTCTGTAGACGCGACCTGCTTTTCTGTTAGAATTTGGGCAAGCTGTTGCATGGGCTGTGGCTCTAGTAACGGGATGTGTGCTCGGAGAGTTTGTCAATCAGAACCAAAATAATAACACCTGAGGTTCGCTCACACTTTCATTTTTTGACATTGATTTTTGGGGGACGCTATGTCTATCGAATCTGTACTTCATGAACACCGCGTATTCGCGCCGGGCAAAGAGTTTTCAAGCCAGGCCGCGATCGGCAGCATGGAGGAATACCAACGCCTGTGCCAGGAAGCGGCACAGGATTACGAAGGATTCTGGGCCAAACTGGCTCGCGAGCTATTAATCTGGCACAAACCGTTTACCAAGACACTCAATCAGGACCATGCCCCCTTCTACAAATGGTTTGAAGATGGCGAGTTAAATGTGTCCGCCAACTGCCTGGACAAGCACCTGCAAACCATCCCCAACAAAACCGCCATTATTTTTGAGGCGGATAACGGCGATGTGCGCAGTGTGAGCTACAAAGAACTCTACCACCAGGTCTGCCAGTTTGCGAATGGCCTCAAGTCACTCAAGCTGGTCAAGGGTGACCGCGTCATTATCTACCTGCCCATGGGCATTGAAGCCGTGGTCGCCATGCAGGCCTGTGCCCGTCTGGGCATCATTCACTCGGTGGTATTTGGCGGCTTTTCTGCCAAAAGCCTCAATGAGCGGATTATCGATGCTGGCGCGGTGGCGGTGATTACCTCAGACGGCCAATACCGTGGCGGTAAAACGCTGCCGCTCAAACAAGCAGTCGACGAAGGCATTGCCATGGGCGGCTGTGACAGCATCCGCCATATGGTGGTGTTCAAGAAAACCGGCATGGACGTCGCCTGGGATAGTACCTGTGTCTGGTGGCATGACCTGATTGCAGGCCAAGCCGACACCTGTGAGCCGGTGATGGTCGACGCAGAACATCCGTTGTTCCTGCTCTACACCTCAGGTTCGACCGGTAAACCCAAAGGCGTACAACATAGCTCGGCGGGCTATCTGCTGCACGCCATGAACACCATGCGCTGGACCTTTGATATTAAGCCCAACGATATTTACTGGTGTACGGCCGATGTGGGCTGGATCACCGGTCACAGCTATGTCGCTTACGGCCCGCTTGCCATGGGGGCGACCCAGATTGTGTTTGAAGGTATTCCGACCTATCCGAATGCAGGGCGTTTCTGGGAAATGATTCAGCGCCACAAGGTCAGCGTGTTCTACACCGCGCCCACCGCGATCCGCTCCCTGATCAAAGCCGGTGAAACCGACTTTACCACGCACCCCAACCACTTCGATTTAGCCAGCCTGCGTTTGCTGGGCACCGTCGGCGAGCCCATCAACCCCGAAGCCTGGATGTGGTACTACGAACAAGTGGGCGGCAATCGCTGCCCGATTGTAGATACCTTCTGGCAAACCGAAACCGGCGGCCATGTGATAACCCCGCTACCAGGCGCGACCCCACTAGTACCAGGCTCCTGCACCCTGCCCTTCCCTGGCATTGATATCGACGTCGTAGATGAAACCGGCAAAGCCATTGCCTGGGGCAATGGCGGTCTACTGGTGATCAAAAAGCCGTGGCCCTCCATGATCCGCACCATTTACAACGATCCCGAGCGTTACAAAGCCAGCTACTTCCCGGCTGAACTGGGTGGCAACCTGTACCTGGCGGGGGATGGCGCCGTGCGTGACGCCGACACCGGTAATTTCACCATCATGGGCCGCATTGATGACGTATTGAATGTGTCCGGCCACCGCCTGGGTACCATGGAAATCGAGTCTGCACTGGTCGCCAACCATTTGGTCGCCGAGTCTGCCGTGGTCGGCAAACCACATCCGATCAAAGGTGAGTCTGTGGTGGCTTACGTCGTACTGAAAGGCAAGCGCCCAGAAGGCGAAGAAGCCAAGAAGATCGTGGCCGAATTGCGTGACTGGGTCGGTAAAGAAATTGGCCCGATTGCCAAGCCGGATGAAATCCGCTTTGGCGACAACCTGCCCAAGACGCGTTCGGGCAAAATCATGCGCCGTTTGTTGCGTAGCCTGGCCAAAGGGGAAGAGATTACCTCTGACATTTCCACCCTGGATAACCCGGCCATCCTAGAACAGTTGAAACAGGCCGTGAATTAACCGTCTACTGACGATGGAAGGGTTAATTATTCTGATTATTTTCGCAGCGGTCGCTATTTTCCTGATGCGAAAATAATCCGGCCAAGTCTTTGATTAGGTTAAAATAGCGCTTTTTTCCACAGCGCTATTTTTTCATGTCCAGTCTGCAGCAAGAAGTTGAACGCCGCCGTACCTTTGCCATTATTTCGCACCCGGATGCGGGTAAAACCACCCTCACCGAAAAACTGCTGTGGTTTGGTGGCGCGATTCAGGTCGCGGGTGAAGTGCGTGGTCGTAAAGCCGCCCGCCATGCCACCTCGGACTGGATGGAACTGGAAAAACAACGCGGCATTTCCGTTACCTCATCTGTGATGCAGTTTCCCTATCGTGAACATATGGTGAATTTGCTGGATACCCCCGGCCACGATGACTTCTCCGAAGATACTTACCGCACCCTGACCGCCGTGGACTCGGCCGTCATGGTCATTGACTCGGTCAACGGCGTCGAAGCGCAAACCATCAAGCTGCTCAATGTCTGCCGCATGCGCGACACCCCCATCATCACTTTTATCAACAAGCTGGACCGTGAAAGCCGCGCACCGATAGAGTTACTTGATGAAATCGAGACCACCTTGGGGATGGAATGCGCGCCCATGACCTGGCCGATTGGCATGGGCAAGACCTTCCGCGGCGTCTACAGCCTGGTGAATGACAGTATCCTGTTCTTTGATCCCCGTGCTGAAAAAGGCACGTCGGAAACGATTCAAGGCCTGGATAATCCACGTCTGGACGAGCTGATTGGCTACCAGGCGCAAGAATTGCGCGTTGATATTGAGCTGGTCCGCGGTGCTTCCAACGAATTCAACAAAGAGCGCTATCTGAGCGGCAAGCAAACACCAGTGTTTTTTGGCTCCGCCGTGAACAACTTTGGCGTGCAATCCTTGCTGGATGCAGTAGTAGATTTATCGCCACCGCCACAGGCACGCAACACGGCGACACGCGCAGTCGCCGCCAACGAAGACAAGTTTGCCGGCTTTGTCTTCAAAATTCAGGCCAATATGGATCCCAAACACCGGGACCGCATTGCCTTCTTGCGCGTGTGCTCTGGCCGCTTTGAACGCGGCATGAAAATCAAGCAAGTCGCCACCGGCAAGATGCTCAACGTTAACAACGCCATCACCTTTATGGCGCAAGACCGCACCATCATGGATGAAGCCTATTCTGGTGACATTATTGGTATTCCCAACCACGGCACCATCAAACTAGGCGATACCTTTACCGAAAATGAGGCTCTCAAGTTCATTGGCATTCCGTCATTTGCGCCTGAATTTTTCCGGCGGGCACGGATTAAAAATCCGATGAAAATGAAGCAGTTACAAATCGGCCTCAAACAGTTATCCGAAGAAGGCGCGGCGCAATTATTCCGTCCGCTGCTGTCGAATGACCTGATTTTGGGCGCAGTGGGGATGCTGCAGTTTGACGTGGTGGCGCACCGTCTGGAGCATGAATACGGCGTTGATATGGTATTTGAGCCCTATGACTGCTATACCGCGCGCTGGCTCAAAGGCTCGGATGCAGACTTGAAAGCCATTGCAGATAAATATGGCTTTAACGTGGGCCTGGATAGCGCGGATGATTATGTCTACCTGGCACCCAATCGCGTCAACCTGCAAATGGCGCAGGAACGCTACCCGGATATCCAGTTTATGGAAACGCGCGAAATCGCCTAGCGAATCGCTTTATTATTCGTATAGCCTCTGTCGCCGCCCCGCCAAGCACCGCTTGCGGGGCGTTTCTTTTACTCGTGCGCAGTGTTTAGACGACTTTTGACGCGTTGCTCAAGGTCATCCATCAGCGTATAAATCAGCGGTACGACAATCAGGCTTAACAAGGTGGAGGTCACCAGCCCCCCTATCAGCGCATAAGCCATGGGCGTACGGAATCCAGTCCCTGCCCCGGCGCCGATGATCACTGGCAGCATGCCCGCAATCATGGCAATCGTGGTCATGATAATCGGTCGGCTACGCTGCTGGCAGGCGGCAATGATCGCCTCAACTCTGGACAAGCCTGCGGAGCGACATTCAATGATGGCGTCGACAATAAGGATGCCATTTTTGCCGACGATGCCCATCAACATGAGGATGCCGATCACTGCAGGCAGAGAAAGCGCCTGATGGGTGAGCGCCAGCGCCAATAGCGCGCCACAGATGGATAAAGGCAAGGCCATCATGATGGTGAAGGGCTGCAAGAGCTTTCTGAACAGCAGTACCAACACCATCCACACCAGGAACAAGCCGCTCAGCATGGCCATGCTAAAGGTACTGAACATTTCACTCAGCATTTCGGAATCGCCAGTTTCACTGAGGCTGATGCCCGCAGGCAACTGCTGCAGGGTCGGCAATTGCCGCACCGTCTGCATCGCATCGCCCAAGGAAATACCATTCAGGTCGGCAGAAATGACGATTTGCGGCATACGGTCATAGCGCGTGATGCTGGCATAGTCATGCATCAATGACAAATTGGCCACAGCATCCAGCGCGACAATCTGCTGGGTATTGGTCGTCACCGGCAGCTGACGCAAGAATGCCAGCGCAGACTGTTCAGGCACTCTGACAGCACAGCGGACCGGGACGGACTGATTATCCAGCAACACATGTGCCAGTTGCTCTTCACTGCCGCCTTTCAAGGCGATCTGCAGCTCCTCGGCAATCGCACTGGTGGTGACGCCCAGGCGCGCTGCTTCATGCGGCTTGGGCGTCACCACCAGATTGCTTTTCATGGCCGGCACCGTGGACAACACGTTAGAAAACGCCGGCAGTTTGCGCATCTCATGTTCCAGTGCCAACGCAGTGCGGTACAAACGTTGCGAGTCATGCCCGGTTAATACCAGACCAAAAGCCTTACTGCCATTTTCATTTAAGGCACTCAGTCTCATATTGGGTACGCGGCGCAACTCATATAACGCTTGCAGCTTGAACTGATCGACACTGATGTTGCGCTGTGACCGCGCCACCAGCTTGACTATCATGGTCGCGCGATTGACTTGTCCTGCAACCATGGTCTCGGCGTCACGTCCACCAATCCAGGAATACACGCTGCTAACCTCAGGCTTGCTTAGCAAGGCTTCAGTCACCTGCTCAATCGCAGCATCGGTTTGTTTTAACTGTGCTTCCGCAGGCAGCTCCACCTGCAACATGAAAAAGGCTTTATCTTCTTGCGGCATAAAGTCTGCTGGCAAGATCAATAACAGACTGGCCGAAAGCAGCAGTAACAGCCCCACCAGCAACAGGCTGATCCGTCTATGCTTGAGCGACTGTTCCAACCATCCTTGATAAAAGTGATACCAGCGGCCTTGCTGTGCCACTGGCGGAGTCGACTTTAGAAAGTAGGCGGCCATCACCGGTGTGATGAAACGTGCGACCAATAAGGAGAAAAAAGTCGCCGTTGCGACCGTGATGCCAAATTGAATAAAATACTGGCCAACCAGCCCGCCCATAAAACTGACCGGGACAAACACGGCAATAATGGCAAAACTGGTGGCAATCACGGCCAGGCCAATTTCATCCGCCGCGCGCATGGCGGCGGGATAAGGCGCTTGGCCGGTTTCCATATGGCGGATAATGTTTTCAATCTCGACAATCGCATCATCCACCAAGACCCCCGACACCAGTGACAGGGCGAGCATGCTGACCAAGTTCAAGGAAAACCCCAGCCAGTGCATGACAATAAACGTCGGGATTACAGAGAGAGGAATGGCAATGGCAGCAATCAGGGTGGCACGGGTGGAGCGCAAAAAGGCGTAGACCACCAAACCTGCCAACAACACGCCTTCCAAAAAGGACATCATGGCAGAAAAGTACGTTTTTTTGGTAAAGTCGATCTGCGTCTGCACCCGATCGGCCTGGATATGCGGCTGCGTCTGTTGCCAGCGCTGTATGGCCTGCTCAATCGCCTCTGCGACTTTTAATTCATCTGCTTTCGCCGTTCTATAAATCGCAATACCAATGGCTGGCTGACGATTAAGCCGCGTTAATTGCTGGGCAGGTTTGAAGGTATCAAGCAGATTGCCGAGGCTGGACAAGGTGACATAGCGATGCTCTCCCACAGCAATTTCCAGATGCGCCAGGGCATCCACAGATTGCGGATCCCCTTGCACGCGTAGCGATGTCTGTTTGCTGCCCAGGCTAAACTGCCCAGCCGGAGCCTGCGCAATATAGGCCTGTATTTGCTTATTCACCGTGGCGGCACTGACACCGAGTGCATATAGCTTCTCCGGTAACAGCTCAATGTGAATTTCACGGTCATAGCCGCCCTGGCGTTCAATTTTCTCCACGCCCTCCACCGCCATTAAAGCGCTGACCAGGCCTTTGTCTACCTGTTGTGTCAGCGAGGGCAGTGAAAGCGTGCCGGATTGAAAGGCATAGGTCATTAATGGCGTATTGTCATCTTCGGACTGCTGGATCAGGGGTTCTCCAACATCGCTGGACCATTGACGGCGTAGGCTGGCAACTTTCTCGCGCACCAGTGACAACACAGTACGGATATTGGTGCCATATCGAAACTCAATCTGCGTGACCGAGACGCCGTTTTCGATATAGGACGTGACATGCTTGATATTCGGGATATTGGCCACGGCATTTTCTACCGGGATGGTCACCTGCCGCTCAATGGTTGAGGAGGAGGCGCCCGGCAACGCAATCGATACCGAGACCACTGGAATTCTGACCGTGGGCATGCCGTTTACCGGCAAACGATGGAAACAATCCGCGCCCCAAACGAGCAGGATGAAGGTCGCCAAGGCAATCAGCAAAGGGTTGGCGATCGCCCAGGAAGAAAGCTTTAATTTCACTTAGTGTACTGCCGCAATGACGTTGACTGGTTCACCTTCGCGGATAAACCCGGCAAATTTATCAATGAGGCGCATGCCAGGGCTGACCCCGGACAGGATCTCCACTTCCCCATCCAAACGCTGCCCGATAGTAACGGCAATGCGCTTGGCATGTCCTTGCTCGACGCTGTAGACATAATACTGGTCGCCTTCTACGGCAATCGCACTATCTGGCACACGGATGGCATTGCGTTGCGGCAGGGTGACCAGCACGGTGGCGGCTTGTCCTGGGCTCAGCGCCGGGGCTTTGGAAAAAGCAACTTTGAGATGCAACATCTGGTTTTCATCGTGCACCATGATGCCTTTTTTACGGATATGGCCAGCATAGCTTCGTTCTGCATCCTTGATTTTCACCTGCACTGGCATGCCATGCGTTAAGGACGCAGCCACTTCCGCGCTGGTTTCGATGTCGACCTCGAGCGTGCCATCTTTGGCCAGTAAAAACTGGGATTGATTGGTTTGACTGAGCAATTGGCCAACGACCGCATTTCTTTGAATCACCAGCCCTGACACCGGGGCGACCAACTCTGCCTGTTTGATTTTGAGATCTGCTTCATCCACCTGTGCATTGGCTGACAACAAATCGGATAAGGCCATCCTTAAACGGTTGCGGGCAGTGTTAAGCTTGCTCTCTGCGGCCTGTTCGGTCTGGATACGTTGCTCCAGTAATTCTTTTGAAATCAGCCCATCCTCTGCGACTTTTTCACCGCGGACGCGTTCAGTCCGCGCCTGGTCAAGCGTTTTCTTGGCATCATCGAGCGCCGCTTCCGCTTCACTAAACGCCACAATCGCCCGCTGCTTGCTGGCAAGCGATTGTACCCGTTGCACTTTGGCCAATGGGGTATCCACCACCGCCAGTTGCTGACCGGCCTTGACGTGATCGCCCTCGTCAACTAACACTTTGGTAATCCGGCCTTGCATCATGTCGGCGTACACCGGCACCTGCTCCTGGGCAACCACTTTACCAAACAACTCCAATGTCGAATTGAGCGGTTTGTTTTCCACGGTGATGGCTGTCACCGTCAGTCCGGCATTGCTGGGTCTGGCAGATTCTGAGTGCGTGCTAAAGTGCCAGACCATCAAGATCGAGGTCAGCACCACAATGGCTAAGGCCATGCGTGTGCGCAAAAACAGGGGCAATTGATCGATGAGCCGATTGTTCATTCGTACCTTATTGTGTATTTTCCGTAGCCTGTTGATCAGGATTCAGACTGACAGCCCCGGAGAGCGCTTTATTTGCAAAAGCATACCCCCTCATCCAGGCCTGTTTGGCCTCTATATATTGTAATAAGGTCTGCTGGTTTCGCATATCCTGCTTGAATACATCCATCTTGCTCAGATAGCCGACATCCACCGCACGTTGTAACTTGGCAGACTGTGCCTGCCACCGACTCAAAGCTTGCTCTTCCGCCAGTAGCTGTGCTCGGCTTTCATTAAAATTCACCAGCGCATTTTCAGTTTCTTCAATCGCCAGTAATACAGCCTCCTTGTAAGCCAGCAATGCCTCCCGCAGTTGCGACTCACGCTGATTTACCACTTCCCGTCTTAACCCCCAATCCAGCAGGGGGATATTGATAGAAGGGGCAATATAGGTCAATGATCCAGTGTGCCTCAAGCTTTCACCCGTCACCCGCCCGGCAACCATCAGAGCGCCCTCAATAGATAATTTTGGATACAGGTCAGATTTGGCGATACCCAACGCCCCGGTTGCTTTCAATACCTGTGACTCTGCCATCTTGATATCTGGACGCTGGCGGATAATTTCTGCAGGGACGCGCATTGGTAACGAGATGGATTGCACATCCTCGGCAAGCTTGCCAGCCGGACGTGACTGTAATTCTGTCAACCAAGCCTCAGCTGGTTCCGCCTGGCCACAGAGCACAGCCAGTCTTTGCAAGGCCATTTCCTGGTTAAGGCGGTTTTGCCTGCGCATGCGCTGGGCACCCTGAACTTCCGTCATAAACGACTCAGCAGTTTCTGGAGAAGTAAACCCACCGCTCACGCCTTTATTCGACAGTGTCCGCAAGTTGGAATATCCCGCTTCGGCGAGTGCCAGCTGTTTTTCACGCTGGACAGCTGCTTCCAGCTCAGCGTAAACGCGGACCAATTCAGCCGCTAATGACAATTGCCTGCTGGAGACGTCCGCCTCTGCAATTTGTAAATCAGCCTGCGTGATTTGCCGCTGACCGGCGCCCTGGCCAAAGATAGGCAGCTCCCAAATCAGGTCAAAGCCAGCCAGAAATGCCCCGGAAGCGGCATGGCGCGATTGACCGGAGGAGCTATTGCCCACTGCAAGCATGCGCGAAAGGCTATTCGGACCGGCATATAAACTGAGCTGCGGTTTTTCGGTCGCCAGCTCATGTGCCTGCAAAGAACGGGCATAGCTGATCCGCTCACTGGCTTGCTGTAGCGTTAGATTTTGCTTGAGGGCGGTTTGCATGAGCTGGTTTAGCAGTGGATCCTTGAATGCAAGCCACCACGCTTGTTGGGCCGCTAAGGGTTGCGTGGCCGATGTGGTGTGCGCCTGACGCCACTGAGCCGGTGCTGGTGTATCCAGTGCAGGCATCTCGGTATGAAGGCACGCGCTCAAGCTGACCGCCACCAGCACACTCACCGTCGTTGTGCGCATGCCTGAGACTACCGTTGCGACTGTTGTACCCGCCCTGGCCATCTGCCAGCGTGCCAGAAGTCGCACCAGTCGAGCTGACTGACGGATCAAACGCACGCTGTGCATCAGTGCATCCAGCCCCATTACACAACGACCCTCAAGGATAACCAGACAGAGCCAAGCCGCGTATACCTCACGTGCTTCATCCAATCAATCCGTTTTTTGTGCATAAATAACCTAAAGGGATGTTCAAGGATGCTGAAGAACAGGGGCAACCAGCGGGGATAGATTGAAAGCGTGTCCATGTAGAGGATTGCAGCGACATAAACATGGTCGGCGGTTTGCGGGGAGAAAATTAAAAATATGCATAGGACACCTGAGTGGGCGATAGTTTAGAATCTTCTCTCAAACGAGTAAACAGATTTAAACATTTTAAAACAGCATTCAGTGCTGATCACGGCTGAATGTATTTTACTTACCGGGATACCCAAATTTGAAACATGCCTGCCCTTGTTACAGCGGAAATGCTTATGCAGCCTGCTGCCAGCCTTTACACCAAGGCTTACCCGCCACCGATGCCGAGCGCCTGATGCGCTCTCGCTACAGCGCTTATGCCCTCAGATTGCCTGACTATATTTTACAAACCTGGCACACTGAGACACGGCCGAATAGCCTGACACAAGCAGATTTGCAGGGAATTAAATGGTTAAAACTCGAGGTGCTTGCGCATCACCAACAGGATGCCACCCATGCTGAAGTCACTTTTGTGGCGACTTATCAAAGTGGTCAGCAAAAGAAGGCGACCATGACTGAACACAGCCGTTTTGAATATCTAGACGGGCGCTGGCTGTATTGCGGCCAGGTAGAGGCTTAAAAACGGCTGCTATGCGCCTGCTGCAAACAGATTAGTGCGCAGGACCGTAATCACTGACCAATCGGGCAAACAGGGGACTGACCGGTGCCTGCCTGGACTGCAGTTGCGTCTGACTCAACCAGTCGATAATCGCCAGATTGAGTTCATAAGGGGAAATGCGGTCATCCCCATCCTGGTCCAGCCTGTGGAGTAAACTGCGCACCTCTGCTTGACTGAGGTCTTTCAACGCGCGCTGCAAGGCACGCTGATCCAAAAAGCCACAGTGTTCCAAATCAATTCGCGAAAAAATGTTTTGTGTGATTTGCGCACTCACAGTACAAAGAATACTCGCCATGTCGCCACCTCCTGCTTGATGTCATCATCACCAGGCCATTGTAAGCGCGGCATAACGGCAACGGTGTATCGTAATGTAGCGGTTTGTATCCAGAAACATCCGTAAAATAAAGGTAGCCTAAAAATTAAAGGTAATACTCCTGCTCGGCTTTCTGCTGAGTTTCGTGCATATATTGCACTAGCGTTGCCAGTTCAGGATGAAGGTCGGACAGAGTTTCCCGTAAGGTCTTAAGGAGGCGTTGATCGTATATATCTAGTGGTTTATGGTGCTTGCATTTTTGCAACTCATTCACCCCCATACGCCATGGCTGTACGTCGAGATTCTGTTCCTCCCATAACTGCATGACATTCCTTGCAATACACACGCCAGCGGGGTCAGGGTCGCAGGCCACTTGCAGTGGAGCAGGACAAAGCCTGATGAGATGGGACATGACTTGTTGCCACCAGGAAGGCGCAAAACCTGGAAGCCAGATCACAGCAGTCTCAGCTTCGCGCTTTGACGCCAGTCGCTCAAAGCTGGTTAAATTCTCCACCACAATCCAGGCACGCAAAGAGGAGGTGCAATTTATAGCTTTCAATGCAGCAAGCGTGGTGGCTGGCAGTGTAATGAAGGGCTGCAGTACTGCAATATCCAACGTCCCGCCCGCGAATTGTAATTGCATGCTAGCAGATATATACAGCAAGGGCGTATGCGGTTGTATGCCAAAATCTATTAAGTCCAGTTTGCAGTCCAACCATGCCAATTCACTGGCGCTTAGCGCTTTGGTGTCGCCTCTGGCAAATAGCGCAAAATCGCGATAGGTTCCACTACGTTGTTCTTGTCGCCAAGACAACAACGATTGCAATAAGCGAGCTCGATTCATTGCCGTACTGACAGGCAGAGTACCTAAACTCGCCAGCAGCAACTGAAATCGCTCATCCTCAGTGGTCTGCTGCCCTAGTTCCTGCAGCAATTGTTGTAATGCTGACTCTTGCTCCTCAACGATGCGCAAGCCCATTGCCTTGCGCAGGACTGTCTCATGCTGCCACTCAATTTTATATGGCCACCATTCGCCCTTGTCAAATGTCTCATAAGCAACGATACATCCATAGCGCAATAGCCAATCGTATAAGGCATCGAGGTCATTTTTGTACGCCAATCCGGCTAATTTCTGCCAGCTGGGCCAGCGGCTGTTTGCACCTAGTTTAAGACATTGACGCAAGAGCTTTTGTCTGGCATCTGATAAGTGTTGCAAGGCGACAAGGTCTGGTTGTGGCAAAGTGATATAGCGCTTACGCTTTTTGGGTTGTCGGCCACTGCCCAGATAGTCACATTGAACCCCAGCCACAGTCTGCTCCTTTAAGCTCTGACCAGTACACCCACCCGCGGTGCCCAAGGGGTATTGGGTTGTTTTTTAGCTGTAACCAAGGTCAGCATAGATGGATCATAAACATCCACGTTATGCGTGACAGGGGTTGTCAGCAGATATTGTGCTTTGGTTGCCTGCAAGAATTTAGCCACGCGTTTGATATTAAAAATATCCAGATGGGCAAATGGCTCGTCAATAAACACAAAGCCCCCAGGGCGAGTCTCTTCCATCATCAATGCCACCAGCAAAATTAGCGATTTCATGACCTGTTGACCACCAGAAGCATCGCCGTCATTCATGCCAGAGAGTCCTTTTTCATCAAATCCGAACCGGACTTCTAATCCGGCTTGTGCCAGGGTAATATCATCTGCCTCCAGAGCAACCGGTGCACAATCCACATCCACCTCTGCCATTTTGGCAAGCTCTTTCAGATTCTTACTATACTTGCTCACTGAATAGCGTAAGCGGCCAATGTAAGCCTCACGGGCATGTTCAGTTTGCGTTTGTGCCGTACGATTGTCACGCTCACGGCTGTCCACGTCCTCTTTTTGTGCCTGATAATCCGCCTGCATTTTGTAACGCATGACAATCACGTGTTCATCGGTTTCCCACGACTCGTTTTCAAAGCGCTCGCTGATCTCATGGATGCGCCGATCTACGTTAGTGGCATCACGCCACTTTTCCTGCAACAGCTTGTTTTCAGAGACTTGCTGCCACTCAGTAGGTAATTGCAACTTGTCATGGGCAATTCTTTCCAAACGCTTTTCTTGTTCAGCCCAACCCTCGCGATTTTCTTTTTCGGCGATGTCTTTTTGCAACTGCTCAATTTTGCTTTTGATTTCAGCGCGCGTAGAGACTAACTCTTGTATCTCCACATCCACTTGACGATACACAGCTTCCACTTCTGGCAATTTCGCACCCACGGCTTGGCGGCGCGCTTTAAAATCTGCATACAAGGTCGCAGCCGAAGCAAACTCCTCAGCTCTGGCACGTAATTGCGCGGCAGCATCAACGCCATCTAGTGCATTTTTTAGGGTTTTGATGCGCTGTTGCAGTGGATGAATTTCTTCCTGTAAGGCTTCAATCTCGGTTTCAATCTGATGCAAGTTGCTGCGCAAGCTCTCGACCCTGGCCTTGCCAAAGCGTGGCTCATTAGGAGCGGCATAACGCCCGCCACGCCGCTCGCGCAAATACCCCTGACGCGTCACCCAATCTTCACCTCTAGGCAAAATGACGCCAGCAGCAGTGTCTTCGACGCGTTGCGTGCGTTCAAGCATGTTTAGCATCCATGGTGCGACAGGCTGCTTGAGCTTGACCACTTCCAGTAATGACCCCTTGGGGGGCAACCCGGCAAGCTGCCTCTCAGGCACAATCAGATGCCGATATTTAAGTTTTTCACCCAGGGAAAATGCCGCTTCTGCCTGTTTCTCATTGTGTAACAAAATCACGTGGGCGAAGGGTGACAATACCGCCTCAACCGCTGTTTGCCAACCGGCATCTGTGACCTCAACAACGTCGGCCAGCGTATCATGCGCAATATTCGCACGCGTTAGTGACTGCCTGAACTCGGTCACCTCCAGTGGGTCCGCACGGCGCCCCTGACTTAGTTGCTCCAGCGTATTTTGCCATTGTTGTTGCTGTTGCTGCTTGCGCCACAAGCGTTGTTGCAGCTCGCTACGCTGCTGCTCCAGTCGCCCCAGTTCCTCTGTGGCAGCAACCGCATCACCACTCAGGGCAGACTGATCTTCAAGTTGTTTTTTCTGTGCAAGAACCGTTTCATGCCGGACTTCTTCTACGCGCAATTCCGTCAGTTGCTCACGTAGTTGTTTTTCATTGAGTCGGACGGCTTCACGTCGATTGCTCAATTCGTCAAATTTGCCCTGAAGGTACTCAGCCTCACTCTGCTTCGCTGAAAGCTCAGCCTGCAAACCTTCACGCTCTTTTTTATTGGCGTCGAGTGTACGTGCCGCACGTTCAGCTTCTTCTTGCAATTGATAAAATTCAAGACGTGGTTTTACGTCCTCAACCAGTGCAGTTTTTTCTTGCATCAACTGCTGCCATTCACGATAGCGGTTGACTTTAAGCTCTTGCTTTTCAAGACTGTTTTCCAATGCAGTCAAATTGTTTTGCGTATACTGCAACTCTTGCTCGGTTGCCCGTTGGTGTTGGCGTGCTTCTTGATAACGCGTTAACACCTCTTTATCGCCAAACACATCAAATACCAAATCCAGCAATTCACGCGGCTTGTATTCGCACAACTTGTCGGTCTGGCCTTGCTCGAGTGATAGTACTTTTGCAATCGCGGGTGATAAGCCAGCCTCATGCAGTAACCGTTGATAATCGCGCACCCCAAACTCCTGACCTTGCTGGGTCAACTCTTTCAGAGCGACCTCTCCATCAGCCACCCAATAGGTTCTGACCCAATCGCCACCATTTTTCTTGATATGGCAGGCCAGTGTGACTTTGTCCTGCATGAACGGAATGCCGAATGGGCGTTTGCTGCTACCCAAAGGACGGCTATTATCCACCACGCCCACCAGCCAGCAAAAATCCTCACCATTGCGGCGCACGTAACGTTTGTAATCACGTTTGCCGGTGCCTGCTCCAGAGCAGTCTAACGCCAGCAAAGTACGCATGGCATCCAGCAAGGTGGTTTTGCCAGAGCCGTTAGGCCCAACGATGGTAATGATGGAAGCATCCAGCGGAATCACAAAGCGCTGCCAGTAATCCCAATGGACGACTTCCAGACGGTTTAATCGGAACATCTTTTAAAATCTTTCTTAGATTGACGACTGGTCAGACGAATAACGTTGTGCCTGCTGACGCATCAAATCGCCCAAGGCCCCTTGGATAATACGCGGAGCCATATCTGCATAATCAAATACCAAATCAAGCAACGGGCCTTCGTAAATAATTTTATTGCGTCTCACAATCAGGCCCAGACGAGACAGCTGTGGTAGCGCAAAATTACTGATACGGCCTTTGCCGCCCAACAATTTGCCAAAGTCTTCCAGCAATACGTTTTCAGGGATGCCACGCGACACCTCTTCACTTACCTCAGCGCGCACCATGTCGCCAAACAGTTCTCCCTGGGATTCCAGCGCAGCTTCGCGACCTAATTGACGTTCACGCTTGGGCAAAATAATCAGTGCCCATAACACCACAGTCAGTGCCAGTGCGTCTTTGGGTAACTCAATATTATTGCTCAACCACTGCTTGCCATCATCCATCACAGCACGCTCAGCATCACGGTGCAGGCCAACGGCAACATGGCTGGCATAAGGATTATCCAACAAGCGCAACCCGCACATTTTGAGGTTATTTTCCAGCGCTTGCCTGAAATCAAGGTCAAATAACAGTCGTTTGACGGCCTCGTCCTGTCGAGGCAAATATCGGTGGGCAATCAGCCTCGCTGCCAATTGTTCACTTGTTTGCTGCATGTAACGTTGCCTCCTGTGCAGTCAATAACTCGGTATGTGGCTGCTTGATCAAATGTCCTTCAGTCATGGCAGCCACTTCATGCCTGTTAACCGTTTGTAGGTCACTGTCCAGTGTATGTGACAACCGGAATGGTTGCTCTGCCAGCGCGTTTAAATCAGCATCTTCATGCTTTTCACCCAAAAATGTCAGCAGTGAATAACGATAAGAAGCTTGAGCAAAATTGCCGCCAATGACGACTTCTGGCAATGCACAATCGGCTTCAAGTTGATGCAATACACGGGTGAGATCAGCCAGTTGCGGTGGGTATGAGAACACTTCAGTTTCGGCAGGGACCACCTCCACCTCCGGTGGCATGACTGAAGTACGGGCCGTGAAGACTTCGCGCTCCAGCACATCCTCGGTAATATCCAGCATGACATCGGGGAGCATAAACAACGGCTCTGGCGTCAACGCCAGCGTTTCACCCAAGCTCGCTAACCCATCAACACTTTGTTGCTGCAACCAGGCCGACAACTCGGTAGAACTCAAGCCACCTTGCGACAACATGACGCGTTGTCGCGCCACTTTTGCCAGCTCACGCTGAAAGATAGACGCCATATTGAGCAGGCGCGATTGTTGACTGGCAATTTTATGCACAATCTGCCAACCAGCATCATCCATACCATTGGCCGAAATCGTTTGTACCAAGGTGGTAGCCTTCTCAATCCAAGGCTGAGCCTTGCTCAAGCGTGCTTGCGCGGCCTTGAGCCTGAATTCAGAGCCTGAAGCAATTGCCTCCTGGAAAAAGTGCTCGTATTCGGTGAGTTTGGCCAAGACATGGCTCAAATGCTCAGGACTTAACTCGCCAACCGCGCTACCACCAGCCGCTTGAGCCATCAGGTAACCCAGTTCATCATCTTCTTCGCCAAAACGCAGCAAGCCACTGATGGCCGACAACACCATGCGACCCGCGGCAGAAATCTGATAAACGCGGCGATCACTGTCCCATTGCAATAAGTCATGGCTACGCAATCGGTTTAATACAGTGTCGAGTTTGGTCGCATCAATGAATCCCAGATGCGTTTGCAATTGAGCAGGCGTCCATTCTGGCATTTCAGCACGCGCAGCAATTTCCCGCATCACCGCCAACCGGATCATGACCTCTTCACGACCGCCTCTGAAAAGCGCAATCAAGACATCAATAATATGTGCCGATTGCAAGAGTGGGAACAGGGCGTCAATATCCTGCACAAAGACGCCCGGCTTTAGAAACTCCTCAAAGGCATCTTGCTGATTTACATCTGACATGGACTACAACCCTTGCTTTAAGCTTTCCATGATAAACGGATCGAGATCACCATCGAGCACGCCTTGCGTGTTGCCGATTTCAACATTGGTACGCAAGTCTTTGATCCGGCCTTGATCCAGTACATAGCTACGGATCTGGTGACCCCAACCAATATCGGTTTTGGCATCTTCCAGCGCCTGCTTTTCTTCATTACGCTTGCTAAGTTCCAGGTTATACAAGGCGCCTTTCAGCATATTCATCGCTTCTTCTTTGTTTCTATGCTGTGAACGGTCATTCTGGCATTGCACGACTACTCCCGTTGGCAAGTGGGTAATCCGCACGGCAGAATCAGTCTTGTTAATATGCTGACCACCGGCACCACTGGCGCGGTAAGTATCAATCCGCAAATCTGCAGGATTGATTTCAATTTCAATCGAATCGTCCACTTCCGGGAAGATTTGCACGCTGGCAAAGCTGGTATGACGCTTGGAGTTGGCATCGAAGGGCGACTTACGGACCAGGCGATGCACGCCGCTTTCGGTGCGCAAGGTGCCAAACGCATAATCCCCAGTCACTTTAATCGAGGCGCCTTTAATCCCGGCAATGTCGCCTTCAGATTCCTCAAGCACCTCGACTTTGAAACCTTTGCGCTCAACGTAACGCAAGTACATGCGCAGCAACATGCCGGCCCAGTCTTGTGCTTCAGTGCCACCGCTGCCGGACTGAAACTCAATAAAGCAATTGTTGGCGTCCATCGGCTGCGAGAACATGCGCTTGAATTCCATCTCGGCAACGATTTTTTCTATCTTCTGGGCATCAGCCTCCACACTCAGCAATGTGTCGTCATCCCCTTCTTCACGCGCCATGTCAAACAATTCACGGCTGTCTGACAATGACTGAGACACATCATCCAGCGTCATGACCACGCTTTCAAGCATGCGTTTTTCCTTGCCCAGATTTTGCGCTTTTTCGGCGTTATCCCAGACTTTAGGATCCTCGAGCAGGCCGTTGACTTCGGCTAAGCGTTGTTGCTTGTTCTCGTAGTCAAAGATACCCCCGAAGCGCTTCGTGGCGTTGGGTCAGGTCGCTCAGTGCATTGGCAATACTATTAAGGTGTTCGGCTTCCATTTTCTGTGCGTATAAAAATGTAAAAACCAGCATTATAACGCAGCTATGCCCTTGGTTCAGGCGTAACTTACGCTGCCCACACTCAGACGGCCCCATATTTTTGTCACAATCATTGTCACAAAATAGTAAAATTACTGTCACAAAACTTTTGAACGTATAGGGAGTCCTCAATGGCGAATGCCACTTTCGGCCGCATCATGGCCGCGATCAGCCCCAGAAACGATAACTATTTTGTCCTGTTTAACCGTTTGGCTGATTGTGCAGTCCGTGGCTCCAAAGTCCTTGCGCTGATGGCGGCCGTTGTTGACCAGGCAGGCTTTGAAACGCATTTTGCCGAAATCCGCAAAATCGAATCCGAGGCAGATGAATACACCAAGGAAATTTTGCTTTCACTGCATAAAACCTTTATTACCCCGTTTGACCGCCGCGAAATCCGTGAACTGGCAATGGCGCTGGATGACATCATTGACTTTATGGAAGCGATTCCGCAAAGCGCCGAGATTTATGGTCACAGCAAGTTCACCCCCGAAATGGTCGCCCTGGCACAGATCTTATTAAGGGCAGCAGAAAAGGTAAGGGATGCGGTGCATATGCTGTCAGACATGAAAAATGCCGAACGCATTCTGCGCACCTGTGAAGAGATCAGCCAGATCGAAGGCGAAGCCTATCACATCATGCGCTCAGGCATGCACAGGCTGTTTGCCGAAGACAGTGACGCACGCAGTCTGATCCGCTCACAAAAACTCTACGACCTGTTTGAAGAAGCGGTCGACAGCTGTGAAGACGTCGCTGACGTGATTCACGGTGTCGTGCTAGAACGCATCTAGGACACGACCATGGATCATGTGATTGTGGTCATGGCAGTGCTGGTCATCGTGGCGCTGATCTTTGACTTTATGAACGGTTTTCACGATGCCGCCAATTCGATTGCGCTCATGGTGTCTACCCGTTTACTGACGCCACAGGCGGCCGTGATCTGGGCCGCGTTTTTTAACTTTGTTGCCTTTCTGTTTTTTGGCCTGCATGTGGCCGACACGGTTGGCAAAGGCATCATAGACCCGAACATCGTCAACAATACCGTAGTGTTTGGTGCCTTGTTCGGGGCGATTGCCTGGAATGTCATTACCTGGTGGTTCGGCATCCCCTCCTCGTCCTCGCATGCATTGATCGGCGGTCTGATTGGCGCAGGCATGGCCCACTCCGGCACCCAAGGCGTCATTTTCGGCAGTAAGCTCATCAGCACCGGCATTGCCATTATCTTGTCGCCGTTATTTGGCATGTTGCTGGCGCTGTTGCTCTCTATCGGCATCATGTGGGCGTTCCAGAAATCCTCGCCCTATAAAATCGAAAGCCGCTTTAACAAGCTGCAATTTATCTCGTCTTCTTTATTCAGCCTTGGCCATGGCGCCAACGATGCGCAAAAAACCATGGGCATCATTACCGTGCTGCTGTTTGCCAATGGCTATCTGCAAGGTGACTTTCATGTGCCCTTCTGGGTGGTGATTGCCTGTCAGCTGGCCATGGGGCTGGGCACACTGTTTGGGGGCTGGCGCATAGTGCGCACCATGGGCATGGGTATCACCAAAATCCGCCCCACTGGCGGCTTTGCGGCCCAGACCTCAGGCTCGATTGCGCTGTTCCTGGCCACCAGCCTGGGCATCCCGGTGTCGACCACGCACACCATTACCGGCGCCATTGTCGGCGTCGGCCTCTCGCGCCGCATGACCGCGGTGCGCTGGGGCCTGGCGTCACGCATTGTCTGGGCGTGGGTGCTGACGATTCCCTGTGCCGCCATCATGGCAGCCATCGCCTACCATATTGGCGAAAGTGTGCTGTAAGCCTGACGTAAGCTAAAAAGGACCTGCCCAAGGTCTTTTTTGGCTTTTGTCACATTTCTGTCATATTAAGTTTTTATGATTCCGTCATCACATACAAACCACACTCAAATACAGGAGTCCTTAGATGAAAACCCGTTTGTTCCGCAATACCATGATAGCCGCACTGGTCGCACAGGCCTTGACCTTCGCGCACACCGCAGCGGCTGCGGACAAAATCATCAAAATTGATGGTTCCAGCACGGTTTACCCAATCACCGAAGCTGTTGCCGAAGAGTTTCAACGCAGCAAAGGCGTGAAAGTCACTGTTGGCGAATCTGGCACTGGTGGCGGCTTCAAAAAATTCTGCCGCGGCGAAACCGATATTTCCGATGCTTCCCGCCCGATCTCACAAAAAGAAATCGACGCCTGTAAAGAAGGTGGCGTTCAATTCATCGAACTGCCTATCGCTTATGATGCACTGACTGTGGTTGTGAACAGCAAAAACGACTGGGTGAAACAAATCACCGTCGCCGAACTGAAAAAAATCTGGGAACCAGGTTCCAAAGTGAAAAACTGGAAAGAAGTGAACGCCACTTACCCAGACAAAGCCATCAACCTGTACGGTCCAGGCACGGCTTCCGGTACGTTTGACTACTTTACCGAAGCCATTAACGGCAAGGCAAAAGCCAGCCGCACAGATTACACACCATCAGAAGATGACAACGTGCTGGTGCAAGGTGTTGCCGGTAACGCGGGTGGCATGGCCTACTTCGGCATGGCCTACTATCAGGAAAACACTGACAAGCTGAAAGCGGTGCCAGTGGTTGCCAAAGAAGGGGCTAAACCAGTGTTGCCTTCTGAAACGACTGTGATGGACGGGACTTATCAGCCATTGTCACGTCCACTGTTCATTTACGTGAACGCGACAGCTGCTGCGTTTAAACCAGAAGTGAAAGCCTTTGTGAATTACTACCTGGAAAATGCGCCACTACTGGTGAAAGAAGTCAAATACGTGCCACTGCCAAAAGAAGATTACGAAGCAGTGAAAACACACTTCAAAGCCATGAAACCAGGCACAGGGTTTAACGGCACAGCAGAAGTCGGTATCAAAATTACTGATTTGTTGTCCCGAATCAAGTAATGATGACAAAGGGGCTTAAATGCCCCTTTTTTACTGACAAGCCGGCCTGAACAACCGATTATCCGCTAAAATCCACCCCTGACAGATCACACTATGGCGACTCAAGCAATGCAAGTACCTGCGCAACTGACTATCAGCCCACGACTGGCGAAGAATATTCGTCGTAACGTCAAAGAACGTATTATTGAATTCATCCTGATGACCGCCGCGCTGGTCGCAGTGGCAACCACGTTTGCAATTGTGGGGGTTTTGCTGTTTGAATCATTGAGTTTCTTTAAAACAGTGTCTGTCGTCGATTTTTTAACCGATAGCCAATGGACGCCACTGTTTGAAGATGCGCACTACGGCATCATGCCGCTGGTTTCCGGCACTTTGACCACCTCCGCGATTGCGCTGGCCGTGGCTGTGCCAATTGGCACCGTTTCGGCAATTTTCCTGTCTGAATTTGCTTCACATAAAACCCGTGAAACCATCAAGCCGATTCTGGAATTGCTGGTGGGTGTGCCTACCGTTGTCTTTGGTTACTTTGCCTTGTTTTTTGTCACTCCCATGCTGCAAGCCATTTACCCTCAGCTACCCAGCTTTAACATGCTGGGCGCCGGGATTGTCATGGGCGTCATGATTATTCCTTACATTGCTTCCATGTCCGAAGATGCCATGCGCGCCGTGCCCATGAGCATGCGTGAAGGTTCTTATGCCATGGGTGCAACCCGTTTCCAGACCGCAATTAAAGTGGTCACACCCGCCGCAGTCTCAGGTATTGTGGCGGCCTATATTCTGGCGATTTCTCGTGCAGTGGGTGAAACCATGGTGGTTGCCATTGCAGCAGGCCAACAGCCTAACCTGACCTTTAATCCGCTAGACAGCGCTGCCACGATTACCGCCTACATCGTACAGGTGGCCATGGGTGACTTGCCGCATGGCAGCATAGGCTACCAGAGTATTTTTGCCGCCGGCCTGGTACTCATGATCATGACACTGTCTTTCAATATCGTTGGTCACTGGGTACGCAAGAAATACCGCGAAAATTACTAAACAAAGACTCGTAAAGTCTGCCCGTTGTCTTATTACTGAAATATCACCACCATACACTGCCGGTAACCCTTGCTTACCGGCACTTGCGGAAGTTATACCAAATGGAACATAAAGCCTCAGTCCTCGAAAATCTGGCCGAAGTCCGCGCCATGATTAAACGTCATAAGCGTAATGACGCCCTGTTTGCCGCCATCGGCCTGATCTGCCTCATGCTGGGCCTGATTACGCTGATGCTGCTGTTCTGGCAACTGATTGCGGATGGCTATCCAAAATTCAATCTGGACTTTTTGACTGAATTCCCATCACGCCGTGCGGCCAGAGCCGGCCTGCTGTCTGCCTGGGTAGGTTCTTTGCTAGTGATGTCCGTTACTTTCCTGACCGCAGTCCCTGTCGGGGTTGCTGCTGGCCTTTATCTCGAAGAATATGCGCCGAAAAACTGGTTTACCGACCTGATTGAAATTAACGTGTCCAACCTGGCCGGTGTGCCTTCGATTATCTACGGCCTGCTGGCGCTGGGTCTGTTTGTCTACATGCTGGACTTTGGTCAAAGCATCCTGACCGCAGGCCTTACCCTGGGGTTGCTGATTTTACCGATTGTCATTGTCTCAACCCGAGAAGCGATCCGCTCTATCCCACTGTCTATCCGTGAGGCGGCCTACGGCGTTGGCGCAACCAAATGGCAAGTCGTCTATGACCACGTGTTTAAATACTCTTATGGCGGTATCCTGACCGGTATTATTATTGGCATGGCACGTGCGTTGGGTGAAACAGCCCCCATCATTACCATTGGTGCGCTGACCTTTATTGCCTTCCTGCCACCCAGCCCGATCACGCTGGAGCCGCCTTTCCTGAATTTCGAATGGTTATCTTCAGGCTTTACTGTGATGCCGATTCAAATGTTTAACTGGTTGTCCCGCCCTGACCATGCGTTCCATGTCAATGCGGCAGCCACCGGGGCGCTGATCATCATCGTCACGCTGTTAATGAATGGTACAGCCATCTGGTTGCGCTATAAAATCCGTAAAAATATTAAATGGTAATGCCACACAAGAATTAGGAAACTTCATGGCCACTGTCACTACTGCAATTAAAGCCGAAGCACGCGATTTAAACTTTTTTTATAGCAACGGCGCACGCGCACTCAAAGGCATCTCCATGCCTTTGTACGAGAACAAAATCACCGCGCTGATTGGCCCTTCAGGCTGCGGAAAGTCCACTTTCCTGCGCTGCTTCAACCGTATGCATGATTTGTATCCTGGCAACAAATACCAGGGCCAGATCGTGATGCATCCAGACAACACCAATGTGCTGGATTCAGGCGTAGACCCCATTGAAGTGCGTATGCGCATTAGCATGGTGTTCCAGAAGCCTAACCCCTTCCCAAAATCCATCTATGAAAACGTGGCTTATGGCCTGCGTGTGCGTGGTGAAAACAACAAACGCATTATGGATGACAAGGTTGAAGAAGCTTTGAAAGGCGCGGCTTTGTGGAACGAAGTCAAAGACCGCTTGCATGACCTCGCTTTTAACCTGTCTGGTGGTCAGCAACAACGGTTATGTATCGCCCGTGCCTTGGCCACTGATCCAGAAATCATGCTGTTTGACGAGCCCACCTCTGCGCTGGACCCGATCGCAACAGCCAACATTGAAGAGCTGATGGTCGAACTGCGCAGCAAACTGACCATTCTGGTGGTGACGCACAACATGCAGCAGGCAGCTCGTGTGTCCGACTACACCGCTTACATGTATCTGGGTGAGTTGATCGAGTACGATGATACTGACAAGATCTTCACCAACCCCAGCCGCAAGGAAACCGAAGACTACATCACCGGCAAGTTTGGTTAATGGCCCGTGCTATAAAAAACGCCGCAGATTGCGGCGTTTTTTTATGCGCGTTAATCATGCGCTTTCATAACACGTGGTGCGCAGTGAGCCGCCTTCAGCCCAACGGCTAATCCAGCATGCTTGGACTCCAGAACGCCTGCGAGACATAAGGTGAGGTCAACAATTGCTGAATCACCGCTTCCAGCTCGGCTTCACGTATGGCACTGGCCAGCAACATGGCCTCAATTTCAACACAATCGTTACCAAACGCATGCATCTGCAAATGCTTGGTCGGATATTTGGCTTGCTCCAGCGTGCTTTCAAGCAAGCTCATCGCCTCTTTCTGGTAACGGCGCGCAGCAATCACATACACCGTCGTTGTCGCCTCCACATGCAAGGTATTGATGGGTTTGCGGTTGATCTGATTGACGACCGGGCGTAACAAGGTATTGGTCGCCAGCACAAACAAGGTACCCAACAAGGCTTCCAGCAACAGGTCAGCACCGGCACACGCCCCCACGGCCGCAGAACCCCATAGCGTAGCCGCCGTATTCAAGCCTCGCACATTGCCCTCTTCACGCATGATCACGCCCGCGCCCAGAAACCCGATACCGGACACCACATAGGCCACCACATGCACCGCGCCATCATGCGACATGAGCCGGTTGGCCATATCCACAAAAATGGCGGCGCCAATGGCCACCAGCACATTGGTGCGCAAACCGGCGGTGCGTTGGCGGTATTGCCGCTCAAAGCCGATAATAGCCCCGCAAACAAAAGCCGTCGACAAGCTCAACAATGAGTCGAGTAACGACACCAGATTAATATTTTGCATCGCTTGCAACGTCATGCGACATCCCTTTTCCTAACAACACTCTTGTCAAAACAACGCGCTTGGTCTGTGTGAAGACCGTCCAATAAAAAAGCGCCACGAAACTCGTGGCGCTTTGATCAGACGCTCAACCAGGATCAGATGATGATCGTGATTCAGGCGGTACGACGCAACCCTGGTTCAAGGACAAAAAAGTCAGGATTCAACGCTGCCAGCGGCTGTTTCAATTTTTCAATCTCGGCGGCAGGCGCGTGCACTTCGAGACGGATAATTTTGGCCAGTTTCAGTGCCTCGGCTAAGGGAGCGGCCACATTCTCAAGATGTGCGAGCAGTGATTCCGCATCCCGGTAGCCTTCGCGGCAATGCGCGATATTACCATTGAACGAAAAAGCATAGTGCAGGCAACCCGGTTCCTGTCGTGTTTTTTCCACGAATGTTGCGCCCAGTGCTTTGAATGCTGCCAGATGTTCGGCTTGTACCTCAAAATAAGGCACCAGCGTACAGCATTGATCGGTTGTAAACATGTTTGATTCTCCTGATGTGTTTTGTATTGAGTTTGTTAAACACAAACTTGCACACATCTTGGCTGGGCAATGCCCGAGCGTCAAGCGTCAATCTTCCCGATCGTAGACAAAGGCGCGCGTCCGCGTATCAAGCCGTTGCGGAAGCGGCCAGACTCAAATGCGAGAGCACCAGGCGCTGGTAGCACTCAATCAACTTGGTCGCCTGCGCATCGCTGGACCAGACTTGCTCCACATAGCGCTTGCCTTGTTTCCCGATGCGTTCGCGCAATTGGCGATCAATGAGCAAGGTTTGGACTTGCTCGGCGAAATGCAGTTCGTCATCTTTGGCAATGAGGGCGCCCTGCTCCTGACGCAGGATAGAAGCCGTGCCCAGCTCGGCAATCGCGACCACGGGCGTGGCCTGCGCCATGGCTTCAAGCAGCACCAGGCCTTGAGTCTCGCTCTTGGAGGCAAACACAAAAATATCAGCCGCCTGATAGGCCGCATTGAGCCCAATGGCACGGTCCAGGTAGCCCAGGAACATGACATGCTGTTGCAAGCCCTTGTCGCGGCTCATTTTCTTCAGCATGGCTTCTGCCGGGCCTTCACCCGTGATCACCAGCAAGACTTCAGGATGGTCCTGAATCACCAGAGAAAGCATTTCAAGCAGGAACTGGATATTTTTTTCATGTGCAACGCGGCCAACAAACAGCAACAACGGACGCTGAGCGGGAATGCCATACTTCTCACGGAAAGCGGCACCATCACCGGGAATAAAACGTGAGGCATCCAGCCCGGTCGGGATCACGGTAATCGGTGTCGTCACCCCGTATTGTTGCAACACATCACGCATTTGCGCCGAAGGCGATACCACGGTATCCACCTGCTGGCATTGCTTGCGCGAGACCGATTGTGCAATCCGCACCGCCAGACTGCGAGGCACCCAGGGCAAATAGTGGTGCATGTAGTCCTCAAAAAAGGTGTGATAGGTTTCTACCGCAGGCACCTGCAATTGTTTGGCAATTTTAAGCCCCGCATAATGCGCAATAAACGGCGTATGAATATGGACTAGGTCGTAGTCACCCGTATGCAAATGGCCGGCATAGTCCATCAAGGCGGACCATTTCATCAAATAATCTTCGGGATCAAATACGATCTTGCGGGCATCGATGCGCGTAATCCACTGCTCGTCTTCTGTTTGAGACTGCTCAATCGCCACCGGATATTTGGGCGCAATCAGATGCACCACGTGGCCTTGCTGGCGCAAGCTTTGCGCAAACGTGCGGATGCTGGTGGATACGCCATTGACGCGTGGAAAATAGACATCTGAAATCATTAATATTTTCATGACAAATGCTGTATTGCACAGATTCCATATTAAAAACTTTACAGAGTCTAACAACGCTTCATGATGGTTTTATGACCAAAATCACTTTCATATCAATGTCATACAGACTTCATGCAACTGTCACTTAGCAGGCGCAAAGTGCGCCCATGTTACTGCGAGCCTTACTGATCACCTGTTGCCTGTTATTCGCCCTGCCTGGTGAAGCGCATGCCTGGGGATTGTATTCGCATGTGGCATACACTCACCAGTGGTTACAAAGCCTGCCGTTACAAACACTGCCCTTGCTTCCTTTGTCCTGGCTGGGCGTGATCCAGCGTTACCCTTCACTGGTGATGGCTGGTGCCTGTCTGCCCGACCTGGCTGTGGTTTCTCGCTCATTCAGCCATAGCCATGGCTGGGGCATCGGCCAACAGCTCCTGCAAAGCAAAAATGAGCGCCAGCGTGCATTGGGCGTGGGCTACAACCTGCATCTGCTCACAGACGTAGTGGCCCACCAGCACTTTGTGCCGACCTTTGAGGCCAAGTGGCAACACCACAGCCTGCTCACGCACGCCGCGGCCGAATGGGCCATGGATGCCTATTTGCACCAGCCCGAGATTCCGACCCCTGGCAAACTGTTGCGCATACACCGTAATACCATCGTCGACACCCTGAGCCAGGGCCTGCATTGTGATGCCAGCATCGTGCAGCGCGCCGTCAGCCGCCTGGCCAGTGCCGACCAGGCCTTGCGTTTTTCTCGCATCCCGAATTACCTGTTACAACGTTATCGCAGGCTGGATAACGAGTTTGAACACAAACTGGCGTATTACCGCAGCCAGGTCTCGCTCGCCCTGCACGATATGCCGCAGCTGCTCAATGGCCACTTTCCGTCTTTGCATGCTGAACATATTCACCTGAGCATGGAGCAGCTGGATGACTGGCGCCGCAAATGCCTGCAAGATGCCCGTTTAAGGCCTACGAGGGCGATCCAGGCCTTTGAGCAATATCAGCACCAATGGTTTAACCAGCCTGATTGCTGACGCCACGCAATCAGGCCGCTCAAGCGGTCATCCACACCGCATGGCTTGAAACTTAACGTTTAAACGCCATCTAAGCTAAGACCTCCTCATAAAAGATTCCAGCTCAACCATGCCTCCCCTGCGTTTTTTAATCATCACCACAACCCTGGTCGGGTTACTGCATTACTACATTGGCAGCCGCTTGTTGTCTGGCTTGGACTGGTCAAGCACAGTGTTATGGCTGGGATGGCTGGCACTGGCACTCTCCGCCTTGCTACAACCTGTCGCTTTCCTGGCACGGGGCTTACGTAGCGAAACCCTCCGAGACCGAGTGAGCTGGATCGCCATGACGGTGATGGGGCTATTTTCGTCTTTGCTTGTATTCACTGTGCTGCGGGATGGATTGCTGTTGGCCGTCGCCGGCTTACATGCGACAGGAGTCGTTAAGGTGGACTTTTTATGGCTGGAACGGCAAACCGCGTTCGCTAGCTTGCTGATTGCCTGCGTCATCAGCCTGATTGGGTTTTTTCACGCACGTAAACTGGCTCGCGTCATCCATGTCAGCGTGCCGTTACGCAACTTGCCGGCCGCCCTGCATGGCTTCAAGATTGCACAAATCAGTGATATTCATGTCGGCCCGACCATCAAGCAGCCCTATCTGTCACGCATCGTGCAAGCAGTCAATGCGCTGGAAGCGGATTTGATCGCGATTACCGGCGACCTGGTGGATGGGCGTGTGCATGAACTGGCGGAACACACGCGCCCACTGGCGCAGTTATCGGCGCGTCATGGCAGCTTTTTTGTCACCGGCAATCATGAGTATTACTCCGGTGCCCTGGCCTGGATTCATGAACTGGAACGTCTTGGTATACGCGTTTTGCTCAATGAGCATGTGCAACTGCTGCACGGAGAAGCCACCTTGGTGGTGGCGGGTGTGACAGACTATACGGCTGGCAGCTTTTACGAGGATCACCACAGCGATCCGCAAGCAGCCATTGCCGGTGCGCCTGCCGCGGCGCCTAAAATCCTGCTCGCGCATCAGCCACGCTCTGCCGAAGCCGCCCAGGCGGCCGGCTTTGATTTGCAGCTATCCGGGCATACACATGGTGGCCAGTTCTGGCCCTGGAAATACTTTGTGCCCTTGCAACAACCCTATGTTGCCGGGCTGCACCGCCTGCAAGACTTATGGATTTATGTCAGTCGCGGCACCGGCTATTGGGGACCCCCCAACCGCTTTGGGTCCCCTTCTGAAATTACCTGCCTGACCTTGATGCCTGCACAGGATTAACTGCGCGCCCCTGCCGTTCGCCGCATGCGCAAATCGGGCACATAAGTCGCCAGTATCAGCACCAGGGCAGACAGCAAATAAAAGCTGCGTAAAGGGTAATCGGTGACAAAGCTGGCGGTGGCTGGCTTAGCCGCCAATGCCTGGTAAAAAGCTGGCTGGTCTACACCTTTGACATAACTGCCTTTAAACTCGGCCGCCAGTGATTTTAAATAGTCTTCCTCCAGTTGCGACAGCATGCGGTCATACTCGGCGTAAGCCACGGGAGGGTCTGGCTCATCCTGGCTGGGGTCGGCATAAGTCACGCCAACAGCCCCCGCGTTATTGTTGTCGCTCACCGGCCAGTCACCGACGCGTTTATTGGCAGAGTTGTAGCGTGGAATCGCCACTTTTTCTGCGCCGCCAACGCCGACAAAGGTGAAAAACTCCCCAATCTGTACCCCGCTCAAATCCTGTTTGATCGTCACATTGACGCGCGGCGCTTCATCGCCATCCGTGAAAAACAGCATCTGCGCCGGTTGATTGAGCGCATCATAGACATGGGTCGCCGCATGCACGGCAAAGCTCAGGCGGCTGTTGCCTTTCCAGGCCATGCGCCATTCCAGGTGGTCGATGCCGTCGGTAATCACATCCAGGTTTTTGCATACCTCCAGCGGAGTTTGCAGCATGGCGATATTATCCGAGGCAAAAATGCCCAGGCTAAAGTATGTGCCACAAGGTGATCGCTGCACCAACTGCTTCATTAAATGCTGGCTATAGGCCAGGCGACTCACAGTCTGCTCATTCAGCCGTTCATCCTCTGCATTCATGCTTTGTGACACATCGGCAATCATCAAATAATGCTGCACCTGCTGCTTGAGCTGGACCTCAGGCTTGAGCAGCGCCAAGCCGAGCAGGCCGAGGGCCAAACCGTAGCAGACCGGCTCATAATGTTTGCTTAACCACGCCCATCCACGCATCAGGGTAATCCTATCGGTAAGTTACTGAGTTCCATATGCGATTGCTCCTTGCTACCGGCTTGCATGCCACGCGCCATGACCGAATGCAGCAGCGACAAGTTGAATTTTGCCGTCTGGTCATCCGGTTGCAAACGCAAGGCCTGCTCATAAGCAATTTTGGCCTGGCTAAACGCATAGCGGGCTTCATCCTGAAACGAGCCATCTTCGTTGACCGTGCGTACGAGGCCGGACAAAAACAGGTTGTTGCCGATATTAAAGTGGATATGCGGCAGTGCATTGGCAGGTGGCGATGCCTCAAGGGCCTGGCCGTAGGTTTGCACCGCATGTTTATAGTCGCCATGCTGACCCTGGTCATATGCCGCAGTAAATTTCTGCAGATAAGCCTGGCCGCCCGTTTTAATCACATCGCCAGCGGCGATCTGGGCGTTGAGTACGCGTGTAGCGTGTAATTGCCAGCCAAAATACAGTGTTCCTGCCAGGCCTGCCAGCGTCAGGCCCAGCCAAAGTGTATTGGCATGTTTGCGATAGATGCTCATTCGTATACCTTTATCTGTTTAATCAACAACAGGGCCAGCCCCAGCAATAACGCTACGATGATCAAATCCCTGGCGTAATCATGGCCCGGAATCATGATGTCGTACTGAATCAGGTTCTTTTCCTTGGCGTCAATCTCACGCAAGGCGGATTCAAGTGCGGTGGCGTTATCCGCTTCAAATGCCTTGTATTTGATATTGAGCGACTGAAAAAAACGGTCCAGCGCAATCGCCTCGGGCAGATGGTCATCGTCATAGCTGTTTTGCGTAAAAATGCTGATGTCATCCGGCTCACGCAACACAATCCAGTACAAATTGAGCTTTTTACCCACCAGCTGTTTGCGGATCTGGTATTTGACGCGCGGGCTTAACTTACCGGCGCCGTCGGACAGCAGCACAATGGCGCGTGAGCCGGTACTTGGAATCTGCTCGAACAGGGTCACGGCATGCGTAATACCTGCCCCGATATTGGTCTGGTTGATGGCGGGACCCGTCGCTGCCTGGATCGCAGCGTGAATACCGTCGCGGTTGGTGGTGATTTTCATGCCATACAACGCTGAATTGGTAAACCCCACCACCCCCATCATGTCATCAGGCCGTGAGTCAATAAAGGCGGTAATCAGCCGTCTGGCCGCCGCAGACTTGATTTCAGCGGCGCGCCCGCCCACGCTTTGCCCGGCAAATGGATGGTCCATGCTAACGCTGCGGTCAATCACAAACACGCTTTGTGCGCCCTTGCCGATTTTCTTTTCCTGATGGCTATCGCCCTGCAATCCGGCCAGGGCCAGCACCAGACACAATAACATCAGACTCGTTGCGGCCTTAACCAATAGATGAATGCGCTCGGAGAACGGATCGTCCGGCACCATCTCCAGCCACGAGTAAGTTTGCGCATGGCGGCTGGTCAGCAAAAACGGGACCGCAATCACCGGCAACAGGAGTAAAAACCAGGGACTCAGGCTGTGCATCAGACGCCCCGCTCACAACTGCGCAACTGACGTGTCAACATCTTGCATTGCTGCAGATAATCGGCTGCCGCAGGCAGCTGGTTACCATAAAGCAGTGTATTGGATTGCGCATAAAACTGCTGAATCTGGTCGGTATACGCCGCAAATACAGGCTGTTTGGCGACAAACATGGGCACCTGACTGGCCAGCATCTGCTGGCCAAAATGCTGGTTAAAAGCTTGCTGCATCGCCAGTGCCGCCAGGGTTGCGCCCTCATATGTAGCAGGCAAGCGTTGCAGGCGCCGATACGCCTGAGCGAACGGGCCATTCAGCATGGGCAACCAGGCCCAGCTGGCATTGCGGTATAGCAAAATGAAACTGCCCAGCAAAGCCAGCCCCCCACTGACCAGCAAGCCTAGGCTTAAGGGGTGTGTGTCCAGTAAGGCTGCGCGGTGCTGGCCCAGCAAGGTAGGTTTGGCCGGTTGCATCCGGTCAGGCAGTTGCGCCATCAGCCAAAAGCGCCAGGCGGGTAGCGTCACGCTGGCGCCACTCGTAAACACAATCGGTTCGGGCGGTAAGGCTAATTGCACGGGCTGGCCGCTGCTGGCAAACACCTGATACTCAAACGTCAGCGTATACACCGTTTTGCCCGCTTGTCTGGCATGCGTCTCTTGCACCTGCCTTAACTCGATACCGTTACGCTGCACGCCCTTGATTGGGAGCTTGTCTGGCTGCAGTTGCAGCGACTCAGGGACAGACAGCGTGATGCGCCGTTGCAGGATATCGCCAATCTGAATGCCTGCATAGTGCGCTGGATTTTGCAGATGCAACACCTGGATGGCCTGGGCTGCAGAGGAGGCGACCGCTTGAGGGGCAGCCGCATCCTCTTTGGCGAGGGATTCGGCCTTGACTGGTGCCATCCAGATCAAGCCGGTTAAGCAAACTATCAAAAATGGATTCATCGCCACACGCTATTGAATAAGTTGTTCAAAATAATCGGAAAGCATCGCCGCATCAAACGCGCCTGTGACATACAACGGGCGAATCTCAAACCTGGCGAATAATTGATCCAGCGCTTGCTTGCGCTGCTCAAACTGCGCCACAAAGCGGGCACGCAAAGCGGGCCGAAAAAAAATGGTTTTTTGCTGCCCCGTCTCGGGATCTTGCAAATTGCCAAAGCCCAACCGTGGCAAGCGCTCATATTCCTGCGGATCCCATAACACCAGCGGGATCACCTGATGGTTAGACAGGCTGTTCAGACTTTGCTCAATCAGCGACAAGGGCAGGTGAAAATCCGAGATCCAGAACACCAGTCCTTTTTGCTGCCCCAGCCAGGCCGTCGCCTCTACAATCCCTTGTCCATCCTGAGGCCCCGCCTCAACTTCTGTCAGTTGCGCAATGGTGTCAAAGGATTGCTGGGCGTGGTGCCCGGGTGCCAGGCTAAGCTCTGGCAGCACACGATGCTGGTAGCAGACCATGCCGAACAAATCGCTGTTTTCATGGGCAGAGCAGGCAACCGCAGCCGCTATCGCCTGCAAGGTTTCATACTTGCTGACGTGCCCCTTGAACTGCATGGAACTGGACAAATCACACAAGGCATACAGCGGCGTGGAAGCCTCTTGCTTGAAGACCCGGATCTGGATCTGTTCATAAGGGTCACGCAAGGTTTGCCGCAAATCCAGCCGTCTGGCATCTGGATAATCGACCAGCGAGACATGCTTGCTGAACTCATCGCCAATGCCGCGCTGAACCCCCTGATGCGCTCCGCTATGCACACTGGCTGAACGCCACGGCACCTGGTAAAAAAAGGACTGTACTTTATCGGGCATCATGGTCTGGCATCATGCGGCTTTGGCCCGTTCCGGGACGCTGACCGTGGCAAGAATCTGCTGGGTCAGCTCACGGGACAGTTGCGTACGGCGGCTCTCGAACATCGGATTCAATACCAGGCGGTGCGCGATGATTTCATGAAAGACGGCATGGATATCCTCTGGATACAAATGCTCGCGCTGCATGAGCCAGGCATGCACGCGCGCGGCCTTGAGAAGCATCCCCATACCGCGCGGGCTGGCACCGGTATGAATCAGGCGGTTAACATCCACACTCTCCAGGCGCACGCCGAACGCTGCCGGGGATTGCGTCGCCTGCCATAAATCCAGCGCATACTCCTGTAACACGTCACTGGCCTGAATATGGCTTTGCAGCACATCTGAAAACGCATTCAGCTGATCATAGGCCAGCACGCCGGACTGGACTTGCTGCGTGAGGCGCTCTGCATGCTGGAATTTGACATCAAACATCAAGGCCTTGCGCAAGTCGCGATCGTCTGGAATATCAATCGGGATTTCCATCATGAACCGGTCGCGCGCCGCGGAAGGAATCTCGAACGTTTCATTTTTCTCGACCTGGTTACGGTCCGCAAAGACCAGCATATGCGGCAAGCGGTATTCTTTTTTGAAGGCGGTGACATGACGCTCGGCCATGACCCGCAACATCAAGGCATGAACTTGCGGGCGGGCACGGTTGATTTCGTTGAAGAAAAACACCGACAGTTGCTCACCGGCGCGCAGCAATGGCCCCTCTTCGACCTTGGGGCGACCATCTTCACCGAGAAAAGTATGGTAAATGAGGTCATTGGGCATCAGGTCTACCGTGCCCTCAATCCGCTCATAAGCGCCGCCCAGCCCCCGCGCAATCGATTGCAGCAAGGTGGTTTTACCCACCCCCACGCCGCCTTCGAGCAAGACATGACCGCGGGCAAAAATGGCAATATTAATGGCGCGGATGGCCTGGTCCTGACCCACCACCACTTTTTTCACTTCATGCTCCAGCGTCAGCGCATGATCGCGCCAGTCCGCCAGTTGGCTTGCTACAGATGCAGATGTCATTGTCTATCCCTTGTTAAGCAATGCAGCCAGGGCTATGATGCCAATCGGGCCGCTGAAAAGATGAATGAACCCCTGCTTGCATTTTAGCCAGTCACACGATAATATGCAGACAGGTCTGTTCACTTTTTTTCCAGTCTACTTCAGCCAACAAAAAAAAAGCAAGCGAATTTTAGGGGTCACCGGGTGAATTTTTTAGCGATTGTGAATCAGACTAGGCAGTCCATGACGCGCAGGGGCATGACCTATGCCAGCCAGGCGCTGTGGCGCTTGGGGCTGCGGCAATGGGCAAAACATGCCCCGTTTTACCAGTTGCGTGATGCACTGATGGAATGGAACCAGCAACGCATTCAACGCAGCGGCAAGGCGGTTGCGTTAAATGCGCAGGATATTGCGGCATTGCGGCAATTACTGGAGCAGGCGCAACAGCAATCCAGTGCAGCCCTGCCAGCCGCCCTGCTCGACCAGTGGTTCTTCCTGGCCGTTGGCGCCATACAGGTGCATACACAAACTGGCTCAGCGCGGGCATGGCAATTGTTTGAGCAGTCTGTGCATTGCCAATTGGGCAGCACAACATGGCAGCGCAGCTGGTCATTTGGCGCACTGGTCAGCCTCTGCGTGATCTGGATGAGCTTGAGTACGGCACCACACAAGCCTGTCACAGAAGAGGCCTCCCCATTAGAGACCGCAGTCAGCCAAGCTGGCGGCGGCACGGCGGACCCGGTGACATTGAGTTTACTCAATCTGGCCTACCAGAAAATGCAAAGTGGCAGTTGCCAGTTACCGCAGGCAGCGATGTTACCAGAGGCCCAGCGTCAGGCCTTTTGATGTTTGTGACTGAAGGCAAGGTGGATGTGGACCAAGTGGAGCATTTAAGACAAGCCCTGGGCTATGTCAGCTGCTTGTATCCGCAAGAGTTGATGCGTCCGCAAGGACGGGATCGTTTACCAAGAGAATAAAAATACTAGCCCTGAATCGGGAAAAAAGGGATATACCAGATGAACATGCGAGATAAAATTCTGAACATTGCAAGCACACTGTTTGACAGCCGCGGTATCCAGGCTTCTGGCGTGGATACCATTATCCTCGAAGCCGGGGTCGCCAAGGCGACGCTATACAAACACTTTCCGAGCAAAAATCTGCTGATTACCGCCTATTTGCGTGACAAATCGGACAAGTTTTATGCCTGGCTTACCGCTCAACTCACCTCACGCAAGGCAGAGTCGCTGGAGTTATTGCTGTTATTGTGTGAATTGATGGAGCAATGGATCAGCCAGCCCGCGTTTCGCGGCCTGCCCTTTCACATTGCCGCCGTCGAATTTCCTGAGCAAGATCATCCTATCAATCAATACTCAGTGGTGCTGTCCAAGGAGTTGCAAGGCTTTTTATGCAAGATTGCCCGCGACGCAGGGGCCAAAGACCCAGAGGCGCTCGGCCAGCAGTTGACCATTCTGTTTGAAGGTGCCGCCCTGGTGGAGCGCCTCACACCCAATACCGGTGCCGCCAACCGCGCCAAACTGGCAGCAATGACCTTGGTACGCAATGCCGTTTAACCACGCTCAGTCGTTGTTTAGGTCGGCATGAAGTCTTGCGTCAATAACCGGCTCATGGTACTGGCTATCGACGCAAGCGCCTCCTGACTCGCCCCATGTACGGCTTGTATGGTCATGCCCTGATGGACGGTCATTACCAGGTTGGCCAGCAAGCCTATCTCTACACTAGCCGCAATTTCTCCCGCTTGTACCGCAATCGAAAAGCGCTTGCCTAATTTCTGCTCCATGGTCATGCGATAGCCATTCAAAAAGGCTTTCATGACTTCGGCTTCGGTGCTGCAAGCCAGTGCGCCTTGTGTAACCTGACACCCTGCAGGATGGTGGGTTTCAGCCAGCATAGTGGCGGCTTGCGTAGGGATGTGCTCTATCACCTGTCGCGCGGTCGGCTGGCTCAGCGCCGCTACCAGAAAGGCGGCAGACCCTTGCACGTATTGCTCGACGGCCTTCTGGTACAACGCTTCCTTGCAAGCATAGGCCGTGCCTTGTTCATCTGCATCGCTTCCATCAGCGTACTCTTACGGCCATATTCATAAATATATTGGCAGAGATTCCAGCAAGGGTGAGCACTCAGGAGGCCACACTGAAAAAAGCGTAGACGTAGAATATATACTTGACGATACCGAGCTGCCCGCCTTGCCGCAAGCCTTGGCTAGCGTTCTTTTTACAGCCAATGTCATTCGAACTGACACTAGAAAACTGCCAATTCTGTCAGCATTTTTCTGATCACAGCTTGGCTGCTAAGCTTAACCCCATGTCACTTGCCCTCGCCTGAATAAACACACCCGCTCTGACTTGCAGGGCTTTTCTTCGCTGCAATCCATGCTGTATTTTTTCAGCAGACTCAGCACTTGATATATTTCCATATTTATGGAAATATAGAAACATGAATAAAGAACAAGCGCTCACTGCACTGTCTGCCATTGCCCAATCAGCACGACTGGACATTTTTAGATGCCTGGTCCAAGCAGGGCCGGAAGGCCTGGCGGCCGGCGTGCTGTCAGACTCATTACAGATTGCGAACAGCACGCTGTCTTTTCATTTGAAGGCGCTGACCCATGCCAACCTGATTTGCGCACGCCAGGAAAGCCGTTTTATTTATTACACGGCCAACTATGCACAGATGAATGGCTTGCTGGCTTATCTCACCGAAAACTGCTGTGGCGGCGATAGCACCTGTTGCCCTGAGCTGCAATGTTTACCAACCTCCAAGGAAACCCGATGAAACGTATGCACCTGCATGTCCGCGTGACCGATCTGCCACAGAGCATCCGCTTTTATTCGACGCTATTTGGAATTGGTCCTAGCGTTGAAAAGGCAGACTATGCCAAATGGATGCTTGAAGATCCGCGCGTGAATTTTGCCATCAGTGCCCGCGGCCAAGCACCGGGACTGGATCACGTTGGCATCCAAGTAGAAACCGCCGCAGAACTGGAAGTGATTCAGGCACGATTGCAAGCCGCAGACATGGCGGTGTTATCACAAACCGACACTACTTGTTGTTATGCCAAATCGGATAAACATTGGGTGCAGGACCCCTCTGGCCTGGCCTGGGAAAGCTATTTGACGCTGGAAAGTGCACCTACGTTTAACGATGCAGGGAAAACAACTGCTTCAGCCACCTGCTGTACCCCGATGGCACAGCCAGTCAGTATTCAAATCAAAAAGAAGGATGTTTAAGCCGATGACAAATCAAGCTTCAGGTATTGGAAATTTTGAGCGCCATCTGACCTGGTGGGTACTGGCGTGCATTATCAGCGGCATCGCGCTGGGCAAACTTGCCCCAGATTTCTTTCAGGCGCTGGGAGCGTTGAAATGGGCAGAGGTGAACTTGCCCGTGGCCGTCCTGATCTGGCTCATGATTATCCCCATGCTGCTCAAGGTGGATTTTGGCGCCATGCGCGAGGTATTGGGCCATGCCAAGGGCATCACGGTCACCCTGGTGATTAACTGGCTGGTGAAGCCGTTTTCCATGGCCTTGCTCGCCTGGCTGTTCATTCGTCACCTGTTTGCCGACTGGTTACCCGCCGAGCAGATTGACAGTTATATTGCCGGGCTGATTTTACTGGCCGCCGCACCCTGTACGGCCATGGTATTTGTCTGGAGCAATTTATGTCAGGGCGAGCCCAAATTCACCTTGTCGCAGGTGGCCATCAATGATGCCATCATGCTGATCGCGTTTGCCCCCCTGGTCGCACTCCTGCTGGGCCTCTCCAGCATTATCATCCCCTGGCAAACCTTGCTGGTGTCAGTGAGCCTGTTTATCGTTGTGCCATTGATCTTGAGTCAACTGCTACGGCGTTGGCTGCTGGCAAAAGGGCCTCATCGATTCGTAGCCACCCTGCAAACCATCCAACCCTTTTCCATGGCGGCATTATTGTTGACGCTGGTGTTGCTGTTTGCTTTCCAAGGTGGGCAAATCCTGTCGCAACCTTTGGTGATTGCCTTGCTGGCGGTGCCGATTTTGATCCAGGTCTATTTCAACGCCCTGCTGGCCTACTGGCTGAATAAACAATTCAAGGTCGCCCATTGTGTGGCGGGCCCCTCTGCACTGATTGGCGCGTCTAACTTTTTTGAACTTGCAGTGGCGACAGCGATTGCTTTGTTCGGGTTTGACTCGGGCGCCGCACTTGCAACAGTGGTCGGTGTGTTGATAGAAGTGCCGGTCATGCTGTCTATCGTCGCCATCGTGAACCGTTCCAAACATTGGTATGAAAGTGTGTAATATGCGCATCCTGTTTTTATGTACCGGTAACTCCTGCCGCTCCATCGTTGCCGAAGCCACCTTTAATCACCTTGCGCCGGCAGGCATGCGGGCACAAAGTGCCGGCAGCCATCCTACGGGTGAGGTGCATCCTCGCTCAATTGCCCTGCTGCAGGCCAAAGGCATTGCCACAACAGGCTATTTCAGTAAGTCCTGGGACGAGATTGGGGAAACACCTGACATTGTCATCACCGTCTGCAGCAACGCAGCCGGTGAAACCTGCCCTGCCTATCTAGGCAATGTGCTTCGTGCGCACTGGGGGGTGGATGATCCAGCCAAGGCGACTGGCACCGAGGCTGAGATTACGGCCAGCTTTGAGCAAGCCTACCGGATTCTGCGCACGCGCATTGAAGCCTTCCTCAAATTGGAAAGCACAATATATCAGGACAGAGTAGCGCTACAGACCGTCTTGCAGCAGATAGGTCAACTCAGTTAAGTAGCGCGTATGCTAGGTGGCAGCGCTTAAAAAGGTTTACGCGGCTCAAGGTGGCGGAAAATAATCCGGCCTTTGTCCATGTCATAAGGGGACATTTCAATGGTGATTTTATCGCCAGCCAAAATACGGATTTTGTGTTTGCGCATTTTGCCGCCGGTATAAGCGATCAACTCGTGACCATTATCCAGCTTCACCCGATAACGGGCATCAGGCAAAATTTCCGTCACTGCACCCTGCATTTCGATTAATTCTTCTTTAGCCATCGCTATCCCCCTAAAAAGTAAGTCGTTTCAAAATAAAAAAGCCCGGAAACTCCGGGCTTTTCTCGGAGGCTGCATACACAGCCTTGCCGAAAACCATTGAATTACTCAATGATTTGAATGTTTGCCGCTTGTTTGCCTTTAGGGCCTGTTGCCACTTCAAAGCTCACGCGTTGGTTTTCTTTGAGTGTTTTGAAGCCAGCAGATTGAATTGCAGAGAAGTGCGCGAACAAATCTTCGCCGCCGTTATCCGGAGTAATAAAACCAAAACCTTTAGAGTCGTTAAACCATTTAACAGAACCTGTCACCATAATAAATCCTTGTACAAAAAATAAAAATGCGGGCGGTTGCCCATTAAAACGAGGATCAAGATGGCGAGAAGTAACGATAGAACCAAAAGATAGAACCGGGGAACAACAACACTACTTGAACTTCGTGAGTTGGTACTATGCACGTAATATCAAATATTAGCAACAAGTATTTGACAAATTGAAAGATGCCGCGACAATCTTCGTCAAAAACAGCATGTTGCCTTGATCAAGGCACAGGCTTTGCGTGCCGCATTGGGCCTCATTCCCAAGACTGCGGGATCGCGCTCACCAGATAATCCATAAATGCGCGCACCTTGTTGGTCATGGCGTACTTGTCGCGATAACAGGCATAAAACTCTAAGGGGACGCTCTCGGCTGCCATCGCCTCCGGCTGTTGGGCGGAAGGCTGAAACAGCGGGATCAGCGTTCCCTTTTTAATCGCGTGATTGACGACGAATGCGGCCAGGCGCGCAATTCCAGCCCCCGCCAAAGCAAGTTGAAAAATGGAGTCGATATCATTGCAAACAATGCTGGGGATGATTTCAGGCTCGTATAACATGCCATTGCGGTTAAAACTCCAGTTCAACAAGCGTCCATCCACCGGGATGCGGAACAACAGGCAATCATGTTGCGATAAGTCTTCTGGGGTCTGAGGCAGGCCTTTGCGTTGCAGATAGTCCGGTGCAGCACAAAATAGCACGGGGACGGTCGCGATTTTCCTGGCAATCAATCCAGGCTCTAGCTGCTGTTTGAAACGGATGCTGATATCGATATCCTCTGCCACATGATCCAGGCTACGATCAGACAGAATCAGCTCCAGAGACACTTGCGGGAAACGGCGGCTAAATGCCGGGATCAACGGCATTAAGACATGACGGCCAAAAGCCACCGAGGAACCAATCCGCAAGCGCCCCTGCGGTTGCCCGTGAAACTCGGTAATGGCCGATTGTGCCCTGGCCAGCACGTCTACCAGATGCTGGACCTCTGCATAATAAAGCGCACCACTTTCTGTCAGCGCCAGCTTGCGCGTGGTTCGCATCAACAAGCGCGTCCCCAATGACTTTTCCAGCCGCTGGATATTCTGACTGGCCGCTGCCGCTGTAATGCCTTGCAAACGCGCACCCGCCGCAATACTGCCGGCCTGTACCGCTTTTACAAAGCTTTCTATGCTTCTTAAGGTATCCATAAACTATCGAATAGCATGATTGATTCGATAGTTTAACTTTATAGTGATTAAATCTTCAAGCCTCTACCCGGCAACTGTGTGAGCTTTTATAGTGTCACCACACATTAGGAGAACCACCATGAATCAAACCAGAACGACTTTCCGCAAGATCCCAAAGCAATTTACGCCTTATGTCTTTGCCTTTTTTATGGCAGGCATCATGGCCTTTTTAATGTCTATGGTCATTGTGGCCGCCAACAGTGGCTTGCAAGCCAGTTATGTGACGCGTGTAATCCATGCTTATACACTCGCGATGCCTGTCGCTTTCTGTTGTGTGCTGATTGTGCGGCCTATTGTCATGCATTTGGTGAATCAGTTGGTCGAAACCCATTGATGGCGTGAGCGGCCACAAACAAAAACGGATACCAAGGTATCCGTTTTCACGCATGCCGCAGCATGTGTATGGCGATTAAAACAGCGGCGCGTACAAAGCGATCAGCGTGTACCCAATCAAGCCCCCTGCCAAGACGTCACTCGGATAATGCAAGCCCAGCACGACACGTGAGATGCCAACTAACATGACAAACGGATAAACGACAGGAAACAGTTGCGGGTAATAATGCACGGCCACCATGCCAAACGCCACCGCGTGCAAGGTATGCCCTGATGGAAAACTGAAGTAATCCAGCGGTGTGCCACTCAACAAGACATCCTGACGCACCTGAAAGGGTCGTGGACGACTGGTGCGATGTTTCAACCATTTATAGACCAGTGTACCGCTCAGTCCTACGGTCAACATATGCAGGCAGACGTAAAGACCGTGCTGGCCCTGGCTGATGGCAATCACCAGCATGAGCAAATACCAGAACATGCCATCGCCCATACGCGAAATGGCGCGAAACAGGTTGCGTATCAGGCGATATTGTCCGGTATGGCTGACTTTGACACACAGTCGACTATCGACCGACTGCACCCATCCCAGTGTTTGTTGTAGTTTCAGCATCGCAGGTCCTTTCCGGGGCTTCCCCCGACTATGCTTGTTGGGTAAGCCTAGTCTGAACCGGATGCTTTAAATTAGCGTGAAAGATTGATGAATTAAATATGACGGGTGCTTATGCGATGAGCGCATGCCAAGGAGTAGCCCTTGTACATTCACGCAGGCTTTATTTCCAGAGTACCCGATAGACCAAGCCCGGGAATGAAAACACCAGAAACAGGCATAGCGTGACACTGTAGAACTCCCAGCCTTGCGGCCAGACTTGTCCCATCACATAACGCTCAACCAGGTAGCCAATCAGCAGCGTGATGAAATAGGCAGGCAACATGGCGGCAAAACGATGCCATAACTGCTGAATGTTGCCAACCAAACCCAGCCACTTATCCGAAATCCAGGCCAGGTTTGCCAAAAACAACATCAGCAACAAAAAAATGAGTTTGGTAGCCATTTTATTGCAGACTCATCAGCAAGCTATGCCCGCAGACGCCTAATAGAATTTCAGGGAACAAGCCCAAGCCCAGCAACGCCAGGGTATGCACACTGAGGATAAAGCGCATATCCATCGGTGCGGACAGCGGTGTATGGTCTTCCGGTGCATCGAAATACATTTTACGCACAATGTTGAGGTAGTAAAACGCACCAATGGTCGCCATCAGCACGGCAAACACCACCTGCCAGGTGAACCCGGCTTGCCAGGCGGCCTGCAATACGGTGAATTTGGCATAAAAACCAATGGTAGGCGGGATACCGGCCATGCTGAACATAATGATCAACATGAGGAAAGCAAACCATGGATGGCGCTGGTTAAGCCCTTTGAGATCATTGATCTCTTCGGCTTCAAAGCCCTGACGGCTCAATAGCAGAATGATACCGAAGCCGGCAATTGACATCAGGACATAGGCACTGATGTAAAAGAAGCTGGAAGCAAAGCCATTGGCATTGGCACTCATCATGCCGAACAGAATGAACCCAACATGCGAAATGGTGGAATATGCCAACATACGCTTGAGGTTGGTCTGCACAATCGCGCTAAAGTTACCGATGATGATGGACAACACTGCCATTAACATCAGCATATCCTGCCAGTCCATGGCTAGCGGATGCAGACCTTGCACCAACAGACGCACGGTCATCGCATAAGCCGCCAGTTTTGGCACGGAGCCAATTAACAGTGTCATCGGAGTTGGCGACCCCTGATAGACATCGGGCACCCACATCTGGAACGGGACAGCGCCAAACTTGAAGGCAATACCAGCGACCAGAAACACCAGGCCCATGATGAGCACGGGGCTCTTAGGCTGCTGACTAATACTGTTGGCAATATCACTGACATCCAAGCTGCCAGTCATGCCATACAGCATACTCATGCCATATAGCAGCATCCCTGAAGCGAGTGCACCTAACACAAAGTATTTCATGGCCGACTCGGACGCTCTTGGATTATCGCGATCAAAGGCTACCAGAGAGTAGAGGCACAGTGACAGCAAGTCCAGGCCCATATAAATGGTCAGCAGGTTGTGGCCTGACACCATGATCATCATACCGAGCAAGCCAAACAGGACCATGGCATAAAACTCACCACGATAGAGGTTACGGTCTTGCAGGTATTTGCGCGTATATACCAGGATCAACGAGGTGCCCAGATACATCATCATTTTGATGACGTCTGACAGCGTATCGTCGATAAACATATGCGAGAAGGCAAAGCCCACCGCTGGTGTATGTGTTTTAAAAGTCAGGAAGGCGGCCGCAAGCAAGGTCAGTTGGCTTAAACCATAAATCATGAAGCGGTTTTGTGGCAGGATGAACAAATCCAGCAACAAAATAAGCATGGCCATGCCCAATACAACCATTTCCGGCAACAGGGCGAGCAAGTCAAATTGCATATTATCCATTTTTTAAAATCCTGCTTTTAATAGCCTGTGACGGGCAATTTGGAAATCGCCATATGTTTCAGGAACTCTGTGCTGGTTGCCTGCATCACTTCGGTCAGTGCTTGTGGATAGACGCCGAAACCAATCACCAAGATGGCCAGAATACCCAAGATCAGGAACTCACGTTTGCTGAGGTCGCTCAGTTCGGCCACGTGATGATTCGTCACATTGCCAAAGAACACACGCTTGGTCATCCACAGCGTATAGGCGGCACCAAATATCAAGGTCGTCGCAGCAAAGAAAGCCACCCAGAAATTGAATTTGACTGCGGCCAGAATCACCATAAACTCGCCCACAAAGCCGGAGGTGCCAGGCAAGCCACTGTTGGCCATGGCAAACAACACGGCAAAGGCGGCAAACACAGGCATCTTGTTAACCACGCCACCATACGCGGAAATTTCACGGCTATGGACGCGGTCGTATAACACACCTACGCTCAGGAACATCGCAGAAGAAATAAAGCCATGTGAAATCATTTGCACCAAGGCACCCTCAAGCGCCAACTGGCTAAACATGAAGAAGCCCAAAGTGACAAAGCCCATGTGCGAGATCGAAGAGTAAGCAATCAGCTTCTTCATGTCTTTTTGCACCAGCGCGACCAGTGCGATGTAGACCACTGCAATTAGCGAGAGCGTGACCATGGCTGAAGTGAAGTAATGGGCTGCATCCGGAGCAATCGGCATGGCAAATCGCAGAAAGCTGTAGCCGCCAAGTTTCAGTGCAATGGCCGCCAGCACCACAGAACCACCCGTAGGTGCCTCAACGTGCGCATCCGGCAACCAGGTATGCACTGGCCACATCGGGATTTTCACCGCAAATGCCATGAAGAAGGCGATGAAAATATAGATTTGCGCTTGCAGGCTGAGCGGTAACAAATAGTAATCAGCCAGCTCGAAACTGCCAGTCTGGTGATACAGGTAAATAAAAGCGACCAGCATCAACAAGGAGCCCAGCAAGGTATACAGGAAAAACTTGATGGTAGCGTAGACGCGGTTAGGCCCGCCCCAGATGCCAATCACCAGGAACATCGGAATCAGCATCGCTTCCCAGAAGACGTAATACAGAATCGCATGAAGCGCGGTGAACACACCAATCATGATCCCGCTCATGATCAGGAAGGCCGCCATGTACTGTGCCACATGTTTGGTAATCACTTCCCAACCTGCCAGTACAACAATCACCGTGGTAAAACTGGTTAACAGCACCAAAGGCATTGAGAAGCCGTCGACCCCCAGGTGGTAATGCATATTGAAGGCCGGTACCCAAGGCAGCAATTCTTCAAACTGGAAGAAGCCGTCGTGAATATCAAACTGCGTGTACAGCGGCACAGTCACCAGAAAACTGACCAGGCTACCTACCAATGCCAGCCATCGAGTCAATGTGGCCTTTTGGTCACCGCCTAGCAACAACACCAGCACGCCAGACAATACCGGCAGCCAGACGGCCAGACTTAACCAGGAAATACTTGTGAGGTCGGCTTGCATCATTAGTTAATTTTGATAAAGAAAGTCATAAGAAGGAATACGCCAATAATCATGGCAAAGGCGTAGTGATAAATTAAACCGGATTGCAGCGTGCGTATCTTGGCAGCAATCTTGCCCATGGTATTGGCTGTGCCGTTGACCATGGCGCCATCAATCAACGTGATGTCACCAAACTTCCACAACAAGCCGCCCAGACAGCGTGAACCTCCGGCAAAAAACTTCTCGTTAAAGCTGTCAAAACCGTATTTGTTTTCAAGGATGTTGTAAATCACGATAAAGCGGGCTTTGATTGCAGCAGGGATATCCGGACGCTTCATATAGAAGAACCATGACAGTGCCACCCCGGAGGCCGCCAGGAAAAATGGCAGGCTGGTAAAGCCATGAATCGCCATGCCTGCCGGGCTATGCATAAACTCGTGGTAGTGATGGGCGAGGTGCTCCATGGCAGGATGCGCTTCAGGATTCACAAAAATCACATTTTTGAAGAAATCACCGTACAGCATCGGTTCCAGTGCAATGTAACCAATCACCAGTGAGGGGATCGCCAGCAACGCCAATGGCAAGGTAACAACCCAGCCTGGCTCATGCGGATCATCGTTTGGTCCCAGGCCATGATGATGCTCTTCGTCGTGTGCATGATCATCAGGATGCGCGTCGTCATGGCGTGCGTCTGCATGTGCGACATGTGCATGGTCATCATGTTTGGCATGGCGCCACTTTTCCTCACCGTGGAATACCAGGAAGTACAAACGGAATGAATAGAATGCGGTCACAAACACACCGACAATCACGGCAAAATAGGCAAAACCACTCCCAGGGATATGCGACAACTCAACCGCTTCGATGATGCTGTCCTTGGAATAAAACCCGGCAAAGAACGGCGTGCCAATCAAGGCCAGAGAACCGATCAATGAGGTGATCCAGGTGACCGGCAGGTATTTCTTGAGGTTACCCATGTTGCGGATATCCTGGTCGTGGTGCATACCCATAATCACAGAACCGGCACCCAGGAATAACAACGCCTTAAAGAACGCATGGGTCATCAGATGGAAAATGGCTACAGAATAGGCTGATGCACCCAATGCAACAGTCATATACCCGAGTTGCGACAAGGTCGAATAGGCCACCACGCGCTTGATATCGTTCTGGATAATACCCAGGAAGCCCATGAACAGCGCAGTGATCGCACCGATCACCATCACGGTTGATAAAGCAGTCGTAGACAACTCATACAATGGCGACATACGTGCAACCATAAAGATACCCGCAGTCACCATAGTGGCAGCGTGAATCAGCGCAGAAATTGGCGTTGGACCTTCCATGGAGTCTGGCAGCCAGACATGCAGCGGAACTTGTGCAGATTTACCCATGGCGCCGACAAACAATAACAGGCAAGTGACTGTCATCAGGGACCAGTTGCAACTACCAATCAAGTTAACTTGTGTATTGGCAAACTCAGGGGCGCGCTGAAACACGGTGGCGTAATCCAGGCTACCAAAGTAATACAGCACCATGCCTATACCCAACAGGAAACCGAAGTCCCCTACCCGGTTAACCAGAAAGGCTTTCAAATTGGCGTAAATGGCGGTGGGACGTGTAAACCAGAAACCAATCAGCAGATATGACACCAGACCGACCGCCTCCCAGCCAAAGAACAACTGCATGAAGTTGTTGCTCATGACCAGCATCAGCATGGAGAAGGTAAACAGCGAAATGTAGCTGAAGAAGCGACTATAGCCTGGGTCTTCTTCCATGTAGCCGATGGTATAAATATGCACCATGAGTGACACAAAAGTCACCACGACCATCATCATGGCACTCAGGTTATCAATCAGGAAGCCCACTTCAAAATGCACGTCACCCGAGTTGAGCCAGGTATACACCGCTTCGTTGAGCGTGAAGCCATTCAGGGTCTGGTTAAAAATGTAGGCAGACAAGGCAAATGCCGCGCCGACGCCAGCGATGGTCAACACATGTGCGGCCCAGCGTGGTAAGTAATTCCTAAAGAGGCCAACAGCGGCCGCAGCCAGCAAAGGCAACATCGGAATCAAGATCAGGATTTGTTTTATTGTCATCTCGCTTAACCTTTTAATTGATCCAGATCATCGACGTTGATGGTACGCAGGTTGCGGAACAATACGACCAGAATCGCGAGACCAATTGCAGACTCCGCTGCAGCCACCGTCAAGATGAAAAAGACGAATACCTGACCACCAATATCATTGAGGTAATGCGAAAAAGCCACAAAATTCAGGTTAACGGCCAACAGCATCAACTCAATTGCCATGAGCAAAATAATGACGTTTTTGCGGTTGAGGAAAATACCAATCACACTGATGGCAAACATCAGCGCCCCCAAAATCAGGTAGTGAGACAAACCGACCATGATTATTTACTCTCCTCTGCAGACGGTGCCGGTACTTCAACTTCAGCAGGCATAGAGATAATACGCAATCTGTCGTTACGCTTCACTTTGACCTGCTCGGCCGGATTCATGGATTTGTTGTCTTTACGTTCACGCAAGGTCAACACAATGGCGGCAATCATCGCCACCAGCAACACGACCGCCGCTAGTTCAAACGGGAGCAAGTAGTCGGTATACAATACCTTGCCCAACGCAGCCGTATTACTGAAGCCTGCCGGTGCAGACACCGCCTGACTGGGATTGAGGTTTTTGGCGGAAAGCACCATCACCATTTCGGCCATCATGACCACGCCAAAGGTCAACGCCAATGGCAGGTTAGACCAGAAGCCTTCACGCAATTTGTCGATATTGATGTCCAGCATCATCACCACAAACAGGAACAGCACCATCACCGCCCCCACGTACACCAGAATCAGGGCAATGGCGAGAAACTCGGCTTCAAGCAACAACCAGATGCCTGCCGCCGTAAAAAATGCCAGCACCAGAAACAGTGCAGCATGCACGGGGTTACGCGTAGTAATCACGCGGATGCCAGAGAACAGCAGGATCGCTGCCAGCACATAAAAAACAATATCGGTAAATAACATTTAGGATTCCTGTCCGCGCTTATCGATAAGCTTTATCCTGGGCGCGGTCTGCTGCAATTTGCGCCTCGTATTTGTCACCCACTTCGAGCAACATTTTTTTTGTATAGAGCAGGTCGCCGCGCTGCTCGCCGTGGTAGTCAAAAATCCGGGTTTCCACGATGCTATCCACTGGGCAGGATTCTTCACAAAAACCGCAAAAAATGCACTTGGTCAGGTCAATGTCATAACGCGTGGTACGGCGGGTGCCATCATCACGCTGCTCGGATTCAATCGTAATCGCCATCGCCGGACAGACTGCTTCACACAGCTTGCAGGCAATGCAGCGCTCTTCACCGTTCGGGTAGCGGCGCAACGCGTGCAAGCCACGAAAACGGTTGGACTGCGGCGTACGTTCTTCCGGGTATTGAATAGTAATTTTCTTGGCGAAGAAATAGCGTCCGGTCAGGGCCATGCCTTTGAGCATCTCCCATAACATCAAACTGCCTAATGTATTTTTAATTGCGTTCAACATGGTAAGGTTTCCAAATACGTTGTCCGTGCGATTGTCCAGTTAGTGGAATAAATAAGCCCACTGGGTTTGCATCATGCCACCGACCACAATAATCCAGACCAGCGTGATGGGAATAAATACTTTCCAACCCAAACGCATGATCTGGTCATAGCGATAACGTGGAAAGGTAGCGCGGAACCACAAGAACAGGAACAACAGGAAAGCGACTTTTGCCAGCAACCATAAAATACTATCAGGCAAGAACGGCACCGGGGATAACCAACCGCCCAAGAACATCAATGCGGCCAGCATGGACACCAGCATCATATTGGCATACTCAGCCAGGAAGAACACCGCAAAGGCCATGCCAGAGTACTCTACATGGAAACCTGCCACGATTTCAGATTCACCTTCGGCGACGTCAAACGGTGCACGGTTGGTTTCAGCCACCGCACTAATAAAATAGACGACGAACAGCGGGAACAACGGCAGGAAGTACCAGTGCCAGAAGCCTCCTTCTTGTCCCATCACGATCTTGCCCAAATTCAGTGAGTTGGCACACATCAAGACTCCGACCAGTGTAAAACCCATGGCAATCTCATACGAGACAATTTGTGCTGCGGAACGCAAGGACCCCAGAAACGCATATTTTGAGTTGGACGCCCACCCGGCGATAATCACGCCGTAGACAGCAACTGAGGTCATGGCCAGTATATAGAGTAAGCCTGCATCGACATTGGCCAACACCAGTGTGGTATCAAAAGGCACCACGGCCCAAGCTGCAAACGCCGGAGCAATTGCCAGCACTGGGCCAATAAAAAACAATGCTTTATTAGACGCAGTCGGCAGGATAATTTCTTTAAACAGCAATTTGAGGCCATCTGCTAATGGTTGTAACAAGCCCCAGTAGCCCACACGGTTGGGACCGATACGCACCTGCATGTAACCAATCACTTTACGCTCGGCCAGTGTGAGGTAGGCAACGCCTATCATCAATGGCAGCACAATCGCCACAATTTTAATCAGTGTCCACATGACCAGTTGTACGTCTGTCCAGTAGGAACCAAATAATTCAGCAAAGAAATGCATGTTATGCCATCTCGGTCAGTTGTTTTTCGTAAATTGCCACTTGCTCGGCAGACGCTTTTTCAATGGTGATATCCCCCATCAAATCACCCAGACCCGCAGTGAGTGGATGCGCTGCAGCCACACGCACACAGCCTTTGGCAACGTGGTTATCCAGACGCGCTTTAAGCACGGCACTGCCTTTATCCTGACGGGCGACAACGATGTCGCCATCTTGCAAGCCAAGCTCTGCCAATTGGTCAGCATGCATCCGTGCCATCGGACGGATGTTGTATTTGGTTTTTTGCAAGGGCGCAGAACGGCGCACGATCGGGTCAGACTCGTATTGTGGCACTTCACCAATTCGCTGCAGGCCTTGTTTCTTGATATTCACCTGAATTTCTACCAGCTCTTTGAGGTTGTTGTTGAGACTGCGCCAGACCACGGCCGAGGGTTTCTCACCATTAAAGATGGCATTTTTCACTTCGTCGGAACTGTTGTATTCGAAGCCAGGCAAGTCCAGCGTATTTGCCAACACACGCAGGACTTTCCAGCCTGGGCGCGCTTCGCCGAGAGGACGCGTCACGGCCTGGAAGCTCTGTACACGCCCTTCCATGCTCATAAAGCTGCCTGATGTCTCGGTGAACGGCGTGATCGGTAGCAGGATATCGGCGTTGTCGAGTGCTGCAGACTTGTACGCCGTCAAGGCAATCACGCACTCGGCTTTGGCGATGGCATCGGCTGCCAGTGCGGCATGCTGACAATCCAACTCAGGCTCGATATTGAGCAATAGATACGCTTTGCGTGGGACTTCCAGCATAGCCCGTGCGTGCATGCCAGTGGCTGTAGGCATGACACCCATCAAATGCATGCCGGTGCTGTTTGCCGCTGGCGGTAAAATACCGCCTTTCGCTCCGCTGATGCCGCCAATGGCTTCAGCCATACTGTACATCTCGGTAAAACGGGGATCACTCAAGGCCATATTGCCAAGAAAAATACCAACCTTAGGCGCAATCAGAATCAAGTCGTCGCTGATACCTGCCAGGCACTCTGCAATTTTTTGCGTATTGGGACGTACCTGGATTTCTTCGAGTAACTTGTTCAGGGTGGGTGGCAAGCATAGCGACAGTTTTTGCAATCCAGACATGGCTTTGAGGATCTGGCCCAACACATTCACCATGTCGTTCGGGCGCACAATGACTTTATGTGCAATGTCCATCAATGGATCGTTATCGAGCGGGCTGACAACACATAATTCAGCCCCTCTGGAAACGGCCTTGCGGATACGTTGTGCCAGCAAAGGATGTTCGTTGCGGATATTCGAACCAATCAGCAGGATGCGATCCAGCTCTTCGATTTCCTGAATATTGCAGCCCATCCATGGGGTGCCGGTACGTTTGCCATCCAGGCGGAAGTCTGTCTGCCGCAGGCGGTAATCCACGTTGCCACAGCCCAGGCCATCTGCCAGCTGCTTGATCAGGTAGCCTTCTTCCATGGTGCTATTCGGAGAAACCAGCACGCCCAAGGCATCACCGCCATATTGTTTGGTAATGTCTTTGAGCTGACCCGCTGCAAACTCAATGGCTGTTTTCCAGTCAGTTTCCTGCCATTGCCCGTTATGCTTGATCATGGGCACCTTGAGGCGGTCCGGACTGTTCAAGCCCTCATAGGAGAAACGGTCACGGTCAGACAGCCAGCACTCGTTAATCGACTCTTTTTCACGCGGTAACACACGCATGACTTTATGATCTTTGACGTGGACTTCAATGTGCGAACCCAAGCCATCGTGCGGCGCAATCGAAGGTCTGCGCACCAGCTCCCAGCTGCGTGCGGAGTAACGGAAAGGTTTGCTGGTCAGCGCGCCCACCGGGCACAAATCAATAATATTGCCGCTGAGCTCAGAGTTCACAGACTGGTCAACATAAGCGGTAATCTCGGCATGCTCGCCACGATTGACCAAGCCCAGCTCCTGCATGCCGCCTACTTCTTTCAGGAAGCGCACACAGCGGGTACATTGGATACAACGGGTCATGTCAGTACTGACCAGCGGACCAATGTTTTTATTGAAGACCACACGTTTTTCTTCGGTATAGCGTGAGCCAGATGCGCCATAAGCGACGGCAATATCCTGCAAGTCACATTCACCGCCCTGGTCGCAAATTGGACAATCCAACGGGTGATTAATCAGCAAAAACTCCATCACGCTTTGCTGGGCTTCCACGGCAGACTTACTGCGGGTGTAAATCTTCATGCCGTCCGCCACCGGGGTTGCACAGGCAGGCAATGGCTTATTGAATTTTTCTACCTGCACCAGACACATACGACAGTTGGCGGCCACCGACAGCTTTTTGTGGTAACAAAAACGCGGGATGGCGATCCCTGCCGCATCGGCCGCATCAATAATGGTGCTGCCATGTTCGACTTCTAGAGGTTTGCCGTCAATTTCGATGTTTAGCATGTGATTACCGTTAAGCTTAAAACCGTTTATTTACCATCTACCATGGATTTGCCATGCTGGATGTAATACTCAAATTCGGGACGGAAGTGCTTGATGAAACTCAACACAGGCGTTGCTGCAGCATCGCCCAAAGCACAGATGGTTCGGCCAGAAATGTTGTTACTTAAATCAGTCAGCAAGTCGAGATCTTCCATCTTGCCTTTGCCATCGACAATACGCTCGATAATGCGATATACCCAACCGGTTCCTTCACGGCAAGGCGTGCATTGCCCACAGCTTTCTTCATAAAAGAAATAGCTTAAACGCTTGAGTGTTTTCACCATGCAGGTGGTTTCGTCCATCACAATCATGGAACCCGCACCCAGGCTGGAGCCGGCTTTGCTCAAGCCATCATAGTCCATGGTGGCATTTTCAATGGCGCTCGCTGGCATGACCGCAGTGGAAGGGCCGCCAGGAATCACCGCTTTGAGTTTGCGACCTTTCCAAACACCGCCGGCCATGGCCAGCAGGTCCTTAAAAGGTGTCCCCATTTTAATCTCGTAGTTTCCTGGTTTTTCAACATGACCAGACACCGAGAATAACTTACTGCCGCCAGAATTAGGCACGCCTAAATCTGCAAATGCCTGCCCGCCATGCTGCATGATCCAGGGGATGGAGGCATAGCTCTCGGTATTGTTGACGTTGGTCGGCTTGCCAAATACACCATAGCTGGCAGGAAAAGGCGGTTTGAAACGAGGCTGGCCTTTTTTGCCTTCAATCGACTCAATCAGGGCCGTTTCTTCACCGCAGATATAAGCACCGTATCCATGGACAGCATAGAGATCAAAGCTAAATTCGGTGCCGAACAGATTTTCACCCAGGTAGCCAGCTTCACGCGCCTCAGCTAACGCAGCCTCAAAAATCTCATAATCCTGCCAGATTTCACCGTGGATATAGTTATACCCCACGCGTGCACCCAGCGTATAAGCAGCAATCGCCATGCCTTCAATTAACTGGTGCGGGTTATAACGGATAATGTCACGGTCTTTAAATGTGCCTGGCTCGCCTTCGTCTGTGTTGCAAACCAGATATTTGGTACCGTCGTAATAACGCGGCATAAAGCTCCATTTGAGGCCGGTCGGAAAGCCTGCACCGCCTCGACCACGCAGATTGGATACTTTGACCTGGCTGATGATATCCGGGGCCTTCACTTTTTCGGTCACCAAGCGTTTGAGCTGGGCATAGCCGCCTAATTTCTCATAAGTTGCCAGGGCGGCAGGATTGTCTTCGCTAAGTGTGCGCAAAGTTACCAATGTCTGTCCAGCCAAATCAGTTTTGACCACTGGTTTACTATTCATGGAAGCATTTGAAGTCTTAGCCATATTCCGTGTCCTAGCCCTTGTTTAGCTCGTTAATGAGGGCATCCACTTTTTCGGTGGTCAGAAATTCATGCATTTCACTGTTATTCACATGTAGTAACGGTGCGCCACCGCAACAGCCCATACACTCGCCTTCTTTCAGGCAGAATTTACCATCCGCTGTGACTTCGTTGAAGCCCACACCCAACTTGTGCTGCAAGTGCTCGACAATCTCATCCGAGCCACGCAACATGCAAGAAATATTGGTACAGACGGTAATTTTGTATTTTCCGACTGGCTCGAGATCATACATATTGTAGAAGGTAGCGACTTCTAACGCCGCGATTTCCGGAATGCGCAAGTACTTGGCTACTTCGGAAATACTTTCCTTGGATAACCAGCCACGCTCCATCTGGACGATGCGTAATGCAGACATCACCGCTGCCTGACGCCTGTCAGCTGGATATTTGGACAGTTCGTATTCAATATTTTCAATCGATTCTGCACTGAGCATGCTTTTACCTTACTATCTTTTCGATCCGCGCTATCACGTTGTTCGGATTATCTGTCGATCTCACCGAACACAATATCTTGTGTCCCAATGATGGCTACCAGGTCGGCGATCATGTGGCCTCTGGTCATCTCATCCAATGCAGCCAAATGGGCAAAGCCCGGCGCACGGATTTTCAGGCGGTAGGGTTTATTGGCACCATCTGACACCATATAAATCCCGAACTCGCCTTTGGGATGCTCAACCGCGGCATAGGCCTCCCCTGCGGGAACATGGAAACCCTCGGTAAATAACTTGAAGTGGTGGATCAAGTCTTCCATATTGGTTTTCATGCCTTCGCGGTTTGGCGGGGCAATCTTATCGTCATCTGTAATGACTGGCCCTGGGTTTTTGCGCAACCAGTCTATGCATTGTTTGATGATACGGTTGGATTGACGCATTTCTTCCACACGCACCAGATACCGGTCATAACAGTCGCCATTGACGCCAATCGGGATATCAAAGTCCATCTTGTCATAGACTTCATAAGGCTGTTTCTTGCGTAAATCCCAGGCAATGCCAGAACCACGCAACATGGCACCGGTCATGCCCAATGCCAATGCGCGCTCCGGTGTCACCACGCCAATACCCACTGTCCGCTGCTTCCAGATACGGTTATCGGTCAAGAGTGTTTCATATTCATCGACATAGGTCGGGAAGCGATTGGTAAAGTCCTCAATGAAATCCAACATGGAACCCTGACGGTTTTCATTGAGTTTGTTAATTTCTTCTGCACTACGGAATTTGGTGGTTTCGTGTTGCGGCATTTTTTCCGGCAGGTCACGATATACGCCACCCGGGCGGTAATACGCCGCATGCATACGGGCGCCAGACACGGCCTCATACACATCAAACAAATCTTCACGCTCGCGGAATGCATACAGGAAAACCGTCATGGCGCCGACGTCCAGCGCATGTGCGCCCAGCCACAGCAAGTGGTTGAGAATACGGGTAATTTCGTCGAACATGACGCGGATATACTGCGCGCGCACTGGTACCTCAATGCCGAGCATTTTTTCAATCGCCATGACATAGGCGTGCTCATTGGCCATCATGGAGACATAATCCAGCCTGTCCATGTAAGGCACACTTTGCAAATAAGTACGGTTCTCAGCCAGTTTTTCAGTGGCACGGTGCAGCAGGCCAATGTGTGGATCGGCGCGCTGGATCACTTCACCGTCCAACTCAAGCACCAAGCGTAATACCCCGTGCGCCGCCGGGTGCTGCGGGCCGAAGTTCATTGTGTAGTTCTTAATTTCAGCCATGGTGCGCACCTTCATCACGAATAACTCGCGGCACATTATTCCGCAACTCGACAGAGACCGGCTGATAGATCACACGCTGCTGTACAGGGTCATAACGCATTTCAACGTTACCAATCATGGGGAAATCTTTGCGGAAAGGATGTCCGACAAAACCGTAATCTGTCAGCAAACGACGCAAATCGGGGTGATTTTCAAACATGATGCCGTAGAGGTCAAAGGCTTCACGCTCAAACCAGTTGGCGACCGGCCAGATATCGACCAAGGTCGGAAACACAGGAAAGTCATCGTCAGCTGCAAACGCACGGATACGTACGCGTTGATTCAAACTGACCGAAAGCAAATGCAGCACCACAGCAAATCGCTGACCTTCCCAGCGGCCATCGCCATACTCCAGATAATCCACCCCACACAAGTCAATCAGTTGCTCAAATTTGAGCTCCGCATGGGTTTTCAATTTTTCAGCCACGGCCAGCAGGTGTTTCACATGAACTTCCACCGTGAGTTCACCCAACTGTTGCTCCAGCCTGACCACACCCTCACCCAAGGCCAACTTGAGCTGTGCAGACAAATGTTCGAGTTTTGCAGACATAGTTAATTTCTAGGGCTTAGTATGTTGTCAGAGCGCGTCACCATCAGGTTCTGGCAATCGTATTGGTACGCTTGATTTTCTTTTGCAGCTGAATAATGCCGTACAACAAGGCCTCGGCAGTGGGAGGACAACCAGGCACATACACATCCACCGGCACAATCCGGTCACAGCCGCGCACGACTGCATAAGAATAATGGTAATAGCCACCGCCGTTAGCACAGCTGCCCATGGAAATTACCCAGCGCGGTTCTGCCATCTGGTCATACACCTTGCGCAGCGCAGGCGCCATTTTGTTCACCAGCGTGCCCGCCACAATCATCACGTCAGACTGACGTGGGCTGGGCCTGAACACAATCCCGAAACGGTCCAGATCGTAACGCGAAGCGCCGGCATGCATCATTTCAACCGCACAGCAAGCCAGACCGAACGTCATCGGCCACAATGAACCGGTACGGGTGTAATTAATCACCGTATCCAGCGTGGTGGTAACAAAGCCTTTTTCTAATACGCCTTCAATGCTCATTTTGCATCAATCCCATTCAAGGGCGCCCTTCATCCATTCAAAGATGAAGCCGACCACCAATACAAACAAAAAGACCATCATTGCCCAAAAACCGGCAGACCCAATTTCTTGAATCACTACGGCCCAAGGGAAAAGAAACGCGATTTCGAGATCAAACAGGATAAATAGAATAGCGACCAGATAGTAGCGCACGTCAAACTTCATACGCGCATCTTCAAACGCCTCAAAGCCGCACTCATAGGGAGAGTTTTTTTCCGCATCAGGTTTGTGCGGAGAGAGAATTTTACCGGCAAGCAACGGACCAAGACCAACGCCCAGCCCCACCAGGATAAACATCAAAATCGGGAAATAGTTTTCTAACACTGATTTGCCTTCATCGATCATGTTAACAAGTTATTTCAATGCAGCTAGCCGCCCATTAAAACACTCCCAAACCATCTATTCCCTGCGAGAGCAAAGTTGCAAGCAACTCTGTCTGGTGCCGTCGGCGAGACTCGAACTCGCACGACTTTCGTCACTACCCCCTCAAGATAGCGTGTCTACCAATTTCACCACGACGGCCAATGTTTAGTTAGGAATATCTTTGGGTGTATTTTCAACCGGCTTGACCACTTCTGCAGCCTCACCTTTGGCCGGAGTCTGTTGGGTCACTGTGGATTTAACCACACTGCCAGAACTTGCTTTATGGCTGGACATAAAGGCCAGCGTCAAGCTAGTTGCAAAAAACACTGAAATAAAAATCGATGTCAGCTTGCTCAGCAAATTAGAGGACCCAGACACGCCGAATAGACTGCCGGAGGCTCCACTGCCAAAAGCGGCGCCCATATCGGCACCCTTACCATGCTGCAATAAGACCAGGCCAATCACGGCAGCGGCTGCCAGCACATGAATGACGAGAATGACGTTTTCCATATTTCTTTAATCCATTAAGTAATAACGATTTGGCTTTTGGCTCTTTCGCTATCTAGATGACGCTATTTTCAGGGACGGCCTGACATATTTTTATAAATTGCTCTGCATCTAGCGAGCAACGACCGACCAGCGCGCCATCAATTTCCTTCTGATTCAACAATTGTACCGCATTTTGCGGGTTTACGCTGCCCCCGTAGAGGATTTTTAGCGTGTCAGACGCCGCTTTATCAGAGGCGGCAACCGTCTCTCGAATAAACTGGTGCATGGCGACCGCCTGTTCCGAAGTGGCTGCCAGCCCGGTGCCAATCGCCCAGATCGGCTCATAAGAAACAATGCTGCCCGCAAAGGCCTCACCGCCAAATAAGCGGATGATGGTTTCCAGCTGCTTGCCAACCACACGTTCCATGACGCCTGCTTCACGCTCCAGCAGCGTTTCACCCACACATAAAATAGGTGTTAAGCCATGCCGTTTGGCCATCATGAATTTTTCAGCAATGTTTTCATCGGACTCACAATAAGCCGTGCTGCGCTCCGAGTGGCCAATAATCACATACCTGGCGCCAAAATCGGTCAGCATTTGCGCCCCTACTTCACCGGTGTAGGCACCTTCCTCATATTTCGCAACATTTTGCGCGCCCCAAGCGACAGAAGTTCCCGTCAACAGGGTTTGAATTTGCGCAAGATAGGGATAAGGCACGCAGACCACGACCTCCGCGCTTGTAAAACGGGCCAAGGCTGGCAGGTAGGCCTGAATCAATTGCTGGTTACGCATGAGATTGCCATGCATTTTCCAGTTGGCAACCACCAGTTTTTTTGAGGCCAGGGATGTTGAAGTAGATGAAACAGTGCTGGTGCTAGACATGCAAAATTAAGCTCGCAGAGGCATGATGTGGATGCATATATTACGAGCCAGAGAGGCCCGCAAATATTCGGTTGTGCGGATTTTACGCTCGCGCCTCCTGAGCAGCAAGCATTAGTCGTCAAGTAGAACGTGTCTACCCCGTCAACACAAGGTAGACACGAGTACAATCACGCACTTAAGAAAGGATAGTCGGTGTAGCCATGCTCGGTACCGCCGTAAAACGTTTTGGAGTCAGCCTCATTGAGTGGAGCGTTTTTTGCAAACCGCTCAACCAGATCCGGGTTGGCAATAAACGGAACACCATAAGCGACTGCATCTGCATGGCCACGGGCAATCGCCGCATTCCCGCGCGCCTTGTCATAACTCAGGTTTGCGATATAACCGCCCTTAAACAATTTACGCATCGCCGCAAAATCAAATGGCTCAGCTTTGCCACCGCCATGAATGCCCCCTTCCACCACATGCAGATAGGCCAGCTTGAAGCGATTCAGGGCATCCGTGACATGATTGAATGTTTGCTGCGCCTGGCTATCATGCATATCATTAAATGGGTTCACCGGTGACAAGCGCACCCCCACTTTGTCTGCGCCTATTGTATCCACCACCGCCTGCACCACCTCGAGCAGTAATCGCATACGGTTTTCTACCGGCCCGCCATATTGATCCTGGCGCTGATTGCTACCGTCGCGCAAAAACTGGTCTAGCAGATAACCATTGGCCGCATGCACTTCTACACCATCAAAACCCGCTGCAATGGCACATTTTGTGGCATGAATATAATCCTGCACGATGCCAGCCAATTCGGACACCTCCAGTGCGCGCGGGGTCACGTAATCTTGTAAACCCTGGTAGGTAAATGCCTGGCCGGCAGGCTTAATTGCTGAAGGCGCCACTGGCAATGCCTGATTGGGTAACAGGCTGGGGTGTGAAATACGGCCTACATGCCACAACTGAATGACGATTTTTCCGCCCTTGGCATGCACAGCATCAGTCACTTTTTTCCAACCAGCCACCTGCGCATCAGTATAAATGCCTGGCAAAGCAGGATAGCCATGCGCCATCGGTGAGATCGGGGTCGCTTCGGTAATAATCAGCCCGGCAGTCGCCCGCTGCTCATAATAGGTGACATTCATTGCTTGTGGTACACCGCCCTCGCCTGCACGGTTACGTGTCAGTGGGGCCATTGCAATACGGTTTTTGATCTCAATGCTGCCCAGTTTGCCCGGGGAAAATAAATCCAATGTCATACTCGCTCCTCATTCCCTGCATACAATAAACACTGCGCGGACAAAACGTCCGCGCATGGATTTAAAATTATTTTGCTTTCACACCTTCAACCAACAAGGTTATTTCAATGTCGTCACCGACCGGCGCATTTGCGCCCGTCGCCCAGCCAAAACCATAATCAGAAGCTTTGATGGTCAAATGCCCCTCAAAACCGGCGCGCTGACCACCCCATGGATCGGCGCCATAGCCCAACACTTTCACGGGAATATCCACCAGTTTGGTCACGCCATGCATGGTCAACTTACCCTGCATCACTGCCTGCGTCTGGTTGCTGGCCGTGACCTTGGTGCTCTCGAACAAAATCTGGGTATATTTTCCCACATCCAGATACTTATCCGCCTTGATATGTTCATCACGTTTGCCAAACCCGGTATTCACACTGCTGACATTGATCGCAGCACGTACGGTCGCCGTATTCAGATTGGTGGGATCCAGGGTAATGACGCCACTGACATCGTTAAAAGTCCCTGAAGTTTTGGAAACAACATGACGGATACTGAAATTGGCAAAACTGTGGGTGCCATCGATATTGTAGGTATCGGTCACCGCCCAGGCCTGAGTAGCCATCATCAAGCCGAGCGTCAAAATTAACTTTTTCACTGAGTTCTCCTTGTTAGATCGTGAAATAGGATAGGTTTTTAATGAGGCCGCAGTTAAGCGGCTTTCGCAAAACGTAACGCAACACTGGCCACACGTTCACCCAGGTGCTCTGCCGTGAGCAGGTCACTCTGAATCGGCGCCAAGTCGGGGCCCTGGTCAGCATTCGCCTGCGCCATCGCACCTAAAAAGCTGCCCAAACGGTTTAAGTCGTTGACCGAACCATTACTGTTATTGTTCCCGGGCAGCAAATCCTGGCCTACCCAAATCATGCCATGCTGTGCGGCAAACACAGCCAACTGGATCAAGGTACTAAGCTTGTCACCACTCTGGCTGGCAGAAGTGGTAAAGCCAGCCGCAATCTTGTCTTTCCAGTCACGGGTATACCAGGCCTTGGAGCTGGCATCCATAAAAGTTTTAAACTGGCCTGAAGCCGAACCCATATAGGTTGGGCTGCCAAAGATAATGGCGTCGCTGGCCTTGAGCAGATCCCACTGCTGCTGCGCCTCATCCACAGTTAACAGATTGACGGTCACACCCGCAACCTTTTGCGCGCCACGGGCCACGGCTTTGGCTTGCTCAGCGGTATGACCATACCCACTGTGATAAACAATTGAAACTTGAGTCATGTCATTGCTCCTTTAAAAAAATGTAAAACGATTATTCGACTATTTCAGGCAGATCAAACCATAATATTTCGCTGTCTTGCGCAGCAAGTATCGAGAGAGAAACCGGGGCATCTACCTTGAGGGCATCCCCTGTCTGCAACTGTTGACCATCGATCACCACTGTGCCGGATGCAATATGGAGGTAAGCACAACGTCCCGCATTGACCTCAACCGGCAAAGCAGCCTCTGCTGTCAGTACCGTGGCATACAATGACAGATCCTGATGTACTTTTAATGACCCGGCGCGGGCATCAGACGAAGCAATCAAGGCCCAGCGGTTTTGCTTGTCAGCCAGCGGGATGGTTTTATCTTCATACGCCGGTGCCAAGCCTTGCGTATCAGGGGTGATCCAGATTTGTAGCAAATGGGCCGTGGTCTGCGAGGAGGCGTTCATCTCACTATGACGGATACCCGTGCCCGCACTCATGCGCTGCACATCCCCCGCGCGAATCACTGCGCTGTGGCCCATGCTGTCAGTATGGCGCAACTCACCCGCCAACATGTAGGTAATAATTTCCATGTCCTGGTGGCCATGCATACCAAATCCCGTGTCAGGGGCGATTTTGTCGTCATTGATCACCCGCAACACCGAGTAGCTCATATGCTCAGGGTCGTAATAACTGGCGAAAGAAAAACTGTGAAAGCTTTGTAACCAGCCATGATTAGCATAACCACGACTATTTGAAGGGCGAACATGCAACATTTATTCACTCCATTTGAAAGTTTAAATGTATGATAAAAAAACACTTAATCTTTAGATAGCAAAACATTTTGCATCACTTGTTCAGATTTTTTGATGAAGATGTTAGCACTTAAACTGCGATGAACCACCCCGCCCTTTTTCAACCTTATCCCTTCAGCTATGGCCATTAAACTGAGTCTGGAAGCCCTTGAAGTCATTGATGCGATTGACCGCAAAGGCAGTTTTGCCGCCGCGGCAGAGTCGCTATACCGCGTCCCCTCGGCACTCACCTACACCATCCGCAGACTGGAAGAAGATTTGGGGCTGGAGCTTTTTGACCGCAGTGGCCACCGCGCCACGCTGACCGAAGCCGGTGCCGAACTGCTCAAAGAAGGCCGTTATTTGCTAGATGCCGCCCATGCGCTGGAGCGCCGCGTACAACGCGTTGCGACCGGTATTGAAACTGATATTGCCATTGCGATTAGCGATTTGTTCGACTTTGACCCGGTACTCAATCTGCTACAAGCCTTTTACCAGCAGGGCTTTGGCACCCGTGTGAAGCTGGTCCGTGAGGTCTATGGCGGGAGTTGGGATGCATTACAGTCGGGGCGAGCTGATATCTCTATCGGCGCTCCAGGAGATGCGCCGCCTGGCGGCGGCTTCTCTACACATTTGCTCGGACAACTGGAATTTGTGTTTTCTGTGGCCCCGCATCATCCGCTTGCCGCATTACCAGAGCCGCTCAGCGCCAGTGATATTGTGCAGTATCGCGTTGTAGCGGCCGCAGACAGTTCACGCAACCTGCCCCCAAGGACCTCAGGCATTCTTTCTGGCCAGGATGTACTCACCGTGCCTGACATGCAGACAAAATTAAAGGCGCAAATGGCAGGAATTGCCATCGGCTATCTACCCAAATTTATGGCACAAGCGGCCGCTGCGCAGGGCAAGCTCGTACTAAAACAGGTGTCAGAACCGAAACCGGTGGGGCCTACCTTTATTGCCTGGCGCCAACAACGGCCCAGCGAAATGGGCAAAGCCATGCAATGGCTGCTCAAAGCCTGTTGCGAGATTCCACTGGAGCAATTGCTGAGCAAATGATTTATCATCCTTGCTGTCGCATTGATTGGATCCAATATGTCGCAAGAACAACTACCTGAAGAATTTGCACCCCTCAACCGCATCGCCATCAAAGCCATGCTTTGGCTCAATGGGTTCGCGCATATTATTATCGGCCTTGCTCTGGCTACCTCTGTGCTGATGTTTACCTGGCTATTTTTCCTCGACGTGAAGGAAGCCGCTTACGCACACAATCTGGTTCATGGCTTTTTGCGTGCCTTGGGCACCTTGATGTTGCTGTGGTCCATCTCTGCCCTCATCTCGGCAGAAATTCGCTACCTGCGCGGCCACAAATTACTGGTAGAAACCTTTGTCGAGGTGGTGCTGGTCATGTTTTTGCGCAAACTGATTGTGCTACCTGTACAAGATGCCACACCGACTTATGAAGAAATCGCCATCTGGCTGGCCGGCGCATTTGTCATGGGCCTGGTGTACATACTGATCCGTCTCGCCGATAAAAATAGTAGTAAATAACCATGCAAGACGAAGCATTTATGCGTATAGCCATCGCGCTGGCAAATGAGGCAGCAAGCCTGGACGAGGTCCCAGTCGGCGCGATTGTGGTCAAAGAGGGGCAGATTATCGGCAAAGGCCGCAACGCCCCCATCAGCCTTAATGACCCCACCGCCCATGCGGAAATCCAGGCCATGCGTGAAGCAGCGCAGCACTTAGGTAACTATAGACTGGTTGGCTGCACTTTATACGTCACCCTTGAGCCGTGTGCCATGTGTAGCGGCGCCATACAACATGCCAGAATTGCGCGTCTGGTTTACGGTGCCAGCGACCCCAAAACGGGTTGTTGCGGCAGTGTAGTGAATTTGATGGCGGAGCAGAAACTCAATCATCACTGTGTGGTGAGTCATGGCGTCTTGGCTGATGAGTGTGGCGCGTTATTAAGTGATTTCTTCAGGCAGCGTCGCTTAGCCAAATCAAATGGATAACGACCAGATCACAAGCGCTTATCACAGCCATATAAAATAATAAACCCGCCAAAGGCGGGTTTGTTTTACAACGGATACAGCTTAAAATTAAACAGCTTTGCGACGGCGAACGATGCCACCAATCAGACCCAAGCCTGCCATCATCATGGCGAATGTTTCAGCTTCTGGTACAACGGTTGCAGTTGTAGCCAACACATTCAATCGGTAGTTCAAACCATTACCAGAACTGTTAGTGATGCTATTACCCCAGTAGCCACTTGAAGCCATACCACCACCGTTTTGAGCGGTGTTACCACGGATACGAATCCAGAAATATGCATCAGGCGCATTAGTGTCGCCATTATTGCTTACAGCATTTGCCAGAAACTGATCCACTGAGAAACCTGTGTAGCCAGCAACACCACCGTTCAGATAATCAATCGTTGAGAATTGCCCATTGGTAAAAGTGCTGGTTGCAAAATTGATTTCTTGTCCCCAAGCAGCATCACCCGTCGCACCACCCCAACCTTTTTGAGGAGTACCACAGTTTGTGCCGTAGCTAACGCAACCATTTTCTTCCCACTCAATATCGTTTGTACCTAAACCAGCCACATTGCGGTAGTTATCATTCCCTAAAGTATCTGTACCTGCAAAGTTCATCTCGTAAGATGAAATCCAAACTGCACCGGTGTTACCAGAAGCAAACTGGCTCAGATTATTCAATCGCACGGTTACACGAACACCACTGGCACCGTCACCCAAGTTCAAGTCTGCCAAATCAGTCATCGTAACGGACCCTACACTGCTTGAAGTTGTGCCGTAGTTATTTGTAGCAATAAAGTTCAAATCAAAGATTGCAGTTTTAGCAGAGGCTTGAGCTGACAGAGCCAACAATGCAGCCAGTACAGAAGTTTTAATTACATTTTTCATAGAGATTCCCCTCAAGAAATGGGCGGAGTTACCGCCCTTATTTAAAAAATATTTTTCAAGTTTAAAGTGAACTTAGTTTTTATTATTTAGTTTGTTTTTTCTGACGGCGTGCGGCTGCAATAACACCCAAACCAAGCATCATCAAACCATAACTCTCTGGTTCTGGAACTGGTGTTACAACTGCGACAAAACCCGCAATAGATCCACTGACTGGACTCTGACCTTCTTCACCAGCTTGTGAGAACCCAATCGCCTTGGCACCTACGGTGTAATATTTCGCATCCGTTTTTACCAGAAGCAAGCCACTCCATGGATTACCTTCAGAAAAGCTGAAATCACCTTTTTGACGTACCACACCATCAACATATGATGCCGAGTTTCCTAAACTTGCGCTATCGGTCAGACCGGCCTGATACATACGCAAATCAGTATCGCTTGAAAATGTCCAAGCAACACCTGGCAGGTAACCAGCCGTATTAGAGTAATTGTACCGATAGAGGAAGTTAGCTTCTTCAAAGTTATCCTGTCTATTCAAATAGCGTGTACCAAAAACCAGCTTACCGTCTGAACTATCTTGATACACAAAATCATAGATATCTGCTTGAGCTGAACCAGGAGCCAAGTCCACTCCAGTTGTAACACGCCAACTCAATAAATTAAGCGTGCCTGTACCTGTCTGAACATTTGAATTGCCAACTCTGTTAAAAGTCTGATAGTTAATACTTGAAGCTACAATATCTCCAGAAGGATTAGTATTATCCATGCCAGAAAGATAAGATGCTGAGAGAACATTAATGTAATAGATATCTGTATTGGTGTTGGTTGTACCATTACGCAATCCACCATTGGCGGTTGTCAAAGTAGTTCCATTACCAGTAGACAAAGTTACAAAATTACCTGCATACGCAGCGTTAACAGAAAATGCCAATATCGCCGCAGTCACGACTTGTTTTAGTTTCATTACAGTTTCTCCTTTAGCTAAACAACTCTCTTTTTAAGAATGATTGAAGCTCCATTAATCAACCATCATTTTTTATATGTTTTGCAAATTTGATGCCAGCAATGTAAAGGGCATTAAAAAATCACTCATCAAATGATAGTTTTCTAAAGTTGATGGAGTCTCTTTAATATATAAATCATTGAAAATAAAAAACTTATAGTCATTCACCTCTTTAGCTACCCACAAAAAAATAATTAGGCAATAAAGCTATAATTAAAACCAAAACAATTAAAAGGTGTGAGTGTCAGGAAAAACTGGTGCTTGAATAGAACCAATTGGCTGAAATTAGCCAATACAACATTACTCCTCACTCAGCTCTTTCATTGACTGTGACTTTTTCACCTTATCCCAGTCCCAATCAACGTTAATTCCTATCCAAGCAGCCCTAGGCGCCCCTGGACTAATAAAAGTTGAGTTTGTCCATTTGCTATCAACGTTCACTGGGTCAAATTTAAATGTTCCATTGGGAGTAAATGGATTTCTTCCCAAATTCCCAGCTGTGGCATACTGCTTGTCTAACAAGTTATCTACTCTGACAAACAAACTTACACCATTTCTAATACGATAATTCGCCCGAAAATTGAACAATGCATAGCCACTAATAAATCCTCTTCCGGTGTAATCATATTTATCTATATCCACCACACCATCATTATTTAAATCAACGTTATTCGCTAACCGAGGTTGATGTTTATTATTTTCATTTCCTCGAACAAAAGAGGAAGAGTGCGCTACCATGCTTAATGTGGCATCAAAATCTGAAGTGAATTTGTGATTCCAATTTGCCTGAATGATATGGTTTGGCATACCTGGAATCTGATCGCCAGCCTCAACATTTACAAATGCTTGAGTTGAGGTTGCTTGGGTGTTACTACTGTTAGCATCATTGATGAGCTGAGCGGGGCTTTCGAAAGTTGCACGCATCCAAGTATAGTTGAGTGCAAAAGTGCTATCGCCGACAATACTTTTAAGTCCCATTTCAATACCCTCGCGCCTTGTTTTGCCGAAGTTATCAAATACACCTCGATTCTTCCTGCCTAGCGGAACAAACAAGATATCATCCTTAAGATTTGTGATGAAACCGCCAAAATTCCACTCGAGACTTGATGTTGAGCCTCTTAAGCCAAGCTCATAACCCGTTGATCTGACTTGTTTCAAATAAGGGTCTGACGTTAATGCTGTTGGAATTGTGCAGCCATATTGGAAATTTGTACTCTCCCCTTCGCGACCAGAGTCATCCTTGGCACATCCAAGCTCAATGACTGATGGTACGCGCGAGCCACGACTCACATTGCCATACATGGTCAAATTTTCTCTAGCTTCCCAAGAAACACCAACAGATGGATTAAAACTTCTATAGTCATAATCGCCCTTTGAGCATACTAACAATGCCGAGGTATCTGCTCGGGACGTTTCACAACGCAATCGTGGCAAACGAACACGTCGACCATTAACGTTTACAGTTGCCGATCCATTAATTAAATTATCGGTTAATTGATAAAAATCTAACCCTTTATCAGAGATTAAGTAGTTCTGCACATTTGACCAGCTCATACGAGCACCATAACTAATATGAAGAGTATCTACTGGCGACCATACATCGTTAAAGAAAATAGCTTTTGTATCGCTATTGCCAGTGAGACGATTTCTAGCCCAACCCGCCGCGGAAGTAACGGTGCCAAATCCAGCGTCATCAAAATAATCGGGATAAGATGTTAAACCAGCATGATTCTGGGAATCTAGCGCCCCTAATATCTGCGCTTGAGTAAAATTAACATCAGTCTTGTCACGGGTAAATCCAAACGCCAGTTGATGTTTATCTCCTTCATAAGTCATTTGTAAGGAGTATCCATCTGATTTAGACTTCAAATCAGACAGGTTAATTGTTGCATTCATACTTGCTAACACGTCATCTAAAACAACACCATCACAATTTAGATCATTGTCGAAACATCCATCTCCATCTGAATCATTGGTGTTCTCATTCCTCACATAAAAATCTTTCAATCCCAAGTTCACGTCAGCACCAATTGCTTTTTGTCTCAAACTCCTTTGATAAGCCAACCCAGATAAGCTAAGTTTGTCATTTACATACCAACTTCCATTTAGTGAGTAGTGATTTAAATCATTCTTTGCCTCATCTGGTGAAGAGAAAACTTGCTTTTTGTCATAATCGGCCATTTCGGAAGGCAATAAGCCGTTTCCAATCAAAGCTGTATCAACATTCAGCGCCGTCAAATTGATCTCGCCGGAATCTAATCTTAGCGAAGCCTTATTGAACAACTGACGAACATTACTAGGAGAATTCAAACGCCATCCATCCTCTTCAAAATGGGTGTAGGCTGTAAAGAAAGCGAGACGCTCATTGTGAATCCCATTAGAAAACTGTAATTGATTCCTTCCCCATGCACCGGTCAAATACTGTGTACGTAAAAAATGGTCTGTGAAACCATCTTTAGTCCGAATAGCCAGAGCTCCTCCAATAGTATTTAGCCCGAACATGGGATTTGATCCAGGGATTAAATTCAGACTTGCTATCGCGTTCATAGGAATCAAGTCCCAATTGACGACCTCCCCAAAAGACTCATTGACTCGAACACCATCCATATAAACCGAAATTCCCTGAGGAGTACCAATCTGCGGGGAAGCTGTAAATCCTCTGAAATTCAAATCTTGTTGAAATGGGTTACCTGTGTAGTCGGTAACATTTACAGACTGCATATTAGTATTCATAAATTCGGTCACATTTGTAGCTGCCGATTCACTAATTTCTTTACTAGTAGCACTTTGAATATTGGTTGTTGCAGTTTCTCTATCAATAGGTAAACCAGGCAACGGAGTAATAATTCTCCGACGCTTCGCCTTAACTTCCACCTCATCCAACTCAATAGTGGCCTTAGTATCTGCGACTTTTGGTTGCTGGCTTATAGATTCATCATTGTTATCCGCAGCGATTGTCAGGCAAGAATAGCCCGCCAGAAATAAGATTGATTTGATTTTATTGTTTAGCACTTCACCCCTCCATCAAGGAGTCTTCGATGCAAAAATCAATCCATGTGAAACGAAACTTTTATTCAAATTAAATCAAACACTTAAATAATAATTAAACTTTAACAACCATATAAATTGGTTGAAATAAACCACGCTGGCTAAAAACAACCAATCACAAACTCTTTTTTCGCATGAACTAAATTGATGCAAATAAAAAACCCGCCAAATTCTTGGCGGGTTTTTTGAGATGAAAAAACTCAGAACTTAGTCGCGGTTGCCTAATACTGCCAACAAGATATTCAACAGGTTCACAAACAGGTTGTAGATATCCAGATACAGATTCAAGGTCGCCATCACATAGTTGGTCTGACCGCCGCGCACGATCTGGTTCACGTCGTACAAAATGTAGCCGGAGAAAATCAGCACTGAGACGCCAGAGATCGCCAATGACAAGGCTGGAATCTGGAAGTACATATTAGCCAAACCAGCGACAATGGCCAGTATCAGACCTATCATCAGGAACTTGCCGATACCGCTGAAGTCACGGGCTGGGGATGAGCCGATACCTGCCAAACTCAGGAAGGTAATCCCAGTACCCGCAGCTGCCAAGCCGACAATTTCAGCGCCGTTGCGCAGATGCAGGGCAAATTGCAGGATAGGGCCAAGCATCACGCCAAAGACAAACGTCAGTGCCAACAGCAACCACACGCCTACACCGCTGTTCTGGTTAACCGCAATCAGTTTAAACATACCAAACATGACAGCCATAAAACCGATAAAGAACATGAACGGGTGTGCCGCCATCCAGCCAAAATTCATCTGCAGGCCAACATAGGCACCGATCACGGTTGGCACCATGCTCAAACCCAGCAAGGCGTATGTATTGCGCAGTACGCGATTTTGCGTTTCGGATAATTGACCGTCACGACCTAAAACTTGCATATCTGACATAGTGTATTTCCTCTTTTCAATTAAAACTAAAAACAGCTTCTGTAGTTAAGATAATGGCAAACACCTAAAGTTTCAAGGCTTTGCGTGACATTTGTGTGAACAATCGTTCAGTTTACAGCTTCCACAGCCCGTAAATGACTGCCGCAATCAGCACGATGCGCGTGATTTGATAAACGGTTTTATTCCACTTTTTAAAACGGCGGCGGTACTGACCGATCACCCAGGCATAATGAAACAGGCGGTTAATGACGCCGGTCTGGTCCCCGGCTTCATTTGGCGAACTGGCTGCAGTGACGATGGTATTGGCAAGAAAGCGGTTGACTGCCTGCGCCCAGCGATAGCGCATGGGGCGTTCAATGTCGCAAAACAGAATCACACGCGTGTCATTGGTCTTGTTATAGGCTTCATGGATATAGGTTTCATCAAACATGACGGCCTGCCCATCACGCCAGCTGTAATCCTCGCCATCGACGCGGATAAAACACTGATCGTCATTAGGGGTGGCAAGCCCTAGGTGAAAGCGTAAAGAACCCGCATAGGGATCACGATGTGGGCGCAGATGCGCGCCAGGCGGCAGCTCGGCAAACATGGCGGCTTTGACGCTGGGGATGCTTTGCAGTAAGGCGACTGTTTTTGGGCAGTAAATGCTGGCAGAGGGATGATGTGCGTCATACCACTTGAGATAAAAACGTTTCCAGCCGGTTTTAAAAAACGAGTTAAACCCGGCATCGTTATTGGTCTTGGCCGCAGCAATGCGCTCCTGTTCGCGTACATACAACGCTTCTTCACGGATCTCCTGCCAGCGGTCGGTGATCGCTTTCAGTTCCGGGAAGTCATGCACCGGCAAATACGGCGTGGTCGGCGCTTTGGAGAACAGATATAAAAATACATTGAATGGCGAAACAATGCCGGAATGGTCAAATATCTGGCGATAAAAGCGGTGCCTGACCTTGCCCCTGAAGTGCACATAACTGACCGAAGCCAAGAAAATGCCAAGAATGATCCATTTCATAATTGATACCGATGTTTACGCCGTGATTAGATTGTCATCAATAATTGTCTAGCTTACCGCAACCGTCCGGCTTCAAGCAAACAAATCCGCCTCTTTTTGACCGACCATGGCCACACGCTTGACCGCTTCTACATAGGCCGCAGACTCTCGTAATGCCACCATATCCTGCGGATGATGACCGCCATGCATACGTGCCAGGCGTGCAATACTTTGTGCAGAAATCTTCCACGCTAGCTTGCTTAACAATTCATCGGCCAAGTCCGGGCGGTTGCATAACAACACCATATCGCACCCGGCGTTCAAGGCAGCCATGGTTCGTGCAGTGACGTCACCTGCCACGGTGGCGCCTTCCATACTCAAGTCATCACTGAAAATGACACCATTAAAGCCCAAGCGCTCACGCAGCACTTTTTGCAGCCAGCGGGACGAGAAGCCGGCCGGTTTATCATCGACCTTGGGATAAATCACATGTGCGGGCATCACCGCATGCAAGCCCTCGTCTATCATGCGTACAAACGGCTGCATGTCGTTTTGTGCAATCTGGTCAAACTCGCGGTCATCCACCGGAATGCTCACATGCGAATCTGCCACCACAAAACCATGCCCGGGGAAATGTTTGCCCACCGCAGCCATGCCAGCCTTTTTAAGGCCTTGCATCAGGCTAAACGCCAACTCATTAATCGCCTGCGGATCACGGTGAAACGCGCGATCCCCAATCACCAGGCTGTCGCCATAGTCCATATCCAGCACTGGCGTAAAGCTGAAATCCACGCCATGCGCCCTTAGCTCTGCGCCCAGCACATACCCGGCCTCTACCGCCAGCTCTTTCGCTTTGCGTGGGTTTTTGTCCCAAATATGGCCAAACTCGCGCATGGGCGGGATTTTGGTAAAGCCTTCTCGGAAGCGCTGCACCCGGCCGCCTTCATGATCCACGGCAATCAGCAGCGGCGGCTGACGCACCGCATGTATACTGGCAGTGAGCGCCTTGAGCTGCGCGCAACTCTCAAAGTTACGCGCGAACAGTATCACCCCGCCGACTAGCGGATGTTGCAAGCGGCGGATATCATCGGCGGTGAGTTCCTTGCCGACCACATCCAGCATGACGGGACCTAAAGACATAACAAATTCCTATTATTCAAAATTCAAACGCATTTTAACCGATAAAGACTGGTTACTTCTTTGGCACGGGCAGCATATAACGGATCCGATTGATCGCTGGCCTTGGCATGTGTTGGCGCAATATCCAGCTTGTCGACCACCTGCAACCCTGCTTCATGGATCCATGTATTTAAGGCCTCAGGCTGGCGCAAGCCAATCTGCTCAGCCAAATTAGACATTATCAGCCACCCCTCGCCCTCAGGATTTAAATGCGCTTTCAAGCCACTTAAAAAACCTTTCAGCATCTTGCTTTCGGGGTCATACACGGCATGCTCAATCGGCGCATTCGCTTTGGCAGGTAGCCAGGGAGGATTACAGACAATCAGGTCCGCACTGCCTGCTGGAAACAAATCCGCCTGCACGACTTGAATATGGCTTTGCATATTCAACCGCTGGATGTTTTCGGTGGCACACGCCAATGCACGCGGCTGGTTGTCCGTTGCGACGACTTGCTTGACGCCCCGCGCCACTAAAATGGCAGCAATCACCCCCGTGCCGGTACCAATATCCCAGGCCACCTGCGGACTATTAAGCGGCGCCTGGTCAATGAGGTCGAGATACTCACCACGTACGGGCGAATACACCCCGTAATGCGCATGTATATTGGCATTCAGCGCATGAATCGGCACGCCTTTTTTACGCCACTCATGCGCGCCCACCATGCCTAGCAACTCACGCAATGAGAGCACAAGTCTTGCAGGCAGTTTGTCGGTGTTGTCATCCACAATCAAAGCCGCCTGCACAGCCGCTTTGACGTCTGGCGCACGCGGCAAATCGCAGGCACCATATTTAAGCTCGATTAATACTTTATTCGTAATATTGGCACGACCGATCTGGCGCGCGCGGTGCTGGTGAAACGCTTCCAGTAGGCTAGCCGCCGGTTTGACTGGTTTTCGGTCTACACGCCGCGTAATCGCTTGCAGCAATTGCTTGGCATTTTGAAAGTCACCGCGATATAGCAAGGCGGTGCCCTCACACGCCAGACGGTAGGCTTCATCCGCTTTGGTGGTGTCGTCTGCAATCACCACGGCTTTGGGCGCAGGGTTACCCGCTTCTGACTGCCAGTCAGCGGCTTGTGTTTTGTTTTTTTCGTACCAGTTAATCAGGGTCAATGGGGTTCCGATAATCAGAAGTTGTCAAAGGTAGCCAGTTTAAAGCTTAAACGGGCTAAAGTCGGTATGGGTATCGTAATAGTCTTCTTTTTCTGCCCGTTTGAGAAAAGCGACGATTTTATAGGTGACTGGCGTAAAAGCGACTTCTACCAGCACTTTGGCCGTAAATTGCGCCAGCACAATTTGCGGCATCATGGCATCTGGGAATTCGCCTGAGCCATAAAAGGCCAGCGGAAAAAATAACATGGTATCAACCGCCTCGCCAAAAATGGTCGAGCCTATGGTGCGGCTCCATAACCAGCGGCCACTGGTCAACACTTTCATTTTGGCCAGAACAAAGGAATTCACAAACTCACCGGCGACAAAAGACACCAGCGAGGCCAGCGCAATGCGGGCGGTCGAGCCAAACACAGATTGATAGGCCGCCTGATCATGCCAGTCCGGGGCGGGCGGCAAGGCCACAATCACCCAGGCCATCAGGCTGGCAAAAGCCAGGCAGATAAAGCCGGTCCAAATGACGCGACGCGAGGCGGCATAGCCATACACCTCAGTGAGGATATCGCCAAAAATAAAACTGATGGGGAAAAACATGATGCCCGCGCCGAATGTGAGCGCACCCAGCAACGGCGCATGGACTTCGGTGATTTTACCGGGGCCGATCAGGTTGGAACAAACCAGCACAACCGCAAATGCGGCCATAATGAGGTCGTAATAACGGTATTGTTTTTTCATGCTTGCACTCCCTGACGCACATCCAGCTTGTCCCGCAAGACATCCCCCCCCAAGTTAATTGCCAGGATCAGGCTCATCATGCACACGCCTACGGTCAACACATAATGGGGGGCGACCAGCATAAAGCGCACCGCATCACGCAACATGGCACCCCATGAGGCCTCCGGGGCCTGAATCCCCAGGCCAAGAAAGGACAGCGAAGCTTCGGCAATCATGACACTGGCCATGCTGTAGGCGGCCTCAACCATTAAAATGGACAGCACTAGCGGCAAGATGTGGCGCAACATGATGCGCCATGCGCCAGCGCCTAATGACTCGGCCGCCAGCACATGCAGGCGCTGGCGTAGTGCCAGAGCTTGCCCGCGCGATAGTCTGGCGTAGGTCACCCAGCCGGTCAGACACAAGGCCAGGATCAGGTTATTGAGACCCGCACCCAGCACGGCGGCAAACGCGATCGCCAGCAAGATCCCGGGAAACGCCAGAAAAATACTGGTGATTTGCATGAGTGCATCATCGAGTCTGCCGCCATGATACCCGGCCAGCAAGCCTATCGTCAGGCCTATCGCCATGGTCATGGTCGTCACGATCACCGTCACCATGAATGACACTTCTACGCCATGTAACACGCGCGCCAGAATGTCACGACCCAGATCATCAGTCCCCAGCCAGTGTTGTGCACTTGGCCACTGCAAAATCGCATCCAGATCAATCTGGTTGGGGCTCATCTCGACCAGGCGACCAAGTAGTACCGCCAGCAGCCAAAACGCCAGGGTCAGCAGAGAAAAGGTCTTCATGCCTGACCTCGCGTGCGTGGATCCAGCCAGCGATAGGCCAGATCTGTGCCCTGGTTAATCAGTACATAGCTCAAGGCAATCACCAGCACACAGGCTTGCGTCACCGGGTAGTCGCGTTTTTCTATGCTATCCACCAGCAGGCGGCCGATGCCATTCCAGCCAAAAATGGTTTCCGTGATCACCGCCCCGGCCAGCAAACTGCCCATTTGCAGACCGACAATGGTCACCAGCGGCAGCAAGGCCGCCCGCAGGGCATGTTTAAGGATCACTTGTTGCTCACTTAAGCCTTTGGCGCGCGCCGTGCGGATATAGTCTTCATGCAAGACCTCGAGCAAGCTGGTGCGTGTCATGCGCGTGAGAATGGCACTTAAGCCCAAGCCCAGAGTCAGCGCGGGCAAAACTACACTTGCCGCGCTTTCCATCCCGCTCACGGGCAACCAGCCCAGCCAGACGGCAAACACCAGCATGAGTAACGGTCCTAGCCAAAATGCCGGCATGGCCGCGACACGGATACTGAACAAGGTGATCATCACGTCTTGCCAATGTCCTGCCTTGAGTGCAGACCAAACGCCCAGCGGAACACCAATGCTGATGCCTATGCACAAGGCCGACACCGCCAATAGCATGGTCGCTGGATAGGTTTGCAGCAACAAGGTTGAAATATCGGTATGCGTGTGTATGGAGACACCAAAGTCACCGTGCAAGAGATGGGCGGTATATTGCAAAAACTGCTGCCACATTGGCTGATTCAGGCCGAGCTCTGCTTTGAGTGCCTCGCGGTCGGCCGCACTGGCAGACTCGCCCAGCATGACATCCACCGGATCGCCCGGCACCAGATGTAGTAGCAGGAATGTCAGGCAGAGCACCCCCAGGACCACAGGCAGCAATGTCAATAAACGCTTAATCATCCGCCTCGTGCAGATGGACTGGGGTACCCACAGGCACCAGATCAAATAACTCAATCAGGTCAGTATTGCGCATGCGTACACAGCCGTGCGAACCGGGCTTGCCGAGCTCGGTGCTGTCAGGTGTGCCATGAATGTAAATATACCGCTGCATGGTGTCTACTTCTCCGAGGCGGTTTTTACCGGGCTCGGTGCCACTGAGCCATAAAATGCGGGTTAGAATCCAGTCACGTTCAGGAAAAGCCTGTTTCAAAGCTGGTGTAAAAATCTCTCCCGTGGGCCGGCGGCCAACGAATACGGTGTTTTCCGGCGCACCCTCGCCAATTTTGGCGCGAACAATATGGGTGCCTAGCGGTGTACAACCGCTGTTTTTGACACAGCCTACCCCATTCGCCGCCGTTGACACTGCGTACTGTTTGCGCGGCTGGCCCAGATCATCAAACAAGGTCAGCGTTTGCGCCGGAATTGAAATATCAATATACATAGTTATTATTCTAAGCCATTTAATCGCAATTGCATGGCCGTTGACCGCAGATTTGCAAGCCGAGCGTCTGGGGCAATATAAATTGCATTACAATCGTTGCACAAATGCTTTTAAACTCGACCCTCTACCGCAACCCCTCAATCTTACAGGTGCGCCATGCAACATCATGAAAAACATTTTTTACAGCGCAGTGGCTGGTTACGTGCAGCCGTATTAGGCGCTAATGATGGCATTATCTCTACCGCCAGTTTGCTGATGGGCGTGGCAGCGGCAGGGACTGCGCAACAGGCTTTAATGATGACGGGCATCGCCGGGCTGGTCGCGGGGGCGCTATCCATGGCTGCCGGCGAATATGTCTCGGTGAGCTCGCAAACCGATATTGAACAGGCCGACCTGGCGCGTGAGGCGCAAGAGCTCACACAAAACCCTGAAAGCGAGTTACGCGAACTCACTGGCATTTATATCCAGCGCGGTTTGTCGCCTGCGCTGGCAAAACAGGTCGCGCAAGAGCTGTCACAACATGATTCTTTAGGGGCACATGCGCGTGACGAATTAGGTTTGCATGACATCAACCAGGCTAAACCACTGCAAGCCGCATTTGCCTCGGCATTAGCCTTTTCTAGCGGCGCGCTATTGCCATTGCTGACCACGCTGATCGCCCCGCATGCACAAGTGCAGTCGTGGCTGATGTTCAGCACCTTGCCATTTTTGGCATTGCTAGGCATGGTGGCCGCACGCACTGGCGGGGCCAGTGTCAGCAAAAGCGTCATCCGCGTGGTGATCTGGGGCGCGCTGGCGATGGTCGCCACGGCGCTGATTGGCCACTGGTTTGGTGTTCAGGCCCCGGTTTAAGCAAGCTTAATGTGGCGCAGCGTGAAAAGCCACTTTGGTCAACCCATCCCAATTGCCATCCGGCGCCGGGGTATAGCGTTTAATTGATCCTCGATAGGCGGCAAACTGGCCTTCATACCAGAGTGGAATCACGGGCAACTGCTGGTGGACACGTTGCGTGACGGCAGGCCAGTCTTCTTTCTCCAGCAAGGCATCCAGTTGGGCATCCTGATACCGCCCTCGGTTAAAGCCTGTGGGCGGAATACTCTTGGAACCAAAGACTTTGCCGTAGATTTCCGGGGTTTTAATGCCCACCCAGGTTAAGCCGTAAAGTTGAAAATTGCCTTTTTGCACATCGGCAAAAAAAGTGCCCCAATCCAGGCTCTTGATTTGCAAGTCTATGCCTGCGGCTTGCATCTGTGCCTGCAAAATCGTCGCCAGCCGCACCCGTTGCGGATCTGTGCTGGTTTTATAGATCAGCGTCAACGGCAGCTTGACCCCGGCAGCTGCTAATAACTCCCTGGCGCGAGCGGGATCGTAATGATATGGCTGCAATTGCGTATTGCCCGCATAATGCTCGGGCGGCAGGATGGCACTGGCTTGCCGACTTTGACTGACCATGACTTTATCGATGATGGCCTGTGGATCAATCGCATACGCAATCGCTTGCCGCACGCGCGCATCCTTTAAAAAAGCTGCCTGGGCATTAATGCCCAGATAAGAATAATTGGCACCCACCCCGGTATTCACCGTGATATTCGCTTGTGTTTGCAGATACTTGACCAGCTCTGGCGGCAAATCGCCCTGAATCAAATCGGCCTCACCACGCTTGAGCTTGAGCACGCGCACATTCGGGTCTTTGACTTCTTCAAAGCGCACCTTGAGTCCATCTCCCAATCGCTCCAGCACCAGCGCAGATGACCAGCCATCGAACTTGAACGGCCCACTGCCCACTGGCGCATGGCTAAAGTCATGCGCAGCCGCAATTAATCGTGCGGGGAGGATGCCGACAATCATACGCGCCGCAAAATGGGGATCGGCATGCGCCAACGTAAAGTCTATGGTCTTTGCATCCGGGGTGCTAATGTGACGAATATGTCTGAATTCGGCAGTATGGGGCGAGTCTTTGAGTGTGAGCAGGCTATCGTACGTCGCTTTCACATCGGTGGCCGTCAAAGGCTGGCCATCATGAAATACTGGGGCCCGCAGCAAGTGAAAACGGTAATGCAGGGCATCCAGTTGCTGCCACGAAGCCAACCCGGCGACCTCGTGTGAAGCGGCATCAAACTCGACCAGCCGCTGATAAACCAGGCGATTGACCCGCTCTGAAGCCGCATCGGTAGCATAGCGCGGATCCAGATTGAGTGGCGCCTGCGCCACTGCAAACACCAGTGTATTCGGTGCATTGGAGGAATGACAGCCGGCCACGCCTATCCCTAAACAGATCAACGCCAAAAGGTGCGCCAGCTTGAGCCAGCGCAGAGAAACAGCTAGCACATCAATCCTTCTCAAACACAGCAATCGATTCAACGTGCGCCGTATGCGGGAACATATTCATCACCCCGGCCGCCTCTAAGCGGTAACCCTTGACCTGAGTCAGAATGGCAGCGTCGCGTGCCAGCGTGGAAGGGTTACAAGAGACATAAACAATGCGCGAGGGCGCGTGACTGTCATTCGGATCCTCAGCCTCGGGCAATGCCTTGATCAGTTCAATCGCACCATCACGCGGTGGATCAATCAGCCATTTGTCAAACGCGCCCAAGGCCAATAATGACTCAGGCGTCATATCAAACAGATCAGACTCGGCAAACTCAACATTGGTCACGCCATTGAGGCCTGCGTTTTCAATCGCCCGTTTCACCAGCGCCTGTGCACCTTCCACCCCATACACCGTGGCGCCACTGCGCGCAATCGGCAAGGTAAAATTACCGAGCCCACAGAAAAAATCGGCAATGCGCTCACCCGCCTGCGGCTGCAACAACTGCATGGCACGACGGATCATGACGCGGTTGATGGCAGGGTTGACCTGCGTAAACTCCGTCGGATTAAAGGGATACTCCAAACCAAACTCAGGCAGGCTGTAGTGCAATTTATCGCCATGATCAAACAAAGGCTTGACCGTGTCGGGACCTTTGGTTTGCGTCCACATTTGCACACCATGCGCCTCTTCAAAGGTTTTCAACAAGGCCACATCGGCCTCGGTCAGCGCTTCCAGAATGCGTAGCACCAGTACCGTAGCATCTTCACCTACCGCCAGTTCAATCTGTGGCAGCGACTGTTTAACCGAGAGCTGTCCAATCAACGCTTTCAACGGCAAGATCAAATCCGACACCGGTTGGGTCAGGACTTCACAGCTGTCCATAAAAGTGACATAGCTGCTGCCCTTTTCATTAAAGCCCACCAGCACCCCACCCTTTTTCTCGACATAGCGCACGCGTAAACGGGCTTTGTGCCGGTAGTGCCAAGGCGTGCCCTGAATAGGCGGTAAAATCTTGGCAGGTTTGATGCGGCCAATATGCCATAAATCATTTTCCAGCATGCGTTGCTTGGCTGCGACTTGTGCCGAAAACTCCAGATGTTGCATGGCACAGCCACCGCAAATGCCAAAATAAGCACAGCCAGGAGTCACGCGCTGGCTCGAAGCTTTCAGCACCTCAGTCGCGGTCGCCAGCTCATAGGTCGATTTGACATGGTGCGAAACAAACAGGACTTCTTCAAATGGCAGGGCCCCTTCGATAAAAATCACCTTACCATCGACATGGGCAACGCCCCGTCCTTCCTGGTCGAGTGATTCAATGCTGGCATGGCGCGGAGTTTGCGCTGCCTTGGCAGCGGGGGATAAATTGGATGATCGTTGACGGCTATTTCTCATAACCTGTTATTTTACCTGATTTGGGCATACAATCGTTTCAAGGTCTAATCAAAATGAGGAGGTCACCATGTTAAAAAAATATTCCCTTTCACTCGCCATCTGCCTCTCGCTATTTGCGGCCGGGGTGTGCCATGCCGATGAGATTTCCATCCAGCAGGATGCGCATGGGGTTCAATACGTCACTGGCGGCATAGGCTCAGAAGAAGTAGAGGCCATGGAAGCCTTTAAAAAACAATTCAATTTGTATTTCCTGTTTTCCGAGGGAAAGGCGGGTCGCGTCATTGATGATATCCAGCTGGCCATTCTGGACAGTAAAAATCAGGAAGTATTTGCGCTAGACCATGCCGCACCGAGACTGTTGCTCAACTTGCCGAGTGGCAAATACCAGGCGGTTGCCAGCTACCTGGGTAGCGAGCAGCGCTACCGTTTTGTGCACGACGCAAAAAAATCTAAACGCATCATTCTTAATTGGAAAAACAAGATTGATGAGGATACTGTCGAACCGGTGACTGACGATCAAAGTGCTGAGGAACCCGCACCGACAGCGACGCCTTAAACAGTGGAATCCATTGCGTCCCAGGCAGCCATAAACTGCTGCCAGTGTTCGCCAGGATAGGCTGCCAGCGTATCCCGCACCAGCTGGATTTCTGACTGGTAACCGGCCTCATTCAAATGCCCACGCATTTTTAAAAAGCGCAGGTACACCAAATGCGTATTGGCAACATCCGTTTCGCAATAATCGCGGATCGCCTTGACTTCACCGTTAAGATAGGCCTGCCAGACCTTGCTGCCATCCATGCCAAGCTTGCCTGGAAAGCCACACAGCTGGGCCATGTCATCCAGTGGGGCATTGGCACGTCCGCTATACATGGCCAGTACATCCATTAAATCCAGATGGCGCATGTGATAGCGGCTGATGTAGTTATTCCATTTAAAATCCTTGTCGTCTTCGCCCAGATCCCAATAGCGTGGCGCAGCAATGCCATGCACCATGGCGCGGTAATGCAGCACCGGCAAATCAAAACCACTCCCATTCCAGCTCACCAGGTTAGGGGTGTATTTTTCAATCCCGTCAAAAAAGCGCTGGATAATTTCAGCTTCACTGGCTTGCTCATCGCCCAGCGTCCAGACACGAAATTGGTTCCCTTCACGCAAGGCGCAGGAAATCGCACACACGCGCTGCAAATGATGCGGCAGAAACTCCGTGCCATTTTGCTGGCGCCGCTGATGAAAAGCGATATTCGCCACCTCGTCGTCGCTCAAACTGGCTGGCAGATCATGTAACTGGCGGATCCCGGCAACATCGGGAATCGTTTCAATATCAAACACCAAACTAAGCATCGGATTTCCTGTTAAAGAGTCGCTTTTAAAATAGCACAGCGCCAGTGCTGACAGCAATCTATGCAGTCAGCTTGTAGAAAAAAGACTGCGTTTGTATCAAAAGATACAATCAGTGCACTTTTGTATCAATTGATACATTTAAATATATGATTTATAAAGGTTTTTTATGTTTTTTCAGTCTATCAAACCTAGAGATGCCGTATTACTCTGTATCCGTTCAGTCAACAAGAGCATTGCCAGGGAGCAATGCTTGAGCCCTGAACCTTTAAAAACTTACGGAGTACTCATCATGGCATCTATCAGTTCAATCGGCAGTAACAATTACATTCAATCGCTTTCGCAAGTGGGGCAGCGCAATGGCATGCAACCGCCGCCTCCGCCCCCAGATGGCGACAAACAAGGCAAGGATGGCGGCGGATTTTTGGGGGCGATAGACGCAGCGCTGAAAAGTGCTGGCATTTCAGGCGGTCTGGAATCTCTCTTCGGCAGTCAGGGGACTAACAGTGCAAGTACCAGCACAGAGAGCACAGATACAAGTAGCACAACAAGCACGAGTACAGATGCCAGTGATGCATTGAGCAGTTTTTTACAAAACCTGATGGGCGCCCTGCAATCACAGGGGACGGCTGGCACCAATACAGAAAGTACGAGTGACAGTACAGACAAGACGAGTGTTGATGCCACCACAACAGCAGGCGTACACCGTCATTTCGGCGGCCATGGCAAACAAGATATGGAAGCAAAACTACAAAGCTTGATTAGCGCTTTAAATACAAGTAGTGATTCGAGCAACACAACGGCCAGTAACACGACCACCAGTGGATCAACAAACCAGAACAGTGCGCTGGAGAGTAGTTTTCAGTCATTGGTTAGCGCACTCGGTGGCAGTAGCAGCAATGCCAGCTTGAGTGGCTTTTTGCAGGCCTTATCCTCCAACATGCAAAATCGTGGTCCAGCAGGGAACGTCGTCAGCACTGAGGCTTAGAGATAACAGCATCTGGCCCCAGATCCACCGCAACTACCACTGTGAGCGACTCTGTAATGGTGGTAGTTGTCGCTTGATTCCGATAATTTGGAATCAAGCTTGCCCCCTGATTAAAGCGCGGTCAGGCAAATTCCAGTTGCATAATATCCGTCTCAGAATCTTCCTCCAGCCATTCCGCAGGCGCTTTATGCAATCGGATAGGCGTTTGCATTTCTTCACCGTCAAAAGTCAGAATCGCGTAACTGACTTCCTGGGGCGCGGCCATCGGCGTGAATTTACCAAAGCCGAAGTGCGCATTGCGCATGACTTGCCATGCACCAGAGGGTTCAGTGTATTCAGGCTTGGAAAAGTAATGTGCAATTTGCTTGTCGGTGGCGGCCTTGAGCGCGCAGTCTTGCTCACGCGACAGCACCGACCAGCGATAATCCAGTCCATCCGCAATTGGTTGCAGCTGCATCAAATACCAGTGCACGTTTTCGCGCGCCAATTGGATCAATGATCGCACCCGACCGGTGTGATGATTCAGAATGTAGTAAATCCCCAGGTCTTGCTGATGAATGCTTTCACCCAGACGGGGTAGAACGAAAAGATTAGTTGGCACAACAAACTCCTTTCATTGGGACACGCACTTTGATTGTATGCAATGAACATGCCTGAAACTGAAATCAATGACTTTTACCTGTTTGTTCTCAATCTAGATGAGAGAAGCAACCTGCCGGAGTTGTTCAATGCGGCACACTTTGGGGGCGCTATTGGCAGTGGTGATTTGCTTTAAGCAATTGATTTGATTGATGACATACCTACGGTTCACCACGAGGCAAGCCAAAAATAAGCATCGTGGTCATTTTGAGCCGGCCTGTGCAGCCACAGCACCACTGTGACCATCTATGGCAGTAGATAAGTTGCCTTTTTAGTCATTTAGCGCGGTTTTATGCACCATCCTGACACTTTACTGCTCGGCGGTCTTAGATGACCGATTTGTGACAGCCCACACCTACAAACATAGTCACACCAAAAGTTACGTAATTTAACCTTTTCTGCTAAAGTAACAAAAAAACAAATCATTCCTCATTCAGACCGTAAAGGCACTTCTATGAAACTATTGCGTACAACTTCTCTCTTGGGACTATTGCTGATGTCAGCCGCCAGCACTGTGAGTGCCGCTGAGCCAGAAAGCCAGCATGGCTTGCAACAAACACCGTTTTATTTTGGTTTGGATGTCGCTTACCTTCGGCAAAAAAATCAAACACGTGACTTCAAGGAAGCGTGGTTTGATGAGTTTGGCACAACCCCCTCGGTAAAACAGGATAGAAATGCAGGCGCAGGACGGATATTTGCGGGCTACAGCGTCAATGAAAATCTTTCCCTGGAACTTGCGTACTTCAAAACCACTAAAGAAAAAATCGACGCCTCTGATAACATCAGATCAGCGAGCATCAAATACGATGCCAAAGGCGTTGAGTTATCAGGCTTATTCAGCCCTAGCCAATTCCCCAATTTTTTTGTTAAAGCGGGTGCCATTTACTCAGAGTTGGATGCACGTATTAGCGCATCGGCGGGTAACAATGTAGGAAGTAGCTCAGTAAACGATAAAGGCTGGGGCTATGTTGCCGGCTTTGGCTACAAGTATCCGATCAATCAAGTGGTCGATATTAAAGCGACCTATGCCTACTATGGCAGAGTGGCTGGCGACAGTGACTCACACCTGAACCTGTTGTCTCTGGGCTTTCAGTATCACTTTTAAGCTTCTGCTGGCAGGCGGCTAACATCGTCTGCACAAAACAATCAAGCCGAAATGGAGCTTTCCATTTCGGCTTTTGCATGTTCAGACCGCTTATTTCTTAAGCCACTGTCCATCCTTCTGCACAAACCAGCCCGCTTGCGCTTTATCCATCCAGCGTTGGGCAAAGGTGCGCTGAATCTCGCCTGTCCATTCTGGATGACCATTGGCGGCAGCAATGCCCTGGTAGAGCTGGGTGCGATCATTGTTCTCCTGATTGACCAAGCTGGTGACCATGTTACGTTGTGATAATGGCACTCCGCTAGCCTCTTTGATGGCAATATAGCCATCCGCGGTAAAGCCAATTGCGCCTGACTGGTAGTAATGCAGTAATTGCGGATGGCGCGCTTGCATGCTGGCTTTAACTGCGGCCAGTGCAGGCGTGTTGATATCCAAATCTGCGGCTGCCAGTGCGGCAGTCGGTGCGGCAACCAGCAAAATGGTAGTCAGCACAGAGATTGCAGACTGACGATAACGGCACAACGCATTAAACAGTGCATGGATCATGGTTTGATCTCCTGAACAGAGGGTGACACAGGGTCTTGAGTCGTCGCAGGCGGGGTCGGTGCGGTCGAGCTGGCTGGCAGTTGCCAGACCTCATCAATCACCTTGTCGGCCGCTTTTTCAGCGGCAGCGGCGGGAAAGTAAATATTAATGGTGACACATGCACTGAGCAGCATGGCCAGGCTGAGTATCAAACGCTTGAAAACGACGCTGTGCCTTTGAACCGTGTTTTGTTGTTGCCTACCCATCACGCGAATTCCTTTCTTTAAAACTATCGCCATTGAGTGCGCTTATTTGACGATCATTTTGCTATTGCTATCAGTGATCCGCCGCATGCGGGCCAGCATATCTTTCCAGCTGACATATTCGGTATAGCCATTCACGTTGACTGAGGGAATCCCCTCACCTTTGACGATGACGAATCCGCCCGGAATCTGCTCAACGCCGCCCATTTTACAAACATCCCCACGCAGCTCGCAGCTTAAGCCCATCTTTTCATAACCAAACTGTTTGAAAAAACGCAAAAACGTCCGTTGCAGGGCCGCCGCCGTGCCCTCACCACCCAAGGCAGTGATGTTTTCAACCGCGCGTTGAGACACTTTTTTCTCAAAAGGGCCATCCGCAGTCTGTATTACAGCATTCATAGAGACAGGCTTCCAGTTTTGTAAGCGCAAATGCTGGACATCACCTTCCAGTTTGCCTGTAATCGAACCAAAATTACACGTCCGCGTGATCTCGCCCATATCAATCTCTCGCATGCGCAGATTGGCATGCAGCTTGGGGACAGCCCCCAGCGGATCATCGACTTCCAGATCAGAGAGCGCGACTTGCCCTTTAAACAAGCTCAACTGCATCTCCCCATCCATGCGCAAGGCATGGTTGGCATAAGTCACGAGTGGAATCTGGCCTTTGATCTCACCACGCATGACAGGCCAGCCGAGCGCCTGGCTAAAGGTGCGCATGCTGATGGGCTGCATGTCCATCTTCAGGTGCCAGACCATGCTCTGATGTATCCAGGCGGCAGACACGTCTTCAAAGATCAAGGCGCCATCCAGCACAGGCAAGCTCAAAGTTTGACTGGTAATCGAGAACCGATTCACGTTTGCCTGCCATTGCGTTTTTCCGAGCGGAATCTTAAGCACATGGCCAGAGGCATATCCCATGCTGATCTGCTGCGGCTGATCGTAATCCCAGGGAATATGCGCATTCAGATGGGCAAAGCCAAACTTGCCACGTTGATCTTCAACCGTGGCATCGGCAACATCCAGCTGAAACTTCACCGGCTGCAGGCCTTTGGCCTCAAAAGACCAGTCGGCTTTGCCATTCACCTTGAGCTGTCCGAACACGGAATCAGGCAGCAAAGGCTGGATAAACGACTGGTAAAGGCCGTTAAAATCGACGTCTTTGGCATCCAGCTTTAAAAACTCAAAGCGCTGGCTATCCAGATTAAACCGGCTCTGACTGTGTAAAGTGCCTACTCCTTGCAATGACAAGGTCGCTGCTTCAATCTCCAGGATGGGCGATGCATACAGGCCACGGATTTCAAATCGCTTGTTGCCCTCGGCAAAATAAAATGGTTGCCAGAACAACTCGCCTTGTTGCCATTCAAATACGCCTTGCCAGCGCCAGCCATTCGGTACCTCATGCGCAGCAATATGCATCACGCCGGTCAGTCTCTCTGCCGCGTGCAAGCCTGCGGCATCACTGAATTTGGCGTCTTTCACCGCCAGTTGCAGCTCAAGCCCTCTGCTGGCCTTGGTGTTCGATGCAGTGTGCCAGGTCGGCATCACCGTCAGATTAAACGGGATATGTGAACGGACATCATGATACAAGCCATCATTACACTGCCAAGTCTTCTGACTGGCTTGTGTCGGCAACTGGCAATACACGTGGAATTTGCCCCAGACCTCATCTTGCATCGCTTTGACTTCAGCATCAACCGTCATCAACGGTTGCCGGGTTTGCAGACGGTAATCCAGATAGATGCGCGGGCGGCGTACCTGGTAATCAGGCATTTTTAACTGCTCGGAGGTAATCAGCAGGCTGGGGCGCGTACTGATCTCAAGTGTCATATCCGGGTGATCAATGCTGGCATTGCCCACCTGCAAGCGCTCGGCATGAATTTGCACATGCTGTTTGCGCTGCAAGTTGACCACCGCATGCGGGTGGTCGAGTTGAAAGAAATCGCCTTGGATGCTCTCGGCACTGAGGCTAAGCTCGGTCATGGCCCAAAGCGGCATCGACCAACAGCACAGCAGCAGTGCCCACAGGCGCATCAATCGGGAAACACGCCTGTAGACAAGTAGCGGTCGCCACGATCGCACACAATGGTGACAATCACCGCATTGTTCACTTCTTTGGAGAGTTGAATTGCCGTATACAAGGCACCGCCGCTGGAAATCCCGGCAAAAACGCCTTCTTTGGTTGCCAGTTTGCGCGTGGTCTCTTCCGCATGCTTCTGGCTCACATACCGCAACCCGTCTATGCGTTTGGGGTCATAAATTTTAGGCAGATAGGCTTCTGGCCATTTGCGGATCCCCGGGATTTGCGCCCCCTCCTCCGGCTGCACGCCGATGATCTGAATGGCAGGATTTTGCTCCTTGAGAAAGCGCGAAGTGCCCATAATCGTGCCAGTGGTGCCCATGCTGGATACAAAGTGTGTCACCGCTCCGGCGGTATCACGCCAGATTTCCGGCCCGGTCCCTTCATAATGCGCTTGCGGGTTATCCAGATTGCCAAACTGATCCAGCACAATGCCCTCGCCCTCTGCTTGCAACTTCAGTGCCACATCGCGTGCCAACTCCATACTGCCGTCTTTGGGTGTCAAGATCAGCTCAGCACCATAGGCCTTCATGCTTTGACGGCGTTCAACGGACTGGTTTTCCGGCATCACCAACACCATTTTGTAACCGCGCATGGCCGCCACCATGGCCAGTGCAATGCCGGTATTGCCACTGGTCGCTTCAATCAGCGTATCGCCTGGCTTGATTTGCCCGCGTTGCTCTGCCCGCACAATCATGCTGTAGGCAGGCCGGTCTTTAACTGACCCGGCCGGATTATTGCCTTCCAGCTTGAGCAAGATCGTATTGCTCGGATTCGGGTTCATACGCTGCAAAGCCACCAGCGGCGTGTTTCCAACAAAATTGTCCAGGGTCAGGTAAGGTTTCATAGGGACCGATAATCTGTTTTCGGGGTTGAAGTAAGACCACTCCGAAACATAAAAATTTGTGAATGCGCGCGTACGATGACACGCAGCAGCTTAATATATGTAAAATTCAGCGGTAATGTACAGCTAATGACAAAGTCTCAATTTTACATAATCTGATCGCATCACAAAAACAATTATTCTTTAGGATACCGGATGTTGAAAAAGTGGTTTAGCCAAGCGCTTGTCATGATGTTGCATCCCATCAAGCTTTTTCCAGCGTCCGGCGATGCGGACCACATGCGTTACAAGGTGGTTTTCCTAAACAACGTGTTCACCTTCTTTGGCATCGTGTCTTTTAGCATGGGCATCATCCGTTGGCGCGTGCATCCGCTCATCGGCATCGTGGATATTGTGTTTGGTCTGATTGCGTTTGCCTTGCTATGGGCCTTGCGCCGCAACAAACAACGCGTCGAACTGATCTCTGGCATTGCACTCTGGTTATGCTTTCTCCAGTTTTTGACGGTCTATTTTCTGGCGACTGGCAACAGTACCCGGAGCGGATTATTGCTCCTTATTCTTGCTGGAGCGTTTTACCTCAAAGGCAGGCAGATGGGCTACCAGATGCTGGCGATTTTACTGTTGCTGGTGGTGGGCAATCACTTAACGCATCTCTTCCCCTCAGAATATGGTCATCTGGATATTCTGAGCTTGTGCCTGTACCTGCTTGGACAGTTATTCATCATCCGCAACTATGAATGCCTGCGTGAAAGCCAGACCAATCATTTAAAAGCCCTGAATACCGATCTCGAAGCACTGGTCAAACAGCGGACCGAACAACTGGCTGCAGCCAACACCGCCCTGCAAGTTGAAAAAGAAAACTTAAAAACGCTTTCCAGCACCGACTTTTTAACTGGTTTGAGTAATCGTCAGCACTTTGAAACAGTGTTTGCTGAGCATACCCACACGGTCGGCAGAAAAATCTCGGATGCGCTGATCCTGATAGACATAGACCGTTTTAAATCCATCAATGACACGCACGGCCATGTCATCGGTGACCAAGTCATTAAAACCGTCGCCGAATGCATCAAGAAAAATACGCGCCTGTCTGACATTGCCGTGCGCTGGGGAGGCGATGAAATGATGATTTATGCGCCCCGCATTACCCTTGCTCAGGCGGCAAAGCTGGCCGAAAAAATCCGGCAGCAGGTGCATGCCAGATCTTTACCCGACATTGGCCAGATCAGCATCAGTTGCGGCGTGGCAATGTTGCGGATGGGGGACAGCTTGACACAATTGCTGCATCGAGCAGACCAGGCACTGTATGAGGCCAAGCAGGCCGGACGCAATCAGGTCGCTATCTCCGCCGCAGAATAATCATTACAATGGCGACCACTTGCCGCTGCTTTCTATTTATGACCATTGATTTTATGCTATTCAAAAACGCACTTCCCGCCTGTCTGACGCTGTTTACAAGCTGCCTGTTTACCAGCCCACCCCTGCATGCCGAACAATGGCATACGGTGCAAGGACGGGAAAAGTTTCTGACGGTGTCGGTTGATTTAGACTCCATGCAAGTCGGCCAGCACGAAGACATTATCCTTTTCAAGCTGCGTACAGACGATCATGACGATACGATTGCGACCAAATTGGTACAAGCCTCCTGCAGCGAGTTTTCGATGGAAGTTGAACGCGAAGTGGTATTTCACAAGTCCGAGCTTGCCTCAGAGACGCTGGACTGGAAAAACGATCAGACGCTCAAGCAACGGCCAGATTATGCCTCTGCCAGACTGTCGTTCTGGGGGGTGACGCAAGCCTACGGCCAGGCCATTTCGCTGGCATGCCGCATGACGGGCAATCGCGCACCGGAACGCCTGCAAAGCATGCAGCAAGACCAGTGCAGCGTCTCTAACCCGCTGTATAAAGTCGCCTGTGCCAGCCATCCCAATTGGCGGGCCAATTACAAATTGTATCTATCCCGCTCGCACGACGTCATCCATAACTGTGGCATTTCTGACGAACGCATGACCAAGCAAGCAGCCTGGTTGTTAAAAAGCGTGATGCGCTGTCAGGATGAACGCTGTGGCAACGAAATTCTGGAATACTGGATTAACCAGCGTGGCCGCGATATTGCCAGTGTGATCCATATGCAAAAGACCTCGGGCAAGCCCTGGACCATCCCCAGCGAACCCGTCCCCTTGTGCCAATCGCTGAATCAGGCTGATCAGGCAATCGCCAGCCTGCAAACCGAAGAGGTGTATGCCAAAGCCAAATATCTGGGTTGCCTCAAGCGCGAGACTGCCAAGCTTAAGGCCGCCAGCGTGCCGGCAGAGAGCATCTCGCAACAAGCCGAGCAGTCATGCGAAGCGCATTTTAAAGCCTGGCATGACGCGATTGAAAAACAAGCGGCCATGCTGGATGAAAGCACACCCGAAGTTGAGATCGAGACTTTTGCTATCCAGCGCGACGGCTACGAAATAACCAGCCAGCATACACCGCAAACAGAGTAAAACTGATCAGACCCAATTGGGGCAAGGTTAAGCCCAGAAACGTCCAGTCTATGGCGGCACAATCGCCCGTACCACGAAATACCAGGGTGAGTGCTTTTTTCAGCGGGAAGTTTTCAAACATGTAATCAAAGCCGACACCACAATCGGCAAAGATTTCTTCTTTGTGTGCCTGTAGCCACCAGTGGCGTATCGCCACCCCCGCGCCGCCAAGCGCCGTCAACACCTCAATCAGGGCCAATCCGGCATGTAGCCAAGATCTGGGGGAGACAAAGGCGTGCAGCAAAAACAACAAGCCCAGACTCATGAAAATGATGCGTTGCGAGATACACAAGGGGCAGGGTTCAAGCTGATTTTGTACTTGAATATACAAAGCGAGTGCCACAATGCCAAATCCGGCCAAAAATCCCAATACATAGCCGCCACGCCCTTTAAACCATGCTGCCATTGCCCGCTCCTACCCGATGATCAAATGCAAATTGTAATGGATAACGCAGCTAAGAGGCAGCCTGGGTGTGGGTGGTTCCGTGTTTTTTTAAGTTGGCCGGGATCTCCCGGTCAAACAGCACAAACAGTCAGCAGAAAGATTCAGGAGTTGGCCGCCGGGCTCTGCCCGTCACGCATGGCCGCAGTTTGCCTGATTTCGTGATGTTTTTTCTTGTAGTAACGCGCCACGCGCTTCACATAGTCGCGTGTCTCCGGGTAAGGCGGGATGCCCTGATGCCTGGACACCGCATGTTCCCCGGCATTGTAAGCCGCTACGACGCGCTCGACATCGCCATCAAAGTAATTGATCAACCAGCGCAGGTAGGACAAGCCCCCTTTAATATTTTGCTCGGGATCATAAGCATCCTTGACGTGAAACCTGGCTTGCGTCTCGGGTAGCAATTGCATCAGGCCCTGGGCCTTTTTGCGTGAAGTTGCTTTGGGATTAAAGCCGGACTCCACCGCAATCACAGCCATCGCCAAATCAATGTCTACTCCATAAGCAGGCGCATGTTTTTTGACCAGCGTGTAAATGGGGCCGCGTTTACGGAACAACACTTCAGCCGCTGACTGCCCCTGATTTTGCATGCAGGCGGGCAGCTTGGCCGCGGAGGCATCACCAGCGCCCTGGTCCAACCAGATCCGGGCATCGCGATGGCCTTGAATCGCAGCCAGGCTGAAAAAACGCGCGGCAATATCATGATTGACCTCCACGCCTTTGCCCATGCTGTAAAACCAGCCCATGGCAAATTGCGCATCAGGATCACGGGTTTCTGCAGCCAACGCACAGTAATGGGCGTGCGCCTCGGCATAACTGCTGATCCCAAGCGCATTTTTTGTGCCCGTCGCCAGACTCACTTGTAATTTAATGAATTGCTTGTAAGCGTCATTCTGCATTACCGCCTGCTCGCGCTTGTAGCTGGCCATGACAGGATTCGTGGTCTCGACCGCGGCCACTTCCGTCTCGGGCGGCGATTTGTCAGACGTTTCATCCGCCTGCGCCTGCGCAACCAGTCCCAAGCCATGCACAGCACTTGTGTACAGACAACACATAAAAAATGATCGCGCAAAAAATAAATATTTGTTCATTCGCATACAATCCTGAGGGAAATGACCTTGCTTCAAGGTCAGGCAGTCATCAACTATTCCCATGCTGCTCATATCAAGACGCCGCTTTTACCCAAAAGTGCCCCTCTATCTTGAATCAGTGTTCAGCATCCCCACAGAGCGCCTCTGCTCAGACACCGGCCATTCGATGAAAGACATAGCCAAATCCAGCGGGGCTGAGGGATAATGTGCAGCTATGGCTAGCTTGTTATCGACATCATTCAAACAAATCTTGAGTGTCAGCGACCTCACCCGACTCACCAAAGAGTTGCTGGAAACCAGTTTCCCCCTTTTTTGGATCTCGGGCGAGCTCTCAAACTTCACCCGTGCCGCCAGTGGCCACTGGTATTTTTCGCTCAAGGATGAACGTGCACAAATCCGTTGTGTGATGTTTAAAGGGCGCAATAGCGTATTAGGCATGGTGCCGCGCGAAGGGGACCTGATTGAGGCGCGTGCCACGATCACGTTGTATGAAGCCAGAGGCGATGTGCAACTGACAGTGGAATTTATGCAGCCCGCTGGCCTGGGCAAACTGTATGAAGCTTACGAACAACTCAAGCAACGCTTACAAAACGAAGGGCTGTTTGCTGCAGAGCGTAAACAAGCCATTCCAGCCAATCCGCAACGCATAGGCGTGGTGACCTCAGCGGATGCCGCCGCCTTGCGCGATGTGTTAACCGCCATCCGCCGCCGTGCGCCGGCCATGTCTGTCATCATCTACCCGACGCCGGTGCAAGGCAAAGGCGCTGCCGAGCTGATTGCGCAAGCCATTCATCTGGCTGATCAGCGGCAAGAGGTTGATACGCTGCTGATTTGCCGCGGCGGTGGCAGCATAGAAGACTTATGGTCATTTAATGAAGAGGTGGTTGCACGCGCAATCGCCGCTTGTCGCCTGCCGACCATTAGCGGGGTGGGCCATGAAACAGATTTCACCATTGCCGATTTTGTCGCTGACTTGCGCGCGGCCACACCGACAGCGGCAGCCGAACTGGCCTGCCCGGATCAGGCGCAACTTCGCGATCAACTCAGGCAATTACAATTAAGGCTGGGCCGGGCCATGCAATCTTGCTTGCGCCAGCAAAGCCAGACCCTGGATTATTTGTCCAGACGCCTGATCTCCCCCACCCAGCATCTGCAACAACAGCGCCGCGGTCTGCAGCAATGGCAACACAGACTGCAACTGGCCATGCAGCAAGGTTTACAAACGCAACAACGCAAACTGCAATACCTGTCCGCCAGCCTGCAACAACTCAACCCGCATCAGGTCTTGGCCAGGGGCTATGCCATTGTGCAAAAAGCCGATGGCCGCGCAGTGACCACTGCCAGTGAGCTGAGTCTGCAGACGCCCTTGAAACTGACCTTGCATCAAGGTCAGGCAGAGGTAGTGGTGACGCAAATCAGCCCCGACTAAGCGCTCCACTTTTCGTGTAATCGTCCACATGCATTTAGGTCTTCAAGATAATTTGCGTCAAAATCTTTGGTGAAGCTCTAAAATTACCCGATAATAATCGTTTGTCTTTAGCTGTTCACACAATGGACCATACAAAAAATCAGCAAACGGCGCTCCATACAATGGCTCTCGCCGCGCTAGGTGTCGTTTTCGGTGACATTGGCACCAGCCCGCTTTACACCATGAAAGAAGTCTTTGCAGTCGGGCACCACCCACTGTTACTGACACAAGCCAATGTCTACGGCATCTTGTCGCTAATCACCTGGGCGCTATTGCTGATTGTGTCGTTCAAATATGTGGCCTTTATCATGCGGGCAGATAACCGTGGTGAAGGCGGCATCATGGCGATGCTATCTTTGGCCAGCCGTTATGCGGGCGGCGAACCCGACCAGCGCAAACGCATCATGCTGCTAGGCATTATCGGGGCCTGTATGTTTTATGCCGACGGCATGATCACCCCCGCCATTTCCGTGCTCTCAGCGGTTGAGGGCCTCGAGGTGGCAGCACCGCAACTGGATAGCTGGATCGTCCCCATTACTTTGTGCGTCCTGTTTGTACTGTTCTGGGCACAAAGCAAAGGCACCGCTGTCGTCGGTGCTTTTTTTGGTCCCATCATGCTGACCTGGTTCTCGGTATTAGGCATTTTGGGCATCCTCAATATCAGTCATCATCCCGAAATTCTCAAGGCCTTAAGCCCCTTCTACGCTTATCAGTTTTTTGCCACCCAGCCCAAAATTGCGTTTATTGCGCTCGGTGCGGTGGTGCTGGCCGTGACCGGTGCCGAAGCCTTATATGCCGACATGGGTCACTTTGGCCGTAAACCGATTCGCCTGGCCTGGTTTTTGTTCGTGTTGCCTGCACTGATTTGCAACTACTTTGGGCAAGGCGCACTTATTCTGGCCGAGCCAGAGTCCATTCAAAACCCGTTTTACCACCTGGCCCCAGACTGGGCCTTGTTCCCGCTGATTATCCTGGCAACCCTGGCGACCGTGATTGCCTCCCAGGCCGTGATTACCGGCGCGTTCTCTGTTTCGCGCCAGGCCTTGCAACTTGGCTTTATTCCACGCATGCATGTCTCGCACACCTCAGAGCAAACAGAGGGCCAGGTCTACATGCCGCGTGTCAACTGGGGCCTGATGGTCGCAGTCATGGGCCTGGTGCTCATTTTTGGCAGTTCTGGTGACCTGGCGGCAGCCTACGGTATTGCCGTCACCGGCGATATGGTCATCACGACCTTGCTGGCAGCCGTAGTGTTCCACCACCTGTGGGGCTGGAGCAAACTCAAAACGGCCTGCCTGATTTCGCTATTTCTTGTCATTGACCTCTCGTTTTTTGCGGCCAACATTCTCAAAATCCCGGATGGTGGCTGGGTGCCTTTATTGATCGGCATCATCATCTTCACGCTGATGCGTACCTGGAAAACCGGGCGCAGACTGCTTTACCAAATTCTCAAGTCCGAATCCATGGAGCTGATCCCGTTTGTGCAAGCGATTGGGGCGCACCCGCCCGCCCGCGTCAATGGTGCAGGCGTGTTTATGACGCCCAACCCGGATGGTGTGCCGCATGCGCTGCTGCATAATCTCAAACACAACAAGGTACTGCATGACAAAGTGGTGATCCTGACGGTGCGTTTTGTTGATTACCCCTACACCACGCTGGAAGAGCGCGCCTCGATGGAGGTGCTGCCTTACGGTTTTTACCGCGTGACCTTGCGTTACGGTTATATGGACGAACCAGACTTGCCACGAGATCTACCGTTGACCGAACCATTCGGCCTCACGCTGGACACCATGGATACCTCGTTCTTTATCGGCAAGGAAATCCTGCTGGCCTCGGATAAACCCGGCATGGCATTCTGGCGTAAAAAAATCTTTATTGGCTTGTTTAGAACGGCAGAGTCGATTACCAACCAGTTCAAATTACCGCCTAACCGGGTGGTAGAGCTAGGCTCGCAAGTCAAAATTTAACCGGAATGACTCATACTTAAGAGTCAAGCATTCAGCGATCAGCAACGACATGCATTCCGCACTGAATGGGTAGACTGATCGCAGCACCTGAATGGAATGATCATAAAAATGAATGGTCACTGCCAATACGTGACCTAGAAACAAGAGGAGAAACACATGCCGACCATTAAAACCCTGGGAATCGCCTGCCTGTGCGCCTTGTTGTCTGCCTGCGCCAGCACCACCAACAATAGCGTCTCGGGCGTACAGCGTAGTCAACTCTTGCTGTTGCCCTCAGCGACCGTGGATAAAATGTCTGCGCAATCGTATACGCAAACCCTGCAAGATGCGCAAAAGAACCATACCCTTAACGCGGATAAGGCCTTGCTGAATCGCGTAACTACCATTTCTCACCGCCTGATCGCCCAGGTCGGCGTGTTCCGGCCAGATGCCACCAAATGGAAATGGGAAATCAATGTCGAAAAAAATGACCAGCTCAATGCCTATTGCATGCCTGGCGGCAAGATCATGGTGTTTTCCGGTCTGGCCGAAAAACTCAATGCCACCGATGATGAGTTAGCCGCGGTGATTGGCCACGAAATCTCGCATGCCTTGCGTGAGCATGGCCGTGAGCGTATGTCACAAGCCTATGTACAGCAGTTCGGTTTACAGGCACTCGCTGCCTACATAGGCGGCACCGCGGGCAATATGGCGGCACAAGGCGCCAGTATGGGCAGCCAGCTGTTCTTCTCCTTGCCCAATGGCCGTGAACAGGAGCGTGAAGCGGATCGCATAGGGCTGGAGCTGGCGGCGCGCGCCGGTTACAACCCGGAAGCCGCAGTCAGCTTATGGAAGAAAATGATGGCGGCCAACAAGGAAGCACCGCCGGAATTCTTAAGTACACACCCTTCCAGTGAAAACCGCATTAAAGACCTGCAGGCACTGGTGCCCAAGGTCATGCCGCTCTACTTAGCCGCCAAAGGCAAGTGAGCGCTGGCGTAAAGGGCCGTCTTTCATCGACGGCCCCTGCCCTTTCAAAATTAGGTTAAAATTTCGGGTTTACTGTTTTTCAATCGAACAAGAGAAGATTATGGATCCACGTCAAAGCATTATTGAAGCGGCCTTTGAAGACCGCGCCAACATCAACCCTGCCAATGCTCCGGCAGACGTCAAAGCCACCGTGGCTTCTATTCTGGATGATCTGGATGCGGGCAAACTGCGTGTGGCTACCCGGATTGGCGATAGCCAGCAATGGGAAACGCATCAGTGGATCAAAAAAGCGGTCTTGCTGTCCTTCCGCCTCAAAGACAACTATTTGATGGATGATGGCGTCACCCGCTATTTCGACAAAGTGGATCCAAAATTTGCCAACTACACCGAAGAAGACTTCAAGGCAGGTGGCTTCCGCGTGGTGCCTAACGCCATAGTGCGCAAAGGCTCTTTCATTGCAAAAAATGCTGTCTTGATGCCGTCTTACGTCAACATTGGCGCCTACGTTGGTGAAGGCACCATGGTAGACACCTGGGCAACCGTAGGTTCCTGCGCACAAATCGGTAAAAATGTGCACTTATCCGGCGGTGTTGGCATTGGTGGCGTACTGGAACCTGTACAAGCCGGTCCAACCATCATTGGCGATAACTGCTTCGTCGGCGCGCGCTCAGAAGTGGTTGAAGGCGTGGTGGTTGAAGACAACTGCGTGATTTCCATGGGCGTTTACATCGGCCAATCCACTAAAATCTATGACCGCGAAACCGGCGAAGTGCATTATGGTCGCGTGCCTGCAGGTTCTGTGGTCGTTTCAGGCAACCTGCCTTCCAGCGATGGCAAGTACAGCCTGTATTGCGCCGTCATCGTGAAAAAAGTGGATGCCAAAACCTTGGGTAAAGTTGGCATCAACGAGTTGTTGCGCGGCATTTAATACGCCTGCCGAAATAAAATAAAGAGTCACTTCAACCGGCCTGCTCAAGTTATTGCGCGCCGGTTCCGATAAAGGAGTGACTCTCAATACCGTAAAGATGTCCCGCAAGCAAGACAGCGTGAGCATTCTTGAATAGTTGAGTGTTAACCCGTTGGAGAGTCAGTAGTCCGAGCAATCCCAGCAGCAAAGCAATGAGCAATACAGAGCAAGCACAAAGAACAAGTAGTCGTGCCACACATTAAACAATCAAAATAAACGTGCAATTACTTATGATAACAACGCAAATGCTATTGGTCGCACTCTTTACATCCAGCGTCGTTGGATGCTTTTTTGCGTTCAAACTGGTTGATCGTTTGCGTGTTGCCACTCCCAAAGAGCATGACTTCATGCTCAAAAAATATGCCGTCGTCATGGCAGCTGGTATCTTCAGCCTGCATGCTGGCTACCAGTTTCTCGCAGATAATATCCCTAAGGTTAGCCAACATCCTATCGACCTGATTGGCTGCATGCTGTGCAGCTATCTGTTGGCGGCCGCTATCCTCAAAACGGTCCATAAAAAAAGACTGCCCTTACGTGATCTGCTCTCCGCTTCTGCGGCCACCGGCATCAGTGGCTACCTGCTGTCTTATTTTTATCAGATCAGTGCCGGGGCCATCAATATCCGTATAGACAGCTGGACCGCCCTGTTTTCTCTGTTCCTGGCCTGCCTGACCGCCGCCCTGGCGATTGTCACCATCCTCTGGCTCAAAGGCTATAGCGGCAAACTCGAAAAACGTTTGAAGTGGATGTTTTCGATAGAAATTGCACTGGGCTTTTTGGCCTCGCACACAGCCATCAACCTCAGTATTGTGCATAACAATATGCTGATTGGGCAGCCCAGCGATCAAGCCGATAATTATTTAATGCTGCTGCTGGTTTTGGTCCCGGTCTTTTTATTTATCACCTCGTTTATTTTGGTGATTTTTTATGAGCGCAATATCGATCTAGCGCAAAGCAAACTGACCTTCCGCAATACGCAAACCGTCAATAAAAAATTCCTGGCCTATGATCCGCTCACACACCTGCCCAACCGGGATGCTTTAAACCAGCACCTGATTCTGAGTGCCAAGCGCTGTGACCGTAACGGGGAGTCGCTGGCCCTGGCTTATATCGACCTGGATCACTTCAAACCGGTCAATGACCAGTTTGGTCACCATATTGGCGATTTGCTGCTGATTGAAGTCTCCAAGCGTATCAGCAATGCCATCCGCAATTGTGATTATGTGGCACGTGCCGGTGGCGACGAGTTTATTGCCGTATTGAGTGAGATTGAAAATCACCAGAGCGTGGTCACCGTGATTCAGCGTGTGGTGGATGCGTTACGCGAAACCTTTGTGATTGAAGATCACGTGATTGAGATTTCGTGCTCGGTGGGCGTATCGATGTATCCACAAGACGGCAACCTGCAAAAACTCAAACTGAATGCAGACGCCGCCATGTACAAGGCCAAGGAAAACGGCAAAAACCAGTATCGATTCTTTGATGCCGAGATCGAGCAAGCCTCTGACGAGATGCAACAAACCCGTATTGAGCTCAAGCAAGCCATTAGCGAGCAAGAGTTCAGGCTACTGTTTCAGCCCAAAGTGGATGCCATCACGCGCATGGTCCATGGTGCCGAAGCGCTGTTACGCTGGCAGCATCCGGCGCGCGGACTGCTCTCCCCCAATAGTTTCATTGAGGCAGCGGAGCGCTTTGGCATGATTGAAGAAATCAACGCCTGGGTCATCTCCCAGGCCTGCCGCACGATTAGCCAGGCGCGCGATCGCGGCATAGACCTAAGCATTTCAGTCAACATGTCCAACCAGCAGTTCCGCAACAAACAGTTGGGCGCGTTGATTCAATCGATTCTTGAAGCGCATGCCGTAGAATCCCGCAACCTCATTCTGGAAGTGTCTGAAACTAACGCCATTCATCATCAGGGCCAGTTCAAGGACACCTTGCGCCAATTTAAACAGCAGGGCCTTAAAATCTCGCTGGATGATTTTGGCTTGCATCCGTTCAGCCTCACACATTTAGAGGACCTGGAAGTCAGCGAAGTCAAACTGGACCGCTCCCTGACCAAAAATGTGGCAGTTTCGCACACCTCGCTCTCGATTGTTGAGGCTATCGTCAAACTGGCGCATGCACTCAATCTGAACGTCGTCGCCGAAGGCGTGGAAGACGAGGAACAGCGCAAAGCGCTGGTCAACATCGGCTGTGACCAAATGCAGGGTTTCCTGTTCTCAAAACCGGTAGAGCAACAATACCTGTTTGATGTATTCAGCAAACTGCAATCGCAGTCAGCAACCCAAAACCTGTTCTGAGGTTATGTGAACACCGCAATAAATGGCGACGCCATCTGCCGTGGCTGGTAAAATAAGTTTTTTAGCTTGATGATCAGCCATGAAACTATACGGCATCCCCAATTGCAATACCGTCAAAAAAGCGCGTGACTGGCTGGACCAACACGCCATTGCATACGAATTTCACGACTTCAAGAAACAGGGCCTGGATAGCGTCACCGGCCAAGCCTGGCTGCAACAATATCCTTGGGAAAAACTGGTGAACCGCAGCGGGATGACCTGGCGCAACTTGGCCGAACCGGAAAAAATAGCGTAGTAGATGCTGCCTCTGCACTTGCCCTGATGCAGTCCAAAACCTCGGTGATTAAACGCCCGGTATTGGTCAACGCCGATAAAATCATCGCCCTCGGTTTTAATGAAGCCGATTACCGCCAACTGTTTACTCAAGAATAACCACTATGTCAAAAACACTGGATCTTGCCATTGATTTGCTTAAACGCCGCTCGCTGACGCCAGAAGATGCCGGCTGTCAGGAGGCCATGATTGCCCGCCTGGCGCCACTGGGGTTCAAGATTGAGCGCATGCGTTTTGGCGAGGTCGATAACTTTTATGCCAGACGTGGCACCACCGGTCCACTGATCGTGTTTGCCGGCCATACCGATGTCGTCCCCACTGGCCCGTTGGACCAATGGCATACGCCACCGTTTGAGCCTACGATTAAAGACGGTATGCTGTATGCACGCGGCGCGGCAGACATGAAAACCTCGCTCGCTGCGTTTATCACCAGCATCGAAGAATTTATCGCCGAACATCCTGACCATCCTGGTTCGATTGGCCTGCTGATCACCTCAGATGAAGAAGGTATTGCGATTGAGGGCACCGTCAAAGTGGTGGAGGCGTTGCAAGCCCGCGGCGAAAGCTTTGATTACTGCATTGTGGGTGAGCCTACCAGCAACAAAGTGGTCGGTGACATGATTAAAAATGGCAGACGCGGCTCCCTGTCCGGCAAACTCATCATCAAAGGCATTCAGGGCCATATTGCCTATCCGCATCTGGTGAAAAACCCGATTCATCTGGCAGCTCCGGCCATTAAAGACATGGTTGAAACCATATGGGACAACGGCAACGAATATTTTCCGCCGACTTCCTGGCAGATTTCTAACATCAACGGCGGCACCGGCGCGACCAATGTGGTGCCTGGGCATGTCGAGATATTGTTTAACTTCCGCTACTGCCCTGAAGTCGATGGGCAAGGCAGCTCAGAGCAAAGTTTGCGTACGCGCGTCCACGCGATTCTCGACAGCCACGGCTTTGAATACAGCCTGGACTGGGAACATAACCAGTCCTATATCACGCCACGCGGCAAGCTGGTAGAAGCTATCAGCAACGCGATTGTGCAGAGTTACGGGGTCACGCCCGAGCTGTCTACCACTGGCGGTACCTCCGATGGGCGCTTTATTGCCGATATCTGCAAAGAAGTGATTGAATTCGGGCCGTTAAATGCCACCATCCATAAATTGAACGAATGCGTCGCCGTGGCCGATATCGAGCCTCTCAAGGAAACCTACAAGCGCCCCATGGAATTATTGCTGCTGAACGAATATTACAACTAACCTACATACCATCCGCGACTGGCTGCGCTATGCCGTCAGCCGTTTTGAAAACTCTGACATTTTTTATGGTCATGGCACCGATAACAGCTATGACGAAGCTGTCTGGCTGATCATGAGCGCACTGCATTTGCCGCATGACACCCTGAATAACTTTCTGGATGCGCGTTTAACCACAGAGGAAAGCCAGCACCTGGCAACCTTGATCGACAAGCGGGTCACAGAACATACGCCAACCGCCTACCTTGTGAATGAAGCCTGGCTGCGCGGGTTCAAGTTTTACGTCGATGAACGCGTCATCGTGCCACGCTCATTTATTGCCGAATTGCTTGAAGATGGCTTGCAGCCTTGGGTTGAGTTTCCGGAAATGGTGGAATCCGCAGCGGATATTTGTACCGGCTCGGGCTGCCTGGGCGTGTTACTGGCCGAGGCCTTCCCCAATGCGCATATTGATGTGGTGGATATCTCCCCGGATGCCATTGAGGTCTGTAATATCAACATCCAGCGCTACGGCCTTGAACATCAGGTGCAAGCGGTGCAATCCGATATGTTTACCGCACTCAAAGGCCGTAAATATGACGTGATTATCAGCAATCCGCCTTATGTAGATGCCCCTAGCATGGCTGAGTTACCAGAAGAGTACCGCAAAGAGCCGCAACTGGCTTTGGGCAGCGGCGTTGCCGGGCTGGACCATACCCACGTCCTGCTGACGCAGGCAGCTGAATACTTGAATGATGGCGGCGTGCTAGTGGTAGAAATCGGCCACAACCGTGACGCCTTGCATGAAGCCTATCCAGACTTACCCTTTACCTGGCTGGATACCAGCGGCGGCGACCAGTTTGTGTTTATGCTCACTAAAGAAGACTTGCTGGAAGCCGGGCTGCACACTGAATAACGTGTTATCCGCGCAGGCACACAGCAATACTGAGGTCTACGCTGTTCTTCTTGGCTTGGTAGCGATTAAACGCTATTCGCCGTAAACCTTCATTGCTTCGGGTGCAAAGCCATGATTGAGTGGTCCGACGCCCTCGCCTGTGCGCACATGCGAGCCCGCATATAAGGCACCGCGCACATAGGTTCTGGCCGCCAACACAGCCTCTGACAGGTTACAGCCCAAGGCAAGATAGGCAGCGATCGCGGATGAAAGCGTACATCCGGTGCCATGCAAGTTATGGGTAGAAATACGCACTGAATGCAAGCGCTGGATTACATTGTCCTGCCCATTGGCATGGGCTTGCACCAGAATATCCAGCACGTCATGGCCAGGCAGATGCCCCCCTTTGAGCAGGATGGCATGTGCGCCTAGTGCAAGTAAGGCTTGCGCGGCCTCGGCAAGTGCATCGCTTTGCGTGAGCGGACGGCCCAGCAGCAACGACGCCTCATCCAAATTCGGGGTCACCACCAATGCCCGTGGAAACAACTCGGACACCAGCACGGCAATCGCCTCATCAGAAATCAGTTTGGCACCATTGGCTGCCACCATCACCGGGTCCAGCACCACTTGCTTGAGACCATGAGCATCCAGCGCCTGTGCCACCGCCTCCACCACTTCAGGAGAATGAAGCATGCCGATCTTGACGGCATCGACACCAATATCTTCGACCACCGCATCAATCTGGTCACGCAACATGCTGACCGGCACGCTATGAATGGCGCGCACCCCTTGCGTATTTTGCGCCGTCAGCGCGGTAATGGCCGTCATGCCATAGCAACCAAGGGCAGAGAATGTTTTGAGGTCGGCCTGAATCCCGGCACCACCACTACTATCAGAGCCAGCGATAGACAGCACACGCGGATATCGATGCGTGACCAGAGATTCTTGCATACGACTGTCAGTCATGCGATCGGCTTTTCCGTCAACACACGACGCGCAGATTAACCACGCCCCCGATTACGGTCAGTGCGTTTTTTAGCACCGCTATTGATACGCGCATTTTGCATGGAGGCCTGCTTCAAGTCTGAATCCTGACGAATACGACGGTTGCCAGTTGGCGCGCGTGTCGGACGCTCTTGCTGCGTATCAACGGGATTATTCACAGTATCCAGCAAGCTACGGCGCTGCTTGCGTACTTTAGGCGTAAACACGCGCGTCGCACGGTCACGGTCATGCGGGCTCATTTGCTTGAGCGGCTTGCGCGGCACAGGCAAGCCTGCCCACTCCAGCAAAGCCACCACCTGTTTTTGTTCCAGCTTGAGCATGGTGCCGCGCTTGAGGCGGGGCGGCAACGCAACTGGCCCGAAACGCACACGCATCAGGCGGCTCACAGGCAGGTGAAATGCCTCAAACAGGCGACGGACTTCACGGTTACGGCCCTCTTTAATCACCACCTGATACCACTTGTTGGCGCCTTCGCCCCCGTTAGGGAAAATACTTTCAAAGTTTGCCGGGCCGTCTTCGAGCTCAATACCGTGTTTGAGTTGCGCCATCTGCTCTTCAGTCAGTTCCCCCAGAATACGCACCGCATATTCGCGCTCCACCTCATAGCGCGGATGCATAAAGCGGTTGGCCAACTCGCCGGAGTTAGTAAACATCAGCAAACCGCTGGTATTCATATCCAGACGCCCCACGGCAATCCACTTGCCCTGTTTGATGCGTGGCAGCTTGTCAAATACCGTGGCACGCCCTTCCGGGTCATCCTGACTCACAATCTCGCCTTCCGGCTTGTGGTACAGCAACACCTGCGGTAACTCCGCCTCAAACGGCAAATGCAGAATCCGGCTATCCATGCGCACCACATCATGCTCATCAACCACCGCGCCCACCTGCGCCACCTGGCCATTAATGGTAATGCGGCCGGTTTCGATCAAAGCCTCCATGTCGCGACGTGAGCCAAACCCGGCCATCGCCAGCAGTTTATGCAAGCGCTGCCCTTCACGCGGCGCTGGCACTCCTTCTTCGCCATCCTCTACTGCGGGCGGAGTAACTTTGGGTGCACGTGGCGGACGAATCGGACTTTTGGGAGCTTTAAACGGACGGGCCATACTTCAACCTCTTGAATGAAGGCTCTATTTTAACTGATTTAGGGTAAAGGGCCTAAAGCTGGTTTAACGTAGCCACAGCCCCCTACCCAGAAATGATACCAGCGGCTTTAGCAAGATAATTAGAGGCTTACACCATATGCATTTCGCACTTAGTGCGTAAACTAAGACGCAACACGGCTGGTATCGCATTATGCTTAGGACAGACAGTTGGGCAAATGCTTGGGTCATTGAACTGACGTTGAGTAATGATAGAGAAAACTTCATTTTACTTCGAGCCCAATGACTGTTGACTAAAGCAAAGTAACATTCAGCGCCCTGCGCCTTGTGCAAGTGTCGCCCTACTTGGTACAGGCTATGCTTGCTGGGTTGTTGACATGTACAAGCCAGCGCCAAGAATTGGAATCAGCTTATAAAAAATATTATGAAGTTAGCAATTTTCGTCAGGCTTTACTTCATATAAATAAGCATACTCCTGATCGTGGATAAGGAAAAAACATGAACAAGCAAAAAGAAAAGTTGTACGCTGCACGATTTCAAGAGGTACTCAATTACATTGAGCATAATCTTGATAAGCCGTTAAATGTGGATCAACTTTGCGCTATTGCTCACTTCTCTAAATTCCATTTCCATCGGCAATTTGCCGATTATGTTGGTATTAATGTCGCTCGGTATGTATTACTGCTTCGATTAAAACAAGCTTCGTTTAAGGTCGCTTTTCAAGATTCAGTAACAATTATTGATGTCGCACTGAATGCCGGTTTTGAAACCCCAGAGTCATTTACCCGTGCTTTCAAAAACACATTTGGACAATCCCCATCTGCTTTTAGAAAAAATCCAGATTGGGATAGTTGGCACAAGGTATTTGATTTTCGGTTACCAGAAAGGAATAACAAAGTGAAGGTTGATATTATAAATGTTGAAATGACACGCATTGCAGTCAAAGAACATATTGGCCCTGTAGAAAAGTTAAACAACGCAGTGAGTCAATTCATCGAATGGCGCAAAGAAACCGGCTTATCGCCCAAAAACACGAGTAGGACATTCGGTATTGCATACGATAATCCAGACACAACCGAGCCTATGCAGTTTCGTTTTGATATTGGAGGAGAAGTGAAAAGTGACATTCCAGAAAACTCCTACGGAATTGTCACCAAAACGATTCCTGGTGGCCGTTGCGCAGTGGTCAGACATTTAGGTTCTCACGCCCGTCTCGGGGAATCAATTTACCCAATATACAGAGATTGGCTGCCCAAGAGTGGTGAAGAGTTACGTGATTTTCCTCTTTACTTTCACTATTTGAATCTACTGCCGGATATTGCTGAAGCTGACCTCATCACAGATATTTACCTGCCGTTGAAATAAGTAAAGTCAGTCGATTGAGCAGAGTTGATTACTGAAAAATTCGTCATTAGGATTCACTAATCAACTCTATCTCTATTAAATTTCATATTTATTTCTTGGGCGCAAAGAAACTATATATTTCAAAATTTAATTTTACATAAGCTATTGGTTACTTTCACTTCATTGCATCACCAAGTTTCTTCAAAGGACTGCATGCACCACTTGCAATTGCACGCTGCGGTGACCGTTGTACTCATTCACTTGTAGAGAGTATGCAAGCGCGACCTGTTCTGGCAACGGTTCAGCGTGCTGAAAATAAATCGCATCAAATTGCTGGTTATGTTTTTGCAGGCGCAGTTTTAAGTGCTTTTCGGCCAATAATTTTTGTGACAAGACGTCAAAATGATCATAAAACACCGGTTGCGGAAAGCCTTGGCCCCAGACATGCTGGGTCAGTAATTCTGCCGTTTGCAAAGACATCTCATTTGGCGCAAGGCCGCCATCGGTTTCCAGCATCTCTTGCAAGACTTCTGCGCTGATCAGGCTTTGCACGACCTGCTCAAATGCCTGCTGAAAACGTGAAAAATCTTCAGCGCGGACACTCAAGCCGGCCGCCATGGCATGGCCGCCAAATTTGACGATGAGATCGGGTTGCTGTTTGGTGACCAAATCGAGCGCATCGCGCAAATGCAAGCCGGCGATAGAGCGGCCTGAGCCTTTAATCAAGCCGTCTCCGGCATCGGCAAAGACAATGACGGGGCGGTGAAAACGCTCTTTGATGCGTGATGCCAGAATACCGATGACCCCCTGATGCCAGTCTGGCTGGAATACGCTAATCGTGTATTGCTCTGGGCGAAAGTCCTGATTCAAATCAGCCATGGCGTCGAATTGCATCTCAGCTTCAATCTGCTTGCGCTCGGCATTGAGGCGATGCAACTGCTGCGCATATTGCATGGCTTCTTGCGGCGTATCGGCCAGCAAACAACGAATACCTATTGTCATATCATCAAGGCGACCAGCAGCATTCAGACGTGGGCCGACATAAAAGCCCAAATCTTGCGCACTCACTTGTTGCGGATCACGCCCGGCGAGCTTAAGAATGGCCTGAATGCCAGGGCAGGCTTGGCCCTGACGGATACGCTTGAGGCCTTGCCTAACCAGAATACGGTTATTGGCATCCAGCCGCACGAGGTCTGCGACGGTGCCCAGCGCGACCAGATCGAGCAAGCGCCCCAAGTGAACTTGGTCTTCAGCCAACTGGCCGCGCTGCTTGAGCTCAGCACGCAAGGCAATCAGCACATAAAACATCACGCCAACACCAGCCAGATGCTTGCTAGGAAAACCGCAGCCACGCTGGTTGGGATTCACGATGCAATCTGCAGCAGGCGTTTGCTCGGCGGGCAAATGATGATCGGTAATCAGAACGCGTAGGCCCAGTGCCTTGGCCGCGGCCACGCCATCTATACTGGCGATGCCGTTATCCACGGTCAGCAGCACCTGCGGCTGCCGCGTGGCTGCCAGTGCGACAATTTCCGGCGTGAGTCCGTAGCCATATTCAAAGCGGTTAGGCACCAGAAAGTCGATCTCGGCGCCCATCATGCGCAAGCCGCGCATGGCGACACTGGTCGCTGTTGCACCATCCGCGTCATAATCGCCGATGATTAAAATGCGCTGTTGTTGCGCAATCGCATCAGCCAATTGCCTTGCCATTTCCGCTGCGCCGGTCCAGGCCTCTGGTTTAAGCAGATGCGGCATGTCTTGCAAGCCCCAGTCAGCGCTTGTCACGCCTCTCGCTGCGAGCAATCTCGCCATCAATGGCGGCAAGCCCTGCGCTTGCAAGCCTTCCAGCGCAGCGATGTCATAAGTTCTCTGTTGAATCTTCATGGGTTGAATCCCGCTTGCTCAGTGGCGGAAGATAGCGATTGCTCGAGTTGCTGCAATAGCTTGTTTAACGTGGTGGGCTTGCGCCAGAACTGCCAGCGCGGACGTTTCTGGTAATGAATCTGTACACTACGTTCAGCAAACGGGAGCACGATGTGAAGTGCTTGAAGCGTGCCAGCTTGCAAGGCCTGGTTGAGCGCAGGCCAATCCAGCGTTTCAAGTTCATCGGTGATCCACAGCGCCTGTTGTGTACGCGGCAGTTGCATCACCTCAGCCAGCGTGGTCGCTTTGCATCTGGGTAATTGCAAGGCACTCAACCCAGCAAAGACCTCGCCTTGCCCGGCAACCAAATCAAACCCATGCTGCCAATCTGGCACAGGGCCCACGCTGGCAAACCAAAGGCTGTTGAGCGCTCCTGGCCAGTCAGCCATGGATGGCTCGGTGGCCAGTTGATGCAGCAGCATTTGCATCTCGTTGGCCCATTGCCGGATCAGGCCGGCATCAGGCCCTTGCGGCTGCCAGTGCATGGCTTGCTGAAACAAACAATCCTGTGGCCAGCGGCACTGTGCCTGAACCTGTCGCAAAGGTTGTACCCACCAGTACCGCTGACCTGCATCAATATGCAGCTCAAAATCTGCTGCAAAATGGGCTTGTAGCCGCGTTGTGAGCGCTTGATAAATCGCTGACGACAAGGGCACAATTGACTGCAAACTAAACGTATCACGTCGCATTGCCAAATGGACAGGCAGCAGACAAAAGGCCGGCAGGACAGTCTCCTCCACTCTTGACGACAATACGCGACTGACTGGAGCGTGTGGTGCGCGGGAATCAGGCGCGACCAACTGCGTAAATAAGGCATTTAAGGGTGGCTGTGCAACTGTTTGCCAGCTTGCATATTGCAACGACGGACACTGATTCAAGAGTGATTCAACTTGCGCAACAGGCTGCGCAGCCGCTCCAGACAAGTAATCTGTGATATAAATTTGCTGAATCATGAGAAAACCAATACACTAGAACGAATCGAAAACTTGAATGCTTGCGGATGTCACCGGAACGAGTCAAACCTAGGCTGAACACGCGTGAGTAAGCAATTTTTGCAGTGACAAACATTAAACTTATACACGAAATTGGGGGGGATGTCATGAATCACCGGCGACGGCAGTGCAACCCATTTGTATTTGTGCTGATGTTATTTAGTATTTGACCTGGAATCCATGCAATTCTTCCAAAACCTGAGTATACAGTCCAGACTACTGCTTCTAGTCATCGGCCCCGTCTTCGCGCTTTCCTGCATTTTTCTGTTGTTCGACTTTAAAGAACAACTGCAACATGAAGAAGAAAAACTCAGTCAGCATGCCTTGACCACTGCAAAATTTTTGTCTGCGGTCATCCATAATCAAGATCAATTACATGGCAAGCCTTATATTGATCGCTTGCTCAAGGCAAGCCAGCTTAACCGCGAGCCCTATCTTTCACTGATCATTGCAGACGCCAATAAACAACCGATCGCCAATGTAGGTGCAGTCTTCACTATGCAAGACGGCCTGCTCCAGCAAGACACGATGGTGATGCAGCAAGCCACGCACGACATCACCATGGTGAAAGTGTTTTCCACCACGCCCGCGCATCAGCTTTTGGGGTATGTATTTGTATCCGTAGACAAAGCCGCCCTCATCGAAGACCATAGGCAGGCATTTATTAAAAATGTCGGCTATATCACGCTGACCCTGATCTTGTGTTCCATCCTTGTCAGCTGGGTCAGCCGCTCTATCAGTCAGCCAATTCGCGATATGACCGCGGCACTCAAGCGCTTTGTGATCGGTAGCCAGCAGGTCAGCCAGGTTAAAAACACCCTGCCAGAGATCAAATCCCTACAAAGTACGATCAACCAGATCTCTCGTGAGATGCAGCACGTCGAGGCAGACATGCGTCACCGCATTCAAGATGCACAGGCGCAATTGCGTTATCAGGCGCGGCACGACGCCTTAACCGGGCTGGTCAATCGTCAAGAACTCGAAAGACGGTTGCAGCAAGCCTTGCAAGACGTCAAACAGCATCGTGCCAATCATGTCTTCTGTTACATGGATCTCGACCAGTTCCGCGTCATTAACGACACCTGCGGTCACCTGGCAGGCGACGAAATGCTAAGGCAGATCAGCATGATCCTGAGCCAACGCATTCGTGCCGAAGACACCTTTGCCCGCCTGGGTGGCGATGAATTTGGCCTGTTACTGAGTTATTGCCAGGTTGAAAAAGCCATTGAAATCGCCGCCCAGCTGCGGCAAATGGTCGAGGCCTTTCGTTTCATGCACGAAGGTCGGCTATTTCAAACTGGCATTAGCATAGGCATCGTTGAAATCACCGCAGACCTCAAGGATGTTGGCCAGATTACGCGCCATGCGGATGCCGCCTGCTACGTTGCCAAAGACACCGGCCGCAACCAGATTCACCTGTTCCATAATGAAGATGACGTGATGCTCAAGCGCCATGCGGAAATGGAGTGGGTACTGCGCATCAACGAAGCCATCGAACATAACGAATTTGTATTGTATTGCCAAGGCATTTTTCCCCTACAGCAAAAAGAACTGCCGCCCTTCTATGAAATCCTGATCCGCAAGCGTGACGAAAACGGCGGCATTATCCCGCCTGCCGAGTTTCTGCCATCGGCAGAGCGTTATAACCTCATGACCAAAATTGATCGCTGGGTCATTCAACATGCTTTCATGGCATTACAACCCCTGTTCAAACTGCAATCCAGCATCAAACCGTTTATTGTCAGCATTAACCTCTCGGGCATGTCTCTTGGAGATCCACAGCTACTGCCCTACATCAAAAACTGCTTTGAAACCTACGAGATTTCGCCTGGCCATGTCTGCTTCGAAATTACTGAAACCTCGGCAATTATCAATATCGACAACACGATCAAACTGATCAAAGAACTACAAAAAATGGGCACCCGCTTCATGCTGGATGACTTTGGCAGCGGCATGTCCTCATTCAGCTACCTCAAGCACCTGCCCGTCAACTTCCTCAAAATGGATGGTGCCTATGTCAAAGACATCACCAGCAACAAGGTAGACTTAGCCATGGCAAAAGCCATTCAAAGCGTTGCCCAATCCATGGAAATCAAGACCATTGCAGAATATGTTGAAGACCAAGCCACCTTGGACTGCCTCAAAGAAATGGGTGTCGCCTACGCGCAAGGCTTCTATTTAAACCGCCCGATGCCACTCAACGAAGCCCTGGCCCGCCACATCGGGACCATCAGCCAACAACTTCAAGTACCCGTAACCATTACCCCCGATCTCGCAGTTTAATTGCACAACCAAGACGATCTGGATCAGACTTAAAGCCGCAATCTTCGCAGCCTCAGAGAGTTTGATCTCCTCACATGATCAACCTCGTTGACAGCTTGAAATGACGTAAATCTTCAGTATTAGGTGCTGCAGTACTCTTAAGACTTGAGGCATGCAGAAACAAGCCAGGATGAACTGCAAATGATGATTGGATGCAATCAAAATCACTATTTAAAAAGTACTCCCCACCAACACTGTCGAATTAAACTTACCCTTGGATTGAACCCAATAAAAAACCTCAGCTCCGCTGCTGCTCCAAGCTGAGATCCATGCCCTCAGCCACTAGCTTTATGGCTTCTTCACGCTCTTGATTGGCTTGCTGTAGGGAGATATCTGGATAAGTACCTAGGGAAAGCAGCTTTTCTTTTGCTGCAAAGTGATACTAGAGCCGCCACCACTTGCTAATGTTGAGGTAACTCACACTGGGGCCAAGTGTTGTTACCCCGTCACTTACCCCACTTTACTCGTGGATTTCAATGAACTACTTTGGATGGCTGATACGTAAAAATAGCCTTGAAAGGTCGTTTCAAGGCTATTCTTTGGATGGTATTGAACCACCTTGGATATGTGTTTGGTCGGGACGGCGGGATTCGAACTCGCGACCCCTTGCACCCCATGCAAGTGCGCTACCAGGCTGCGCTACGCCCCGAATATTCAAAATCAAACAATAAAACCGTTTGAAAAAGAAGGTGGCATTATAAAGCAAAACCGCATATTCGCTAAGCAGAATATGCGGTTTTTATGGCTACGTTGTGCGCTTATGCGGGCACTTTGAGCAATTGCAGCACTTGTTGAATTTGTTCTCTAAGCGCCGCCACATCAATAGCGGATTGCGATATTTCTTCTGCCATCAAGCCCTGAGATTGTGGACTGCTTGAAACCGCTGATTCGGTGTTGCTGCGCGGTTTATCTGCTTTTTCTTCCACACCATCCAGGCGATTGCGGGCGCCACTGATGGTAAAGCCTTGCTCGTATAGGAGTTCGCGAATTTTACGGATCAGCAGGACTTCATGGTGCTGGTAATAGCGACGATTGCCGCGACGTTTGACAGGCTTGAGCTGAGTGAACTCTTGTTCCCAGTAACGCAAGACGTGTGGCTTCACCCCGCATAGTTCGCTGACTTCACCAATCGTGAAGTAGCGCTTGGCGGGAATGGGGGGCAACGACACTTTTTGCGTTTCTAGCATAGGGTGTAATCAGATCAGGCTTGTGCTTGCAATGGATGTTCTGCGTAGTGTTCTTCTACGCGTAATTTCAATTTTTGGCTGGCATGAAAGGTCACCACACGGCGTGCAGAAATCGGGATTTCTTCACCGGTTTTTGGGTTACGACCTGGGCGCTCGGATTTGGTACGCAGTTCAATATTACCGAAACCGGATAGTTTGACGCTGTCCCCTTCTTCTAGCGCATTCCGGACTTCTTCAAAAAACGCTTCTACCATATCCTTGGCTTCGCGCTTGTTCAGCCCGACTTGTTCAAACAACAAATCGGCTAAATCAGCTTTTGTGAGTGTCATTAACGATCCCCTGAACCTTCTTATTATGCGAGATGACGCTTGAGTTGTATCAACTGTTAATCCTTGGAGTAATGCAATGATGATTTAAATGGCATTATCCTGATGAATTACCTAAATGATGTTGCCCCTAAGTGATACTATCTTAGTGATGCAGCAAAATTGGATGACCAGTTATTGAGGATTCGCGCCACGATGGTATCGACTTCCTCATCGACCATTGTCTTGCAAGTATCTTGCATAAGTACAAGAAATGCAAGGCTTTTTTTGTTTTCTGGCACCCCTTTGCCTTGATAAACATCAAACAATTTTAGGGTTTGTAATTGCGGAATTTGCTCGGCAATAATGGCATCAATCATGGTTTGTGCTGACACATTTTGATCAACAATCACGGCAAGGTCACGGCGTACAGGTAAGAACTTGCTTACCTCGCCATACGCCGGCACTTGCGTCGCCAGCGCAGCGGCGGCATCAAGCTCAAACAGATAACAGGCGCTGGTCAGGCCATACTGTTGTTGCCATTGCGGATGCAATTTACCTAGCCAGCCTACAGCTTGATCGCCCAGATAAATGCGTGCTGACTGGCCTGGATGTAAGGCGGGATGCTGCTCAACCACAAAACGCACGGTTTGCGCGAACAGCGACTCGACGTGGGCCTTGGCATCATAAAAATCAAAAGCACGGGCTTCTGTCGCCCATTGTTCTGGCTGGACGCTGCCATAGATCAGGCCAGACAATGTCAATGTTTCGATAAAGCCCTGGTTACCTTGTTCATAGCGCGCACCGAGCTCAAACAGCATGGCACGGGTTTGCTGACGCTTGAGGTTGTAGTCCAGGGCATCGAGTAGACCGCCCCACAAACCGGAGCGCATCACGCTCAGATTGCTGGCAATCGGGTTTTTAAGTGTAATCGGTGCTTCATTCCCGTACAAATCACGCTCCCAGCTTGCATCCACAAAGCTGTAGGTGACGACTTCCTGATAGCCTTGATTAACCATGACATCGCGCAACCAATGCTTGCTGCGCTGCGCTTCTGGCGAGGCCAGCATGCCTTGCGGTGCCACAGGGGTCAGTGCCGGGATATGCTCGTAGCCATGCAAACGGGCAACTTCTTCAATCAGGTCTTCTTCACGCGCGATATCAAATCGGAAGCTAGGCGCATTGACCTGGAACACACCATTGCTTTCGGTATAGCTGAAACCCAATTGTGTGAGCAACTGCCCTACACGCGCCAGGCTGATTTCTATGCCTAACACTGACAGCAGGTAGGCATACCGCAAGCTGACTTGCTTTCGTACCGGCAAGTCGGCAGTCACTGCGGTGACAGCGGCGGCCTGGCCACCACAAATTTCGAGCACCAATACCGTCGCACGTTCAAGGGCATTCAGTGTGTTACCAAAATCCACGCCGCGCTCAAAACGGTAAGAGGAGTCGGTGCTCAACCCCAAACGACGGGCTTTGCCAGCCATCACATCTGGCGTAAAGAATGCGCTTTCTAAAAAGATCGCTTGCGTAGTATCGCTGACTGCGCTGGGGTTACCCCCCATGATGCCTGCCAACGCCACGGGGCCGTTACTGTCTGCAATGACCAAATCATCGCCTTTGAGGGTGACTTCTGTGTCATTAAGCAATACCAGTTTTTCACCTGCCTGGGCAAAACGTACCTGAATATCGCCTTGCAGCAGGTTCAGGTCAAAGGCATGCAACGGTTGCCCTTGCTCCAGCAAAATATAATTTGTGATATCCACCAGCGCACTGATGCTACGAATACCACTACGCTCAAGGTGGCGGACCATCCAGTCTGGCGTTTTAGCTTGTGCATTCACGCCTTCGATCACCCGGCCATAATAGGCCAGGCAAGCCGTACTGGCTTGCAGCGTCACGTTTTTGGTCAGTGTCCCTGTCACCGCAGCAGGGGCAACAGTTGGTGCAGTCATTGGCGCGCCGGTCATCGCAACCACATCGCGTGCAATACCGACGATGCTCAGGCAATCCGCACGGTTAGGCGTGAGCTTTAACGTGTAGGCATGGTCGTTCAAATCCAGATACTCACGAATATCCTGACCAACTGGCGCGTCTGCTGGCAGCTCCAGAATGCCGTTGGCTTCTGTGGCAATGCCCAGCTCTTTGGCAGAACACATCATGCCAAAAGACTCAACCCCACGTACTTTGGCTTGCTTGATTTGAATGCCTGGTTGCCCATTGATTTCTGGCAACTGTGCGCCAACCAGCGCACATGGGGCTTTCAAACCCGCACGCGCATTAGGCGCACCGCAGACAATTTGCAAAGTCTCCTCGCCGACTTTCACCTTGCACACTTGCAGGCGATCAGCGTCTGGATGTTTGGCCGCCTCCAGAATCTCGGCCACAACGACGCGGCTAAAGGCTGGTGCAACAGGCATGAGCGCTTCAACCTCCAGGCCTGCCATCGTCAGCGCATGACCAAGCTGCTCGGTATCCATCGCTGGATTCACCATGGATCGTAACCATTGTTCGGAGAACTGCATATCTGTCTTACCTTGTCTTAATTCTGCTGTTTAAAGTGCGCGGGCGCTGAAATTACTTGATGAACTGCTGCAAAAAACGCAGATCATTATTAAAGAAATGGCGTAAATCATTGACGCCATAACGCAACATAGCCAGGCGCTCGACACCCAAACCAAAAGCAAAACCACGGTATTTGCTGCTATCGATATTGACGTGCTTGAGTACTTCGGGATGCACCATACCGCAACCACCGATTTCCAGCCAACCGCCATTCCAGCTCATGTCCATCTCGGCTGACGGCTCGGTAAACGGAAAGAAAGATGGACGGAAACGGACGGTTAAATCGTCACGCTCAAAGAATTTTTGCAGGAAATCCTGCACAACGCCTTTTAGGTTAGCAAAACTGATCTGCTCATCTACCCACAAGCCTTCCACCTGATGAAACATCGGTGAGTGTGTCGCATCCGAGTCCACGCGATACACACGCCCTGGCGCAATAATTTTTAAAGGCGGCGTATTGTCTTGCATGTAATGGACCTGCACTGGCGAGGTATGTGTGCGCAGCACGTATTCCATGTTATCCCCACCGGTTTCCACATAAAACGTATCGTGCATGGCACGCGCCGGGTGGTTGTCAGGGATATTCAAAGCGGTGAAATTATAAAAATCGGTTTCAATTTCAGGGCCATCGGCCACACTAAAACCGATAGAGTGAAACAGCTCTTCCACACGACGCAAAGTCAGCGTCACAGGATGCAGGCCCCCTTTGGACTGCGCACGCGCAGGCAAAGTCACGTCAATGGTTTCGCTCGCCAGTTGCTTGGCCTGGGCTGCGGCCAAAATACTGTCACGCCTGTCATTCAAGGCTTGCTCGACCGCCTGCTTGACCACATTAATCGCTGCCCCGGCTGCAGGACGTTCTTCGGCACTCAACTTGCCCAAGCCCTTCAGTGCATCAGTAATAGCGCCTGACTTGCCCAAAAATTTGGCCTTGGCGTTTTCCAGTGCAGGGATATCATGACAAGCGGCAAAGTCCTGTGCTGCTTCTGCGATTAAGTGATTAAGATCAGCCATCGTCGGTATTCTTTTAGGGTTTAAGTAACATTAAAATAAAAAAAGAGGCCGCAGCCTCTTTTTTTGGTAGGTCTGATTAGGCGCTTAAACCTGTTTTAGCCAATTCTACAAACTTGGCAAAAGCAGCTTTATCGAACACGGCCAGATCAGCCAGCACTTTACGGTCAACTTCAACCGCAGCTTTTTTCAAGCCATTCATGAAACGGCTGTAGGTCAAACCAGCTTCACGGGCTGCCGCGTTAATACGGGCAATCCACAATGCGCGGAATTGACGTTTTTTCTGACGACGGTCACGGTATGCATATTGACCGGCTTTCATGACCGCCTGTTTGGCAACACGGTAGACGTTCTTACGACGACCACGGTAACCTTTAGCAGCATTTAATACTTTTTTGTGTTTTGCGCGTGCGATGACACCACGTTTTACTCTAGGCATGTCGGTCTCCTTATTGTGTTGGCATCATTGCGCGAACGCGTTTCACGTCGGTCGCAGAAATAATTGC
>JABLTH010034827.1_pt1 | contig 117005 bp, 113 predicted proteins | sample 7875711 | NCBI WGS metagenome assembly JABLTH01 (sample SAMN14941262, study PRJNA633318) | bioreactor metagenome | isolation source: bioreactor | place: China | collected 2019-03-05
GAGTAGTTGCGGTTGCCCTGGGCGTTCTGGGAGTTGCCGAAGGAGGCCACCAGGGTGTGGTCCTGGTTGATGGAGTAGGTCAGCTTGCCCGTGCGGCGGATCTCCTCCACCGTGGTCACGTATTTCGAGCCGGCGCCGCCGGGGCCGGGGAGGCTGTTGGAGCTGATCGAGCCGACGCCGGCGGAGCTCGTGCGGTAGTAGGCGCCGAAGAACCAGAGGCGGTCCTTGATGATCGGGCCGCCGAGGGTGAAGGTCTTCACCTCGCTCAGGGTGTTGGGGATGGCGGCGCGGTTCTGGAAGGGGACGGTGGCGTTCCAGGACGGATTGCTGAGGTCCCAGCGGATCAGGCCGGAGAAGGTGTTGCCGCCGGACTTGGTGATGGCGTTGAGCACGCCGCCTTCGACGTTGCCGTACTCGGCGGAGATGGCGCCGGTGATGATCTGGGTCTCTTCGATCGCGTCGTCGATGAGGAGCACGCCGCGGTTGTTGTAGGCGTTGTCCGCCACGTTCTGGCCGTCAACCAGGTAGAGGTTGCCGGAGGTCATGGCGCCGCGGACCTGCACGCGGCCGCCCACGCCCGAGGTCACGCCGGGGGTCAGGAGGGCCACGGCTTCCATCGTGCGGCCGCTGGGGAGGCGGTCGATGCGGTCCATGTTGTAGTTCACGGCCGACTTCACGTCCGTCTTGTCGACGTCGGGGCTGGCCGTCGCGATCACTTCCACCACCGTCACGGCGGTCTTCGGCAGCACCACGCGGGGCTGGAAGTTCTGGTCGATGCCGATCTTCTCGGTCAGCTTCACCGTCTGGAACCCGTCCTTCACCAGCTCGATGGTGTAGGTGCCGGGAGGCAGCAGACGGGCGACGAAGCGGCCACCCGCGTCCGTGACGCCCGTGCGGGCGATCTGGAGGCTCGGGGAGGTCATCCGGACGGAGACGCCCGCGAGGGAGGCGCCGCTGGCGTCCGTGACCGAGATGGTCGCACTGGCGGTCTGGGTCCCCTGGGCCACCAGCGCGGTCGCGCAGACGGTGAGGAGGGCCGCGATGCGTCCCGTGTGGAAGTTCCGAAGGTTCATAAGAAGCCTCATGAGAGTTGGAGCGTGGGTTCGCGCTCCAGGGGTGAGAAGGGGGATCTTGGCTGCTTCGGGGGTTCAGCAGAGTGCTGAAGGGGTTGGAATGGTTTCCTCAATCGTCACAGGATTGTATACGACATGTCCCGATGCGTCTGCCATCAGGATCACAGGGCACCGGGCCGGCCCCGATCCGACGATCTAATTCCATGCATTTCATGGAAAAACATCAGCGGCTAGGGAGCCCGGCAGCCCCCAGGCGCCTAGAAATTACCGATATCGGGGTCACTGCCCAGGATTTGGGTGTGCGGGCGGAGGAGTCCCGAGGACACCTCGGGCGCCGTCCCCCTCCGCAGACCAAGCCCCTCCCTTCCGTCTCCGGTCGGGGCCCTGCCCCCGGCCATCTCGCCCGGCGGGCCCCCTAGGCCGGGGAGGCCTCCTCCAGGGCGCTCAGGAGGGCCTGGAAGCGCGGCAGGGCCCGGATGCCGTCCAGGTCGCCGTCGTGGAGGTACCAGGCCCGCTGGGTGAGTCCGGCCCTCGCGGCCATCTCGAGGCATTCGAGGGCTTCCTCCCCCTCGCCCGCGAGGGCGTGGATGCACCCGAGGTTGTAAAGGAGCATCGAGTCCTCGGGATCCAGGTCCCGCGCCAGGCGCGCCCAGGCCAGGCCCTTCTCCCGCTCGCCGAGGGCCACCAGGGCATTCGCGCCCAGGTAGCGGGCGCGGACATCGTCCGGGGCATGGCGCAGCCGCTCCTCCACGAGGGCGAGGCCGCGCCGCCGGGCCTGGGCCGCCTCGTCCGCGACCCCGAGGGCGTCCCAGGCCTGGGCCACCAGGAGCGTGGCCTGGAAGTCCTCCGGGCGCAGGGCCGCCGCCCACTCGAAGAACTGGATGGCCTCCTCCATGCGCCCGGCCGCGAAGCAGTGGCGCGCATAGAAGTAGGCGGCCTCGTAGAGGTTCGGATCCAGGCGCAGGGCCGTCTCGAAGGCCTCCACGGCCTCCGCGCCCCGGCCGGCGGCGGACAGGGCCGCCCCCCGGGAGGCATGGGCCTCCGCGAGGCAGGGATCCAGTTCCAGGGCGCGCAGGCTGGCGGCCTCGGCCCGGTCCCGGTGGGCGGCGGCGCGGTCCACGTAGATGTAGAGGTAGGCTTCGCAGTTCGCCACGCCCGCCCAGGCCGCGGCGTACCGGGGGTCCCGGTCCAGGGCCTGCTGGAAGCACTGGAGCGCGAAGCGCAGGGCGTGCCGGGTGTACCGGAAATAGGCCTGGCGCCCCCGGAGGTAGTCCTCGTAGGCCTCCAGGTCCCGGGTGCCGTGGCGCAGGGCGGGCGGGGCCAGGCCCAGGGCCCTGGCGACCCCGGCCGCCACCGCCTCCACCAGCGCGAAGGGATCGGGCGCGCGGGAGGCGAGATCCTCCTCCCACAGCACCGTCCCGTCCCGGGCCTGCACCAGGGCGGCGTGGAGGCCCAGGCGGTCCCCGGCCCGGGACAGGGATCCCGTGAGCACGAGCCCCGCGCCGAGGCGGCGCCCCACTTCCTCCAGGGGCAGGTTCGCGTCCTGGTACAGGAATGAGGAGGTCCGGGAGAGCACCCGGAGGGCTTCGATCCGGTTGAGGGCCAGGAGGACCTCGTCCGCGAGGCCTTCGCAGAGATGGCTCTCCGAGCGCTCCGGGCTGAGGTCCTGGAAGGGGAGGATGGCGAGCGCGGGGCGGCCCCTCCGGTCCTCGGAGGCGGGATGCCCGGGCCTCGCGGCGGGGGCCTGGGTGGGGATCGCCTGGGGGTCCTGGGGCATGGGCGGCCTCCATGGGGACCTTCGCCTCGAGGGCAAGGCACGTCCCAAGGATAGTTCCCGCGGCCGCCTGCGCCCGCCGCAGGGTCCAATGCGAAGCGGCGGGCCGGACCGTGGTCCCCCGCCGCTGCTTGCTGGAGCCGGCAGAGGGATTTGAACCCCCGACCTGCTGATTACGAATCAGCTGCTCTACCCCTGAGCTATGCCGGCACGAAGGGACATTCTCCCAGGAGGCCTCTGCCTGGGCAAGTCCGAATGCGCCCGAGCAGGGCGCCAAACGCAGGTCGTTCCGTGCCGCGGGCCAGGCTCGATTGGCGCATCAGGCGTTCGCGGAACCCCGGGTGGCGTTCCGGGGACGCGAGGGGATGCGTTCAGTGGGGCCGTCTCCCAGGGCGGGGCGGGGAAGCAGGTCTGAAGATCCCCCGGGGCCCCGGTTCGCCAGCCTGCAGGCCAGGGAGAAGGCCAGCACGCCGGCGGCGATGCCGGCGGCGATGTCGGGCAGCCAATGGATGCCCAGGGCGAAGGTCGAAAGGATCACGACGAGGCCGAGCAGCGCCACCGCAAGCCGGTGCCGGAGCCCGGCGTGGTAGGCCGAGAGCGCCAGGATGGTGACCAGGCTCGTATGGAAGCTGGGGAAGCAGTTGTCGATCCCGCTCATGGGCCTGAAGGCCTCGATGAGGCGGGTGGTCCAGAGGTCGGAGAGCAGGATGGCCCCGGAATCCGGATAGAACCAGCGCTCCGGCACTGGAAAGAACAGGTAGAAGGGCAGGCTGATCCCGTAGGCCAGGCATGCGGCGTAGACCAGCTTGCGGTAGGAATCGTCCTCCCGCCGGGCCAGGGCCCAGCCGACACCGAGGGCGAGCAGGGGGAATAGGGCGAAGTACGCCAGGGAGAATCCGTGCACGGCCACCGGATTGGCCAGGTCATGGGCTTCGAAGCTCAGCTGGTTCTCGATTCCATGGGCGGCCTCCGCGAGACGGTCGCCGAGCTCGACTCCGACGCCGTGGGCGTTCCGCAGCCAGGTCTCCGAGGCGGTCTCCACCAGGTTCAGGCCCATCACGGCGGCGAGCATCCCGTGCAGGCGGGCATGGCGGCCGAGGAGGCCTGGACTCCGCAGGCGTGCGGGTCCACTCGCCCCGGGGACCGGATCCTTGGCTGTGATGATGCTTGCGGCCTCGAGGTCCGCGCGGAGGGCGCGAAGGGCTTCCAGGAGGTCCCCGGCCGAACCGAACCGCTCCTCGGGGCGCTTCTCAAGGCACCTTCGGACGAGGGCGCAGAGTTCGGGAGGCAGGTCCCTCCGGTAGGCCTGGAGGGGCGGCGGTTCGTCCCGGAGGATGGCGGTCATGACCCCGACCGGGGATTCCCCCTGGAAGGGCCTCTCCCCCGCCAGCAGTTCGAAGAAGATGATGCCGAGGGCGAACACGTCGGACCGCGCGTCCGCGGTGTTCCCCTCCACCTGCTCCGGGGAGAGGTAGGGGAGGGTCCCGACGATGAGCCCTTCCCGTGTCAGCGGATGGGTGGGCGAGACCGCTTCAAGCCCAGGGTGCCGGGGCGGGTCCTCGATCCTTGCAAGGCCGAAGTCCAGGACCTTCAGGCGGCCCGACCGGGTGAACATCACGTTCTCCGGCTTCAGGTCCCGGTGGACGATCCCGGACTCGTGGGCCGCGGCGAGGGCGTCCGACAGGGCGAGGGCGGTCTCGAGGAAGCTCCGGAGGTCCACGCCGTCCTCCGGCAGCCAGTCCCTGAGGGTGGTGCCCTCCACGAGTTCCATGACCAGGAACCGGTAGGGCCCCTCCTCCTCCACGGAATGGAGCGTCACGATCCCGGGGTGGTTCAACGAGGCCAGCGTCCTGGCCTCGTTCTGGAACCGCAGCAGCTGCTCCCGGTCCCCGGCGACGCCCATGGGAAGGAGCTTGAGGGCGACCGTCCGGCTCAACCGGTTGTCACGGGCGCGGTACACCTCCCCCATGCCCCCCTTGCCGAGGGCGCCCAGGACCGTGTAATGCCCGAGTTCCTGGCCAGGCGACAGGGTGTTCCCGGCCCCGGGGGTTGCGCTCACGCCCCACCCCCGCCGCTGGTCCGCGGCGCGGGGGCGTCCTTGCGCCACAAGGTCCAGGCGGACGCGCAGGCTGCCGCGGCGAGCAGGCCCACCATCGACAGGGTCAGGAACCGGAACAGGCTCCGTTCGCGGGACGGTTTGGACAGCAGCACGCGGAACGCCTCGTTGCCCAGGGGATTCAGGACCGCGGAGGCCCCGGCGCCGGCCCTCAGGTCCTCGCTGTTCAGTTCGTAGCGGTAGTAGTCCGAGCGGTCGATGCGGGCCTTGAAGACGGGACCGGCGCGGAACTTGTCCCGTTCAGGATCCAGCCAGGTCACGGGCTGGACCTTCACCAGCTGGCCTTCGGCGACCGTGAACGCGGTGTCGCGCAGCACGATGGGCGGCTGGCCGCTGTAGGGCCAGACCGAGCGGATGCGGTGCAGGCGTCCGTGGATGAGCGCGATGATCCGCTGGGTCAGGTCGTCGGCGGACCGGTAGCTGATGCGGAAGACCTGCTCCTCCGCGTCGAAGCCCGGGACGGCGCTGCGGAGGACCAGGGCGCCGTCGTGGACGGGTTCCAGCGTCCAGGCGTAGTCCACGTGCTCGTGGAAGTCCTCGTCGTAGGGCACGAGCTCCGTGGCGGAGAGGCGCACCGATTGCCGCACGGACTCCAGGAGCGCCGGGGAGGACGGGTGCCTCTCCATGCCCTTGCCCATCCGGACCTCGACGGTCACGGGCGCCGCCGAGACCCTGGCCTGCCAGCGCAGTTCCGCGAGCGCTTTCCGTGCCTCCGGCTGCTCCTCGAAGACGCCCCAGGACCGGAAGTCCCCGGTGGCGATCTCGTTGGGAGCCATCCTGCGGAGGGCCGAGCGGAGCGCGTCCTTGATCCCCGGATCCAGGCTCCTCGAGCACACCAGCAGGTCGTTCGGGAGCTCCGCGGGCATCGGGATGAAGTGGACCGCGGCCCCTGCGGGGGTCCCCAGGGCCTTCGAGCGCGTGCCGTCCCAGACGGCCGCGAGGTCCGCCTCTCCCGCGGCGACCATCTCCACCAGCTTCGAGCTGCTGTTCCCCGGGGCCCGCAGGCATTCCATGGCCCAGAGGGATTCGGTGTTCTCCGGCATGTGGAAGAGCTTCTGGGCGCGGAAGTACAGGGAGGGAAGGAAGTAGGAGGAGGTGCTGAAGGGGCTGTGGTAGACGAAGCGGGCCCGCTTGCTGCGCAGGTAGGCGTAGAGCGCCGGGAGGTCTGGGGCGGAGGGGAACTGCTTCCGCCCGACCACGAAATAGGATCGGTAGGTGGTCCGCTGGGTGGCGGTGCTGGCGTAGGTGCCCAGCACCTCGATATCCGCTCCGAGCATCTCGGAGGCGACGCACACGTAGGGGGTGGCCCGCGCCAGGAAGAGGGGGTCTCCGGGGCCCGGCCGGGTCAGGCGTTTCACCACGGCCTCGTATTCCAGTTCCTCGGGCACGAAGGCCACCTTGGCCTGCCGGCTCAGATACTCCTGGAGCTTCCGGTCGGCCTGCCGTGTCTCGAGGTCCAGGGCGACCCCGATGAAGGCCAGCCGCTCCTGGGCGGCGGACGGGAAGGCCATGAGGCCGCAGAACAGGACGGGGAGCAGCGCACGGAGGCGGGCGAAGCAGGAAAACGCGGACATGGATCCAGTATGGAACCTGAGCCTCGCCAAAGGATATCGGGGCCGTCCCGCTACTCCCAATCCCCGCGGCGCTGCCGCTTCTTCTCGCCCGCCTGCTTCTTGGCCTCCACGCGGCGGGCCTGGCTGGCGCGGGTGGGCCGGGTCCGCGTCCGGGGCTTCGGGGCCTCGAGCGCCTGGAGGACCACCGCGGCGGCCTTGGCGCGGGCGTCCTCGAGGTTCTTGGGCTGGTCCCGGGTGCGGTCGCTGGTGAGCAGCCAGGACCCGTCGGCGGCCCGCTGGTTCCGGATCAGGTGCGCCAGGCGGGCCCGGGCCCCCTCGTCCAGGCCCTCGATCGCGGCGACGTCGATCCTCAGCTCGATCTTGGAGGCGACCTTGTTGACGTTCTGCCCGCCGGGCCCCCCCGAGCGGACCGCCTTCACGGCCATGGCGGCCCCGGGGATCCGCACCCCCTCCGTGATCCGGAGGTCCTCAGCCACGGCCCTGCTTCATCGCGGCCTGGAGGTCCTTCACCGCCTGTGAGGGATCCGCCGCCTTGAACACGGCGTTCCCCGCCACCAGGCAGTCGGCCCCGGCCTCCACCAGCCGGGCGGCATTGGCCGTCCCCACGCCCCCGTCCACCTGGATCAGGAAGGGCGCCTGGCGTTCGGTGCGGAGGGCGTCCAGGCGGCGCACCTTGTCGAGCACCCGCGGGATGAAGGACTGCCCCCCGAAGCCGGGGTTCACGCTCATCAGGAGCACGAAGTCGAAGTCGTCCACGAGGTCCGCCAGCGTCTCCACCGGCGTGGAGGGGTTGAGGACCACGCCCGCCTTCGCGCCCTTGGCGCGGATCGCATGGAGGGTGCGGTGCAGGTGGGGGTCCGCCTCCTGGTGGACGCTCACCCAGTCGGCGCCGGCCTCCACGAACTCGAGGGCGTAGCGGGACGGCTCCACGATCATGAGGTGGCAGTCGATGGGCAGCTTCGTGGCCTTGCGCAGGGCCGCCACCACGGGCATCCCCAGGGTGATGTTGGGCACGAAGCGCCCGTCCATGACGTCCACGTGCACCGTGTCGGCGCCGGAGGCTTCCAGGAACTGGAGGGCTTCGCCGAGGCGGGTGAAGTCGGCGCTGAGGATGGAGGGCGCGAGGAGGGGGACGGAGGGGCGGAGGGCCATGGGCCCATTGTGCCGGATTGGACCAGGGGAAAAGGCTGGAAGTGGCACATCCTTCCACCGGCGGGGGCGCCATCATGGGCCTGGAGGTGATCCATGATCCGTTCCCTGTCCCTCGCCCTCGGCATCCTCGCCGCGGGCGCCCCCACCCTCGCGGCCGCGCCCCCGGCGCCCATGGCCGCCCCCGCCGGGAGTACCGCGATGAACCCGTTCCAGGAGCTGTTCGACCTCAGCATGAAGGAGAAGAAGGGCCTCCTCTTCCACCTCTGCGGCAGCCAGTCCATCGGCGGCGTGGTGGTGAAGGTGGGCGAGCACACCGTCGAGGTGAAGAACCGCGAGTACGGGCGGATCCTCATCCGCCTCGACCGCATCGACGCCGTGGCGGTGAACTAGGCGCGCCCGGAACGGCGAAGGGGGCCCGGTCCGGGCCCCCTTTTCGTCGTGGTTCCCCGGCGGGCTACTTGGCGGTGTAGTAGCCGTAGAAGACGGCCCGGCGCACGGTGTAGTTGCCGAGCTGCATGGCGGGGAAGGAGAGCTGGAAGGAGGGGGGCATCACCACGCCGCTGGTGAAGCTCACGTGGATCTGCTCCTGCCCGGGCGCGCTCAGCGTGGGGCGGAAGCGGGTGGGGAAGTGGTAGCCGGTGCCCGAGGCGTCGTTGATGATCGGGCTGAAGAGGGGCGCGGAGGTGGAGGCCGCCGTGCACTGCACGGTGAACTCCGCGTCCGTGAGCACCAGGATCTCCTTCGATCCGATGGTGTAGGCCTCGCCGGTGAAGGTGGTGGCGCCGCCGAAGCGCTTCTCCGCCCAGAGCTTGGTGAGGGTGCCGCTGCCGTCGTCCACCAGGTTCACCTGGATCATGGTCATGTCCTTGGCGGGGACGCCGAGGTGGGACTGGGCCTGGAGGGCCGGCGCGGCCGCGCCGGCCAGGAGGGCGAGGGAGAGGAGGGTGTTGCGGATCATGGGATCTCCTTGAGGGGGTCCTGTAATTTTCCGGGGCCCCGCGGGGCGGGGATGGACCACTTTCGGACTTTGCCCCTGGACCAGTTCATCCGCCGGGCATCGCGGGGCCGGGTAGCTTGGACGGATGGCCTGGCGGCTCTACCTCCTCCGTTGCGGCGACGGGACCCTCTACTGCGGCATCGCCCTCGACGTGGAGGCGAGGCTCGAGGCCCACCGGGCCGGGAAGGGGGCCCGCTACACCCGCGGCCGGGGGCCCCTGGAACTGGTCTACGTGGAGGATTGCGGCGGCCGCGGCCAGGCCCTGCGGCGGGAGCGGGAGGTCAAGGCCCTCCCCAGGGCCGCAAAGCTCGCCCTGGTCCGCGGCGGCCCCTAGCCTTTCATCGCCTGGAGGGCGGCGTTCATGCGCCGGGCCGCGTCGTCCAGCTGGGGCTCCTCGAAGTCCGCGAAGCCGATGCGGGTCATGGGCAGGTCCCTCCCCGTGAAGGAGAAGTGCCGGCCCGGGTGGAGGAAGAGGCCCCGGGCGCGGCATTCGCGCACCCAGGCGTCCAGGTCGAAGCCCTTCGCGCCGCGGACCCACAGGGCGAGGCCGCCCTTGGGCAGGTCGAAGTGGAGGCGGCCCTCCATCTCCTCCCCCAGGCGCTTGGCCAGGAAGTCCCGGCGCTCCTCGTAGAGGCGGCGCACCTTCCGGATGTGCCGGGCCAGGTCGCCGTCCCGGATCAGCTCGGCCACGGACCACTCCAGCACGCGGTCCCCCTGCCAGTCCATGCGCAGCCGGACCCTCGCCAGCCGGTCGATGAGGTCCCGGGGCGCCACCAGGAAGCCCAGGCGCACGCCCGGGGCGATGAGCTTGGAGAGGGAGCTCATGTAGATCACCTGGCCCGTGGGATCGCCGCTGGCCAGGGGCAGCACGGGCCGGTTGTCGTAGTGGTACTCGTAGTCGTAGTCGTCCTCGAGGATGGCCATGCGGTGCCGCTGGGCCAGTTCCAGGAGCTTCATCCGCCGGGCCGGGCTCAGGGTCGCCGTGGTGGGGAACTGGTGGTGGGGCGTCAGGTAGAGGAGGCTGATCTTCTCCTTCTGGAGCATGGCCTCCAGGGCGTCGGTGTCGAGGCCGTGCTCGTCCACGGGGACGGGGCGCAGGGTCACCGCCGCGCTCTGCTGCATGGTCTCCCAGGCGGCCCGGTTGCCGGGGTCCTCCACCGCCACCACGCCGCCCTTCTGGAAGAGCGTGAGGGTCACGAGGTCCAGGCCCATGCGGCTGCCGCGGGTGACGAGGATCTGCTCCGGGTCCACCACCAGGCCCCGGCGCTCGGAGAGCATGGCCGCCAGGGTGCGGCGGAAGGTGAGGTTCCCCTTGGGCTCCCCGTACTGGAGGAGCTCGTCCCCGTGGAGGCGGATGGCCCGCTGGTAGGCCTTGGCCATGGCGTCCGTGGGGGCCTGCCGCACGTCCGGGAGGCCCTCCACCATGTTCATCACCGCCACCACCGGCGCGGTGATGGGGTTCATGTGGGTGGGGATGTCGAAGCCCGCCTGCTGGGCCGGGGTGGAGGTCTTTTTCACGCGGCCCCAGCGGTAGGGCGTGAGGTCGGGGAGCCGCTCGGACACGTAGGTCCCGCTGCCCTGGCGGCTCTCGATCCACCCTTCGGCCTCCAGCTCCTTCAGGGCCGCGATGACGGTGTTGCGGTGCACGCCGAGCTCCTCGGCGAGCTGCCGGGAGCCTGGAAGGGCCACCCCCGGCTTCAGGCGGCCGTTGCGGATCGCGGTGGCGATGGTGCGGGTGATCTGGAGGACGAGGGGTTCCTTCCGGTTCGCATCCAGGCTGAGGGCGAGGTCGCGCAGGCGCATCGGCAGTCCACGGAAGGGGGCGGTTGGTCTGGAGGGGGAAAGTGGTCTAGCCAGGAATTCTATAACCGGTCCTTGGGATAAACCAGCCAAGGGGGATGCTTGAACCGTGGACGATCCCGTCCGGGAGCCCTTCCCATGGTCCTTGCCCTCCTCCTCGCCCTCGCGACCTCTGCCCAGGCCGGCGCGGGGATCTCCGCCCCGGTGGACGCGGTGGCCGAGGCCCAGCGCCCCGGGGCGGACCTGCGGGGCGTGCTGGAGGCCGGCAGGCGGGAACGCCGCCCTGTCCTGCTGCGCGTCCACGGCAAGGACCTTCCGGTCACCGTCGTGCGCCTCCAGGAGGCCGCCGTGGAGGTCCGCCGCCCCGACCACTCCCGCCTGCTCATCCGCCTCGACCGCATCGAGTCCGCGGCGCTGCTCTAGCCCGCCCGTCCCCGCCCCGGAAAGGAGCCCCATGATCACCTCCCGCCAGCGCGACCTGGTCCGAGAGACCTGGCAGCAGATCCTCCCGCTCCAGGCCGCGGCCTCGGCGATCTTCTACGACAAGCTCTTCCAGCTCGACCCCACCCTCCGCGCCCTGTTCCCCCCGGACCTGAAGGGCCAGCGCGTCACCCTCACCTCGGCCCTGGACTTCATCGTGGGCAACCTCGGGGACCCCGAGCGCCTGATCCCTGTCCTGCGGGACCTGGGGCGCTCCCACCGGCGGCTGGGCCTGGGCACGCGGGAGTTCGACCTGGCGGGGGAGGCGCTGTTCTGGGCCCTGCGGCAGGGGCTCGGCCCGGCCTTCACTCCCGAGGTGCGGGAAGCCTGGGCCACAGCCTACGCCCTGGTCGCCGACGTGATGCTGGACGCCCTGTCGGAAGCCATCGCCTGAGGCGCCCGGGGGTGGCAGGTATGCTGCGGGGGTGCCTCCCATGACCGCCGAACAGGAAGCGAGGATCCTGCACCTCGCCTGGTCCCGGGGGCTCCTCCAGGAGCCTCCCGAGGAGGTCCGGCCCGCCGGCGGGGAGGGCCCCTTCGAGCACGGGCCCCGCATCCAGGCCCTGCTGGACCGCGGCGTCCTCTCCCGGGAGCTGGTGGACTCCCTGGCCTGGGAGCTCGACCGCGGGGGCTTCCACGAGCCGGGACCCGAGACGGCCCTGCCGGACGCCTGGACCGTGCTCGCGGACTCCGGGGAGTGGGACCGGAGCGGGACCTTCCGCCGCCCCGAGGACCTGGCCTGGGACCGCTACCAGTTCCTGGAATTCCTGGCGGCGGGCGGTTCCGCGCGCATCTACAAGGCCTTCGATCCCCGGCTCCGGCGCTGGGTGGCCCTCAAGTTCCTCAAGGAGGGCGTCCGCGCGCGCCACGACCACATCCTCCGGGAGGCGCGGGCCCAGGCCCAGGTGGAGCACCCGCACATCTGCCGCGTCTACGAGGTCGCCGAGGTGGAGGGCATCCCCTACATCTCCATGCAGCTGGTGGGAGGCGAGACCTTCCACCACGCCCTGGACCGCCTGGAGGTCCGCGAGAAGGTGGAGATCGTGCGGGACGTGGCGGAGGGGATCCACGCCGCCCACCGCCTCGGCCTCCTGCACCTGGACCTCAAGCCCGGGAACATCCTCCTGGAGCGCAGGGAAGGGGGGCGCCACCACGCCTTCGTGGCGGACTTCGGCCTGGGGCGTCTGGAGGGCGTGGAGGACGACGAGGCCACCCTGGGCACGCCGCCCTACGCCTCGCCCGAGCAGGTGGCCGGGGGCGGCCGCCACCTCGACCGGCGCAGCGACATCTACTCCCTGGGCGTCACGCTCTACACCGCCGTGTCGGGCCGCTGGCCCTTCCGGAGCACGGGCCAGTCCGAGCTGCTCCAGGAGATCTCCACGGAGCTTCCGCGCCCGCTGCGGGACATCGCCCCGGACCTCTCCCGGGACCTCGAGGCCGTCCTGGCCAAGGCCATGGCCCGCAATCCCGCCCAGCGCTACGCCAGCGCCCTGGCCTTCGCCGAGGACCTCCAGCGCTTCCTGGACGGCGAGCCCGTGGAGGCCCGCCGGGGAACCGCGGGCTTCGGCCTCCGGAAGTGGGTGGCCCGGCACCGCGCCCTCGCCGCCGGGGCCGCCTTCGCCCTGGCGGGGGTGGCGGTCACCGCGGTGCTGCTGGGCCTGCAGTCCAGGCGCCTGCAGGCCCAGGCCCGCTACGTGCAGGAGTTCAGCCAGGAGGTGGAGCGCATCGAGGCCCTGGCGCGCTACATGCGGATGCAGCCCCCCCACGACATCCGCACCGAGCTGGGCGTCATCCACGGCCGCCTCGAGCGGCTCAATGCCCGCATCGGGAGCGGGGGGAAGCCGGCCCTGGCGCCGGGGCACCACGCCCTGGGGCGGGGCTACTTCGCCCTGGGCCGCTGGGAGGAGGCCCGCGCGGAACTGGAGAAGGCCTACGCCCTGGGCCTGCGCACCCCCGAACTGGAGCTGGACCTCGGCCGGACCCTGGCGAGCCTCTACATGACCCGGCGCTTCGGCGTGGGCTTCGTGGTGGACCCCGCCACGCGGCGCGCCCAGGAGGCCCAGCTCTCCCGGGAGCTCGGGGCCCCCGCAGCGGAGCACCTGCGGCGGGGCCGCGCCGACAACCCCGCCACCGCCGCCTACATCGAGGCCCTCCTCGCCTACTGCGAGGACAGGCCCGACCGGGGACTGGCCCGGGCCCGGGAGGCCCTGGCCCTCGCGCCCTGGATGGTGGAGGCCCTCCAGCTCCAGGCCTTCTTCGCTGTGGCGAGCATGGACCGCCTCACCCCGGAGGCCCGGGACCAGGTCCGCCCCTCCGAGGACAGCCCCGTCAGGGAGGCCCTGCGCATCGCCCCCAGCGACCCCCGGCTCTACTACCTGGAGGCCTCGCGCTGGTGGAACATCGCCCTCGCCCAAGCCGTGAAGGATCCCGAAGCCCAGTTCCCCAGCCTCGAGCAGGGCCTCGCCGCCGTGGAGTCCGGCCTCCGGCTGAATCCCGAGGCCGGGGACCTGCTCCAGCAGAAGGCGCGCTTCCTCTACCTCCTGGCCCAGGAGGAGGAGCGGCTGGGGCGGGAGGGCGCGGACGCGCGGATCGAGGCGGCCCGGGCCGCGTCCGACGCCTCGGTGAGGGCCGACCCCCGCAGCATGAACGCCTGGCGCACCCGCGCCTCCGTCTACGGGACCCTCGCCGAGCACAAGCTCCACCAGGGCGTGGCGGCGGGCCCCGACATCGAGGAGGGCCTGCGGAGCATGCAGAAGGCCCTGGACGCGGGCACGCCGCGGACCTCCGGCCTGCGCTACGTCGCCTGGCTCCAGGCGGTGAGGGCGGAGGACGCCAAGGCCCGGGGCGGGGACCCCAGGCCCTCCTGGCGCGAGGCGGTCCGGCTCTTCGAGGAGGTCCTGCAGGCCGATCCGGACGAGCCCTACACGCTGGAGAACGCCGCATCCCTCCAGGCGGACCTGGTCCAGTGGGACCTCGAGGAGGGCCGCGCGGATCCGGCGGGGGCCGAGTCCGCCCTGGCGCGGATCCGGCGCCGGGTGGACCGCGATCCCGAGAACGCGGGGGCCCGCTCCGTCCTCGTCCGCGTGTTGGCCCTCGCGGCCCAGGCCGCGCGCCAGGCGGGGCGGGACGGCCGTCCGCGCCTGGCGGAGGCGCTGCGGGAGGCCGAGGCGCTCCAGGGCCTCAAGGGACGCACGGCCCAGGACGCGGTGGAGGCGGCCCTGGCCCACCTGGAAGCCGCGCGGCAGGCCCTCGCGCACGGCGCGGACCCCGGCGAGGCTTTCCGGGCCGCCCGGAGCCTCCTGGCGGAGGCGCGGCGGATGAACCCGAAGCACGCCGCGGCGGACCTGGCCCTGGCGGAGGTGAGCCTCGCGGACGCGGCCTCCCGGCGCCGGCGGGGCCTCCCGGCGGGCGCGCCGGTGGCGGAAGGGTCGGCCGCCTGCGACCGGGTGCTCGCCCGGGATCCGGGCCGGCGCCAGGCCCAGGCCCTCAAGGCGGCCCTGGCGGCCCAGGCGGGACCTCCGCCCCGGAGCCTGGGGCAGCTGTTCGCCGCGGATCCCCACCTGCGGGCGAAGCTGGCCCCCTGCTGCCCTGAGGCGCAGGGGAGGCCGGATTCACCGCCGCGCGGGCAGGTCCACCTCGACGCCGTTCACCCACAGGCGCCCCGCCTTCAGCTTGCGGAGGGCGTCGGCGGGCAGGGTGGCCACGGGGGCCTCCACCCACAGGAGATCGGCCGCGGCGCCCGGGCGCAGGACGCCCAGCTCGGCGCGCCCCAGGGCCCTGGCGTTCCCGGCGGTGTAGGCCCGCAGGGCCTCGGCGCGGGTGAGGCGCTGGTCGGGGAGGAAGCCGCCTTCGGGGTCCCCCTCGGGGTCCTCCCGAGTCTCCGCGGCCGCCAGGGAGACGTAGGGGTTGGCATCCTCCACCGGCGCGTCGCTGCCGAAGGCGAGGACCGCGCCGCCGGCCAGGAAGCGCCGCCAGGGGAAGGCCTCGCGCACCCGCGCGGCCCCGAGGCGGGCCGGGGTCCAGGCATGGTCGGAGGTGCAGTGGACCGGCTGCACGGAGGCCACCACCCCCAGGGGGCCGAAGCGGGCCGCGTCGCGGTCGGTGACGATCTGGGCGTGCTCGATCCTGGGCAGCGGGGCGCCCTTGGGAGCCTTGGGCTTCACGCGTTCGAGGAGGTCCAGGGCCGCGCGGTTGGCCGCGTCGCCGATGGCGTGGATGGCCGGCTGGAAGCCCGAGGCGAGGGTGACGGCGACGTCGGCTTCCACCTTCGCGGGGTCCGTCACCCAGAGGCCGCGGGTCTCCGGCGCGTCGGCGTAGGGTTCGAGGAGCCGGGCGCCGCGGCTGCCCAGGGCGCCGTCCAGGTAGAACTTCACGCCCTGGATCCGGAAGAAGCTCCCCTTCGATCCGCTGTGCTTCAGCTCCTTCAGCATCAGGGCGCGGTCGTGGGCGAGGTAGGCGAAGACGCGGATGGGCAGGGCGTTTCGGGCCTCCAGGGCCCGGTAGGCCGAGAGCGTGGAGGCCTCGATGCCCATGTCGGCCACCGCGGTGAAGCCGTCGGCCTTCAGCTCCTCCAGGCCCGCGAGGAGGCGGGCCTGGACCTCCGCGGGCGGAGGCTCGGGGATGAGGCGCTCCACGAGGCCCGTCGCGGTGTCCACGAGGATGCCGGTGGGCTCGCCCCGGCCGTCCCGGAGGATGCGTCCGCCGCTGGGGTCCGGGGTGTCCCGGGTGATGCCGGCGAGGCGCAGGGCCGCGCTGTTCACCCACACGGCGTGGCCGTCCACGCGCTCCAGCACCGCCGGGCGGTCCCCCGCGACGTTGTCCAGGTCGGCGGCGGTGGGGAAGGCCTTCGACGGCCAGCGGTTCTGGTCCCAGCCCCGCCCCACCACCCAGCCCTCGGGGTGGTCCCCCATCCAGCGGCGCACCTTCCGCAGGGCGTCGGACAGGCTGGTGGCCGAGGTGAGGTCGGTCTTGAGGCGCAGCTCCCCGAGGCCGCGCACGTGCGCGTGCCCCTCGATGAGGCCGGGCAGGAGGGTCCCGCCGCTGAGCTGGACCAGGCGGGCCCTGGGGTGGGCCTTCCGGAGCTGGGCCTCGGGCCCCACGGCGGCGATGCGGCCGCCCTGCACCAGCACGGCGAGTCCGGGCCGGGCCCCCGCGTCCTTCCCGTCGTCCTGCCAGACTGCGGCGCCCACCAGGAGGGTGGCGGCGGGCGGGGGCGGCATCGGGGGCGGCGGAAGCAGCATTCGGGATCCTCAGGACGATCCTGGATTCTAGCCCGCGCCACCGGCCGATAGACTGGGCCTTTGCTTCCGGTGGCCCATGTACGCACCCGACTTCCTCGACCAGGTCCGCGCCCAGCTGGCGGTGAAGGAGGACCCCGCGAAGCTCCGCGAGCCGTTCTTCGAGACCAGTTCGGGGATCCCGCTGAAGAACAGCTACACCCCCGCCGACCTGGAAGGCCACGACCCGCTGCGGGACCTCGGGGCGCCGGGAAGGTTCCCCTTCACCCGGCACGTGCAGCCCAGCGGCTACCGCGGGCGCCTCTGGACCATGCGCCAGTACGCGGGCTTCGCCACCGCCGAGGAGAGCAATGCGCGCTACCGCTACCTCCTCGACCAGGGGACCACGGGCCTCAGCGTCGCCTTCGACCTGCCCACGCAGATCGGCATGGACCCCGACCACCCCATGGCCCTGGGGGAGGTCGGCAAGGTGGGGGTGAGCATCGCCTCCCTGCGGGACATGCGGCGCCTCTTCCAAGGGATCCCGCTGGACCAGGTCACCACCAGCATGACCATCAATGCCCCCGCTTCCGTGCTCCTGGCCCTCTACCTCGCGGTGGCGGAGGAGCAGGGCGTCGCCTGGGGGAAGGTGGGCGGGACCATCCAGAACGACATCCTCAAGGAGTACATGGCCCGGGGCACCTACATCTTCCCCCCCCGGCCCAGCCTGCGCCTCATCACCGACATCTTCGCCTTCTGCGCGGACCACGTGCCCAACTGGAACACCATCTCCATCTCGGGCTACCACATCCGCGAGGCGGGCTGCACCGCGGCCCAGGAGGTCGCCTTCACCTTGGCCGACGGCATCGCCTACGTGCAGGCCGCCCTGGACGCCGGGCTGAAGCTCGAGACCTTCGCCCCGCGCCTCTCCTTCTTCTTCAACAGCCACAACCAGTTCTTCGAGGAGGTGGCCAAGTTCCGGGCGGCCCGGCGCCTGTGGGCCCGGATCATGAAGGACCGCTTCGGGACGGACGACCCGAAGAGCCAGATGCTGCGCTTCCACACCCAGACCGCCGGCAGCACGCTCACCGCCCAGCAGCCGGACAACAACATCGTGCGCACCGCCGTGCAGGCCATGGCGGCGGTGTGCGGCGGCACCCAGAGCCTCCACACCAACAGCCGGGACGAGGCCCTGGCCCTGCCTACGGAGACCTCCGCCCGCATCGCGCTCCGCACCCAGCAGATCCTCGCCTTCGAATCCAGGGTGGCCGACGTGGTGGATCCCCTGGCGGGGAGCTACTACGTGGAGAGCCTCACGGACGAGCTGGAGCGCCGGGCCGCCGGCCTCATCGCCAAGGTGGACGGCCTCGGGGGCATGGTGGCCGCCATCGAGAAGGGCTTTCCCCAGCGGGAGATCCAGAACGCCGCCTACGCCTACCAGATGGCGGTGCAGAAGGGCGGGCAGATCGTCGTGGGCGTCAACCGGTTCACCCTCGAGAACGAGGAGAAGCCCGAGCTGCTCCGGGTGGACGAGGCCCTGGGCGCCGTGCGACGGGCCCAGATCGCCGAGGTCCGCGCGGAGCGCGACAACGGCGCCGTGCGCCAGCGGCTGGAGGCCCTGGGCGCCGCGGCCCGGGGCGCCGAGAACCTCATGCCCCGGATCCTGGACGCGGTGAAGGCCGAGGCGACCCTGGGGGAGGTGTGCGACGCCCTGCGGGAGGTGTTCGGGGAGTATCAGGAGCGGCTGGTGCTGTAGGGAGGGCCTGCGGCGCACAGGCTCATGCCCGGGACGATGGGTTCGGCCTGACGGCGGGCGGGGGGCGAAATCAGGAGGTCTTCCCGCCGGCACCTGTGACAACCGCGGCCGCGCCCTTCGGCCGCGGTTGGCGCAGGTGCGAAGCAAGCGAAGCGCGCATGGCGGGGGTGAAGGCGAGAAGCTGCTGGGGAGGCGGGATGCTATTCCAGGAGTCCCGGCTGGACGATGGAGGCGGGCCCTGCCGCGCTTCGCTTGGCCGCATGCAGGTCCGCCGCGGCGTGGAGCCGCCGCGGCGGACCTGCATGCCATTGGAAGGTCAAGGTCAACGGCAAGGTCCACGGCAGGGGCAAGATCGACGGGAAGGACAGGCAGGGCTCATGTCCTGGGCTCCCGCTAGACTGATGGATTGATCCCATGGACGTCCGCCGCCCCATCGACCGCCTCTTGCTCTTCTTCGCCGTGCTCCTCATGGCGGTGGGGATGGTGTGGATCTACTCCGCCTCGGCGGTGAAGGCCGCCCAGGGATCGAGCATGGCCTCGGCCTACCTCTTCCGCCAGCTCGTGGGCGGCGGCATCGGCCTCGCGCTGATGCTGGCCCTCAGCCAGGTGGACCTGAACCTGATCAAGGAGAACCCCCGGATCCTGCAGCTCGCCTACGCGGCCCTGGTCATCCTCCTGCTCTCCGTCTTCGGGTTCCCCAAGGTGAACAACGCCCACCGCTGGATCCGGGCCGGGTTCCTGAGCCTGCAGCCCTCGGAGCTCTTCAAGCCCTTCTCGGTGCTGCTGGCGGCCTGGTGGATGGTGCGCTACCAGGAGTCCTGGGCCCGATTCGAGGAGTCCCTGCCGAAGCTCTTCCTCCTCCTGCTCATCCTCGGCTTCCCCCTGGGCCTCATCCTCCTGGAGCCCGACTTCGGCACCACGGCGCTGACGGCCATCGTGGTCTTCCTCGTGATCTACCTCGGGGGGCTCCACCGGTGGGTGCTCACGGGGCTCGCGGCGGCCCTCGCCGTGGGGGGCAGCCTGGCCATCGCCGCCAGCCCCTACCGCCTCGCCCGCTTCCTCAGCTTCCTCAACCCCGAAGCCGACCCCCTGGGCAAGGGGCACCAGGCCCTCCAGAGCCTCGTTGCGGTGGGCAACGGCGGCCTCACCGGCGTGGGCATGGGCGCCGGGCGCCAGAAGCTCTTCTTCCTGCCCGAGGCCCACAACGACTTCATCTTCGCGGTGATCGCCGAGGAGACGGGCCTCATCGGCACGGTGATCGTGCTGGCCCTGTTCTGCCTCGTGTTCTGGCGGGGCTACCGCATCGCGCGGCGGGTGCGGGACCCCTTCCTCCGCCTCTCGGCCATGGGCTTCACGCTCCTGCTGGTGCTCCAGGCCCTGATGAACATGAGCGTGGTCCTCTCCATCGCGCCCAACAAGGGCATCCCGCTGCCCTTCATCAGCTACGGCCCCACCAGCCTCATCGCGAGCCTCGTGTGCCTCGGCCTGCTCCTCAGCATCTCCAAGGAGGCGAGCGGCTGAGGGAACGGTCTCCCGGTCCCGGGCCTCAGCGCCCCCGCAGGGCCGGCCAGTTCCCGAAGGCCAGGATGCACAGGCAGATGATCGGCCCCAGGCCGGGCAGCAGCGCGATCAGCGCCATGGCGCCGGAGTAGCCCGCCTTCGTGAAGATCCGCCACAGGCAGAAGATGAAGAAGGCGGTGATGCCGAGCACCAGCACGATGTAGACGCAGGCGAAGCCGGCGAGCAGTCCCGCGGCGGCGGCGTCCGCGTCCCGCGGCTGGAGGAGGGCCAGGGCGGCGAGGGCGTTCATGGGGTCTCCCGATGGGTCGGCCCCGAGCATGACCCAGGCCCGGACCCCTGTCCAGGCACGCCCGTCACGATTCGCCGAGCACCGTCGGCTCGTCGTCCTCCTCGTCCACCAGGGTGATGTTTCCGCCCTGCCCGAGAAGCACCGCGTCCTCGAAGATGTTCTTGAGCTTGGGGGCGAAGCGGTCCTGCTGGGCGAGCCGCGGGTCCGGGGCCAGGTCCACGCCCCGCCGGACGAGGCCCTGGAGGGCGCCCGCCTCGCGGCCCAGGATCCCGGCCAGCAGCTTGGCGGGGTTGAGGGCCTCCCCGTGGCGGATGGCGGTGGCGAAGGCGAGGCCCTCCGCCTCCCAGGCCATGGCCTCCACGAGGGGACGGATGTCCACGCGCTTCACGGCCTTCTGGCCCCCGACCTTTCCGGCCTTCTCGATCTCGAAGGCTTCCGAGGCGAGGAAGGCCTCGACGCGGGCCTCCGCCTCCGCGCGTTCCGGGCCCGCGCAGGGCCAGAACCAGCGCGAGCGGAGGGCGAGGTCCAGGGAGCTCTGGGCGTAGGGCGGCAGCACTGTCCCCTCCAGCAGCCGCAGCCCCTCGGGCGCCGCGGCCTGGGCCGCCTCCAGCCAGCCCTCGGCGGGCGCGCGGTTGAGGGTGGCGTCCGCCCACTCCGACAGGCCCTCGGCCCCGAGGGGCAGTGGATGGTCCAGCGCCACGAGGGGCCGGGGGGACTTCTCCAGGCTCGTTGCGAGGTCGAGGCCCGCCTCCCGCAGGAGCTGGACGAGGGTCGCGTGGAACACGCCGGGATGGGCTTCCGCCAGGGCCGGGCCGCGGGCGTAGCGCAGGCGCAGGAGGCAGCGCTCCCCGTCCACCTGCTCCCGCTGCTGCCGGCGGGCCCGGGCCACGGAGGCGCGCACCTCCAGGCGCTTGCGCCAGGGCGCCCAGGCCGCGAGGCGCGCGGCGGGCGAGCGGCGGAGCCGGGCCCACGCCTCCTCCGCGCAGCCCTCCCGGTCGAGGTCGCGGATCAGGTGTTCCAACATCTGATCCGGCGCCCCGGCGAGGGCCTCGTCCCAGGCTTCGAGCAGTCGTTCGCGTCCGGAATCCATGTTCAGCACCGCTTCAGGATACGCGAGGCGCTTCCGAGCGCGGCCGCGGCGCCGGAAGGGGCGCGGGCCTTGAGCCTCAAGGCATCCGGAGGGTTTTCCGCAGGGGTTGCGGAATGCTCGGCGCCGCGCGGCGAAATGGGCAGGGCGGGGAAGGATTTTGCGGACTGCTGCGTCCCGTGTGCATCACCGCGGGAGGGCTTCGCCGCCCGCGAGCCAGCCCGCGAGGCGCTTGAACTCCGGCGTCCAGTAGCGCCAGTCGTGGGCGCCCTCGCGGAGGGCGAGGCCCACGTTCCGGCCCGGCCTGCGCGCGCGCTCCGCGAAGGCCGCCGTCGCCGGGGCCAGCCTGTACTTGTCCTGCAGCCCGCAGCCGAGGTAGAGTTCCGCCTCCCCTCCCAGGTGCCGCCAGGGATTCCAGGGCGCGAAACCCTCCGGATCCTTCCCGAAGGCCTTCCGGAGGCTGCTCCGCACGAGGACGCCCGTGCGGTCGTAGGGCGGCTCCACGAGGGCGGGGCTGAGGGCCGCGCAGCGCGCGAAGAGGCCCGTGCGGCCGGCGAGGTTGAGGGCGCCGAAGCCCCCCATGCTCAGGCCCGCCACCGCGCGCGCGTCCCGGGCGCCGCCGAAGGCCGGGTGGTCCCGCTCCAGCCCGGGGATCAGCTCCTCCTTCAGGAAGCGCTCGAAGGGGAAGCTTCCGTCGGCGCGGTCGGCGTACCAGGCGCGGAAGTGGGCGACGGCCACCCAGAGCGAGGGCGGGAGGGAACCTTCCGCCTCCCGCCGGGCGAGGTCCTCCGCGAGCCCATGGTCGATCAGGTCCTCCGGGCCGTCGTAGGCCCCCGGCAGGAAGAGCACCAGGGAGAGGCGGGCGCCCGGATGCCTGGACTGCCAAGCGGCGACGGCGGCGGGATCGGGCACATGGAGGGCGATGGTCACGCTGCGGCCGAGCAGCCTGGAAGGGACCTCCCGCAGGGTTCCGCCTTTGCGGTCCGCGGCGAGGCAGGCGAAGCTGAGGAGGAACGCCCACGCCATGCGCGCCCAATCCATTCCCGACCTCCCGCCGACCTGGCCCTACCACCCTCGCACGGCCCTGCCGCCCCTGTGCCTCCGCCCGGATGTGGACATCCCCGGCCTCGGGGGCGGCTGGACCCTGCTGGCCCCGGAGGCCCTGGTCCTGCCCCGGGCGGCGGTGCCCCTCGAGGGCGCCTTCGGGCGGGGCGGGATCCTGCGCTGCGGGGACCTGGTGGTGCGGCCCTACCGCCGGGGCGGGCTGCTGCGGCGCCTGAACCCCCGGCTCTACGCGAGCCCGCGCCGATTCGAGCGGGAGCTGCGCGTCCACCGGGCCCTCTGGGAGGGCGGCTTCCCCACGGTAGAGCCCGTGGGCTGCGCCCACCGCGCCCGGGGCGCGGGTTTCGAGGGCGCGCTGATCACCCGCCACGCGGAGGGCGCGCCCTGGCCCCGGACCTGGGACGCGCGGCCCGCGACGCTGCAGGCGCTGGCGGCGGCCCTGCGTGCCCTCGCGGACTGGGGTCTGGTGGCCCCGGACCTCAACGCCACCAACGTGCACCTGGGGGCCGACGGGGTCCTGCGCTGCCTCGACTGGGACCGGGCCGCCTTCCGCGCGCCGGGGCAGGGGATCCAGGCGCGGTACCTCGACCGCATGCGGGCCAGCTTCCGGCGGCTCGGCGCGCCGGAGGGGCTCCTGCCCGCCTTGGCGAAGGCGCTGGAGCGGCCGGGCGGCTAAGATGCCACAGCCCTTCCCATGAACAACCGCCTCCTGAAGACCGTCCTGGGGATCCTCCTGCTGGCCCTGGTCTACCCCATGGCCGCCCGGCTCAGCTACGCGATGGCCTTCCCTGGGAGCCGGGACACGGCCTTCTGGATCCCCAAGGGCCTGGCCCTCGCGGCCCTCCTCATCGGCGGCAAGCGCCTGTGGCCCGGCGTCTTCATCGGGGGCCTGGCCACCTTCCACATCTTCAATCCGCCCTCGCCCCTCCTCGTCCCCCTCGGCGTCGCCGGGGCCAACACCCTGGGGGCGGTGGCGGGCGCGTGGCTCATGGAGCGCCTGCGCTTCCGCCCCGAGCTCGAGCGCGTGCGGGACGTCCTCGCCCTCGTCGGCGCCGGCGGCATCCTCTCCACCACTGTGGGGGCGGCCATCGGGCCCGCCTGCATCCTGGCCTCGGGCCTGCTGCCCCCCCAGGCCTTCGCCGCCTTCTTCGGCCGCTGGTGGCTGGGGGAGTTCACCAGCACCCTCCTGGTCACGCCCCTGGTGCTGGTCTTCGCGCGCCCCTGGCTCGGAATCCGGCCCCTGAAGGCCCTGGAGGGCCTCCTCCTCGCCGGGGTCCTCTCCTTCGTGTCCTGGGTCGTCTTCGCCCACGGCCTCGGATACCCGGCCCGGGACATCCCGTTGCCCTTCCTGGTCTTTCCCCTGGTGCTCTGGGCCGGGCTGCGCTTCGGGCAGCGGGGGGGCGTCCTGGCGGTCTCCCTGGTGGCGGCCTTCGCCATCCCCGCCACGATCCAGCGCCTCGGCCCCCTCGTGATCGGCCAGACCAGCCCCTCCATGATCCTGCTCCGCACCTTCCTCGACATCCTGGCGGCGGCCTCGCTCCTCCTCTGCGCGGTGCTGGCGGAGCGGAACCTCGCCCGCCGGGACGCGGGGGAGATCGAGGACCGGTTCCGCGTCGTCGCCGAGACCGTCGCGGTGCCCATGGTCATCATCGACTACACCGTGAGCGAGGTGCTCTTCGCCAACGAGCAGCTCGCCGTCCTGCTGGGCATCCCCCGGGAGCGCATCATCGGCGGGAAGTCCCTGGACTTCTACGAGAAGGACGAGGACCGCGTGTCGATCATGGAGGCGCTCCACGCCCGGGGCGCCATCGACGGCCGCCTCATCAGCATCCGCACCCCGAGGGGCCTGCGGCCCATCTCCCTCTCCTCGCGGCTGATCACCTTCCAGGGCCGCCCGGCGACCCTCACGGCCCTCTACGACCTCACGGACCAGCACCGGCACGAGCGCGAGCTGATGGAGAGCGAGGACCGGTTCCGGGCCCTCAGCGAGGGGACCTCGGACGCGGTGCTCGTGAACGACAACGGCATCGTGGTGGACGCGAACCGCACCCTGGCGCGGATGTGGGGCGGGCCCGAGGAGGAGCTCATCGGGCGCCCGGCCCTGAGCTTCGCGGTGCCCGAGGACCACCCGAAGATCGTGGAGATGATCCGCACCGGCACCGAGGAGCCCTACGAGGTCACCGCCCTGCGGAAGGACGGATCCCGCTACCCCGCGGAGATCCGGGGCAAGACCGTGATGTACAAGGGCAAGCCCATGCGGGTGGCCTCCATCCGCGACCTCACCCGCCAGAAGGAGGCGGAGGAGGCCCTCCGGGAGAGCGAGGAGCGCTACGCCCTGGTGGCCGAGGGTTCCAACGAGGGGATCTACGACGCGAACTTCGAGACGGGCAAGGTCTATTTCAGCGAGCGGCTGAAGGCCATGCTGGGCATGGGTCCCGACGAGGCGACTCCCGACATCGCCGCCTGGTCCCGGTGGGTGCACCCCGACGACCTGGAGCGCCTGGACACGGCCCTGGTGGCCCACCTCAAGCGCGCCGCCAGCCTAGACATCGAGTTCCGCATGCGCCACGCCCAGGGCGCCTACCGCTGGTTCCGCGCCCGGGGCCAGGCCACCTGGAATCCGGCGGGCCGCGCGACGCGCATCGCGGGCTCCATCGGCGACATCACCGCGCGCAAGGAGGCCGAGGCCGAGCTGCTGAAGGCCAAGGAGGCCGCCGAGGCCGCCTCCCGGGCGAAGAGCGAGTTCCTGGCGGTGATGAGCCACGAGATCCGCACGCCCATGAACGCCATCATCGGCATGAACTACCTCCTCCAGCGCACGGAGCTCGACGAGGACCAGCGGGAGCTGGCGGACACCGTGGGGACCGCCGCCCAGGGCCTGCTCACGATCCTCAACGACATCCTGGACATCTCCAAGATCGAGGCCGGGCAGCTGGACCTGGAGGCGGTCCCCTTCAGCCCCGGCGCCGTGGCGGCGGAGGTGATGGAGATCCTGGGATCCCAGGCGAGGAACAAGGGCATCGCCCTCGGCCTCAAGGCCGACGAGGGCCTGCCCCAGCGCATGATCGGCGACCCCCTCCGCTTCCGCCAGGTCCTCATGAACCTCGCGGGGAACGCCATCAAGTTCACCCCCCGGGGCAGCGTGGTGGTCTCCCTCCAGATGGAGCTGAAGGGCGGCGCCCGGCGGCTTTACGTGCGGGTGGAGGACACGGGCATCGGCATCGCCCCGGACGTCCTCCCCAAGCTCTTCGAGAAGTTCACCCAGGCCGACACCTCCACCACCCGCAAGTTCGGCGGCTCGGGGCTGGGGCTGGCCATCACCCGGCAGCTGGTGGAGATGATGGGCGGGCGCCTGGGGGTCGAGAGCGAGGAGCGCGTCGGTTCGGCCTTCTTCTTCGACATCCCCGTGCGGGAGGAGCGCGCCGACCACGAGGCGCCGGAGGTGGATTTCAAGCGCCTCCGGGTGCTGGTGGCGGGGGAGGGCCGCACCGAGCAGGGCTGGCTTGAAGCCCTGCGGCGCTGGAACGCGCGGGCCGAGGGCTGCCCCGGCGGGGAGGCGGCCCGGGCGGCGGCCAGGCTGGCGGAGGCCGCCGGGGATCCCTTCGCCGCGGTGGTGGCCCAGGAAGGCGCCGAGGTTCTCGGGACCGGCCTTCCCGAGGTCCGGCTCCGGGCCTCCGCCACGGACCTGGACCTCCTCGACGCCCTGGTGGCGGCGAGTTCGAAGCAGGCCTGAGGCGGGGGCCCGGCGGGCCCCCGGGCTTCAGCGGAAGAGGGCCTCCAGGGGTTGGACCGCGACGTTCCTGGGGTCCACGTCCAGCCGGAAGCGGGCGATGGCCTGGTCCTCCTCGGCCAGCTTGGGCTTCGGCGCGTCGTAGCGGGGGACCGGGCTGGCCTCGGCGAAGAGGTCCCTGCGGAAGGCCTCGGCGTCCCGGGTGATCACCGCGATGTCGAGGTTGGTGGTCCGGAGGTACTTCCGGATCGCGGCGTTCACGTCCTTGAGCTTCAGGTTCCGGAGCTTCGCCTTCATGGAACCGGCGTAATCCGGGCCCAGGCCCAGGCCCATCATGTCCATGTCGTGCCCCAGCTTCTTCCCGCCGGTGTCGTTCAGGTGGTCCAGGAACTTCACGAGGAAGGTCCGCGAGGCTTCGAACTCCTTCTCGCTGAGGCCGTTCTTCACCAGCTTGTCCAGCTCGAAGAGGGCGGCCTTGAGGGCGAAGGCGCCGTTCTTCGGGTCCACGGGGCGGATCCAGATCTGCCAGTGGTTGAACCAGCGCGCCACGCCGGGGTCGGGCTGGAACTGGAACATGCCGCCGGGGAAGGCCTCCAGGTAGGCGTAGTTGCCGTAGTTGAGGCCGCGCTCCTCCCGCAGGCGCTGGTAGAGGACGCCGGTGCTGTCCCGGTGCTGGCCCAGGTGGCTGGTGGCCACCCAGAGGGCGGCGAAGTCCGGATGGGCGCGGTTGACCCGGGCGTCCAGGGGCTCGCCCTTCTCGTTGCGCTCCCGCAGGGGGAGGCCGATGGAGATGGCCGTGGCACGGGTCTCCTTGGTGACGATGAAGAGGTGCGAGCCGTCGGTGAGGTGCTCCGCCTCGTTCACCATCACCTTCGGGGCGTCCTGGTCGGCCAGGGGCGCGAGGCCGCGCAGGGCCTTCGCCTTGAGCTCCCCGTCGTAGGCCCCGGCGAGTCCGAGGAACAGGCGCGCGCGGGTGTAGTAGGCCTTCGCGAAGGCCTTCACGTCGTCGAGGGTGATCGCCTCGAGGTCGCGCTCAAGGCCGAGCACCGGGGAGGCGTAGGGGCCGGCGTACATCCTCGCCTCCAGGGCCAGCTTGCCCAGCTCCTCGTCGTTGTTGGCCTTGAGGCCCACCCTGAGGGCGTTCAGCTGGCGGGCCTTCAGGCGGCGGAAGTCCTCCTCCTTGAAGCCGGCCTCGACGAGCTGCTCGAGGGCCAGGTCCAGGGCCTCGCCGGCCTTGGCCTTGGGGGCATTGAGGATGAAGCTGGTGCGCTCCTTGTCCACCAGGGCCCGCAGGCCGGAGCCGGTGGCGGCGTAGGCCTTCGTGAGCTCGGCCAGGCTCTTCGAGCGGGTGCCGGCGTCGGCGAGCATGGAGGCGGTGAGCTGGGCCAGGCCCTTCCTGCCCTCGGGGTCGTGGATGGAGCCCGCGCGGAAGGCCACCCGCACGTTGACGAGGGCGGAGGCGGGGTTGGGCTCCTCCAGCACCTTGAGGGCGGGCAGCTCGGCGAGCTTCGCGGCCCGGGGGCCGACGCCGGGGAAGTCGGCCTTCAGGTTCTCCGGCAGGGGCCCGTGGGCCAGCGTCGCGATGACCCGGGCGTTGTCGCGGAAGGTGGCCCGGGCCACCCGGGCCAGGTCCGCCGCGGTGACGGTGTCCCGGAGGGCGGCCAGCTTGTTGAGGGCCTCGGGGTCCCGCTCGTAGCTGGCCAGCCGGGCCACCATCCCCGCCACGGCGTTGGTGCTGTCCAGGCTGCGCTGGAGGTTGAGCCGGGACTCCTGCTTGGCGTCCTCGAGCTTGGCGGCGGAGAAGGGCAGGGCGCGGCCCCGGGCGCAGGCGTCGAGGATCAGGTCCCGGACGTAGGCCAGGTCCTCCGCCTTCTTCACCTGGGCGGCCACGGTGAAGAGGCCCGGGTCCTTGCCCATCCCGCCGTTGGTGAAGAGGGCGTTCACCTTCTGCTCCTTGACCACCAGGCGCTGGTAGAGGTCGCTCTGCGGCCCGAAGAGCTGGTCGGCGGCGAGGGAGAGGGCGAGGGCGGCGTTGTCGGTGACGCTGAACCTGGTGGGCGCGTGGAAGGCCACGGTCATCCAGGGCAGGGTCGGGGCGTCCCAGGGCACGTGGGCGACCACGGGCGCGGAGGGCTCGGGCTCGGCGGGGATGGCCGGGGGCTGGGCGGTGCCTCGCTTCCAGGCGCCGAAATGCTTCTCCACCAGGGCGAAGGTGGCGGCGGGGTCCACGTCCCCGGTGACGATGACCGTCACGTTCTCGGGCGTGTACCAGCGGCGGAAGAAGTCCTTGGAGTAGGCGAACTGGTTGGGCATGTCCTCGATGTCCTTGAGGAATCCCATGGTGGTGTGCTTGTAGGTGTGGGCCTTGAAGGCCGCGTCGCGCTGCACCTCGAAGAGCTTGGAGATGGGGTTGGCGCTGTTCTTGTTGTATTCGCCCAGCACCGCCCGGGCCTCGGTCTTGAAGCCCTCCTCGCTGTAGGCGAGGTTCTGGAACCGGTCGGCCTCGAGCCTGATCCAGGTCTCCAGGTCCTCCTTGCTGAAGAGGGTGTGGTAGTTCGTGAGGTCGTCGGAGGTGTAGGCGTTCTGGGAGGCGCCGGTGCGCCGGAGGGTGGCGTTCCAGAGGTCCTTGTCCACGGTGGGGGTGCCGCGGAACATCATGTGCTCGAAGAAGTGGGCGAAGCCCGACTTGCCCGGCTCGACCTCGTTGCGGGACCCGGTGCTGACGGGGATCTGGAGGCTCACCAGGTTGGGCATCCCCGTGGGGATCACGGCCACCTTCAGCCCGTTGGGCAGCGTCTTCTGGAAGATGGGGAAGGGCAGGGCCCGGGCGGCGGGCGCCGGGGCGGCGGCCTCCTGCCCCTTGCGGACGGGGGCCTTGGCGGCGGGACGGGCGGCCTTCTTCGGCGGGGCCTGGGCGGCCAGAAGGACGGGAAGGACGGCGGACAGCAGGGCCGGGACCGGGGCGCGCATGGTTCTCCTCGAGGCAAAGCCGCAGTTTCCCATGCCTCGGAAGGCGAGGGAATCACGGTTCGCCGCGGGCGGGTCCCGCGTCGCCCCCGCCCGGTTCCCCCTCGTCCTCCGGGTCCTCGGGGGCCTGCTCCCCCCGGCAGCACTCGTCCACGTTGGTCCCGCAGGCCTCGCACTGGGCGTGGCCGTGGACCCAGACCAGCCCGGAGATCCGCCCGCAGTAGGGACAGTGGATGCGTGGTTCCGCCATGCCTCCAAGGTAGGCCCGCCGGGCTGACCGAGGGTAGCCGTTGCCGGGGAGGCGCCCCCGGCGCGATGCTCAGGCTTCCCCACCGGAGGTCCCCATGCCCCTCACCGTGCCCGAGATCTTCGAACGCATGCCCGGCCTCTTCCTCCCCGAACGGGCCGCCGGGGTGGACGCCGCGGTGGCCTACAAGGTCACGGGGGAGGGCGGCGGCGAGTACACCTGCATCGTGAAGGACGGCGCCTTCACCCTGGAGAAGGCCGCCCGGCCCGACGCGAACGCCACGGTGACCATCTCCGCGGCGGACTGGATCGCCCTGAACGAGGGCACTCTGGATCCCATGGCCGCCTACATGAGCGGCCGGCTGAAGGCGGCGGGGGACCAGAACCTCCTGATGAAGTTCCCCAAGCTCTTCAAGCGCCCGGCCAGCACCGCGGGCTCGGGCATCCCGATGGAGGAGCTGGTGCCTTCGCGCATGGACATGCTGGCCTCCGGCTTCCGGGTGGTGGTGGGCGCCCACGGCTGGGGCAGCGGCCCCGAACTCACCGGGGAGGAGGCCGCCGTGCGGGCCCTGGTGGAGGGCCGTGTGGAGCCCGGGCCCGCCCTGCTGGGCGGGCAGCTGGTCTTCGCCGGCGACATGGCCCTGCTCCGGGGCGCCTGGGCCGCCTGGAGCGCCGCCCCCGTCAAGCCCAGGAAGCCCAAGAAGCCCGGGATGCTCCAGCTCGTGGGGATGTGGATCAAGTCCAAGTTCGGCGGCTGAGGGGGGAGCCCAGGGACCGGGCCTGAAGAATTTTCGCCGGAGGGCCTCACACCCTCCGGCCCACCGGCATCCCAGGCCCCATCGCCTGGATGCCCCATGATCCCGCCCCTCGACGCCCCGACCCCCGGTGATGCCGGAGCCCCGACCTCCCAGGCCCTGCTGGCCGCCGTGGCCTCCGGGGACCGCGGGGCCTTCCGGGTCCTCCACGACCGCTACGCCCCGCGGCTGCTGGCCTACGTCCGCCGCATGGGCGGTCCGGGCCTCCCGGCGGAGGACGTGGTGCAGGACGTCCTGATCTCGGTGTGGATCAAGGCCGGGCAGTACCGTCCGGAACGGGGCGCGCCGGAGGCCTGGATCTTCACCATCGCCCGGCGCAAGGTGCTGGACCTGTGGCGGACCCTGAACCCTGTGGTGGACCTCGGGGCGCTTCCGGTGGAATCCGTGGCGGAGCCCTGCCTCCCCGAGGACAGCGTGACGCGCCTGAGCCTCGCAGGGGCCCTGGCGGCCCTCGACCCCGAACACCGGCGCCCGGTGGAATTGGCCTTCTACGGCGGCTACACCTACGCCCAGACGGCCCGGGCCCTGGGCCTTCCCGAGGGCACCCTCAAGTCGCGCATCCGCGTGGCCCTGGGGAAGCTGCGGGGGCGGCTGGCCGCCGCCTGAGGGGGCGGGCTACTCCTTCGGCGCGAAGCTCTCGTCGGTCTTCAGCAGGCCCCAGCGGCCGTCCTGCTTGTCGAAGTCCGCCACGCGGACCTTGGTCTGGCCCAGCTGGGCGCCGGGGTGGAGCATCTGGAACAGGGGGAAGAGGGGCGAGGGCTTGGCGAGCTTCACCTCGTAGGCCGCCCGGCCGGTCTTCGGGCCGCTCTCCACCCGGACGATCCGCACGAACTGCACCTCCGCGGCGGGGATCTGGAAGTTCTTCTCCGTGGTCTTGGTGGAGGCGGGGGCCTTCGCCGTCAGGCTGAAGGTGTAGGTCACCTTCGAGCCCTCCTCCCGGGTCTGGATGTCCACGTAGCCCTCCTTCTGGAGGGCGGCGTGGATCTTCTGCAGGGTGTTGAACTTGTCCGAGCCCTTCTCCACGGTGGCGGTCCTGGGCACGCGCACGGGCGCCACGGCGGGGTAGTCGGGCTTGATCAGCTTCTCGGCGGTGGACTTGGTGAGCTTGCCGCTCGAGCAGGCGGTGGCGGCGGCCAGCAGGAGGGCGGCGGGAAGGATCGGGATGCGCATGGCGGCTCCGGCGTTACCAGGAATGGTGCCACACTGGACCCATGCTCGTATCCGACCTCGAGGCGCGGCTTCTGGCCGCCACGCGACGGGCCGCCGAGGGCAAGGCCGTCCGGGTCTGCTTCTCCGGGGGCGTGGACTCCACCCTGGTCCTGGCCGCCAGCCTGAGGGCCGGCCTTCCCGCCAGGGCCCTGCTCGCGGTGAGTCCCTCCCTGCCCCGGGCCGAGCGCGCCGAGGCCCACCGCCTGGCCGCGGAACTCGGCGCCGAGCTGGAGGAGCTGGAGACCCGCGAGACGGAGCTCGAGGGCTACCGAGCCAACGCTGGCGACCGCTGCTACCACTGCAAATCGTCCCTCTACGGCGTGGCCGAGGCCCTGGCCGCCGCCCGGGGGGAGGACGCGGTGCTGCTGAACGGCACCCAGCTGGACGACCTCGGGGACGTGAGGCCGGGGCTGAAGGCCGCGCGGTAGCACGGCGTGAAGTCGCCCCTCCTGGACGCGGGCTTCAACAAGGAGGCCGTGCGGGCGCTCGCCCGGGCCTGGGGCCTCCCCAACGCCGACAAGGCCGCGGCGCCCTGCCTGGCCAGCCGCTTCCCCGTGGGCACCGAGGTGACGCCGGAACGCCTGCGCCAGGTGGAGGCCATGGAGGACGCGCTGCGGTCGAGGGGTCTCTGGCCCGCCCGGGCGAGGTGGCATGACAGCGTCGTCCGCCTCGAGCTCGAGCCCGACGCCATGGCCCGCGCCCTGCAAGAGCCCCTGCGCACGGAGCTCGAGCGCGCCGCCTGGCGGGCGGGCTTCCGCTTCGTGGCGGTGGACCTGGGCGGGATCCAGAGCGGCAGCCTGGCGAAAGCGCTCACCGAGGGAGCCGGCGCTTGACGGACGTGCGCTGGGACCACGCCCGGGAGGCCCGCACGGGCATTCCGGAAGTCATCTTCGGCCGGGGCAAGACCGTGGCCCAGGTGGTGCGCCTCTTCGAGGAGGCGAAGGCCGCGGGGCACCTGAGGATCGCCACCCAGCTCGGCGAGGCGCACCTCGAGGCCCTGAAGGACCTCGCGGCCGTGGACCCGGAGAGCCGCACCGCGGTGCTGAATCCGCGGCCCCTGCGGGCGCAGCCGCCGGTGGGGCTGCTGAGCGGGGGCACCGGCGACATCCCGGTGCTGCGGGAGGCCGAGGCCGTCCTGGCCGCCCTGGGGCACCCCGCCCGGACCTTCTACGACGTCGGCGTGGCCGGGCTGCACAGGCTCCAGGGCGTCATGGACGAGGTTCGGGCCTGCCCGGTGCTCATCGTCGCCGCGGGCATGGAGGGCGCGCTGCCCAGCGTGGTGGCGGGTCTCGTGGACGCCCCCGTCATCGCCGTGCCCACCAGCATCGGCGCGGGCATCAGCGCCGGCGGCACGGTGGCCCTGCATTCGATGCTGGCCAGCTGCAGCCCGGGCATCGCGGTGGTGAACATCGACAACGGGTTCGGCGCCGCCTGCGTGGCGATCAAAATGATGAACCGGATGCACCATGGCCCGAAGGCGTGAACACAAGACGGCGTTGCCGGCACGTGTCCGAGGCGAGGCCTCGCGTATCCGCGAAGCGGATACCGAGAAGATGATGAACCGGATGTTCCCCGCTCCGCAGGGCTGAGGCGTCCTCACGCGAGGCCGGTCTCCCCCATCGCCGCCCGGATCGCCGCGTCGAAGTCCGTGGGCCGCGCCTCGGGCTCCAGGCCCACGTTGAGGTGGCCGCCGGGCAGGGGGAAGAGGCCGGTCCAGAAGTTGCCGTAGCGGATCCAGACGTGGTCGAGGCCGCCGCAGTCCAGGGCGCCCCGGCGCTTCAGCAGGGTGAGGACGGCGGGGTTCACCAGCCATTCCTCGTAGCGGTCGGTCTCGGAGGAACTGGCGCCGCGGAGGTCGGGCCGCGCCTCCAGGGTGAGGTCGTCCCCCAGGAGAAGGGCCACGTAGCGCACCTGGGGGTGGCGCTGGAAGAGCAGGTCGGCGATGGGGTGCATGGGACCTCCGGCGGGAGCCAGTAGACGGCGGCGCGCCAAGCGGATCAAGGCCGCGCTGCGGGGGAGGCTTGCGCAGCCCCGCGCGCTGCCGCTAGGCTGGATCCTTCCCTGACGTGCCCATGACCTTCTCCGCCCTCAACAATCGCAATAACAACGGCTCCCGCGCGGATCGCGCGTGGGCCGGCGAGGGCTTGAGCTAGACCAAGACACTCCCCGGTTTCCACCCCCGATTCGCGAAGGCGGATCGGGGGTTTTGCTTTTCACCCCTCTTCACTCCCAGGAGTTCCCATGTGCGGCATCCTCGCCATCCTCAGCCTCGATCCCTCGAAGCCCATCCCGCCGGACCTGCGGCGCCAGGCCCTGGCCCAGTCCCGCAAGCTGCGCCACCGCGGGCCCGACTGGAGCGGCATCCACAGCGACGACCGCGCCGTGCTCTGCCACGAGCGGCTCTCCATCGTGGACGTGGAGCACGGGGCCCAGCCCCTCAAGGACCTCCGCACCGGCGCGGTGCTGGCGGTGAACGGCGAGATCTACAACCACCGGGACCTGGAGCGGAGCCTGAAGGCGCCCCACGACTTCCAGACTGCCTCGGACTGCGAGCCCATCCTCTACCTCCACGACGAGGCCCCCGGCGACCCCGCCTCCTGGCTGAACGCCATGAACGGCATCTTCGCCTTCGTGCTCCACGACCCGGCTCGGCGCGACTTCCTCGTGGCCCGGGACCCCATCGGCGTCATCCCCCTCTACGTGGGCTGGGACCGCGCCGAGCACCTCTACGTGGCCTCGGAGCTGAAGGCCCTGGAGGGGATCTGCGAGCGCATCAAGGAGTTCCCCCCGGGCCATTTCCTGCGGGGGTCGCAGATGGACCAGGGCTTCCAGCGCTACTACGCGCCCATGTGGGCCGAGCCCGGCTTTCTGCCTTCCGAGCCCTACGATCCGGCGAGGCTCCGCGCCGCCCTGGAGGCCGCCGTCCACCGCCAGCTCATGTGCGACGTGCCCTACGGCGTGCTCATCTCCGGGGGCGTGGACAGCTCCCTCATCGCGGCCCTGGCGGCGAAGTTCAGCGCCCGGCGCGTGGAGGAGGACGACGCGTCGCCGGCCTGGTGGCCGCGGCTGCATTCCTTCGCCATCGGCCTGGAGGGCGCGCCGGACCTGCCCAAGGCCCGGCTCGTGGCGGACGCCATCGGCTCGGTGCACCACGAGATCCACTTCACCGTCCAGGAGGGCCTGGACGCGCTGAGCGACGTCATCCACCACCTGGAGACCTTCGACATCACCACCATCCGCGCCTCCACGCCCATGTACCTCCTCATGCGGAAGATCCGCGCCATGGGCATCAAGATGGTGCTCAGCGGGGAGGGGGCCGACGAGGTCTTCGGCGGCTACCTCTACTTCCACAAGGCGCCGGACGCCCGGGAACTCCACGACGAGACCGTGCGCAAGCTGGGCAAGCTGCACCTCTACGACTGCGCCCGGGCCAACAAGGCCAGCGCCGCATGGGGCGTGGAGGCCCGGGTGCCCTTCCTGGACCGCGAGTTCCTGGACGTGGCCATGATGATGGACCCTGCGGTGAAGCTGCCCCGCAACGCCCGGCGCCCGAAGCCCATGGAGAAGTGGCCCCTGAGGCAGGCCTTCGACGGCCTCATCCCGGACGAGGTGCTGTGGCGCCAGAAGGAGCAGTTCAGCGACGGCGTCGGGTACGGCTGGATCAATGCCCTGAAGGAGCATGCGGAGCGGGAGGTCAGCGACGGCATGCTGCGGGGCGCCGCCGAGCGCTTCCCCGTGAAGACCCCGGAGACCAAGGAGGCCTACCTCTACCGCCAGCTCTTCGAGCAGCACTTCCCCAGCGCCACGGCGGTGAACTGCGTGCCCTTCGAGCGCAGCGTGGCCTGCAGCACCGAGACGGCGCTGAAGTGGGACGCCGCCTTCCAGAGGATGGTGGATCCCTCGGGCCGGGCGGTGATGGACGTGCACGCCGAGGGCTACGCCGAGGCGTGACGGAGGCGCCCCGGACCTTCGATACCATGGGGGCTCCGACCGGAGCCCCCATGACCGCCGCCTTCACCGCCCACCTCGCCCAGCAGCTCGAGACCCTGAAGGCCGAAGGCCTCTTCAAGACCGAGCGGGTCATCACCACGCCCCAGGGCTCCTGGGTGGAGGCCAATGGCAAGCGGGTCATCAACCTCTGCGCCAACAACTACCTCGGCCTCTCGGGACGGCCCGAGCTGGTCAAGGCCGGCCAGGCCGCGCTGGAGCGTCACGGGTTCGGCTTGAGTTCCGTCCGCTTCATCTGCGGCACCCAGGACGTGCACAAGGCCCTGGAGGCCCGCCTCGCGAGCTTCCTCGGCTTCGAGGACACCATCCTCTTCTCCAGCTGCTTCGACGCCAATGGCGGCGTCTTCGAGGCGCTTCTCGGGGAAGAGGACGCCATCATCAGCGACGCCCTCAACCACGCCTCCATCATCGACGGCATCCGCCTGTGCAAGGCCCAGCGCTACCGCTACGCCAACTCGGACATGGCGGATCTGGAGGCGAAGCTCCAGGAGGCCGGCGCCGCGGGCGCGCGCTTCAAGCTGGTGGTCACCGACGGCGTCTTCTCCATGGACGGCTACATCGCGAAGCTGCCGGAGATCTGCGACCTCGCGGAGAAGCACGGCGCCATGGTGCTGGTGGACGACAGCCACGCCGTGGGCTTCATGGGCGCGAACGGCCGGGGCACCCACGAGCATTGCGGCGTCATGGGCCGCGTCACCCTGATGACCGGGACCCTGGGCAAGGCCCTGGGCGGCGCGTCCGGGGGCTACGTGGCGGGCTCGAGGGAGGCCGTGGAGTGGCTGCGCCAGAAGGCCCGGCCCTACCTCTTCTCCAACACCCTGGCGCCGGTCATCGCCGAGACCACGATGACGGTGCTGGACATGGTGGAGAAGGACGTAGAGCTGCGCGCCCGGCTGCGGGCCAACGCGGCGCACTTCCGGATCGAGATGGGCAAGCTGGGCTTCAAGCTCCTGCCCGGCGAGCACCCCATCATCCCCGTCATGCTCTACGACGCGCCCCTGGCCCAGGAGTTCGCCCGGCGCCTCCTGGACGAGGGCGTCTACGTCATCGGCTTCTTCTTCCCCGTGGTGCCCAAGGGCCAGGCCCGCATCCGCACCCAGATGAGCGCCGCCCACACGATCCAGGACCTCGATGCCGCCATCGCCGCCTTCGCGAAGGTGGGGCGCGGCCTCGGCGTCATCCCCTGATTCCATCGGCCGCGGGAGATCCCCTGAAATCCCGCGGCCGACGGTCGGCTCCATCGTCCCGGGGGCCCCGGGGGGGCGCGGGCCCGGGCCCGCGGAGAGCGGACTCCCGGGGTCATGGCCGGGCGTGGGCGTCGCCGGAGCCTCCGGCCTCCCGGCGCCACACCTTCTCAAGGTCGTCCATCACCCTCAGCCAGCCGGCGCGGAGGCCGGCGGGGTCCTCGGCCAGGGCCGAGGCCGCCATCCGGCGCGCGAGGGCCAGGGACGACGCGCCCCTGTGGGGGGAGTTCCGGAGCACCATGCCGAGGGAGGCGACCGCCGCGGCCCAGCGGCTGTCGTCGGAGGCCGCCTCGAAGGCGCGGGCCTCGTCCCGCACGGGGACTTCCAGGAGCCGGCTGAAGAATCCGTCGGGTTTCTTGTACCGGACCTTGACGGTGAGAAGGTCCCCCGAAGCCTTCGCGAGCCTCCGTTCAGTGACCTGGTACTTCAGGGGATCCACGTCCCCCGCGGCGGCCTCCGCGCCGGGGGGCACGATCTCGTAGAGGGCCGTGACGCTGTGCCCGGCATTCATCTCGCCGGCGTCCTTGGCGTCGTCGTTGAAGTCCTCGGAGGCCAGCAGACGGTTCTCGTAGCCGATCAGGCGGTAGGCCTGGACCCGGACGGGGTTGAACTCCACCTGCAGCTTCACGTCCTTGGCGATGGTCACCAGGCTCGCGCCGCCGGCCCCGAAGACCTTCTCCATCTCCTTCAGGGAATCGATGTAGGCGTAGTTGCCGTTCCCCTTGTCGGCGAGCTGCTCCAGGGTGGCGTCCTTCAGGTTCCCCATGCCGAAGCCGAGGCAGGTGAGGAAGACGCCGCTCCGGCGCTCCTCCTCGACGAGGCGGACGAGGCTTCCCGGGTCGGCGACGCCGACATTGAAGTCCCCGTCCGTGCAGAGCACCACCCGGTTGTCGGCGCCCTTCTGGAAATGCTGCCGGGCGACCTCGTAGGCCTGGCGGATGCCCGCCGCGCCGTGGGTGCTGCCCCCCGCCTGCAGGCGCTCCAGCGCCTCCAGGATCCTGGCCTTGTCCGAGCCCGGGGTCGGCTCCAGGACCAGGCCGCTGCTCCCCGCGTAGACCACCAGCGCGACGCGGTCCTGGGCGCGGAGGGAATCGCAGAGGCGGCTGAGGCCCTGCTTGACCAGGGGGAGCTTGTTCTCCTCGTCCATGGAGCCCGAGACGTCCACCAGGAAGACCAGGTTCCGCGGGGGCAGCTGCCCGGCCTTCAGCCGGCGCCCCTGGAGGCCGATCCGCACGAGCTGGTGCCCGGGCGCCCAGGGGCACCCGAACACTTCGTGGGCGACGGAGAAGGGGTGCCTCCCCTCCGCCTCCGGGTAGCGGTACGTGAAGTAGTTGAGCAGTTCCTCGATGCGCACGGCATCCGCCGGAGGCCGCTGGCCCTGGCTGGCGAAGCGCCGCACATTGCTGGCGCTGGCGGTGTCCACGTCGATGGAGAAGGTGGAGAGGGGATCCCGCCGGGCCGCACGGAAGGCGTTGTCCTCGACGCGCTGGTAGGTCTCGGTGCTGGGCGGGGCGCTGGGCATCCGGACGGACGGGGAGACCACGCCGGGGGCGAGGCAGGCCGCGCCCGGTTGGTCCCTGGAGGCCACGGGGACCGACCGCAGCTGTTCCCGGGCGGTGTTCACCGCGGAGGTGCACGAAGTCGCGTCCACCTGGGGAGCGGCAGCCACCACCTCGACCACGCACTCGGCCGCGGACTGGGAGGCCAGCCTGAAGCTCGAGCGGAATGCCTGGCCCGTGGCGAGCACCACCGTGGCCTTGAGGGAGGAGTAGCCCTCCTTGGTGATCTGGATCGTGTAGGTTCCGGCCAGGAGGAGCGGGAACCTGAAGGTTCCCTGGGCGTCGGTGGCCATGATCCGGTCGCCCGGCAGGGCGGGGGACGCCAGCCGGACCGTGGCGCCTGCGAGGGGGGCGCCGGACCGGTCCACGACCGTGCCGGAGAGCACCGCGGTGGCCGCGGGCTGGGCCGGGGCGGGGAGCCCGCCGAGCAGCAGGCAGGGAACGAGGGCGAGGCTTCGGGACAGGCCCATGGCAGGCCTCCTTTCGGGACGGGGGTGAAGGACGAGGGGGCGCGCTCGGCCCCGCATGGACAGCTTCCGCCGCTTTCCCCGGGCCTTCCGTAACAGCTCGGTCACAAGGCCCGCGGAGCCCTCCGGCCAGTGCGATCATGGGTGCGAAACGCCTCCGGAACCCGCCCATGGACAAGCAGCGCATCCTCGTGGTCGAAGACGATCCCGCCATCCGCCGGGGGGTCGTGCACAGCCTCCGCTTCAACGGCTACGCCGTGGCCGAGGCCGCCGACGAGGCGTCCGGGCTGGCGGCGGCCCAGGCCTGGGCCGCGCAGCCCTTCGACCTCCTCCTCCTGGACCTGAACCTGCCCGGCGGGGACGGCCTGGAGATCCTGCGGGCGGTGCGGGCGCGGAGCGCGGCGACCCCCGTCATCATCCTCACGGCCCGCGCCGACGAGGAGGACCGCGTGAAGGGGCTGCGGCTGGGGGCGGACGATTACGTGGTGAAGCCCTTCAGCGCCATGGAGCTGCTGGCCCGCATCGAGGCGGTGCTGCGGCGCTCGCCCTCGCGGCCCGCCCTGGCGCTGCGGATCCCGGTCCCCGGGGGCGTGCTGGACCTGGGGCTGCGGGAGCTGCGCTTCGACGACGGCGCCGTCACGGCCCTCTCCGAGCGGGAGGCGGAGCTGCTCGCCTTCCTGGCCCGCAACCCCGGCCGGGCGGTGAGCCGGGACGAGATCCTGGCCCAGGTGTGGAGGCTCAACCCCGACGCGGTGGAGACCCGCACCGTGGACATGCACGTCACGCGGCTGCGGGCGAAGCTCCGGGACGACGCCGCCGAGCCCCGCATCATCCTCACCCTGCGGGGACGGGGCTACCAGTTCGCCGGGGGCGGCACGCCGTGAATCCGCTCCGCCGCCCCTGGCTCCTCTATGCCCTCGCGCTGGTGCTGGGCCTCGGGGCCATGGGCTGGATCACGGCCCTGGCCCTGCGCACCGAGCGCGCGGAGCGGCTCGCCCGGCGGAAGGCCGAGCAGGCGGAGAAGGTGCGCCTCGCCCTCTGGCGCATGGACTCCACCATGGCGCTTTTCCTCGCGCCGGAGGCGGCGAGGCCCTGGTCGGACTTCGAGGCCTTCCATCCCGCGGAGGGCGGCCGCGGCCCCGGGGCCCTCGTGCCTTCGCCGACCCTTCTGGCGGACGATCCGATGGTGCTCCTCCGCTTCCAGCTCGACGCCGACGGAACCATCACCTCGCCGCGGGTGCCCGGGCCGGGCTTCCAGTCCCTCGCCGCCTCCCTCGAGGGCACCCGGGCGCGGCAGGCCGAGGCCGAAGGGCGGCTGGCGGAGGTCCGGACCCGCCTGGGCTGGGCTCCGGTGCGGGCCGCCCTGGTCCGGCAGGGGGCGGTGCTCCTGACGGCCCGGCAGATGAAGGAGCTCCAGGACCGCACGGGCCGCCCGGGCGCGGCGGGCCGGCGGCTCGAATCCCCCTACCGGGTCTTTCTCGGCGCCTGGACGCCATTCTGGGAGGGGGAGCGCCTCTACATGGCCCGCCAGGTCTGGGTGGGGGACCGGGAACGCCTCCAGGCGTGCTGGCTGGACTGGGAGGCCCTGAAGGAGGTGCTCATGAGCACCATCCGCGACATCCTCCCCGGGGCCGACCTGGCGCCGGCGGCCCCACTGCCGGACGCCCCCCATCCCACCGGCGGGGAAGGGCGCCTCAGCTCGCTGCCCGTGCGCCTGGTCCCGGGGCCGGTTCCCGCGGCCCCGGAGGCCCGCAGCCCGGCCCGGGGCGTATTGGCGGTGGGCTGGGCCTTCGCCCTTCTCGGCGCCCTGGCGGGCGGAGTCGTGCTGGTGCGCTCCACGGTGCAGAGTGAGCGGCGGGGGGCCTTCGCCTCCGCGGTGGCCCACGAGCTGCGCACGCCCCTCACCACCTTCCGCCTCTACACGGAGCTGCTCGCGAAGGAGATGGTGCCCGATCCCGCGGAGCAGGCCGAGCTGCACCGGACCCTGGCGGCGGAGGCCGAGCGCCTGGACCACCTGGTGAAGAACGTGCTGGCCTATGCCCGCCTGGAGGCCGGGCGGGAGGCGACCCTGGCGGAACTGGGCGCCGGGGACCTGCTGGACCGCCTCCGCCCGCGCCTGGACGCGCGGACGGAGCAGGGGGGGCTTGCCGTGCGGTGGGAGGTCCCGGAACGCGTCCGCGGCCTCCGCCTGAAGACCGATGCGCTGATGGTGGAGCAGATCCTCTTCAACCTCGTGGACAACGCCTGCAAGTACGCGGCGGGGCCGGGAAAGGCGAGCCTGCGCATCGCGGCGGAGGGGGCCGGGCCGGACCTCCTCGTGCGGGTGGAGGACGCGGGCCCGGGCATTCCGGAGGGCGAACGGGGGCGGCTCTTCCAGCCCTTCGGCCAGATCGGCCCCAAGGAGGCGCGGAAGGCCCCCGGCGTGGGCCTGGGCCTGGCCCTCTGCCGGCGCCTGGCCCGCATCCTGGGCGGGGACCTGGCCTTCGAGCCCGCGGACCCGGGGGCGGCCTTCGTGCTGCGCCTGCCGGCGGCCCGCTGATCTCCGGGGCCGGGGCGCCCCGGGGCGGGGGCCTTCCGTTCCCGGGTTCCGGTCCTCAGGGCGAGGCGGGGGGAAGCAGGGCCGCCGGTATGGGATTCGCCTTGTCCTCGGACATCCACATCACGCTGGCGATCCACCACCGGGATCCGTCCCAGTAGAGTTCGATGCTGTTCACGCCCCGGGAGGCCTGGGCCGCGGCCCCCTGGCCGAGGAGGGTCTCGTAGGTCGAATCGATGTGGACGATGTTCCCGTAGCGGCTGGTCCGCCGGAACAGTTCGCGCTCGCGGAACCCTTGCCGCACCAGGGGCTCGGTCTTCGCCACGTACTGCGGGTGGTCCCAGGCCTCCGCCTCGGTCCTCCCCGTCGTGGGCGATGTCCCCGTGGCCACGAAGCGGATCCAGGGCGCGTAGAGGGTGCGGTCCCGGGCCCATTGGCGGGGTTCGCCGGGGCCCACGTTCACCACGTCGTAGAAGGCGCGCATGATCCCGTCCAGGGTGGCCACGTCCTCGGGGCGGGCAGGGATCGCGGCGACCGGCACAAAGGCATCCCGCGGCGGCCGGTGGCATCCGGCGGAGAGGGCGAGGAGCAGGGCGAGGCAGGGGGCGGATCGCATGGGTGGAACCTGGGCTTTGCGGGCGGGCCCCGCTGTCATAATCCTGCGGATGGAATGGCCGATCGAGCCGAGCATCCGTCCGCTGCACGCGGGGGCTTCGATCTTCATCGGGACCTGGCGATGCCCCGGGGCCCCGAGGCCCTGGACCGAGGAGCGCGCCCCGGCCTGGGAGCTGGAACTGCCGGTCGCGGGACTGCACCTGCGCGCGGCGGGCGGACGGCGGTGGGTCATGGACCCGGCCACGCTGGCGGTCCACCGTCCGGGGACTGCCTACCTGATGGCCTCCCCCACGGACCGGCCCCAGCGGAGCACCATCCTCCGGCTGGCGGAGGGCCTCGCCGAAATTCTGGCGCGCCGACCCGCCGTGGGCGGCCGTCCGCTGGAGGCGGCGGCCGCCCTGATGCACGCGAGGCTCCTGCGTGAGCAGGACCCGGTGGCGCTGGAGGAGCAGGGATTCGCCCTCGCGGGGAGGATCCTCGAAGGCCCGCCCGAGCCCGTCCCCGGGCCGGAGACGGCCGCCTCGGTCCGACTCGCGGGCCGCCTGGAGGAAGCCCTCTCGGTCCATTTCAGGGAGCGGCTGACCCTGGACCGCCTCGCGGGGCTGGTGGGCGTCTCCCCCTTCCATGCGTGCCGGGCCTTCCGGGCCGTCACCGGCCAGACGGTCCACCGGCGCCTGCTCCGGCTCCGCCTCCGCGCGGCCCTGCACGACCTGGCCGGCGCCTCCGGGCACCTCGCGGGGCTCGCGCTTTCCCTGGGCTTCTCGTCCCACAGCCACTTCACCTCGGCCTTCCGCCGGGAATACGGATGCCTGCCCGGCGCCTGGGCGCAGCGCCCCTGATCCTGGGCAAGCCTTGGTGCCGGGCGGCAAGAGTGGTGAAATGGCCCCCGGGAGCCGCCATGAAAGCCCTGGTCAAAGCCAAGCGGGAGGAAGGCATCTGGATGGAGGACGTGCCGCTGCCCGCCGTGGGCGTGCACGACGTGATGATCCGCATCCGGAAGTCGGCGATCTGCGGCACCGACGTCCACATCTACAACTGGGACGAGTGGAGCCAGAAGACCATCCCCGTGCCCATGGTGGTGGGCCACGAGTACTTCGGCGTGGTGGAGAAGGTGGGCGAGGAGGTGACCGCCTTCAAGCCCGGGGACCGCGTGAGCGGGGAAGGGCACCTCACCTGCGGCTTCTGCCGAAACTGCCGCGCGGGCAAGCGCCACCTCTGCCGCAACACCGTGGGCGTGGGCGTGAACCGCCCGGGCTCCTTCGCCGAGTTCCTGGTGATCGACGCGGAGAACGTCTACCACATCCCCGACAACATCCCCGACGAGCTGGCGGCCATCTTCGACCCCTTCGGCAACGCCACCCACACGGCGCTGTCCTTCGACCTGGTGGGCGAGGACGTCCTCATCACCGGCGCGGGCCCCATCGGCGTCATGGCGGTGGCCATCGCGCGCCACGTGGGGGCGCGCCACGTGGTGATCACCGACGTGAACGACTACCGGCTCGGCCTCGCCAAGCGCATGGGCGCCACGGCCGCGGTGAACGTGTCCAACACCGACCTCAAGCAGGTCATGCAGGACCTGGGCATGACCGAGGGCTTCGACGTGGGCCTGGAGATGAGCGGCAACGGCCGCGCCTTCCGCCAGATGCTGGACGTGATGAACCACGGCGGCCACATCGCCATGCTCGGCATCATGCCCGGCCAGGAGGCCATCGACTGGGGCCAGATCGTCTTCAAGGGCCTCGTGGTGAAGGGCATCTACGGCCGCGAGATGTTCGAGACCTGGTACAAGATGGTCGCCATGCTCCAGAGCGGCCTGGACCTCGGCCCGATCATCACCCACCGCTTCGGGATCGACGAGTTCCAGAAGGGTTTCGACGCCATGCGGTCGGGACAGAGCGGGAAAGTGATCCTGGACTGGGCGAAGGCCTGAGGTGGACCGCCACCTCGCCCTGCTGCGCGGCATCAACGTGGGCGGGAAGCACCTCCTGCCCATGAAGGACCTGGCGGCGCTGTTCGAGGCCGCCGGGGCCGAGGAAGTCCGCACGCTGATCCAGAGCGGCAACGTGGTGTACCGTGCGGACGCGAAGGCCGCGGCGAAGGTCCCCGGTCTCGTGGAGGCAGCGATCAAGGGCCGCTTCGGCTTCGAGGCGCCGGTGGTGGCGCGCAGCGCCGCCCAGGTGGCGGCGGCCCTGGACACGTCGCCCTTCTTCACCCAGGGCATCCCGGAAGACTTCATCCACCTGATGTTCCTGAAGGACCGCCCCTCCGCGGCCCAGGCGAAGGCCCTCGGGACCTCGCCCTTCCTCCCCGACGCCTTCGTCCTGGACGGGGACGTCATCCACCTCCACCTCCCCAACGGCGTGGCGCGTACGAAGCTCACCAATGCCTGGTTCGGGGGGCGGCTGGGCACGGTGGGGACCCTCCGGAACTGGCGGACGATGCAGAAGCTGCGGGCGATGCTGGAGGCCTGAAGGGCGGTCTTGATGTTTTCTTGATGCCCCGGGACCGGACTTTGAGCCCGTCTTGATCCCCCGGGAAGGACGCTTTCCCTCGGCCGGGCCCCGGCCGCGGAGATGGCATGCGCATCCGATCCCTGACCTTCGCCCTGGCGGCCCTCGCCCTGTCCGCCCAGGATCCGGCGCCCGCGAAGAAGCCCGAGCCCTTCGCCTTCGCCGACTTCACCTGGCTCAACGGCAACAGCCGCCAGAAGGAGGCCGTCCTCGATTCCAAGGCCTTCACCGGCGAGTTCCGCGCCGACGTGAATGTCGTCTACGACTTCAACCACCCCAAGGACCACACCCTCGTGGGCTCCAGCGAACTGGGCCGGACGAACGAGGTCCAGGTGCAGCAGCTGGGCGTCGGCGGCGACTTCCACTGGGACAACGTGCGGGGCCGCGTCATGACGCAGTTCGGCCTGTATGCCACGATGACCCCCCGCAACGACGCCAGCGCCGCGAAGGGGCAGTGGCAGACGGACAAGGCCTACCGCTACGTCTCGGAGGCCTACGGCGGCTACCACTTCGATGTCATGAACGGCCTCAACGTGGACGCCGGCATCTTCATGTCCTACATCGGGCTCTTCAGCTACTACACCTTCGACAACTGGGCCACCCAGCCCTCCTACGTCTCCTCCAACACACCCTGGTTCTTCAACGGCCTGCGGGTCCAGCTCTTCCCCACCGACAAGCTGAAGCTCGAGCTCTGGGTCACCAACGGCTGGCAGTCCTACACCATGTTCAACCACACGCCGGGGATAGGGGCCTCGGTGACGTGGCGTCCGAGCGGCAACGTCTGCTTCGTCTCCAACAACTATGTGCTGGGCGCCGACACTCTCGGCGAGCCGAAGCGCACCCGCCGCCACACCGACAACAGCCTGCAGGTGAAGTACTGGGATCATCCGGACCGCTGGATCACCCGCATGGCCTTCACGCTCACCGGCGACCTCGGCGACGAGCAGGGCGGCGGCGTGAGCCGTTCCGGCACCGCCACCGAACCGAAGCAGTATTTCGCGGGCTGGATGCTCTACCACCGCTTCTGGTTCGGCGAGCGCCACGCCCTCACCCTGGGCGGCGGCGCCATCACCAACCCCGGCCGCTATCTGGTGCTGGTGCCCCCCATCAACGGGGCCACCGCGGCCTCGGGCACCCCGTACTTCACTGCGAACCCCGGCGATCCCTTCCACGCCTGGGACGGGTCGGTGACCTACGACTGGATGCCCTCCCCCTTCGCCACCTTCCGCGCCGAGTTCAACCGCCGGGGCGCCAGCGTCCCCTACTTCGCCGGCGAGGGCGGCGTGACGCCCCCGGGCGGCAACCAGGGCGCCCCGGGCTCCCAGGTGGAGGGATGGGCGCCGGACCTCCGCAAGACCGAAAGCCGCCTCACCCTGGCCCTCCTCGTGAAGTTCTGACCATGTCCCGCGGGCTCATCCTCCTGCTTTCGGCCCTGGTGGGGCTGTGGGGGACGCATTCCGCCCGGGGCAGCAGTCCCAAGGAGCGGGCCATGCTCCTCGCCGTGAGCTGGCTCCCGGCCCTGGCCGGCCTGCTCTCCCTGATCGTCCCCCAAGACTGAGGCGCCCGTGAACGCCATGACCCTCGCCGCCGGCTTCCTCGCCCTCGGGCTCCTCGCCTACCTGGCCTTCGCGCTCCTCAAGCCGGAGAAGTTCCAATGAGCCACGCCTGGACCCAGAACCTCCTGTTCATGGCCTGCCTCCTGGGCCTGGCCTTCCCGCTGGGCTCCTTCATGGGAAAGGTCATGGACGGCGAGCGCACCTTCCTGCATCCCGTGCTGGGGCCCCTGGAGCGCGCGCTATACCGCCTCATGGGGGTCCGCGAGGACGACGAGATGGGCTGGGCCGCCTACGGCTGGTCCGTCACGCTGGTGAAGCTGCTCGGTTTCGGGGCCGTCTTCCTCCTCATGAAGATCCAGGCGGGCCTGCCCCTCAACCCCGAGCACCTGGCGAACACCGGCACGGGCCTGGCCTTCAACACCGCCATCAGCTTCATGACCAACACCAACTGGCAGGCCTATGGCGGCGAGGGCACGCTCACCTACCTCACCCAGATGCTGGGCCTGGGCGTGCAGAACTTCATCTCCGCGGCCACGGGCATCGCCGTGCTGGTGGCCCTGGTGCGGGGCCTCACCCGGCGCAGCGCCGCCACCCTGGGCAGCGCCTGGGTGGACCTCGTGCGCAGCACGGTCTACATCCTCCTGCCCCTGTCCTTCGCCTTCGCCCTGTTCCTCGTCTCCCAGGGGGTGGTCCAGAACTTCTCGTCCTACGTCCACACGGCCTCCGGGCAGGTCCTCGCCATGGGCCCTGCGGCCTCGCAGGTCGCCATCAAGATGCTCGGCACCAACGGCGGCGGCTTTTTCGGCGCCAACGCCGCCCATCCCTTCGAGAACAGCACCCCCCTCTCCAACTTCGCGCAGACCCTCGCCATCCTCCTCCTCCCCGCGGCGCTGGTGGCGGCCTTCGGGCGCATGGTGAAGGACCGCCGCCAGGGTGTGGCCCTGCTGGCCGCCATGACGGTGATCTTCGTCGCCGGCCTGGCGGTCTGCACCCACTACGAGGTCAAGGGCAATCCGGTCCTGGAGCGGGCCGGCGCGGCCCAGGCGGCCGCCCTGGACAGCCCCGGCGGGAACATGGAGGGCAAGGAAGTGCGCTTCGGCCCGGGCCCCTCGGCCCTGTGGGCCACCGCCACCCCCGCGGCGTCCAATGGGTCCGTGAACGCGTCGCTGGACTCCTTCACCCCCCTGGGCGGGCTTGTCCCCATGGTCCTGATGCAGCTCGGCGAGGTCGTCTTCGGCGGCGTGGGCTCGGGCCTCTACGGCATGCTGGTGTTCGTCCTGGTGGGCGTCTTCATCGGCGGCCTCATGGTGGGCCGCACGCCGGAATACCTGGGCAAGAAGGTGGAGGCCTTCGAGATGAAGATGGCCTCCCTGGCCATCCTCCTGCCCTGCGCGGCGGTGCTGCTGGGCACCGCTGCCTCGGTGGTCGCGGCCCAGGGCGTCGCCTCCGTCAGCAACCCCGGCCCCCACGGCTTCAGCCAGGTGCTCTACGCCTGGAGCAGCGCGGCCAACAACAACGGCAGCGCCTTCGGCGGCCTCAACGCGAACACGCCCTGGTACAACGTGGGCCTCGGCCTCGCCATGCTCGTCGGGCGCTTCGGCGTGATCTGGCCCGTCCTGGCCATCGCCGGCTCCCTGGGCCTCAAGAAGATCACGCCCGAGAGCGCCGGAACCCTGCCCACCCACACGCCCCTCTTCGTGGGCGTCCTCGTCGGCGTCGTCCTGCTGGTGGGCGCCCTCACCTTCCTGCCCGCCCTCGCCCTCGGTCCGATCGCGGAACAGTTGGGCGCCGAGCACCTGGCCCTCCGCTGAGTCCGTCATGACCTCCCACGCCCGCTCCCACGCCCCCCGCCCCCTCTTCGAGCCCGCCCTGGCCCGCCGCGCCGTCGCGGACGCCTTCCGGAAGCTCAACCCCCTCCACCAGCTCCGCAACCCCGTGATGTTCACCGTGTGGGTCTGCAGCGCCTTCTCCACCGCCTTGTGGATCCAGTCCCTCGCCGGCACAGGGGAAGCCCGCCCCGGCCTCATCCTCGCCATCGCGGCCTGGCTCTGGTTCACGGTGCTCTTCGCCAACTTCGCCGAGGCCATGGCCGAAGGCCGCGGCAAGGCCCAGGCGGACAGCCTGCGCCGGGCCAAGCAGGATGTCAGCGCGAAGAAGCTGGCGACAGCGGACCGCAACGGGGCCTGGGAGGCCGTGCCCGCCACGTCCCTGCGGGTGGGCGACCTCGTGCTGGTGGAGGCCCACGACATGATCCCCGGCGACGGCGAGGTCATCGAGGGCGTGGCCACGGTGAACGAGGCGGCCATCACCGGCGAGAGCGCCCCGGTGATCCGGGAGAGCGGCGGCGACCGCTGCGCCGTCACGGGAGGCACCCTGGTGCTCTCGGACTGGATCGTGGTGCGCATCGCGGCGAACCCGGGCGAGAGCTTCCTGGACCGCATGATCGCCATGGTGGAGGGCGCCAAACGCCAGAAGACCCCCAACGAGATCGCCCTGGACATCCTGCTCGCGGGCCTCACCATCATCTTCCTGCTCGCGACCGCGACCCTGCTGCCCTTCTCCATCTTCGGCGTGAAGGCCGCCGGTCAGGGCGCGCCCGTCACCATCACGGTGCTGGTGGCGCTGCTGGTCTGCCTCATCCCCACCACCATCGGCGGGCTCCTCAGCGCCATCGGGATCGCGGGCATGGACCGGATGATCCAGGCCAACGTCATCGCCACCTCGGGCCGGGCCGTGGAGGCCGCCGGGGACGTGGACGTGCTGCTCCTGGACAAGACCGGAACCATCACCCTGGGCAACCGGGAGGCGGTGGCCTTCATCCCCGCCGACGGGGTGGGCCTGCAGGAACTGGCCGACGCCGCCCAGCTCGCCTCGCTGGCCGACGAGACGCCGGAGGGCCGCAGCATCGTCGTGCTGGCCAAGGAGAGGCACGGCCTGCGGGAGCGGGACCTGCACGCCCTGGACGCCCACTTCGTGCCCTTCACCGCCCAGACCCGCATGAGCGGCGTGAACATGGGCGACCGCGAGATCCGCAAGGGGGCCGCCTCGGCCATCGAGGACTTCGTGGAAGCCAAGGGCGGGCGCTTCCCCGAGGAGCTGCGCCGCCGCGTGGACGAGATCTCCATGGCGGGCGGCACGCCCCTGGTGGTGGCCGACGGCGCGCGCGCCCTGGGCGTCATCCAGCTCAAGGATATCGTGAAGGGCGGCATCAAGGAGCGCTTCGGCGAGCTGCGGGCCATGGGCATCAAGACGGTGATGATCACCGGCGACAATCCCCTGACCGCCGCCGCGATCGCCGCCGAGGCCGGCGTGGACGACTTCCTCGCCCAGGCCACGCCTGAGGCCAAGCTCAAACTCATCCGCGAGTACCAGACCGGCGGCCGGCTGGTGGCCATGACCGGGGACGGCACCAACGACGCCCCCGCCCTGGCCCAGGCGGACGTGGCGGTGGCCATGAACAGCGGCACGCAGGCGGCCAAGGAGGCCGGCAACATGGTGGACCTGGACTCGAACCCCACGAAGCTCATCGAGATCGTGGAGATCGGCAAGCAGCTCCTCATGACCCGCGGGTCACTGACCACCTTCAGCATCGCCAACGACGTGGCGAAGTACTTCGCAATCCTGCCCGCGGCCTTCGCGGCCACCTACCCGGCCCTGGGCGCGCTGAACCTGATGCGCCTCCACAGCCCGGAGAGCGCCATCCTCTCGGCGGTCATCTTCAACGCCCTCATCATCGTGGTCCTCATCCCGCTTGCCCTGCGCGGCGTGAAGTACCGCCCCATGGGCGCGGCCACGATCCTGCAGCGCAACCTGGTGGTCTACGGGCTAGGCGGGCTGTTGGTCCCCTTCCTCGGCATCAAGCTCATCGACCTGCTCCTGGTCACCTTCCGCCTGGCCGCCTGAGGAGGCTCCCATGAACCTGCAGCTCCGTCCCGCCCTCGTCTCCTTCCTCGCCCTCTCGGCGATCACCGGCCTCGCCTACCCCCTCCTCGTGACCGGCGCGGCGAAGGTCCTCTTCCCCCACCAGGCCGTGGGCAGCCTCATCGTCCGGGATGGCAAGGTCATCGGCTCCGAGTGGATCGGCCAGTCCTTCACGGACCCCGGCCACTTCTGGGGCCGCCCCTCGGCCACCGTGGACGCCAGCGGCAAGCCGCTGCCCTACAACGGGGCCAATAGCGGCGCCTCCAACCTGGCGCCCAGCAACCCCGACCTGGCCAAGGCCGTGCAGGAGCGCATCGCCGCCCTCCGGACCGCCGATCCCGAAGCGACGGGCCCCGTGCCCGTGGACCTGGTGACGGCGCCCGGCAGCGGCCTCGATCCCCACATCAGTCCGGCCTCCGCCGAGTTCCAGGTGCGCCGGGTGGCGAAGGCGCGGGGGCTCGAGGAGCCGAAGGTGCGCGAGCTCGTGGCGCGGCATACGGAAAGGCCCCAGCTCGGGATCCTCGGGGAGGCGCGGGTGAACGTGCTGAAGCTCAACCTGGACCTGGACGCCCTCCGCTAAGCTGGCGCCATGGCCCCCGAGCGCCCGGATCCAGACGCCCTGCTCCGCAAGGTCCAGGAGGAGGAGGCCCGGGAGCGGCGCGCCAAGCTGAAGGTGTTCTTCGGCGCGGCCCCGGGGGTGGGGAAGACCTATGCCATGCTCAGCGAGGCCCGGGAGCGCCGCGCCCAGGGCCTGGATGTGGTCATCGGCGTGGTGGAGACCCACGGCCGCGGAGAGACGGCGGCCCTTGCGGAGGGCTTCGAGGCGCTGCCCAGGCGGGAGCTGCCCTACCGGGGCCTGTTCCTGAAGGAGTTCGACCTCGACGCGGCGCTCCGGCGCAAGCCCCACCTCATCCTGATGGACGAATTGGCCCACACCAACGTGCAGGGTTCCCGGCACGAGAAGCGCTGGCAGGACGTCCTGGACCTGCTCGACGCGGGCATCGACGTCTACACCACCGTGAACGTGCAGCACATGGAGAGCCTCCGGGACGTGGTGGCGCAGATCACCGGCATCCTGGTCCAGGAGAAGGTCCCCGACACCGTCCTGGAACGGGCGGACGAGGTGGAGCTGGTGGACCTTCCCCCGGAGGACCTCCTGCAGCGCCTGCGGGAGGGCAAGGTCTATGTCCCGGAGCAGGCCAGGCATGCCATCGACCGGTTCTTCCGCAAGGGGAACCTGCTGGCGCTCCGGGAGCTGGCGCTGCGCCAGACCGCCCAGAGCGTGGACGCGCAGATGCGGCGCTACATGGCCAGCGAGGGCATCCAGAAGACCTGGGCAGCCGGGGACCGGCTGCTGGTCTGCGTCGGGCCCCACCCCCTCTCGGAGCGGCTCATCCGCGCCACGCGCCGCATCGCCGCGACGCTCGGGGCCTCGTGGATCGCCCTGTACGTGGAGACGCCGAGGCACCTGCGCTACGGGGAGGAGGACCAGGCCCGGATCGAGGCCCACCTGCGCCTGGCCGAGCAGCTGGGCGGGGAGACGGCGGTCATCGAGGGCGGGAGCGTCCTTGGCGGCGTGATCCTCGACTACGCCCGGGAGCACAACGTCACGAAGATCGTGGTGGGCAAGCCCGCCCGGACCCGCTTCCGGGAATGGTTCCGCGGCTCCCTGGTGGACGAGCTGATCCAGGGCAGCGGCGACATCGACGTCTTCGTGATCACGGGGGACGCGGCGACGGAAGGGGCCCGGCCCGCCCTCGCGCCCAAGCCCCGCAGCCCCTGGCACCACTACGCCTTCGCCGCCGCGGCCGTGGCCTCGGCGTCCACCCTCTCGGGGCTGCTGTTCCAGCGGACGGAGCTGGCGGACATCATCATGCTCCACGTGCTGGCCATCGTCCTGGTGGCCTCGCGCTCCGGGCGCGGGCCATCGCTGCTGGCCTCCCTCCTCAGCGTGGCCGCCTTCGACTTCCTCTTCGTGCCGCCCTATCTCACCTTCGCGGTGTCGGACTTCCGCCACGTGGGGACCTTCGGCATCCTGCTCTTCACCGGCTGGGCCATCAGCACCCTCACCGAGCGCATCCGCCAGCAGGCCCGCCTCGCCCGGGGCCGGGAACAGCGGACCGCCGCCCTCCTGCGCCTGAGCCGGGAGCTTGCCGCGGGCGCGGACTCCCTGGATCTCGTTGCCTCGGCCATCCGGGAAGTGGCCGCCCAGTTCCATGCGGAGGCGGTGGTGCTCCTCCCGGATGCCCAGGGGCGCCTGGCCCCGGTGGGCGCGCCGCCGGTGGCCTTCCTGGCCAGCGACCAGGAGGTGGGCGTGGCCCAGTGGGTGCTCGAGCACGCGGAACCCGCCGGACGGGGCACGGAGACGCTCCCCGGGAGCCGGGCCACCTACTTCCCCCTCAAGGCGGCCTCGGGCACCGTGGGAGTCATGGGCATTCTCCCGGGCAGCGGCGCCTCCTGGACGGATCCGGACCAGCGGCGGCTGCTGGAGGCCTTCACCAGCCAGACCGCCCTCGCCATCGAGCGGCTCGAATGGGCCCGCCGGCACGAGGACACTCGGCGGCGCATGGACGAGGAGCGGTTGCGCACGACCCTCCTGAGCTCCGTATCCCACGACCTCCGCACGCCCCTGGGCACCATCACCGGAGCCGCCAGCGCGCTTTTGGATCCGTTGGGCAACCTGCCGAAGGAGACCCGGGAGGAGCTGCTGCGCTCGATCCAGGACGAGGCCCAGCGGATGCACCGCCTGGTGACGAACCTCCTGGACATCACCCGGCTCGAATCGGGATCCGTCGAGGTCCGGAAGAGCTGGACGCCGGTGGAGGAGCTGGTGGGAACCGCCCTGGGGCGCCTGGAGGAGGCGCTGGCGGGGCATCCGGTGAGCGTCTCCCTTCCCCCGGGCCTGCCCCTGGTGCCGGTGGACGAGGTGCTGATGGCCCAGCTGCTCGGGAACCTGCTGGAGAACGCCGCCAAGCACACGCCCCCGGGGACGCCCATCGAGGTGCGGGCCTGGAGCACCGGGGCGGCGCTGACTCTCGTGGTGGCCGACGGCGGCCCCGGCCTGGTGGCCGGCGAGGAGGAGCGCATCTTCGAGAAGCTCGTCCGCGGCACCCGCCGTGGGGAGGAACCGGGAGCCGGCCTGGGGCTCGCCATCTGCAGGGCCATCGTCGAAGCCCACGGCGGACGGATCCAGGCGGCGAGCCGGCCCCAGGGGGGCGCCCAGTTCCTCGTGACCCTGCCCCTGGAGGGCCCGCCACCTGGGATTCCGCTGGAACCCGAGGAGGGCGCCGAATGACCGCAGGACCCCTGGTGCTCGTGGTCGAGGACGAGGCGCGGATGCGCCGGTTCCTCCAGGCCGCGTTGGAGAGCCATGGATACCGCGTCGTGGAAGCCACGACGGCCCAGGAGGGAACCGCCCTGGCCACGAGCCACAACCCCGACGTGATCCTCCTGGACCTCGGGCTGCCGGACCTGGACGGCCTGGAACTGACGCGGCGCCTGCGCGCCTGGAGCGCCACGCCGATCATCGTCCTTTCCGCCCGCGGCCAGGAGGACGACAAGGTGAAGGCCCTCGACGCCGGGGCCGACGACTACCTCACCAAGCCCTTCGGCACCCGGGAGCTCATGGCCCGGATCCGGGTCGCCCTCCGGCACCGGGAAGGCGCCGGGGAGGGGCCCGCGGCCCCGGTCTTCGCCACCCCCCGGTGGAGCCTCGACCAGGCGCGCCGGGAGGTCCGCGTCCTGGGGGAGCCGGTCCACCTCACCCCCAACGAGTACCGGCTCCTGGCCACCCTCGTCCGCCACGCAGAGAAGGTGCTCACCCACCAGCAGCTCCTCCGGGAGGTCTGGGGCCATGCCCAGGCCCAGCCCCACTACCTGCGCGTCTACATGGCCCAGCTCAGGCACAAGCTGGAGGAGGATCCCGCCCGCCCGAAGGACTTCCTCACCGAGCCGGGTGTCGGCTACCGCCTGCGGCTGCCCTGAGGCACTGGTCCCACGGGGCTGGCACCTTGCGCGCCCCTCACCGCACCGGCTGCGGCCCCGGGATGGGGGGCAGCATGCCGTTGGTGATGAGCTCGCCGCTCTGCATCATCACGTCCGCTCCGGACTCCTTGCCGCCGGGGGCGAGGTCCCGCCCGAGGCAGACGAGGTGGTAGGCGTCGAGGCGGGTGTTGAAGTGCTGACTGATGTTCCCACGCCGGTCGCGCACCTCCTCCACCGGGTTGGAGACGTAGGGGCGGTAGAGGAAGGGATGGCCCCAGGGGGTGAGGGGGACCTTGTCCAGGTAGTCGGGGACGAGCTCCTGGAGGGTGAAGGGGTACTCGTTCCGCTTGGCCTTGTAGCGCCCGAGGGCGTCGGCGATGCGGCGCATGGAGCCCGAGACCTCCTGGGACTCCCGCTTCTCGTCCTCCTTCAGGGTGGTGTTGATGACGAAGAGGTCCCGCACCGCCTGGCGGCCGGCGTTGGTGTCCCGGTAGTTCTCCGCGAGCTTCTCCAGGATGGCCTTGCCCTCCTCCGTCCGGCCCTTGCCGGTGAGGGCCTTGCTCTCCTCGTAGAGCCGGTCGGGGAGGCGCGGATCTTCCGATTCGCAGGCCACGGCGGCGAGGAGCAGCGCGGCGAGGGCCAGGGGGCGGGGACGCATGGGGGAACGCTAGCAGAAATCGGAGGAGTGGAGGGAGGGACGCGCGCGATTGGTAGCCTCCAAAAGCCCTGATGATTCCCGGCCGGTGTTGGGGTTTTGAAAAAGGCATCCTCGACGGGCATGGTCCGCGCCCTCTGCGGATCGCGCCCGTCGAGGATGCGGCCCAGCGACAGCGCGGCAGGGACATGAACGGGGAGATGGCCGGGAGGAAGCGATGGGCCTGACGATGGCACAGGCTTCGTTCTGACCCAACGCGACGGGGCGGCATGGAAACCCGCATCCCGGTTCAGCTGCCGCGCTGTCGCTTGGCCGCATCGAAGCCTGGCGTGGCCCAGAACCCGGGCCGCGCCAGGCTTCGATGCCGTTTGAAGGTCAAGGTCAAGGTCAAGGACAAGGACAAGGTCAAGGTCCAGGTCAAGGTCAGGGACAAGGACAAGGACAAGGTCCAGGTCAAGGTCAGGGTCAACACCTCCTTCCAGCCCTCGACTGGGGGCCTCGTAGGCTTGGCCCGCGCGGGGGCCACGCAGCCTCGAATCCCCACTCTTGCTACGATCGAAGCGGGGAGGCGCCATGCCGGACAGGCCCATGCTGGTGGGGATCGTGGGGGGCTCGGGGAGCGGCAAGACCTCCGTGGCCCGGGAACTGGTGCGCCGGGTGAAGAAGGCGGGCACCGAGGCCCTGCTCCTGGACATGGACGCCTACTACGCCCCGCTGGAGGTCGTCCGGGGCCGCTTCGAGGGCCGGGAGATCAACTGGGACCATCCCCACGCCTTCGACCTCGAGCTCATGGCGGCCCACCTCGCCGCCCTGCACCGCGGGGAGGCCATCCGCAAGCCCGTCTACGACTTCACGGTGTCGGACCGGACAGGCTGGGAGGATCCGCTGGCCGCGTCGCCCGTGGTGATCCTGGAGGGCCTGCTCTTCCTGGCGCTGCCCGAGCTGCGGGACCTCCTCGACGTGAAGGTCTTCGTGGACACCGACGCGGACATCCGCATCCTGCGCCGCATCCAGCGGGACACCAAGGAGCGGGGCCGCAGCCTCGAGAGCGTCATCCAGCAGTACGAGCAGAGCGTCCGGCCCATGCACCTGGAGTTCGTGGAGCCCAGCAAGCGCTGGGCCGACCTCATCGTCCCCACGGGGGTGGAGAACCGCCGGGCCATCGAGATGATCGTGCACCACGTGCTCAGCCGCGTGCGCGGCCTGCGCACCGCCGACCGCCTCGAGGCCGAGCATGGCTGAGGGCCGGCATCCCGGTCCGGAGGTCCTGCACCTCGGCCCCGAGGCCTTCCGGGACCTTCCGGCGGAAGCCCAGGTCGTGGACGTGCGGGAGGCCTGGGAGTGGGAGCTGGGGCATCTTCCCCGGGCCCGCCACATCCCCCTGGGCCAGCTTCCTGAGCGCTGCGGCGAGCTCGATCCCGCCCGGCCGGTGGCCCTCTACTGCCACCACGGCGTCCGCAGCCTCCACGCCCTGGCCTTCCTGAAGCGCCAGGGCTTCCCCGACGTCGTCCACCTCAGCGGGGGCACCGAGGCCTGGCGCCGGGTGGACCCCGACTTCCCGAGCTACGGATGAGGCTCCTGGCCCGCAACCCCGCCGACGTGGATCCCAGCCGTCCCTGGATCGAGCTGGACCGGGACGTCCGTGAGGACACGCGCATCTTCCGGCGGGTGGTGAGCCGGCGGGCCTCGCCCCACACCGGCCGGGAGCACGCCTACGTGCGCCTGGAGGGCCCCGACTGGGTGAACGTGGTGCCCTTCACACCCCTGGAGGAGGGCGGCGAGCTGCTGGTGGTCCAGCAGTTCCGCCATGGCATCGACGCGGCCACCTTCGAGATCCCCGGGGGCGCCTGCGACCCCGGCGAGGACCCCCTGCAGAGCGCCATGCGGGAGCTGCTGGAGGAGACGGGCTACGCCTCCGACCGCTGGATTCCCCTGGGCTCCTGCACGCCGAACCCGGCGACGCAGTGCAACCGCACCCACACCTTCCTCGCCCTGGACTGCCGGCCGGCCGGGGACCTGGATCCCGACTTCACCGAGGAACTGGCCCTCTACGCCTGCGGATGGCGGGAGTGGGAAGGCCTGCTCCGGTCCGGGGACGTCCACCACGCGCTGGTGCTCACGGCCTTCCTCAAGCTCAGCCTGTGGGAGGGATGGCCGGACCTGCGGGCGAGACTGGAGGCCCCTTGATCACCCGCCCTGACCTCGAGGCCGCCGCGGCCCGCGTGGCGCCCTTCGTGCGGAGGACCCCGCTGCTGGAGCTGGACGTGCCCACGCCCTCGGGGCCGCGGCGCGTCGTGCTCAAGCTGGAGTGCCTCCAGCACACCGGCTCCTTCAAGCCCCGGGGCGCCTTCAACAGCCTGCTGCAGCTCGAAGGGGATCGCGTGATCGCGAGTTCAGGAGGGAACCACGGCCTGGCGGTGGCCTACGCCGCCCGGGCCCTGGGGAAGCAGGCCCTCATCGTGGTGCCCGCCACCGCCGCCCGGACCAAGGTGGAGGCCATCAAGGCTTGCGGCGCCGAGGTCGTCGAGATCGGCGAGGCGCCCGCGGAGGCCCTGGCGGAGGCCGACCGGCGCGTGGCCCAGACCGGCATCCCCCTCGTCCATCCCTTCGACCAGGCGCCCACGGTGGCGGGGCAGGGGAGCCTCGGCCTCGAGCTGCTGGACCAGGCGCCGGAGATCCGCCACTGGCTGGTGGCGGTGGGGGGCGGCGGCATGCCCGCGGGCGTGGCCCTGGCCCTGGAGGGACACGGCGCGGCGGTGCCCGTGGAGCCCGAGCTCTGCCCGACGCTCTTCGAGGCCCAGCGCGCCGGCAAGCCCGTGCCCGCCCGGGCCGAGGGCGCCGCCCGCACCTCCCTGGGCCCGCCCATGCTGGGGGCGATCCCCTGGGAGATCCTGAAGGACCGCGTGGGCACCACGGCCCTCGTCACCGAGGAGGCCATCCTCGACGCCCAGCGGTGGCTCTGGCGGAACGTGAAGCTCGTGGCCGAGCCCGGCGGCGCCGTGGCCCTGGCGGCGGTGATGACGGGGCGCTGGGTGCCGCCGGACCCAGGACCCGTGGGCGTGGTGGTCTGCGGCGGGAACGCCGACGCGCTGCCGGCCTGAGGCGGGGCTGGAGTCTTCGGGCCCCCCCGGGGGAGAATGGAGGATTGCCCGGAGGATCCATGGCCAGTGACTGCAGCTTCGACGTCGTCTCCAAGGTGGACATCTCCGAGGTCCGCAACGCCGTGGACCAGGCGATGAAGGAGATCGGCCAGCGCTACGACTTCAAGGGGTCGGTCTCGAAGATCGAGCTGAAGGACGACGCCCAGCTGGTGCTCACCGCCGACGACGAGACCCGCCTCAAGGCCGTGGTGGACGTCCTCCAGACCAAGCTCCACAAGCGGGGCGTGAGCATCCGGGCCATGGAGTTCGGGAAGATCGACCCGGCGGCCAAGGGCACCGTGCGCCAGGAGGTCAAGATCAACCAGGGCATCCCCGTGGAGAAGTCCAAGAAGCTCGTGGCCGTGCTGAAGGACGCCAAGCTGAAGGTGCAGGCGGCCATCCAGGGCGACCAGCTGCGGGTGAGCGGCAAGGACAAGGACGCACTCCAGGAGGCCATCGCCCTCCTGAAGAAGAACGACCAGGGCCTGGACCTTCAGTTCACCAACTACAGGGGATAGAGGGATCAGGGGAATGGCCAGCGCCCTCCTGGCCAGGGCCTGGACCTCAGGGTAAGAGCGCGTAGAGGCCCCGGGCCCGGGCGGCCCGGGTGGAGGCCATGTGGGGGTTCGACTCCCGCCCGGGCCCCCGGCTGCCGATGGTCTTGTTCAGGTCCAGCACCACCAGCTCCCCCTGGTGGTAGAGGTAGTCGATCTTCCCGTAGTCGAGCCCCTGGTCCCGGCGCAGGGCCTCCACCCGCGGGTCCACCGGGGCGGGCGCGGTGGTGGCCTTCGTCTCCGCCTTCACCACCGGGTGCTCCGAGCCCAGGCGCCGGCACTCGCCCCAGTCCCCCAGGAAGGTGTAGGAGCGCACGTGGAAGAGGCCGTCCTCCACTTCCGGCAGGAAGCGCTGGACCACGTAGTCCGGGCTGCGGAAGACCCAGGGCGGGACCTCCTTCCGGTGGGCCAGGACGGCGTATTCCGCCGGGGAGGCGAAAGGGGCGCCGGTCCCCTGGCCGTCCAGGCGCGGCAGGCCCCGGAGGGCCTCGGGCATGCCTCCGTAGTTCCGGTCGGACTTCACGATGACCGGCCCCTCCCAGGGATCGTCCTCGCCGAGGATGTGGGCGCTGAAGGCGCGCTTCCGGATGGAGCGCACCCGGCCGTTCACCGCGGCGGGATAGCGGGCCGCGAAGGCGAGGTAGGCCTCGGGCACGTCACTGAGGTCGACGTGGACGAACACGAGGTCCGCCGGGACGAAGGCCTCCGTGCCGAAGAGGCGCACCACCTCGTGCCCGTCCGCCTCCCACACGGGAACCATGCGGGCGACCGTGTAGAAGTCCTCCCTTCCCCGGTCGGAGGCGTGGAAGAGGAGGGCGATGCGGCGGCCCACGGGATCTCCTAGCGCCCCGCCGGCGACGCCGGGCGTCGGGTCGGCCGCGGGGGAGGGGCCGGGGCGACCGGCCGGGTCCGGGAGGGGTCCATTCCCAAGGAATCCCACGGATCCGCGCCGAAAGGAACGCCCAAGCCTCCCGGGCGTCCGGAGGCCGCCCCGGGAGCGCGCGAGCCAACCTGTGTAATCTGGAAGGCCTGCGCCCAGGCCCATGTCCCGTCTCGATTTCACCCGCTTCTTCCTGCCCATCGCGCCCCAGCTCCTGGGGGTGGAGGCGGAGCTCCAGCGGGTGCTCACCAGCGACGTGCCGGTGGTGGAGAAGCTCGGGGCCCACGTGCGCTCCGGGCAGGGCAAGCGCCTGCGCCCGGCCCTGGTGCTGCTCGCGGCCCGGTTCTGCGGCTCCGCGGCGGAGGTCCCCCAGGGGATGGACGTCCGCTTCGGGGCCATCTTCGAGATGATCCACACCGCCACCCTGGTCCACGACGACGTCATCGACCACGCGCGGCTGCGCCGGGGCAAGCCCACCCTCAACGCCCTGTGGGGCAACACCCTCACGGTGCTCTTCGGGGACCTGCTCTACATCCACGCCATGTCCAGCGCCATCCAGGGCCGGAACTGGCGCCTCATGGAGATCCTCGCCGAGGTCACCACCCGCATGATCGAGGGCGAGCTCGTGCAGAACGACGTGCTCTACCGGCTCGACACCAGCCGGAAGGATTACTTCGACATCCAGGAGCGCAAGACGGCCCTCCTCTTCGGGGGCTGCACCGAGTCCGGGGCGGTGATGTCCGGGCGCGCGGCCCCGGACTGCGCGGCCATGCGGACCTTCGGCCTCGAGGTGGGCCGGGCCTTCCAGCTGGTGGACGACCTGCTGGACTACACCGCCACCTCGGACCAGCTGGGCAAGCCGGCCTTCAGCGACCTCCGGGAGGGGAAGCTGACCCTGCCGCTCCTCACCCTGCTGGAGAAGGCCCCCGCGGAGGCCTCGCCCCTGGTGGAGCGGGTCTGGTCCAACGGCGAGGAGCACCCCGTGGAGCCGGAGGTGGAGGCCGCCCTGCGGAGCCTCCTGGCCCGCCACGACGCCCTGGCGGAGACCCGGGAGCTCGCCGCCCGGGCCTCCACCGCCGCCGCGCGGGCCCTCGAGCCCCTGGCGGGCGACCCGGCCACCAAGGCCCTCCTCCTGGAGATCCCCAACGCCCTGCTCTCCCGCAGCCAATAGGCGGGGCTGGGGACGGGGAGGCGGGAATCACGGGCCGCCCCGGAAGGGCCGCGGGCCGTGTAGGATGCCTCCATGCTCTACGCGCCCCTGGAGCACCTCCCCCCCCGCAGCATCCCGGCCCTCCTCTGGGAGCTCCGGGACCTGCGGCGCCGGGACGGCGTCCAGGGCACGCCCTGGGCCACCTTTGTCCTCCGGGGCGGCAAGGAGATCCGCGGGCGCCTCATTGACGTGGGGGCCGCCGACGGGGTGGAGATGGCGGTGATCCAGCTCCCGGACGTGGGCCACGAGGCCAGCCGGGACGCGGCCTTCATCCTGGCCTCCGAGCTGGTGGCCATCCTGGTGGAGGAGGCCCGCGTCCTGGTGCCCGCCCCGGAGCATGATTCACCCAAGGCCGGGGCTCCCGCCGGGCCGAACCTGGTGGAGCTCACCGAGAAGGCCGCCGAGTTCGGCCGCCGCATGAGCGCGGCGGTGGGCCAGGACATTCCCTGCCGCCTGATGACCGAGGGCCAGACCATGAGTCCGGACATCCTGAAGGCCATGGCCCAGGCCATCGAGGACACCTCCGCCGTGCTCGAGCAGCTGGCCAAGGACCGGTTCTCCCGCTCCGTGATCCAGCGCAACCTCCGGGAGGTCCACGTGGGCCTGGCGCACCACGTGGACGCCGCCCTGGTGGACGGGGTGCTGCGCATCGCGGGCCTCCGGGAGGTGAGCCCCCAGCACCGCCGCGCCGTCAGCGACGCCATCCGCCGCGCCCTCTGAGGGCCGGGGGCCTTCAGCGGAGGGGCAGGGGCCTCGCGCCCAGGGTGGCCGAGGGCGGGACCCCCTTCGGGAAGCGCTCGGCGATGTGGCCGCGGATCCTCTCCTCCCGGTTCCCCGGGTCCGGGTGGGTGCTCAGCCACTCGAGCTGCCGCTGGCCCCCGAGCTTCTTCAGCACCTCCATCACGCCGGTCATGCCCCGGGGATCGTAGCCCGCCTCCGCCATGAAGCGCACCCCGAGGGCGTCGGATTCCAGCTCGTCCTCCCGGCCGTACTTCAGGGTGAGGAGCTGGGCGCCCACGGCGGCCACGCTCACGGCCCGGTTGGGCTGGTCGGGCTTCTCCTTGTCCGTGGTCAGGATGGCCAGGATGGCGAGGCCGACATTGGCCGCCTGGGCCTTGGCGAGGTGCTGGGAGGCGTGGCGCGCCACCACGTGGCCCACCTCGTGCCCCAGCACGCCGGCGAGCTGCGCCTCGTTGTCGAGCTTGTCCAGGAGGCCCCGGGTGATGAAGATCTGCCCGCCGGGCAGGGCCATGGCGTTCACCGTCTTGGGGTCGGCGAGGACCCGGAACTCGAAGGGGTAGCCGGTGGCCCCCGCGCCGCTGCGGGCCACGACCTTGCGCCCCACCTCCCCCACGAAGGCCTGGACCCTCGGGGAGGGGTCCAGCCCGCCGAGCTGCTTGATGACCTCCGGCGCCGACTCGCGCCCCACCTTCACCTCCTCGGCGGGGGTCATGGCCACGAACTGTTTCCGGCCGGTGACCTGGTTCTGGGACTGGACCTCCTGGCAGCCCAGGGCGGCGAGGAGGCATCCGAGGAGGGCGGGGAGGGCGGATCGGCGCATGGGGACTCCGGGATGGGAAGCATAGCCCGCCGGGATGCGGAGTTGGAGCCCCCGACCGGCCCATGGGACCATGAACGGTTGTCCCGGAGTCCCCATGGCCACCGATACCGCCGCGCCCGTGATCCGCGCTCCCCACGGCACGCACCTCCACTGCAGGGGCTGGGTGCAGGAGGCCGCCCTGCGCATGCTCATGAACAACCTGGACCCGGACGTGGCGGAGCGCCCCGAGGACCTGGTGGTCTACGGCGGGCTGGGCAAGGCGGCCCGGAACTGGGACTGCTTCAATGCCATCGTGAAGGAGCTGAAGCACCTGGGGGACGACGAGACCCTCCTCATCCAGAGCGGCAAGCCCGTGGGCGTGGTCAGGACCCACCCCGACGCGCCCCGCGTCCTCATCGCCAACTCCAACCTGGTGCCGAAGTGGGCCACCTGGGAGCACTTCCGGGAGCTCGACCGCAAGGGCCTCATGATGTACGGCCAGATGACCGCCGGGTCCTGGATCTACATCGGCTCCCAGGGCATCGTGCAGGGCACCTATGAGACCTTCGCCGAGGCCGCCCGCCAGCACTTCAACGGCAGCCTCGCGGGCACCTGGACCCTCACCGCGGGCCTCGGGGGCATGGGTGGCGCCCAGCCCCTGGCGGTGACCCTGAACGACGGCGTGTGCCTCGCGGTGGAGGTGGACCGCACCCGCATCGAGAAGCGCCTCCAGACCCGCTACCTGGACGAGTGGACCGACAACCTCGACACCGCGCTCCAGATGGTGGACACCTACGTCCAGGCCCGGGAGCCCCGCAGCATCGGCCTGCTGGGCAACGCCGCGGAGGTGCTGCCCGAGCTGATGCGCCGGGGCGCGCGGCCCCACCTGGTCACGGACCAGACCTCGGCCCATGACGAGTACAACGGCTACATCCCCGCGGGGCTCTCCCTCGAGGCCGCGGCGGAGCTGCGGAAGAACGCGCCGGAGGAGTACGTCCAGCGGGCGCTGGAGAGCATGCGCATCCACGTGGAGACCATGCTGAAGTTCCAGGCCCGGGGCTCGGTGGTCTTCGACTATGGCAACAACATCCGCGCCCAGGCCCAGCGGGCGGGCTGCCCCAACGCCTTCGACTTCCCGGGCTTCGTGCCCGCCTTCATCCGGCCCCTCTTCTGCAAGGGCATCGGCCCCTTCCGGTGGGCCGCGCTGTCGGGGGACCCCGCGGACATCGCCGTCACCGACGCGGCGATGATGGAACTCTTCCCCGAGAACGAGGGCATGGTCCGCTGGCTCAAGGCCGCGGCCGAGAAGATCGCCTTCCAGGGCCTGCCCGCGCGCATCTGCTGGATCGGCGCCGGGGAGCGCCACCGGGCCGGGCTGATGTTCAACGAGCTGGTGAAGTCCGGGAAGGTGAAGGCGCCCCTGGTCATCGGCCGGGACCACCTGGACAGCGGCAGCGTGGCCAGCCCGAACCGCGAGACCGAGGCCATGAAGGACGGCAGCGACGCCGTCTCCGACTGGCCCCTTCTCAACGCCATGACCGCCGCGGCGGGCGGCGCCTCCTGGGTGAGCCTCCACCACGGCGGCGGCGTGGGCATGGGCTACAGCCAGCACAGCGGCGTGGTCATCGTCGCCGACGGCACCGAGCGCGCCGAGCGCTGCCTGGCCCGGGTGCTGTGGAACGATCCGGCCATGGGCGTCTTCCGCCACGCGGACGCGGGCTACGCCGAGGCCAGGGCCCACGCGGAGAAGATCGGCCTCCACGTGCCCATGGGCTGAGGCCAGGAAGACCGCCTCCATGCCCCTTCCCTCCTCCGGCACCTACAACGTGCAGGACCTCCACCTGGAGGTCCTGAGGATCACGGAACTGCGCGGGCCCATGACCCGCCAGGTCCGCACGGAGGTGCTGCGCCAGGGCGGGGAGAAGGCCTGGCAGGCGCTCCTGGCCTCGGTCTCCCCGGCCTGCCGGGAGCGCTTCTCCCGCCCCATCGGGCTCTACGAGTGGATCCCCGCCGAGCTCTCGAACGAGCTGAGCCTGGCCTACCTGGCCCACGGGGACGCTGATTTCATCCGCCGGCGCAGCGTGGACGCCGCCCGGGAGCAGATCACCATCCTCAACCGCTGGATGCTGCGGCTGATGACCCCGGCCTTCTTCCTCGAGAACGTGCCCCGGATCTTCGCCTTCTACTACCGCGGCGGCCGGGTCACGGTGGACGTCCTGAAGGACTGCCAGGCCGAGCTGAGCCTCTGGGCCATCGGCTTCTACAAGGGGTGGTACGAGCGGGGGCTCACGGCCTGGCTCGAGTTCGCCCTCAGCCTCACCGGCGCTCCGGGCGTGCGGGTGGTCTACGTGGCCCCCACCGGGGAGGGCCTCGAGGCCCACCGGCACCGGTATCTGATCCGCTGGGAATCCTGACAATCACGTGAATTTCCTTGCGGTGGACGCGTCCGGGCCTACCTTCCTACCCGGAGTCAGCCGTGCATCCCGCGCTCGTCCTCGCCCCCCCGCCGCCGGGCCTGTCCCTGGAAGCGGTGAGGGTGAGGCGCATCCGCGGGCCCAACGTGGGCCTCGCCCGGCGGTGGTTCCTGAAGCGTTCCGGGGAGCCGGGCTGGCAGGCCTTCGTGGCGACCCTGTCGGCGCCCTGCCGGGAGGTCTTCGCCCATCCCATCGGCCTCTACGAGTGGGTTGACGCCCGGCACTACGCCGAGGTCAGCGAGGCCTTTTCGGCCTTCGCCCGGGACCACGACCCCTACCGGGCCGGGGAGGTGGCCGCCCGGGAGGAGCTGACCACCATCAACCGCTGGATCCTGCGGGTGCTCAGCCCGACCTTCCTCATCTCGAACCTGCCCAGGCTCTGGGCCTTCTACATGGACGGGGGCGCCGTCCACATCGAGCGTCTGGAGTCGGGCTTCGCGCGGATGAGCGTCTACGCCCTGGGCCTGGTGCCGGAGGTCCTCCACCCCGGCCTCAGCGGCTGGATCCATGCTGCGCTGTCCCTCACGGGCACCCGGGACCTGCGGGTGCACTACACGCCTCCGGAACCAGGGAATGACGGCCTGGAGGGCTGCCGCCACCACTTCGAGCTGACCTGGGCGCGGGAGGCCTGAGGGGGCGGCCCGCTGGGGTTAAGCTGAGTCCATGTCCCGACCCTGCCCCTGCTTCTCCAAGGCCACCCTGGACCGCTGCTGCGGTCCATTCCTGTCCGGGAAGGCCTTCCCTGACAGCGCCACGAAGCTCATGCGCAGCCGGTTCAGCGCCTACGCCCTGGGGAAGGTGGACTACCTGATCGACACCACCGCCGAGGCCGAACGGGCGGGGCTGGACCGGGCGGAACTGGAGGCCTATTGCCGCAGCATCCGCTGCGTGGGCCTCAAGATCATCAGCGCGGAGCAGGGCGGTCCCCAGGACGACGCGGGCACCGTGAAGTTCCACGCCAGCCTCCAGGTGAACGGGAAGCGGCACCTCCACGTCGAACTCAGCCGTTTCGTCCGGGAAGAGGGCCGCTGGCGCTACGTGGACGGAGACACGAACTGAGGGGCTGCGCCCCTTCCAGAAGCCGGGGCATGTCCACCTTGCTTGATGAACATTGGTCATTAAAATAGATGACCCAAGTTCATTGGGTCAGAGAGGGCTTGAATGACTAATGGTCAGTTATCGTCGCCCCGCCGCCGGGCCCGTCGGGAACCCGAAAAGGAGGCCCGGCGGCAGGCCATCCTGGAGGCCGCGGTCCGGGTCCTGGAAGACCGGGGCTTCGCGGCCTTGACGCTCGGGGAGGTGGCCCAGGCCGCAGGACTGGCGAAGGGAACCATCTATATCTATTTCAACACAAAGGAAGAAATCTTCCTGGAACTTGCGGAGTCGTGGCTCCTGGGCTGGTTCGAAGCCGTGGACGAGGGGCTCCGGCGCGCCGGCCCCGGGCTGTTCCCCGAACCCCTCACCCCCGGTGAGGCTGCGGCCCTGCTGGTGGGAGGCCTGGAGGGCCGTCCGCTCCTCCCCCGGCTCCTCGCCATCCTCCCCACCGTCCTTGAGCCCCGTGTTGAACGCCTGGCGGCCCTCCGGTTCCGGGAGTTCCTCGCGGACCGCTGCCTGCGCACGGGCAGGCTCCTGGAACTGGCCCTGCCCTTCCTGGGGGAGGGGGAAGGGGCCGGGCTCATGTTGCGGATCCAGGGACTGGTGGCGGGGCTGTCCGGGCTCTTCGAACCTCCGGAGCCGGTCCAGGCCCTCCTCGACGCGCCGGGCCTCCAACTTTTCCACCAGGCCTTCCGTCCCGCCCTGGAAGCCACCCTCGCATCCCTGCTCGCGGGGATGGAGGCCCGGAATCCCGGGGGCGTCTGATCCGGCCCGCCGGAGGGCACGCCCCGGCGACGTCCCGGGGGGGCCAGGACGACGGTTGTAGAAAACATCAATTCTAAAAAATTTCCTGGTACATGCGCACGGAATGCCGGAAGCTTCATGCCCGCCCGGCCCTTCCGCGCCGGGGGCCTCCAGGTGCCCCATGCCCACGGCCCTCCTTGTCGATGACGATGCGCTTTCCCTCCAGGTCCTGAAGGTCGCCCTCCAGGGGGCCCAGGGCTTCCAGACCTGGACCGCCCGGGACGGGCAGGAGGCCATCCAGGTCCTCGAGCGCCGGAACGTCGACCTCCTGGTGACGGACCTCGCCATGCCGGGGCTGCCGGGGCAGGACCTCATCCGCTACGTGGAGGAATTCCACCCCCACGTCCCCGTGATCGTGGTCTCCGGCGTGCCCTTCGAGGCAACGGGGCTGGCGGACCGGGAGAAGGCCGTCTGCTTCCTCCCCAAGCCCGTGGATCCCCGGCGGCTGCGCCAGGAGGCCCGGTGGGTGCTCCAGGCCATCGAGCCCAACCGTATCCGCGGAGTGGACCTTCCGGACCTCCTCCAGATGTTCAACCTGGAGAAGAAGAGCTGCCGGGTCCGCGTGGAATGGGGCGGGGCCTTCGGCAGCATCCACATGCGCGAGGGGGACATCATCCACGCCGCCTTCGGGGACCTGCTGGCGGAGGCGGCGCTGGGGCGGATGCTCCGGCTGGCCGGGCCCAACATGCTCATCCAGCCCTTCCAGGAGGTGGAGCCCCTGATCAGCTCCTCCTTCGCCTGGACGATGATGCGGGCCGCCAAGATCGGGGACGAGGAACGGACGCGGCAGGACGGCCTGGGGGCCTAGAATGCGGGCGTGCCCCGCCCCTGGCTGATCCACCTCGTCGCCTGGCCCGCCGCGGCCTACGCGGCCCTCTGCGCCCTGGCCTTCCTGTTCCAGCGCGACCTCATGTACTTCCCGGACCGGGCCCCCGAGCCCCTCCTCCTGGGTCAGGCCCGCCGCCTGGGCCTGGAACCCTGGCGGGGAGGGGACGGCGCGCTCATCGGCTGGAAGGCCCTCCATCCCGGGGGCGGCGCGGGCCGGGTCCTGGCCTTCCACGGCAACGCGGGGTGCGCGGTGCAGCGCGCGTACCTCGCCCGGGGCCTCCAGGCTCCCGGCCTGGGAGGGGCCTGGGACGTCTACATCCTCGAGTACCCGGGCTACGGGGCCCGGCAGGGGAACCCCTCCGAGGCCTCCCTGGTGGCGGCGGGGCTCGAGGCCCTGGACCACCTCGGGGCGGAGGGGAAGCGCCCCACGGTGCTGCTGGGGGAATCCCTGGGAAGCGGCGTGGCCGCCCGGTGCGCCGCGGCGCGCCCGGGGGCCGTGGACGGGCTCTTCCTCGTCACGCCCCTCACGTCCATGGCCGACGTCGCAAAGGCGCACTACCCCTTCCTGCCGGGCTTCCTGGTGCGGGACCGGCTGGACGCCGCGGCGTCCCTGGGGCGCGTGGACGTCCCGCTCGCGGTGATGGTGGCCGAGCGGGACGAGGTCATCCCCGCCGCCCTGGGACGGCGCCTCTTCGCGGACTACGCGGGTCCGAAACGCCTCTGGACCGCCCCCGGCGCCGGGCACAACACCTGGGATCCCTCCCCCGGGAACCCGCTCTGGCGTGAGGTTTCAGCCTTCCTGCAGGAACGCCCGGCTGCGGCGAAGCCCCTGTGACGCCCGGCACAACTGGGCCTTCCGCGGGCGCATGGTGACGATCCTCCCAGGGCGGGCGGGCGATGCTGCCTGGGCAGGAGGACCGCCATGGCCATGGCCCCCGACCATCCGCTCGCCGCTGCCCCCGCAGGGATCCAGCCGCCGCCCCACTGGCACGCCACCCACGCCGAGGCCTCGTCCCGGCTGCGGAAGCTGTCGCAGGCCCTCGCGGAGGGCGACTGGTCCGGCGTGGACGCGGGCGCCCGCTGGATCTACGACGTGCTCCGCCCCCACAACGAGGCCGAGGAGCGGGAGCTCTTCCCGCTGCTGGAGGAGCTGGGCGCCGAGGCGCTGCACGCGCGGCTCTACGACGACCACCGGCAGATGTGGGAGATGACCCTCCAGCTCCTGGTGGACATCGCCGACGGCCACGTGAAGGACGCGAAGGTCACGACCCTGCTGGGCCAGCGCCTGGTGGATCTCATCCAGGACCACATCGAGGCCGAGGAGCGCCTCATGCTGCCCCTGCTGCGGGGCAAGTCCCTCTACTGGGCCGAGGAGGACACCTCCGAGGGCTACCTGATCCTGGAGAAGAAGCTCATCGCGCCGGAGACCTGGTCCTTCGTGGTCCACGCGCCGATGGTGGCCCGGGGCCGCAAGCCCGGGCAGTTCTTCATGGTGGCGCCCTTCCCCGAGAGCGAGCGCATCCCGCTCACCCTCGCGGGCGGGGACGCGCGCCGGGGCTGGATCCGCTTCGTCATGGTGGAGGTGGGCGCCACCACCAAGGCCATGGGCCGCCTCAGCGCCGGCGACCGGCTCTATGCCGTAGCCGGCCCCATGGGCGAGCCCACGGAGCTCGTGAAGGAGGGCACCATCGTCCTCTTGGCGGGCGGCTACGGTTCCGCCGCCATCCTCCCGGCCGCCGAGGAGCTCCACGCCCAGGGCCGCCGCGTCCTCACGATCCTCGGGGGCCGCAGCCACGAGCGGGTGCTCCTGGCCGAGGAGCTGGAGGCCGCCAGCACCGAGCTGCACATCACCACCGACGACGGGTCCTGGGGCCGCATGGGCCTCGTCACCGACGTCCTGAAGGACCTCATCGACCGCGAGCCCATCGCCCAGGTGGTGGCCGTGGGCCCCATGCCCATGATGCGCGCCGTCTCGGACCTGACCCGGCCCCACGGCATCTTCACCCTGGTGAGCCTCAACGCGCTGATGGTGGACGGCACCGGCATGTGCGGCGGCTGCCGCGTCTCCGTGGGGGGCGAGACCAGGTTCGCCTGCTTCGACGGCCCGGACTTCGACGGCCACAAGGTGGACTTCGACATGCTGCGCATGCGCCAGGACTGGTACAAGGGCGCGGAGAAGGACGCCTGCGCGCCGGAGGACTGCCGCATCGGCCGTCGCCCCGCGGCCGAGGGCTTCGACTACGATTCCCTGCTCAACGAGCCCGTGGCGGACCTGGACTGGCGGGACCTGGACCTGGGCAAGCTCAAGCCCAGCCAGAAGATGAAGATCCCGCGCCAGGAGATGGCCTGCCAGCCGCCGCAGATGCGCGTGGGCAACTTCGACGAGGTGAGCCTGGGCCTCAGCCCCGAGCAGGCGCGGCTGGAAGCGGCGCGCTGCCTCATGTGCAAGCAGCCCCACTGCATCGAGGGCTGCCCCGTGGGCATCGACATCCCGGCCTTCCTCCAGCAGATCGTGGACGGCTCGAGGGAGGGCGCCGCCCGCATCATCAAGGAGTCGTCGAGCCTCGGGAGCGTTTGCGGCCGGGTCTGCCCCCAGGAGAAGCAGTGCGAGCTGAAGTGCGTGGTGGGCATCAAGGGCCTGCCGGTGGCCATCGGCCGCCTGGAGCGCTATGCCTGCGATTCCATGCTGGGCTCCGACGAGCTGCCCCCGGTGGAGGCGGCGACGGGGAAGAAGGTCGCCGTGGTGGGCGCGGGCCCCGCGGGCCTCACGGTGGCGGGGGAGCTGGTGAAGAAGGGCCACGAGGTCACGGTCTACGACGCGCTCCACAAGCCCGGCGGCGTGCTCCTCTACGGCATCCCCGAGTTCCGCCTGCCCAACAGCATCGTGGACCAGGAGGTGGAGACCCTGCGCCGCCTGGGCGTGAAGTTCGTCATGAACACCCTCATCGGCCGCAGCATGACCCTGGAGGACCTGCGCCAGGAGAACGACGTGGTCTTCATCGGCACCGGCGCGGGCCTGCCGAAGATGATGGGCATCCCCGGCGAGAACTTCAAAGGCGTCTACACCGCCAACGAGTTCCTCACCCGCATCAACCTCATGCGGGCGGACCTCTTCCCGAACCACACGACGCCGGTCACGGTGGGCAGGAACGTCATCATCGTGGGCTGCGGCAACACCGCCATGGACGCGGCCCGGGCCGCCCGGCGCATGGGGGCCGAGAACGTCCACGTGGTCTACCGGCGCACCATCAAGGAGTCCACGGCCCGCAAGGAGGAGCTGGAGCACGCCGAGGAGGAGGGCGTGCAGTTCCACTGGCTCACCACGCCGGTGCAGCTCACGGGCAACGACAAGGGCTGGATGGACAGCGCCGTCTGCGCCGTCATGGAGCTCACCGAGCCCGGCCCTGACGGCCGCCGCGGCGTGCGCATGACCGACGAGCGCGTCACCATCCCCTGCGACACCCTGGTGGTGGCCCTGGGCTTCGACGTGAATCCCCTCATCGCCCGCACCGAGCAGGGCCTCAGGACCCTCAAGGGCGGCGTGGTGGTGGTGGACGAGTCCACGGGGGAGACCACCGTCCCCGGCGTCTTCGCCGGCGGCGACGTCATCACCGGCGGCGCGACGGTGATCCTGGCCATGGGGCAGGGGCGGCGGGCGGCGGCGGCGATGCACGAGCGGCTGGTGGGCGTGGAGGGGTGAGCTTCGACCAGGGCCGGGAGGCATTCCGGTCCTGAACTCCCGCGGCCATCCGGGTCGGCCATCGACAGACGAAACGCAAGGTTGTGTGGTCTTGAACGCGAGCTCCCGCGTCCACCGCGAGGGCGCCCTTCCCCTCGCGGCGCACACGGGAGCCAGAGCGCGCAGCGCTCGGTGGGACACGCCGCCGGGGTCGGCCGCCGCGGGCCGAAGGCCGTTCAGGGCGTCCGTCTGTCCCCTCCTTGCCGGGAGGCGTCGCGGGCCGGAACGAAGGGCATCACGAGGGGCGAACGGACCGGCCTTCGGCCCTATGCCTCCGTTCCTGGACCTTTCTCCCACCGAGCGCTGCGCGCTCTGGCACCTCGGCTTGCAATCGCCGAAGGGCGCGGCGCTTGCAATCCAAGGTGCTCGTTGAAGGTTAAAAGCTCGGGCCGTTCACTCCCTTGGCTGGGGGTCACAACCGCTCGGTCGCGAGCTCCCGGTTGATCCTGCCGACCAGCCCCGGGCCTTCGAAGATCAACGCGCTGTAGACCTGGGCCAGGGCGGCCCCGTCCTGGAGCGCCTCCTTCACGTCCGCGCCGCTGCCCAGCCCGCCGCAGGCGACGAGGGGGAATTTTCCCGCGAGTCTCGCGAGCACGCGCTTCCGGACCTGCCTCGCCTTGTCGTGCAGGCCGCGCCCGCTCAGGCCGCCGGCGCCCCAGGCTTCGACCTTGGCCCGGTTGGCCTCGGACACGATGCCGCGGTCCAGGGTGGTGTTGGTGGCGATGAGGCCGTCGAGGCCGCTGGCGGCGGCCACGTCCACGGTGGCGTCCAGGTCCTCGGGGGCGAGATCCGGGGCGAGCTTGAGGAGGAGGGGCTGGCGCTCCAGGCCCATGTCCTTGCGGAGCTCGAGCATGCCGGCGAGCAGGGGCTTCAGGGCCTCCGGGGCCTGGAGGTTGCGCAGGCCCGGGGTGTTGGGGCTGCTGATGTTGATGGCCACGTAGTCCACTTCGGGGGCGACGAGGCGGTAGGCGGCGCGGTAGTCCTCCAGGGCCTGGGCCTCCGGCGTCTCCTTGTTCTTGCCGAGGTTGCCCCCCACCAGCAGCCCCCGCGGCCGCTCCCGCAGGCGCGCGGCGACCACTTCGGCCCCCTCGCTGTTGAAGCCCATGCGGTTGAGGATCAGGCCCTCCTCCGGCAGGCGGAAGAGGCGCGGCTTCGGGTTCCCCGGCTGGGGCCGCGGGGTCACCGTGCCGATCTCCACGTGGCCCAGTCCCAGGGCCTTCCACAGGGGCAGCAGCCGCGCGCCCTTGTCGAGGCCCGCCGCCAATCCCAACGGGGTCGGAAAGCGCAGGCCGAAGACCGTCCGGGCCAGGGCGGGATCGAAGGCCGGCGCGTCCAGGCCAGGCCAGTCGCAGAGCCGCGCCCCCAGCGCGAAGGCCAGGTCGTGGGCCCGCTCGGGATCGGTGCGGAAGATCAGCGGCCGGGCGGCCCGGTAGAGGGCGTCCAGCAGCATGGTCAGCGGGGCGCCCGGACCGTCACCTCGGCCTCGGCAAAGACGCCGGGGAAGTCCTCCCGCTCGGCGCGCACGTGGAAGACGCCCTCCAGCGCCGGGGCCGTGTAGAGGCCGGTGCGGGTGATGGTGCCGCCCTTCTCCCCCTCCACCACGCTCCACTTCACCGGCTGGCGGGGATAGCGGGGGCCGTCGGGCTCGTAGTTGATCTGGGCGCTGAATGAGACCGTGGCGCCCGGGGCCACCTTCGGGGCCTTGGGGGTGATCTTCAGGATGGGCTGGAACTTGCCTTTCGGGGCCTGGCAGGCGGTGGGCACGGCGAACCCCAGCAGGAGGGCGGGAAGGAGGAAGGACGCGCGCATCAGACCCCCGCCATCTCCACCACCCCGTCCTTCACCAGGGGCGGCTCGGTCTTGGCCTGCACCTCGTCGACGCTGACGCCGGGGGCCACTTCCACCAGCCTGAGCCCCTCGCGGCCCGGCACCACGTCGATGACCGCCAGCTCGGTGATGATGCGGTGCACGCAGCGCTGGCCCGTGAGGGGCAGGCAGCACTTGCGGAGGATCTTGAACTCGCCGTTCTTGGCGGTGTGCTCCATCACCACCACCACGCGCTTGGCGGCGGCCACGAGGTCCATGGCGCCCCCCATGCCCTTGACCATCTTCCCGGGGATCATCCAGTTGGCGAGGTTGCCCTCCATGTCCACCTGCATGGCGCCCAGGATGCTGAGGTCGATCTTGCCCCCGCGGATCATGGCGAAGCTGTCGGCGCTGCTGAAGAAGCTTGCGCCGGGGGCGGCGGTGACGGTCTGCTTGCCCGCGTTGATGAGGTCGGCATCCACCTCGTCGGGGGTGGGGAAGGGGCCCATGCCCAGCAGGCCGTTCTCGCTCTGGAGGACCACCTCCATGCCCTCGGGGATCGCGCCCGCCACCAGGGTCGGGATCCCGATGCCCAGGTTCACGTAGTAGCCGTCCCGGAGTTCCTGGGCGGCGCGGCGGACGAGCTGGTCGCGGGAGAGTGCCATTCCGATCCTCGAAGGTGCGGTGTCAGGCTAGCACGCCGGGTTCCCGGGCCTGGCCCTGGCGCTGCCCCCGGGCGCCGCGGAGGGCGGGAACTCCGGGCCTGGATCCGTCACAGTGGAGGCATGCGCCTCCCGGCCCCGCTCCTCCTGCTCGCGCTGGCCGCCGCCGCGCCCTTCGCCGGCGCCCAGACCGCCGCCGCGACCCCCGAGCCCGCGGCCTGGACCGCGAAGCTGGGGGGCGGGCGCGGGATGCTCCTGCTGGTGGACCTCAACCCCGGGTGGGCGAACCGGATGCTGGATCCGGCCCTGGAGGACATCGCCTTCGAGCTGGTGCTCGAGAACATCCCCGCCTCGGATCCCACCGCCCTGCGCCTGGGGCTCGCCGGCCCCGCGGCCTACCTCCTGAACGAGGCGGGGCAGGTGCTCGGGAGCTGGCGCAGCGGGCCGCCCTCGGACATCCGCGCGGCCTTCGCGGAGGCCGGATGGCGCACCCGGGCGGAGAACCTCCGGGCCGCCCTGCGGGCCAATGCCGACCGCCTGGACCTCCGCTGGGCCCTGGTGGCGGAGCTCTGGGCGCGGGTCCCGCGGCGCTTCGCCCTGAAGGACCTGGAGGCCCTCGCCGACGCCCTGGACGGGCTCTTCCGCACCGGCGCCTGGGCCCTGGGGGAGGCCCCGCGCCTGCCGGTCTTCCCGGCGCCGAAGCGGATGAACTCCGAGGCCCCGGCCTTCGGCAACAGCCTCACCGAGCTCGCCCGGGCCCGGTTCCAGGACGTCCGCGAGACCCTCCAGAAGGACCCCCGGAACCGGGCGGCCTGGATGCTGGCGGCCCAGCTGGCGGCCTGGCACCCGGACGCGGAGCCCCGGCTCTCCGCCCTGGTCGGGGACCTGGATCCGCCCCCCATGGGTTTCGAGGGCGCGCTGGAGTGGCCGACGCCCGAGGCCCTCGGCCTTGCGGAGCAGCAGCTTCGGCGCCTGGACGACTGGCGGGGCCTGGAGGCCTTCGCCGAGGCGCGGGTCGGCTTCCTCAGGGCCCAGGCCCTCGCCCTCGCCCCGGAATGGCCGAGCCAGTGGCACGCGCGCCTCTCGCCGCCGCCCCCCCAGCCCAAGGTGCCCCTCGCCTTCGCCACCGCGGCCTCCCGGGGCTTCGGCCGCTGGCTCACCCTCCAGCTCGAGGCCCAGCTGCGGCTGGGCCGCACCGGCGCGGCCCTCACCACCGCCTCCGCCCTGGTGCGGGACGGGGACCGGGCCTCCCGGTCCAGCGCCCTCGGCCTCGCGCGGGCCCTGAAGGCCGAAGCGGTGGAGAAGGTCCTGGAGGCTCCCCAGGACTGAGGGTTGAGCGGCCCCGCCCTCAGCGCTTCCGGGACTTCCGGGCGGTTCCCTTCGCGGCCTTCCCCCGGGACGCCTTGGCCGGGGCGGCCTTGCCCTTCGCCGGCGCCGCGTGGGCGCGGGACGGGGGCTCCGCCAGGACCTCGATCCGCTCGATGCGGGCGTTCAGCTCCAGGGCGTCCAGGAGGGGCAGGGCCTTCCCCGGATCCTCCACCGCCCCCATGCGGGTGTACTTCCCGGTGAGGTGGGGCGTGGCGTTGGTGGTGATGAAGAACTGGGACCCGCCGGTGTCCTTGCCCGAGAGGGCCATGCCCACGCTGCCCGGGCCGTACCAGTCCAGGCTGTTCTCGCAGCGCACCGCGTAGCCGGGCCCGCCGTCCATGGTGCTGAGGGGCGAGCCCATCTGGACCACGAAGTCCGGCACCACCCGGGGGACGAGCTGCCCGTTGAAGTAGCCCTTCCGGGCCAGGCGCGCGAGGTTGGCGACGTTGACGGGGGCCACCGAGGGCTCCAGCCGCATCACCACGCTGCGGCCCCCCTCGAAGGTGATGCGGAAGCGCAGGGGCGCGCCCTTCTCCGCCAGGGCCTCGGCCTCGGCCCGCAGGGCCGCGTCGGCGGGGGTGTCCTTGGGCGCCGCGGGCCAGGGCAGCTCGGCCTCGAAGGCCCGCAGGGCCTTCCAGGCCTCATAGCGGCGGATCCAGGCCGGGTGCTGGAGGCTGGGCCGCAGCAGGGCCGCCTGCACCTCCGCCGGCGTGCCCCAGCGCTTGAAGCCCGCCACCAGGGCCTGGAAGGCGTCGATCTCGGGATCGTTCCAGATGAGCTTCAGGAGGTCCGAAAGCCTGCCGGGCAGGCGGGGGCAGTCCTCCAGGGCGGCCGCGCGGGCCACGGGATCGCGCCCCAGCAGCAGGCGGTCCCGGAGGGCGTCCGCCTCCTCCGGCGAGAGCTTGCGCAGGCTGGGGAGGAGGGCGCCGAGGAGGCGGGGATCCTTCTCCCGCTCCGCGAGCTTCGAGGCCCAGGCGATGGCGTCCACCTGGCTGGTGAACTTGCCCAGGGCGCCCACCGCCGCGATGCGCCAGGCCAGGGGCAGGTCGTCCAGGCCCTCCAGGGAGGTCTGCAGCACGGGCCAGGCGGTGAGGGGCGCCTTCTCCGGCAGGCCCTCGAACCACCGCTGCATGAGGCAGGTCAGGGCCGCCTCGGAGGGCACCTCGTCCTTCAGGCCGATGACGGCGAGGTGCCTGGCCGGCGCCTCGAGGAAGGCCTCGTGGCCCGGCCGGGCCTGGCGCTGCTCCGGCGTCGCCCGGTTCCAGGCGTCCATCATGGCCAGCACGGCCCCCGGCGTCGGCGGCAGGGGATCGAGGAGGACCTTCTCCACGCCCGCCAGCACGAGGCGGAGCTGGGCCGAGGCGATGCGCACCTCGTCGATCTTCCCCGCCTCCGCCAGGCCGTCGAGGAAGGCGCGCAGGGTCGGGGGCGCGGCGCACCCGTGGATCCGCGCGGCGGCCACGGGGTGCTCCAGGTGCAGGGCCCCGGGCCAGGCCCTGGCATCCTCGGCGGTGAGGCCCTCCAGGGCCAGGAAGGCCTGCCTGGACTTCAGGCGGTTCAGGAAGTGCAGGGCGGTGAAGCGCTCCTGGGGCGTGCGGGCCTCCCGCGCTTTCGCGATCCAGGCCTCCTCCGTGGGCTTGTCCAGCTCCGGGGGCAGGAGGTCCGGGCAGCCCGGCGCGCCGATGCGCTTCAGGGCGCGGACGAAGCGGGCCTCGTCCGCCTCGCTGAAGAGGTCGCGGTCCTCGGCCGGCACCGCGGGGACCTGGCGGGACCACTCCGCCCGCACGGCGTCCGCCGGGGTGAAACGGGGCCTCGGGGCCGGCTCCTGGGCCGCGAGCGCGGGCAGGGCCGCCAGCGCGCAGACCGCGAGTTTCTGGAAGGATGGGACGGGAGGAGTCATCGGTGGCCCTGGGCAGCGGAAGTCGGACGGGAAGCGTCATTCTAGGCGAGAACCTGCGCCCGGGCGCCGTCCGCGAGGTGTGGGTGCGCTTCCCGAGGCAGCTCGGGGACGTGATCTTCAGCCTGCCCTTCTTCGGGACCCTCCAGGCCCGCTGGAACGCCGTGGCCCGGGAGCGGGGCGCGGCCCTGCGCTGGGTCGCCGTGGGGCACGCCATCGGGGCGGCCCTCTTCAGCGAGGCCCGGGAGGACTTCATCGCCCGCACCCTCATCGAGAAGGGCGGCGAGGGCAAGCCCGAGCCCCTGGCCCTGCGCAAGGCCTGGAAGGCGGAGCCCCCGGTGGCGGTCATCAACCTGAGCCAGAGCGTCCGGCTGGCCCTGGCCGCGCGCATGGCGGGGGTCCCCATCCGCGCGGGCATCGCCGACAACCGGCTCAGGCTCCTCTACACCCATCCCTTCCGCTACCGCGACCTGGAGGAGCACTGCGCCCAGCGTTTCGCGCCCCTGCTGGAGCTGCTCACCGGCGATCCGCGCCTGGGCTGGGTGCGCCTGGGGCCCCACAACCTCGGGGGCGCCTCCGGCCTGGACCTCCTGAAGGCCGCCGGGTGGGACGGCCGGCCCTTCGTCGGCCTCGCCTTCGGCACCCGCGGCGACAGCAAGCGCTGGAGGCCCGAGGCCGAACTGTGGCCGGACCTCGCCCGCCGCATCCTGGCCCAGGGCCTCGGGGCCGTCTGGCTCGGCGGGCCGGACGAGCGCGAGCTTGGGGCCCAGCTCGCCGCCCAGGCGCCGGGCTCCCTGGACCTCTGCGGCCGCACGAGCCTCCCCCAGGCCACGGCCATCCAGGCCGCCGCCTACGGCACCATCGCCGTCGACACGGGCCTCGCCCACACTGGCGCCGCCACGGGCCGGCCGCTTGCGTGCATCAACGTGCACAGCTACGAACACCTGGTGGCGCCCCAGGGGCCCCACGTGGCGCTGCTGCGGCCGCCGGTGGTGGTGATGGATCCCGCCGAGCGGGACCTGGGCCCCGACCTGCGGGGCGACCGCGTGACGCCGGCGCATGTCCTCAACACCCTGCACCTGCTGGCCCGGGAGTCCGCGGGGCGGGACCTGGAGCCCTGGCTGCCGTGAGCGCGGCCATCCCCGAGGGCGCGGTGTGGGCGCGGCTGCCCCGCTTCATCGGCGACGCGGTGATGATCGCCCAGGCCCTGGAACCCCTGCGCCGCGCGGGGCAGCCCCTGGTGGCCTGGGGACCGGCCTTCGTCTGTGAGCTCTTCGCGGGGAGCGGCGCCTTCGCGGCGGTGGCGCCCGATCCCGCGAAGAAGCCCGGCAGCTGGGCGACCGCGAAGCTCCTGAAGGCCCACCGCGCCGCCGCGGTGGTGAACTTCCCCCGCAGCCAGCGGGCGCTGTCCGGCGCGCTCCTGGCCCGGGTGCCCCTCCGCCTGGGCTGGCGGGAGGGGGGCGGCGCCCTGCTCGCCACCCGGGCGCTGCCCTTCAAGGCCCTCCAGGGCCACCAGGTGGAACGCTACCGGGCCCTGCTGGCCCTGGGCTTCCCGGAACTCGAGCCCTGCGAGCCCCGCCCCTTCGCGCCCCGGGAAGGGGCCGGGGCCGAGGCGGAGGCCCTGCTGGCCGGGGCCGGCGTCCCGCGGCCCTTCGTGGCCCTGGCCCTGGGGGCCATGAGCTGGAACAAGCGCCTGGGGACGAAGGCCGTGGTGGCGGCGGCCCAGGCCCTCCGGGCCCGGGGGATCGGCGCGGTGCTCCTGGGGGCGGGCGCCGAGGACGAGGCCCGGGCCGCGGAGGTGCTCGCGGCGCTCCCGGACCTGCCGAGCCTGGTGGGCCGCGCGCCGCTCTCCGTGGGCGCGGCCCTGCTGCGCCGCGCGGCGGCCGTCCTGGCCAACGATTCGGCCCTGGCCCACCTGGCCGCCGCCGTGGGCACGCCGGTGGTGGTGGCCTACGGCCCCACGGATCCCGCGGTCACCCGGCCCTGGACGGACCGGGCCACCGTCGTGCGCCGGGAGGACCTCCCCTGCATCGGCTGCATGGCCCACGGCTGCGCGGTGGAGGGGCGGCCCTGCCTGGAGGGGCTGGACCCGGCGCGGCTGCTGGAAGCCCTCGATCCCTTCCTCGCCGCGGAGGCTCCATGAACGATCCCGAAGCCCAGGGCTGGCGCATCCTGGCGGAATATCCCAGCCTCTCCGCCGCTGAGGTGGACGCCGCCTACCTGCGCAGCGAAGGCCTCGAGGCGCGCGTGTGGAACGTGGCGGCCCTGCCTTCGGACACCTGCGGCATCCGCGTGCTGGTGGAAGCCCACGAGGAGGAGAGGGCCCGCTGGCTGCTGAAGTCCCTGCCGGTGGGCGAGGCGGAGCTGGAGTTCCTGGCCACGGGACGGCTGCCCGAGGCCCCGGCCGGGGACCCCGAGCCCGGGACCTAGGCCGCGGTCGGCACAAGAGGCCCAAAGCCAACGTCCAGAAAGGCGCGGGTCCTTCGCCAAGGGCCTCTAGAGGCCCAGGGCCTCGCGCATCCAGGCCACGGTGCGGGCCAGGCCCTCGTCCAGCCGCACGTCGGCCTGCCAGCCGAAGCGCTCGCGCGCCCGGCTCGTGTCCAGCTGCCGCTGGGGCTGGCCGTCGGGATAGGCGGGATTGAAGACCAGCTCGCCCTCGAAGTCCGTGAGGGCGCGGATCTTCAGGGCCAGGTCGCGGATGGTGATCTCCTCGCCGGTGCCCAGGTTCACGGGGTCGGCGCCCTCGTACTTCGCCATCCCTTCGGCGATGCCCCGGGCGGCGTCCTCCACGAACAGGAACTCCCGGCTCGCGGCGCCGGTGCCCCACAGCTCCACCGAGGGCAGCCCCTTCGCCTTCGCCTCCAGGAACTTGCGGATGAGCGCCGGGATGACGTGGTTGGTCTCCAGGTCCAGGTGGTCGCCGGGGCCGTAGAGGTTCACGGGGATGAGGAAGATGCCCCGGGTGCCGTACTCCTGGGCGTAGGCCTGCATCTGCACCAGCAGCGCCTTCTTGGCCACGCCGTAGGGGGCGTTGGTCTCCTCGGGGTAGCCGTTCCACAGGTCGTCCTCGTGGAAGGGCACGGGGCAGAACTTGGGATAGGCGCACACGGTGCCCAGCACCAGCAGCTTCTCGATGTCCTGGGTCCGGCAGGCCTCGATGAGGTGCAGGCCCATGGCCATGTTGGCGAAGAAGAAGGAGCCGGGATGGGCGCGGTTGGCGCCGATGCCGCCGACCCGGGCCGCCAGGTGCACCACGCCGTCGGGGTGCGCCGCCCGGAGGAAGCGCGCGGCCGCGCCGGGATCCAGGAGGTCCACCTCGGAGCTGCGGGTGGCGATCACGGTCGCGCCCCGCCGCTGCAGTTCGGCCACCACCGCGCGGCCCAGGAAGCCATGGCCGCCGGTCACCCAGATCGTCCGGTCCTCGAGGGGAAAGGTGTCGGGGAAGGCCTGGGGGGCGCTCACCGGTAGCCTCCCCGCGGCGCCTCGTGGTGCCCCGCCTCCCGCAGCACCTTCTCCCGCTCCGCGAGGCGCAGGTCGGAGTCCACCATCATGCGGGCGAGGGCCTCCACCGGGGTCGCGGGCGTCCAGCCCAGGAGGCGCTGGGCCTTGGCGGGATCGCCCTCCAGGTGGTCCACCTCCGCGGGCCGGAAGTAGCGGGGATCGATCTCGACGAAGGCCTTCCAGTCCAGGTCCAGCTGCTGGAAGACCAGGTCCAGGAACTGGCGGATGGAGATGGAGACGCCGGTGGCCACCACGTAGTCGTCCGGCGCGTCCTGCTGGAGCATGCGCCACATGGCTTCCACGTAGTCCCCGGCGAATCCCCAGTCCCGCTTCGCGTCCAGGTTGCCCAGGTAGAGCTTGTCCTGGAGGCCGAGCTTGATGCGGGTGGCGGCGCGGGTGATCTTGCGGGTCACGAAGGTCTCGCCCCGGCGAGGGCTCTCGTGGTTGAAGAGGATGCCGTTGCAGGCGAAGAGGCCGTAGCTCTCCCGGTGGTTCACCACCTGGTAGTGGCCGTAGACCTTGGCCACGGCGTAGGGCGAGCGGGGCTCGAAGCGGGTGCCCTCGTGCTGGCGGGGCTTGGCGCTGCCGAACATCTCGGAGCTGCCCGCCTGGTAGAGCCGGGCCTTCTTCCCCGAGGCGTTCTGCCAGGCCCGCACCGACTCCAGCAGGCGCAGGACGCCCAGGGCCACCACGTCGGCGGTGTACTCGGGCTGGTCGAAGCTCACCCGCACGTGGCTCTGGGCGCCGAGGTTGTAGATCTCGTCCGGGTTCACCTCGTCCAGCAGGCGCCGCAGGCCGCCGCCGTCCGAGAGGTCGCCGTAGTGCAGGTGCAGCTTCGGATGCTGGTGGGGGTCGACGTAGAGGTGGTCGATGCGGTCGGTGTTGAAGTTCGATGCCCGGCGGATGACGCCGTGGACCTCGTAGCCCTTGTCGAGGAGCAGCTCCGCCAGGTAGCTGCCGTCCTGGCCGGTGATGCCGGTGATGAGCGCGACGCGTGGGTTCAAGACGGCTCCTGGGGGAAGGTCCAGGATGCCACGGAGCCCGCCCCGGCGAAGTGCGTCAAGATGGGCCCATGGCCCGGCTGCGCAGGCTCATCCTGAATCTCGCCTCCATGGATCCGTTCCAGGTGGGCGGCGCCGCGCGCCTCGCCCAGTGCCTCGCCCGGCACCTCTCCGAGGCCGCGGATCCCGCCACCGAGGTCCTGGCGGTGGTGGGCCACGGCACCTGGGAGGAGAGCTTCCCCCTCCGAGGCCGGCTGCGCGTCCTGGACGGCGCGGGCCTGGGGAAGGCCGCCCTGGGCTGGGCGGTGGAGCGGGCCTTCGGACCTTCCGGGGCAGCCCGGGGGGCCTCGGTGGCCGCCCGGCGCCTGGTGAGCCGCACCCACCGCTTCCCCGCCGCCTGGAGCCTGGACACGGTGGTCCACGTGCCCACCCAGACCATCCACCCCCTGCCGCCCCGCCACTGGAACCTCCCCTACGGCATGAACCTCGCGGACATCCAGCACGAGCACTTCCCCGAGTTCTTCACGGCGAAGGACCTCCGGAAGCGCCGGACGCGCTTCCTGGCCTCCGCCCTCGCCGCCGAGGCGGTCTTCGTCGCGGACGCATGGACGAAGCGGGACATCCTGGCCCACCTCCCCGTGGACCCGGAGAAGATCCATCCGGTGCCCCTGGCCCCCACCTGGGACGCCTCGGAGCTGCCGGATCCGGACGCCGCCCGGCAGCGCGTGGCCGCCGAGGGCCTCCGGGAACGCTTCGCTTTCTATCCGGCCCAGACCTGGGCCCACAAGAACCACGAGCGGCTCTTCGAGGCCCTGGCCCTCCTAAAGTCGCGCGGCCTGCGCGTGCCCCTGGTCTGCACCGGGCAGAAGAACGCCCATTTCACCGTGCTGCAGGCGCGGCTCGCGGCCCTGGGGCTGGAGGACCAGGTGGCCTTCCTGGGCCTGGTCCCGGAGGACCTGGTGAAGGCCCTCTACCTGCAATCCGCGCTGGTGGTGGTGCCCACCCTCTTCGAGGGCGGGCCCGGCATCCCCGTCCTCGAGGCCTTGGCCCTGGGCCGCCCCCTCGCGGCCTCCACCGTGTGCGGCATCCCGGAGGCGGCGGGGGACGCCGCGCTCCTCTTCGATCCCCTCGACCCCGGGGACATGGCCGCGGCGGTGGAGAAGCTCTGGACGGACGCGCCCTTCGCCCGGGAGCTCGGGGCCCGGGGGGCCGCGCGCATGGCCCCTCGGAGCTGGGCTCGCACCGCCCGCGCCTACCTCGACGTCTACGAGGCGGTCCTCGCCCGGCGGTCCGCGGCGGCGGGCTGAGGCAGGCCTCCCGGCGCGGGCCCGCAGGGGAGTTCAGGCGGCCCATGGGCTAAGCTGGAAGGTTCATGACCTTCTCCCTCCTGATGCCCTCCTACAACCAGGCCCGCTACATCGGCGAGGCGGTGGAGAGCGTCCTCGCCCAGGCGGACCCCGACTGGGAGCTCCTGATCCTGGACAACAGCACCGACGCCACGCCCCAGGTGATGGCGAAGTACACGGACCCGCGGATCCGCTTCACCCACATCCCCGAGCGCATGGACGTGGGCACCTGCTTGAACCGCATGCTCGCCGAGGCCAGGGGGCCCTGCTTCTCCTACCTCCACACCGACAACCGGCTCCTGCCCTGCTTCGTGGGGGACCACCGGAAGGCCCTGGAAGGCCACGCCCGCGCCGTGGCGGTCTGCGACTACTGGGAGATCGGGGAGGACGGGCGGCGGCGGAAGCTGCGGCGGCGGCCCGATCCCTTCCCCCTGGCGCGCCTCTTCTCCACGGATACCGTCGGGGTGCCCTTCGCCTCGACCCTTGAGATGGCGCGGGCGGTGGGCGGATTCTCCACCGACGACCTGGCGGACGACGTGCTCTTCGTCCTGCAGGCCGACGCCTTCGGCCCCCGGGTGCACCTGCGCCGCCCGCAGATGGAGTACCGCACCCACCCTGAATCGAGGTTCCTCCAGGGCGGCCTGGACCGGGTGCAGCTGGCCATCCACCGCTCGGTGCTCCAGGCCGCCCGGGAGCGGCCCGCCTCGGCGCCGGATCCCTTCGCCGGGGGCCTGGAACGGGCCCGGAAGCACGCGGGGGTGGCCGCCCGCATGGCGCGCATCCGCTGCGAGCGCCACCTCGCCGGGCTCGGGGGCGTGGATCCCCTCTGGATCAGCGGCACCGGCCCCGGCTCCTTCTGGATGGCCTGGGCCTGCGGCGAGCTGCACCGGGCCGTCGCCGGCTTCGTGGACACCACCGCCATCGGCGCCGAGAACCGCCTCCTGGGCCTGCCCATCCGGGACGAGCCGCCCCACGGCGCCCGGGTGCTCTATCCCCGCTCCAAGGGCCGGACCGGCGTGTCCCAGGCCCTGCGCTGGATCGCCAAGGGGCTTCCGCCCCTCGACCACCGGCTCAAGCGCCTGCCCGGGGACGTGATGTCCGGCCTCCTGTGCCCCTTCCAGCTGCGGGACCCCGGGGCGAAGGAGGTGTGGATCGAAGGGCAGGGGCCCCTCGCGGCCTACCTGGCCTACGGGGCGGAGCGCCTGGGCGGCCTGCACGTGGCCGGCTTCCTCGGGGAGGACGCCCCCTGGCCGGCCCTGGAGGCCCGACCTTCCGCGCCCGCGGGCGCGGCGGTGTGGACGCTCTGATGGCCGGCGGAGCCGCGCACCCGTCCGGCGGGCCCGGGGACTTCCCGCCGCCCCCCGGGAACCCCCTCGTCTCCATCGTGATCTGCACCTACAACCGCCGGGAGGACCTTCGGCGCGCCCTGGACGCGCTGGCGACGCTCACCTACGCGAACAAGGAAGTCATCGTGGTGGACAACCGCTCCACCGACGGCACCGCGGAGCTGCTGGCGGGCTATCCCGTCCGGCGGATCCTCGAAGCGCGCCAGGGCGTCTCCCATGCCCGGAACGCGGGCATCGAGGCCACCCGGGGGGCTTGGCTGCTCTATTTCGACGACGACGCCTCCGTGGAGACGCCGGACCTCATCGAGCGCATGCTGGCCACCGCCCGCCTGGACCCCCGCATCGGCATGGTGGGCTGCCGCATCGAGGCGGTGCAGGTGGGGGCGGGGAACCCGCACCTCTCGGCGATGTTCCTCGACACCAACGGCCAGGACCTGGGCCCGGAGGACCGCGTCTATCCTGAGCATCCCTGCCTCATCGGCGCCTGCCTGATGTACCGCATGGACGCCCTGGGGGACATCCGCTGCCGCCCCGAGCTGGGACGGCGAGGGCGCTTCCCCCTGGGCCGGGAGGAGCTGGACATCTCCGAGCGCATCCACGCCAAGGGCTGGGCCTCGGCCTACTGCGCCACGGCCCGGGTGAAGCACTGGATCCGGGGGAGCCGCTTCACCTGGCGCTGGGCCCTGAAGCACCAGTTCGCCGAAGGGCTGAGCGAGTTCATGGAGCAGGGCTGGGCCCTCTGGCGGCGCCGCTGGCACAAGCCCCTGACGGAATCCCTCGCCATCCTCGTCTCCCTCCCCAGCGGCCCCCGGCGGCGGGAACGCCTGGTGCGCCTGGCCCGGGCCGCGGGCGTGGCCTGGGGCCCGGTCTTCCACCGCCTGAACCCCGTGGATGGCGCCTGAGGCCCTGGAGTCCCCGATGATCTTCGATTCCCCCAGCTCCTTCGGCCGCGCCTTCCGCATCCTCACCTTCGGGGAGAGCCACGGCCCGGCGGTGGGCGTGGTCCTCGACGGCGTGAAGCCGGGACTGCCCTTCGACGTGGAGGCCATCCAGAGGGAGCTGGACCGGCGCCGCCCGGGCCAGTCGGACCTGGTGACCCCCCGCAGCGAGGCCGACCGCGTGCAGGTGCTCAGCGGCGTCTTCGAGGGCCGGACCACGGGCCACCCCATCGCCCTGGCGGTCTTCAACGAGAACCAGAAGAGCTCGGACTACAAGGCCATCGCGGACCTCTTCCGCCCAGGCCACGCGGACCTCACCTTCGACCGCAAGTACGGCCTCCGGGACCCCCGGGGCGGCGGCCGCAGCTCGGGCCGGGAGACCCTCGCCCGGGTCGCCGCGGGCGCCTGGGCCAAGCAGCAGCTGGCGGGCCTCGGCATCGCCATCCGCGGCTTCAACCGCGAGATCGCCGGCATCGAAGGCGCGGCGGTGGACTGGGATTTCGTGGAGCGGAACCCCCTCCGGGTGGCGGACCCTGCGGCCTTCGAGGCCCAGAAGCGCGCGGTGGAGGAGGCCCGGGCCGCCGGGGACAGCGTGGGCGGCGTGGCCGAGGTCTGGATCGAGGGCCTGCCCGTCGGCCTCGGGGACCCGACCTTCGCCAAACTGGACGCCCTCCTGGCCTACGGCGCCATGTCCATCGGCGCCGTGAAGGGCGTGGAGATCGGCAGCGGCTTCGCCTCCGCCCGCAATCGCGGCAGCGAGAACAACGACCCCCTCAGCCCCGAGGGGCCGCTCAAGAACGACGCCGGGGGCATCCTGGGGGGCATCAGCACCGGCGCCCCCGTGGTGCTCCGGGCGGCGGTGAAGCCCACCAGCTCCATCGCCCACGCCCAGCGCACCATCACGAGGGAGGGCGAGGCCGCGGAGATCAGCACCAAGGGGCGCCACGACCCCTGCATCGCCCCGCGCATCGTGCCGGTGCTGGAGGCCATGGCGGCGCTGGTGGTCTACGACGCATGGCTGACGCAGCAGGATCTCCGCGGGGGCAGCGTGCCCCGGGCCGAGGACTGGGACTGGGAATCGGTCACATCCCTCCTGCAGAAGGTCACAAAGGACCCGCAAGCCTAGGACCGGCGCCCCTCCGCGGGATAGACTGTGTCTCAGGCTGGACAGCAGGGTCCCGCCGCAGCCGGAAGCCCATGGAACCCGTCATCCTCAGCTACAACGCCGCCGCCCATGGCCTCGACGAGGTGGCGCGGCACGTGGTGGGCGACCACCTGCCCTCGCGCCTCGCGGCCTGGAAGCAGGCCTCCGGGGCCCAGGAACTGGTCTACGCGGCCACCTGCCAGCGGGTGATGTGGATCCTCTGGGGCGGCCGTCCCGAGGACCTCGGGGAGCCGGAGGCCCAGCGCATGGAGGGGGAGGCCGCCTGGCGCCACCTCCTGGACGTGGCCGCGGGCCTGGAGAGCGCCAACCTCGGCGACCGCGAGGTGCCCGGCCAGATGCGGGACGCCCTCCAGGCCGCCCGGGACTGCGGCGCGGCGGACGGGGAGGCCCTGGCGGTCTTCGAGGACGTCATCCGGGAGGCCCAGCGCCTGCGCTCGAGGGTGGGTCTGGCGGACGGCACCGTGAGCGTGGCCACCGCCGCCCTGCGGCACCTGGCTGAGGCCCTGGAGCCGGGCACGCAGGTGGCTGTGGTGGGCGTGGGCCCCATGAGCACCTACCTCGCGGAGCGGCTGCCGGAGCGCGGCTTCCCCGTCACGGTGGTGAACCGGACGGAAGCCAAGGCCCGGGCCCTGGCGGAACCCCTGGGCCTGCCGGTGATGCCCCTGGAGGCCCTGCGCCGGGATCCCGACGGCTTCGGCGCCATCGTCACCGCCACCAGCGCCCCCGAGCCCATCTTCACCCACGCGGCCTGGAAGGGCCTGCCCAAGCGCGCCCACCTCCGGCTGCTGGACCTGGCCCTGCCGCCGGACAGCGAGCCCGCCCTGGAGCGCATCCCCTGGGTGCAGCGGGTGGACCTGCCGGTCTTCCTGGAGGCCACCGCCACCACCAAGGCCCAGCGTGCCGAGGCCGCCGAGAAGGCCGAGCCCCACCTTATCGCCGCCGTCTCGCGCCTGCGCAAGCGCGCGGAGGAGCGGGCCCACAAGCGGGACCGGGAGCTGGCCTCCACCCGCCTGGAGGAGGCCTGGGAGACCCTGGTGCAGGAGGCGCTCGGGGAACTGGACGAGGAGCAGCGGGAGCACATGGCCCAGTTCCTCCAGCGGGGCCGGACCCTGGCCTACCGGGCCCTCGCCCAGAGCCAGCTGCCGCCGGAAGTGCTGGCCCTCCTCACCCGCGGCGCGCCCAAGCCGGGGAGCGATCCCGCCCCGCACCCCCGCGGGAGCGAAGCCTCATCGAAGACTCCGGAGGGCGCCGCCCCATGACACCCATCGTCGTCGGGACCCGCGGATCCAAGCTGGCCACCGCCCAGGCCGAGTTCCTCGTGTCGCACCTCAGGGCCAAGGGCTTCGAGGTGGCCTGGAAGCTCTTCACCACCAGCGGCGACCGCTGGCTGGAAGGGCCGCTGGACCAGCGGGGGGGCACGGGCTTCTTCACCAAGGAGCTGGAGGACGCCCTGGTGCAGGGGCACGTGGACGTGCTCATCCACAGCCTGAAGGACGTGGCCATCGATCGCCCCGCGGGCATCGTCACCGCCTGCATCCCCGAGCGGGAGGATCCCAGCGACTGGCTGGTCATGCGCAAGGATTTCCCGGCGGACGGTGTGGTGGGCACCAGCTCCGTGCGCCGGGAGCGCATGCTGCGGGCCGCGCACCCCGACTGGCGCTTCACCTGGATCCGGGGCAACGTGCCCACCCGCGTGCAGCGGGTGCGGGACGGCCTGCTGCGGGACGAGCCCCTGCACGCCACCCTGCTGGCGGCCTCGGGCCTGAAGCGCCTGGGCCTGGACCTTTCGGACCTGGACGTGCGGCCCCTCGCGCCGGAGGAACTGCTGCCGGCGCCGGGGCAGGGGGCCCTGCTGGCGGAGACGCGGCCGGACCGCGCCGACGTGATCGAGGCCTTCGCGGACCTCCACTGCGAGGCCACGGCCCGCTGCGTGGCCCTGGAGCGCGGCGTGCTCAAGGGCCTGGGGGGCGGCTGCCAGATGCCCCTGGGGGCCCTGGCCGCGGTGGCCGCCGACGGGACCATGACGCTGAAGGCGGTGCATGCCGCCGACGACGGGATCCGGCGGGCCGAGGCCGAGGCTTCGGAGGACGCCGAAGCCCTGCGCCGGGTCCTCGCCGGGCTGGGGGTGGCTTGAAGCTCGGCCTGGCCCGGAGCCCCAAGCACTCCCTCAGCCTCGCGGTGGCGCGGTCGGGCTGGGAGCCGGTCTTCCTGCCCCTCGCCCACGCGGAGCCCAGCCAGGATCCGCCGCCCCTTCCCGTGGCGGAGGCCGACGGCGTGCTGGTGCTGAGCCCCGCGGGGGCGAAGGCCGTGGCGGGGCGGCTCCGGCCGGACCAGGCGGTGCTGGTGCAGGGCCATGGCACCTTCGAGGCCCTGGGCGCGCCCGACGGCGCGGCGCAGGTGGCCTTCAGCCCTCGGGCCGAAGGGCTTTGGGAGCTGCTGCGCACGCGCTTCCCCAGGGGCGGACGCTTCCTGCTGGTGCGCGGGGAACGCAGCCGCGGCTTCCTGGAGCAGGCCGCCGCGGGGACGCCCTGGCGCATCGAGCCCTGGGTCACCCATCGCGAGGTGGCGGACGATCCGCCGCCCTCCCTCGAAGGGCTGGACGCCGTGCTGGCCCTCAGCCCCTTGCAGGCCGAGCTGCTGGTGGGCGCGCCGGCGGGCCTGCGCCGCTACGCCTGGGGTGTCCGCACCGCCGAGGCCTTCACCGCTTCGGGACGGCCCGCGGACGGGACGGTGGAGCCCGACGCCGACGCCCTGGTGGCCTTCCTGCGCGCCGAACTGACGAGGATCCCATGAGCAACGACACCCTCTTCCAGGAAGCCCTCACCCACTTCCCCGGCGGCGTCTCCAGCCCGGTGCGCGCCTTCCGCGCCGTGGGCGGCACGCCGAAGTTCTTCAAGCGGGCCTGGGGCTGGCAGTTCGAGGACGAGGAGGGCCGCGCCTTCCTGGACCTCTGCATGAGCTGGGGGCCGCTGATCCTGGGCCACGCGAATCCCGACATCCTGGCCGCCGTCACCGAGGCCATGCACGAGGGCCTCACCTTCGGCGCGCCGTCCCGCCGGGAATTGGCCCTGGCCCGGAAGATCAAGGCCATGGTGCCCTTCGTGGAGAAGATGCGCTTCGTCTCCAGCGGCACCGAGGCCGTGATGAGCGCCCTGCGGGCGGCCCGGGGCTTCACGGGCCGGGAGCGCATCCTCAAGTTCGACGGCTGCTACCACGGCCACGCCGACGCCCTGCTGGTGAAGGCGGGCAGCGGGCTCGTCACCTTCGGCGAGCCCAGCAGCGCGGGCATCCCCCGGGCCGTGGGCGAGCTCACCAGCGTGGTGAGCCTGGACGACCTGGAGGGCCTGGAGGCCTACTTCGCCCAGCACGGCGGGGAGACCGCCTGCGCCATCATCGAGCCCATCCCCGCCAACAACGGCCTGCTGGTCCAGCGCCTGGACTTCCTCAAGGCCCTGCGCGAACTCTGCACGAAGCACGGCGCCCTGCTGATCTTCGACGAGGTGATCTCGGGCTTCCGCGTGGCGCCCGGCGGCGCCGCGGAGCGCCTGGGGATCACCCCGGACCTCGTGACCTACGGGAAGATCATCGGCGGCGGCATGCCCGTGGGCTGCTACGGCGGGCGGAAGGACGTGATGGGCGTGGTGAGCCCCGACGGGCCCGTGTACCAGGCGGGCACCCTGAGCGGGAACCCGGTGGCCATGGCCGCAGGCCTGGCCACCCTGGAGCGCCTCACCCCGGCCCTCTTCGCGGACCTCGAGGCGAAGGCCGTGCGCTGGTCCGCCGCCTTCGAGCAGATCCCCGGCCTCCACTGCCCCCACGTGGGCAGCCTCCTGTGGCCCCTCTTCCAGCCCGAGGTGCGCCGCGCCGACCGCATCGAGTCCGGCGCCATCGCCTCCTTCAACAAGCTCCACCGGCTCATGCTGGACCAGGGCGTGTACCTGGCCCCCAGCGGCTACGAGGTGGCCTTCCTCAGCGCGGCCCACGGGGACGAGGCGCTGGCGGCCTTCGAGCAGGCCGTGGCCGCGGTGGCGCCGGCCTTCGGGCAGGCGGGATGAGCCGCCTCGCCAAGCTCCTCTTCGCCCTGGGCGCCCACAGCCCCTGGGTGGTGGGGCCCGTGGCGGTGGTCGGGATGCTTTTCTTCTTTCCGCCAGGGCCGGTCGCGTCGCCGGAGCAGGGGGCGGCGATCGAGCGGGCCTGGACGGGCTTCGGGATCGCCCTGGCGGCCTCGGGGCTCGGGTTCTTCGCCGCGCTGGTGGCGGGCCTGGTCCACTGCCTGCGGGACGCCTCCCTGTCCGGCGGCCTCAAGGCCTTCTGGACCCTCGGGATGCTCGTTTTCGGCGCGGTGCTGGTGCCCGCCTACTTCTGGGCGCGGATCCTGCCCCCGAGCCCGGGAGGCGCGCCATGAAGTCCTGGCACAAGGTCGCCCTGGGGCTCCTCTCCCACTGGTTCTTCCTCTACCTCCCGTTCTTCTTCCTGGCCATCTTCGGCCTCATCGCCACCACGGCTTCGAGCGGTGGCCACGGGCAGCCGGGGCCGCTGTTCATGGTGGGGATCTTCGCGATCTTCGCCATGCACTTCCTGAGCATCCTGCTGATGATCGGCACGCAGATCCTCTACGTGGTTCACTGCCTGAAGCACCCGCGTTTCGCCGAAGGCAACCAGCGGGTGCTCTGGGTGGTGCTGCTCTTCTTCCTGGGCCTCTTCGCGGTGCCCGTCTACTACTGGATGTTCATCCGGCCCCAGCCCCTGGGGGAACCCTTCTTCGGTCCCAAGGAACCCGCATGACCAAGCCCCTGCTCAACGTCCTCCAGGGCGAGACGCTCTCGCCGCCGCCGGTGTGGTTCATGCGCCAGGCGGGGCGCTTCCTGCCGGAGTACCGCGCGATCCGCGCCAAGGCCACCTTCGAGGAGCTGCTCAACGACAGCGACCTCGCCGCGGAGGTGACGCTGCAGCCCATCCGCCGCTTCCCGAAGATCGACGGGGCCATCATCTTCAGCGACATCCTGGTGATCCTCGACGCCCTGGGCTGCGGGGTCACGATTCCCGAGGGCGGGCCGCGGCTGGCGAAGACCCTGGACAAGATCGACCCCTCCAGGGACCTGGACGAGCGCGTGTTCGAGCCCGTGGAGGCCGCCATCCGCAAGGTGCGCCGGGAGCTGCCGCCCCACGTGACCATGCTGGGCTTCGCCGGCGCGCCCTGGACCCTGCTGGCCTACGGCCTGGAGGGGAAGGGCTCCAAGACCTGGTCCAAGGCCAAGGCCTTCCTGCACCAGGAGCCCGCCTGGGCCAAGGCCTGGCTGGACAAGCTCTCGGATGCCGCCGCCCGCCTGCTGAACCTGCACATCGCCGCGGGGGCCGAGGGCGTCCAGCTCTTCGACACCTGGGCCGGCGAGCTGGACCCCATGGACTACGCCACCTACGCGCTGCCCGCCGTGCGGCGGACCCTGGAGCAGGTGAAGGGGGCGCCCCGCCTCTTCTTCGCCCGCAGCGGCCACCTGCCCGACGAGCTCCTGGAACTGCCCTGCGAGGGCCTCGCCGTGCCCTGGCAGGTGCCCATGGTGGAGGCCCGCCACCGCTTCGCCCCCCACGACGGCCGGCCCGGCAAGGTCCTCCAGGGCAACCTGGACCCCTCCATCCTGCTGGCCGGCGCCGGCCCCGCCACCGCCAAGGCCCGGGCCATCGTGGACGTGATGAAGGGCGCCCCCCACGTCTTCAACCTCGGGCACGGCCTGCTTCCGGACACCGACCCCGAGGTGCTGGCGGCGGTGATCGAGGAAGTGAAACGATGAAGGTGCTCGGGCCGCTCCCGGCCCAAGGTGGACCATGACCTCCCTCTCCGAACTCATCCAGCGCTACGACCGGCCCGGTCCCCGCTACACGGGCTATCCCATGCCGCCGGCCTGGCACGACCCCTTCGACGAATCCGAGCTGATCGCGGGCCTGAAGCGGGCCAACGCCAGCCGCGAGCCGCTGAGCTTCTACGCGCACCTGCCCTTCTGCCGGCGGCGCTGCGCCTACTGCGGCTGCAACGTGGTCATCAGCCCCCACTACGACCCGGTGGAGGCCTTCCTGGGCAGCCTCGAGCGGGAGCTCGACCTCTGGGCCTCCCACCTGCCGGACCGCCGGGGCGTCATCCAGCTCCACTGGGGGGGCGGCACGCCCACCTACCTCAAGGTCCCTGAGCTGGAGCGGGTCTTCCGCCTCATCACGGACCGCTTCCCGACCCTGCCGGGCGCCGAGGTGAGCCTGGAGGCGGACCCCACCTTCCTCACCCACGACCAGCTGCCGGCCCTCCGGGCCCTGGGATTCAACCGCGTCTCCTTCGGCGTCCAGGACCTGGACGAGGACGTGCAGGAACTCATCACCCGCGGCCAGACCTGGGAGCAGACCCTTGCCGCCGTGGAGCAGGCGCGCAAGGTGGGCTTCGAGGGCGTGAACGTGGACCTGGTCTACGGCCTCCCGGGCCAGGACCTGGAGAAGTTCCGCCGCACCCTGGACGAGGTGATCGCCCTGCAGCCCAACCGCCTGGCGGTCTACGGCTTCGCCTACCTGCCGGCCATGATGCCCTTCCAGCGCAGCATCCCCAAGGACACGCTGCCGACGCCCGACACCAAGCTGCAGCTGCTGCTGCTGGCCTCGGAGAAGCTGGAGGCGGCGGGCTATGTCCCCGTGGGCATGGACCATTTCGCCCATCCCCAGGACAGCCTCGCCCGGGCGGTGCAGGACGGCTCCATCATCCGCAACTTCATGGGCTACGCCGTCCAGGGCGGGCCCGACATGGTGAGCGTCGGCCCCAGCGCCATCAGCGACGTGGGCTTCGTCTACCACCAGAACGACAAGATCCTCAGCAAGTGGGAGAAGGCCGTGGACTCCGGCCACTTCGCCATGCACAAGGGCTTCACCTGCGACGGCGAGGACCGCATGCGCCGCTGGGTGATCCACCAGGTCATGGGCCGCTTCGACCTGCGCTGGGCCGACCTGAAGGCCAAGTTCGGCATCGACGGGCCGACGCACTTCGCCGACGCCCTCGAGCAGTTGAAGGAGGAGGAGCCCTGGGGCGTGGTGAAGGTGGACGCCGAGGGCGTGCACGTGACAAAGCTCGGCCAGCGCTTCGTGCGCAACCTCGCCATGCCCTTCGACGCCTACCTGCCCAAGCTGGCGGGAAAGACCTTCTCGAGGACGGTTTGAGCGCGGCCTCCCCGGAACCAGCCGGCGCCCACGCCGACACCGCCATCCTCCTGCTCAACCTGGGCGGGCCGGTGAAGCTCCAGCACGTGGAGCCCTTCCTCTACGCCCTCTTCGCGGACCGGGACCTGGTGCGCCTGCCGGGGCCGGCCTGGTTCCAGCCGGTCTTCGCCAGGCTCATCAGCAAGGGCCGGGCGAAGGCCGCCCGGGCGCGCTACGCGGAGATCGGCGGCGGCTCGCCGCTCCTGAAGGAGAGCGCGGCCCAGGCGAAGGAACTGCGGGCGAGGCTGAGGGCGGCGGGCGTCGCCTCCCCGGTGAAGCTCTGCTTCCGCACCTCGCAGCCCCGGGCCGCGGGCCTGCTGAAGGCCCTGAAGGGCCGCGGGGTCACGAGGCTCCTGCCCGTCACCCTGTATCCCCACGACTGCAAGGCCACCACCGGGTCGAGCCTGCGGGAGCTGGCGCAGGTGGCGAAGGGGCTCGGGCTCACGGTGCTGGAGGGGGTGAACCACTACGCGCTGGACGAGGACTACCTGGAAGCCGTGGCGGAGCCCATCCGCGCAGCCCTGGCCGACCTGCCCGGCGCCACGGTGATCTTCAGCGCCCACAGCCTGCCCGTGCGGCAGATCGCCCGCACGGGGGATCCCTACGAAGGCGAGATCAAGGCCTGCGTGGCGGCGCTGGAATCCAAGCTCGGGGACCTGGCGGGAGAGGTCCGGCTCGCCTACCAGAGCCGCGTGGGGCCCATCCGCTGGCTGGAGCCCAACCTGCGGGAAGTCCTCGCCGAATGCGCCGGGAAGGACGTGATCGTCGTGCCCATCAGCTTCGTGAGCGAGCACATCGAGACCCTCCACGAACTGGACATCGAGTACCGGGAGGTGGCGGAGCAGGTTGGCGTGAAGGCCTACCGCCGCGTGCCCGTGCCCGGCGTCCACCCGGCCTACATCCGCTGCCTCGAGCGCCACACCCTGGAAGCCCTGAAGGAGTCCGTCCCCGCATGAGCCCCGCCCTCGCCCTGCTGCTCGCCCTCGCGCCCGCCTTGGCCTCGAAGCCCGCGCCCAGGCCCGCCGCGAAGCCGGCGCCCGCCTCCGCCGTGCGCATCCTAGCCCCGGGCACCTACGCCCGCACGGAAGTCGCCAAGGACGCCGCCGGCCTCTGGTGGGGCTTGGTGAAGGAGCAGGAAGCCTTCTCCCTGCGTCCCCTGAAGGTGAAGGCCACGCCCCTGGCCCTGGACGAGGCGCGCCCGAAGGTGATGGACGGGGTGGAGGTGGGCACCGTCGAGGACGCCGAGGCGGTGGTGCTGGTGCGGGGCCTGAAGCTCGCGCCCCGGGCCGTGCCGGCGGCGAAGGACCTCCGCGTGGAGGGCAACGCCGCCGGGGACCAGAAGGTCGCGGGCGCCTTCGAGGGCGAGCCCTTCGAGCTCTGGTCCGAGTCCATGGGCGAGGGCAGCGCGAAGGCCATCCTGCGCCTGCGCATGGGCAGCCAGACCCACGCCCTGCTGGTGCTGGAGGACTGCGAGGACTGCACCTGGGACCTGCTCTGGGCCGGGGACCTGGACGGCGACGGGAGGCTGGACCTGCTGATCGGCACGACGCACCTGGAGAACAAGGGCCTCCTGCGGCTCTTCCTCTCCTCCAAGGCCAAGGCGCCAGGTCTGGCGGCCCTGGCGGCGACCCATGCGTGGGACTTCGGGGACTGACATGGGCACCCTCATCCTCGGCGGCGGCGTCACCGGCCTCCTGGCGGCCTGGAAGCTCCAGCAGCGGGGCGAGGCGGTGGAAGTGTGGGAGGCGGAGGAGGTCTCCGGCGGCTGGGTGCGCACGCTCCCCTGGGAAGGCGAGCAGGGCGAGCCGGGCTACGTCGAGCGTGGGCCCCAGGGCGTGCTGGTCTCCCCGGGCTCGGTCATCGAGGGCATCTTCAGGGAGCTGGACCTCCCGACCCGCAGCCCCGGCCACGGCGCGCGGTGGGTGGGGAAGGGGGGACGGCTCATCCCCGTGCCTTCGGCGCCTCCGGCCCTGATCACTTCGCGGCTGCTCTCGGTGCGCGCCAAGCTGCGCCTGGTCCTGGAGCCCTTCATCAAGGTGCGCCCGGCGGAGCCCGAGGAGAACCTCTCGGCCTTCGTGGCCCGGCGCCTGGGGAAGGAGATGGCGTCCGAGCTGCTCCCGGCCATGGTCGCCGGCATCCTCGCCGCGCCCCCGGACATCCTCAGCGTGGACGCCCTGCCCAAGCTCAAGACCTGGGAGGCGATGGGCAGCCTCACCAAGGGCATGTCGGGATCGCGGAGCGCTCTCACCGTGCCGGTGGGCGGCATGGGCTCCTTCACGAAGGCCCTGGCGGCGAAGGTGCAGACCCTGCGCTGCGGATTGAAGGCAGCGTCCATTCAACAAGCGGATGGCGGCTTCCGCGTCACCGCCGGGAATGGCGAGCGGCGGGACGTGTCGCGGGTCCTCCTCGCGCTGCCGGCCTACGAGGCGGCGCCCCTGCTGGCGGCCCTCGCCCCGTCCTCCTCGGAGGCGCTCGCGTCCATCCCCTACACGAGCGTGCGCCTCTTCCACAGCCGCCACGCGCCCCTCCCGGACCTGAAGGACGGCTTCGGCTTCCTGGTGCATCCCCCCGAGGGCGAGGGCTTCCTCGGCGCCCTGGTGCCCTCCTGGATCGATCCGGGCTGCGCGCCCGCCGGGACGATGCAGCTCCGCAGCTTCATCGGGGGCGCCTTCCCCACGGATCCCCGCCTGCACCGCTGGGAGGGCGTGGAGGCCGTCCTGAAGCGCTGGCAGCCCTCCCTGGACGCGCCGCGCCAGGTGCGCGCGGAACTGGCCGAGAATGCCATCCCCCGGGCGGAGATGGGCCACCGCGCCCGGGTCGCCGCGGCCCTGGGCGGCCTGCCGCCGGGCCTGGACTGGATCTCCAACGCCCGCTTCGGGCCCGGGGTGCGGGATGTGGCCGAGGGGCTGGAGGACTGGCTCAGGGCCTGAGACGGGGCGGTACCCTGCGGGCAGCGTCCCCGGAGTCCCCATGCCCGTCCTGGCCTTCTTCGATCCCAGCCTTCCGGTCTCCACCTCCCTCTGGCGCCTGAACCAGCCCTGGTGGGAGTTCGTGGTGCGGGCCCTGCTGGTCTACGGCTTCCTCCTCGTCGTCCTGCGCCTCACGGGCAAGCGCCAGGTGGGCCAGCTCGCCCCCTTCGACCTGGTGCTGCTGCTGGTGCTCAGCAACGCCGTGCAGAACAGCATGAACGCCGGGGACAACACGGTCGGCGCGGGCTACATCCTCGTGCTGACCCTGGTGGCCGTGAACGCCGCCATCGGCTGGATCACCTGGCGGAGCAAGCGCCTGGAGGCCATCCTCGAGGGCCAGCCCCTGGTCATCGTCAAGAACGGCGCCGTGGACGAGGCCGCCCTGCGCCGGGAGCGCATCACCCGCCACGAGCTGCTCAGCGCCGTCCGCCAGGCCGGTCTGACGGACCTCACGGAGGTGCGCTACGCGATCTTCGAGAACACGGGGCGGATCAACGTCATCGGCCGGAACGGGAAGGGGGCGGGGGAGGTCCTCGAAAAATCTCCGGCCGCACCTTGACGAAGCGAATAAAAAGCGAAAACTTGGGGGATGGCCCCCTTCCTGACCCTTCCCGACGTCCCGCCCCGCCTCTTCCGCGACCTCCATGTGGAGCCCGAGGAGGCCCGCAGCATCCTCCGGGCCCAGAAGGACGAGCGCTACGGCTGGGGCTTCAGCCTGAACCCCTACCGGGGCTGCAGCCACGGCTGCCGCTACTGCTACGTCCGGGAGTACCCGGCCCCCGCCCCGGGCCATGACCCCCGGAACGGCCGCCCGAAGCTCCACGATCCCGCCTCCTGGGGCAGTTGGGTGACGCCCAAGGTGAACGCCCCGGCCCTGCTCTGGGCCCAGCGCCACCGCCTCCACGGGCAGAAGGTCTTCATGGCCAGCGCCACGGACCCCTACCAGCCCCTGGAGAAGGACTTCCGCCTCACCCGCCAGTGCCTCCAGGTGCTCCTGGCCTGCCCTACCACCAAGGTGGTGCTCCACACCCGCTCCCCGCTCATCCTCCAGGACCTGGGCCTGGTCCGGGCCTTCGGGGAGCGGCTGGTGGTGGGCTTCTCCATCCCCACCGACGACGACACCGTGAGGCAGGTGGTGGAGCCCGATGCGCCGTCCATCCCCGCGCGCTGGAGCGCGGTGGAGAAGCTGGCCAAGGCCGGGGTGCGGGTCGGGATCGCCGCGGCCCCCCTGATGCCGGTGCACGACGCCGAGGCCTTCGCCCGCCGGGCCCGGGCCAGCGGTGCGAACAGTGCCTGGGTGGGCGGGCTGCGCCTACTCCAGGACGACCCCTTCCACGGGCTGCTGGAACAGCACGGATGGCTCCACATCCTGGAGCAGGACTACGTGGAGGGCATCCGCTGCGCCCTCCGCGCCGCCCTGCCGCCCATGCCCCGTCCCGCGACCCGCCTCCGCCCCGAACCCGTGTGGGTGCCTGCGGGGAGCCAGGGCCCGGCCCCCGGCCGATCCGCCCCCCCGCTCCGCCAGCCCGTCCAGCCCAGCCTCTTCGAGCACGCCAGCTGAGGGTCAGCGCACGGGGGTCTGCTCCTCCTCCTCGGCCTCCACCGGCGCCTCCAATTCCTTCCGGTAGGGCCACTCCTTGGCGAGGTAGTCGGCCACGGTCCTCGGGGGGTGCCCCAGCAGCTCCGCCAGCGCGTTGTCCTGGACCTCATAGCCCGCGAGGTGCCGCATGAAACCCGCTTCGTTGAAGGGAACCAGGCTCATGAACCTCGGCCGGTGGCCGAAGGCCCGGGCCAGGCGCCGCACCGTGTCGTCGGAAAGGCTGGGCCCCAGGAGCTTCCTGCCCGAGGCCTCGGCGCAGGCCGCGAGGAGTTCCCCCCAGAGCAGCCGCTCGCCCCCCACCTCCTGGTCCCCGGGCCGGGCGGAAAGCAGGGCCGCCGCCAGGTCCCCCACCCACACCGGCTGCAGGGGCACCTGCTCCAGGAACTTGGGGATCACGGGGCTCCGGACCATCCAGGCCCCCACCTCGTCCAGGAGTTCGTCCCCGGGGCCGTACACCGGTCCCGAGCGCACCACGGACCAGGGCACCTTCGCCGTGCGGACGATGCGCTCGGCCTCCGCCTTGCTGTGGATGAAGGCGTCCCCGGTGGGGCTCAGGAGGGGGCCGAAATGCACCAGCCGCGTCGCCCCCAGGCCCTCCGCCAGGTCCACCGCCATGCGGGCGATCTCCCCGTGCACCCGGTGGGGATCCAGTCCGGGGCGTTCCCGGAGCAGGCCGGCGGCGTTCACCACCCAGGCCCCCGCCTCCAGGCCGAAGTCCTCCCGCAGGGCCGCCGCGTCCGCCCCCCAGGGCACCGTCACCAGGCGGCCCCGGGTCTCGGGATCCACCGGGAAGGCGGAGTCCGACTCGGACCGGACCAGGGCATAGACCTGATGCTCCCGGGCCAGGGCCTCCCGCACCACGGCCTGCCCGACGAAACCCGTGGCTCCTGCCACCAGCACGTGCATGGCGTCCGTCCCCTCGGGGCCATGCTACGTCTCCGGCTGCGGCCCTTCCCGAGGGAATTCCGGACCTTCCTCACAAGCCCCGTAGAATGAAACCTCCATGACCACCCTCGCCCTGAAATACCGGCCCCGCCTCCTCTCCGACCTCGTGGGCCAGGAAGCCTCCGTCCGCGCCCTGGGCAATGCCCTGCGCCGGGGGAAGGAGGCCGGCCGCATCCACCACCAGGCCTTCCTCTTCGCAGGGGTCCGGGGCACGGGCAAGACCAGCACCGCCCGCATCCTCGCCCGGGCCCTGAACTGCATCCACGGCCCCACCGCCACCCCCTGCGGCGAATGCGATCCCTGCAGGGCCTCGGAGAACCCCGACGGCAACCTGGACATCGTCGAGATCGACGCCGCCAGCCGGGCCTCGGTGGAGGACGCCCGGGCCCTGCGGGAGCAGGTGCAGACCCGGCCCGCCTTCTGCCGCTACCGCGTCTACATCGTGGACGAGGTGCACATGCTGAGCCGGCAGGCCTTCGACGCCCTGCTGAAGATCCTGGAGGAGCCCCCCGCCCACGCGGTCTTCGTGCTGGCCACCACCGAGCTCCAGGACGTGCCGGACACCATCAAGAGCCGGGTGCAGATCTACCCCTTCCGCCTCATCCCCACCGGCCTCATCGAGGACCGCCTGCGCCACGTCTGCGAGGCCGAGGGCGTCACGGTGGAGGAGGGCTCCCTGCGCCTGGTGGCCGAGGCCGGGCAGGGGTCCATGCGGGACGCCCTCACCACCCTCGACCGCGTCATCGCCGCCGGGGACGGCGTGGTGAAGGAGGACCTGGTCCGGGAACAGCTCGGCGTGGTGCCCGCGGTGCGGGTGCAGGGAGTGCTGGAAGCCCTCCATGCCGGGGACGCCGCCGCCATCCTGGACCACTGCCAGGCCCTCCACGGCCTGGGCGCCGACTGGACCAGCTTCTGGAAGGAACTGATGGAGGCCTTCCGGGACCGGCTCGAAGCCGACACCCGCCGGGACCCCAGCCCCCAGGCCCTGCTGCGCAGCGCCCGCATGCTCCAGCTCCTCCTGGCCCGGGAACGGGATCTGCGGGACACCAGCCTGCCCCGGGTGGTGGTGGAGCTGGCCCTCCTCACGGCGGCGCAGTTGCCGCACCTGGCGCCGCTGGACGCGCTGGTGGGGGGCGCGTCCGCCCCGGCGACGGCCCGTCCGGAGCCCTCTCGCCCGGAGCCCGCCCGTTCCGCCGCGGCCCCGGCGCCCCGGCCCCGGTCGGAGGCCCCCGCGCCGCTTCCATCCGTCCCGGCGCCCTCCGCGCCTGCGGCTCCCGCACCCGCGGCCCCGGCCCCCCTCAAGCCCGTGGATCCCTCGGATCCGGAGGCCCTCCGGCAGGCGGTCTCCGAGGTCCTCCGCACCCTCGGCAACGCCCTGCCGCGCACCCTGGCCACGCTGCCCCACATGGCCACGCGCCTGGAGGTGGACGGCTTCACCCTGCGCTTCCACTTCCCCGCCAACGTCCGCAACACGGCGAAGGACCTGGAGCACCACAAGGCCGACCCCTTCCTCATGGACGCCATCCGGAAGGTGGTGCCCGGCGTGGAGGCCCTGGAACTGCGCTTCGAGGAGTCCGCCAGCGAGAAGCCCGAGGACCGCCTGCGCCGGGAGCCCGCCTTCCAGGAACTGCTGAAGGCGACGAACGGGGAGATCGTGGACGTGCGCACGGAGGGCTGAGCCCCGGCGTGACGGAACCGTGACGGAAGGGGGCCGGACGCCCCCGCGGGCGGAGATTTTCCGGGAACATCCCGGCGGGCGCGGCCATCCGATAAACGAACCCAGCCGACCCGCCGTACCCGCTCCAAGCTTCTGGCTCTTTCGACAATCCGGAGTTCCCATGCCCCGCCGCGTGCCCTATTCCGCCGCCTGCGCCCTCGTCCCCGCGAGCCTCATGGCCGCGCCCTCCCCGGAGGCCGCCCTGGAGGCCACTGCCGAGGAGGCCCTGCTCCGGGCCGCCGTGGAGGCCGCGGTGGGGAGCGATCCGGATGTCCTGGGGGAGGCCGAGGGCCTTCCCGTCGCCCTCAAGGCCCGCCGCGTCGGCCGCGTCGCCCACGTGCATGCCGTCCTGCCGGACGGGCGGGCCGCCAGTCTGCTCTTCCGCTACGACGGCCAGGCGTGGCGGAGGATCGCGTCGGGGGCGTAGCCCCTCAGCCCCCGCTCACCGGCGGCATCAGGGCCACCTCGTCGCCGTCCTGCAGGACCGCGTCCCGCCCGGCGAAGGCCTGGTTCACCGCGAGGAGGGCGTCCTTGGGCAGGGCGCTGAAGCGCGCGTCGGCGAGGAGGTCGCCGAGGGTGGCGGGGCAGGGCAGCTCCAGGCGCTCGAAGCCCAGCAGGCCCTTGTAGCGGGCGAAGGCGCGGACGGTGATCACGCCCTGCCCTCGGGGTTCATGACGCCCCCCACCACGTGGCCCGTGGGCACCTCCTTGGCGGCCGCGTCGCAGTAGCGGGTCTGGTCGTCGAAGAAGAAGTCCGGGGCGAATTCCTTCAGGAATTCCGCCTTCCCCAGGCCCCCCAGGAACATGGCCTCGTCCACGGCGATGTTCCACTTCAGCAGGGTCAGGATGGCCCGCTCGTGGGCGGGCGCGCTGCGGGCGGTGACGAGGGCGGTGCGGATGCGCATGGGGCCGCCGGCGCTGGAGGTCTGGAGCCGGTGGAGGGATTCCAGCAGGGGCTTGAAGGGCCCCGGGGGCAGGGGATCGGCGGAGTGGTCGGCCTCGTGGCGGTGGAAGGCGGCGAGGCCCTGGTCCTGGTAGACGCGCTCGGCCTGGTCGCCGAAAAGCACCGCGTCGCCGTCGAAGGCGATGCGAACTTCGTCGGGGTGCCGCTCGGCCTGGACGGCGCTCTCGGGATAGACCCGGGCCGCGGGGAAGCCCGCCTCCAGGGCGGCCCGCACGTCCTCCTCCTTCACCGACAGGAAGAGGCTGGCGCCCAGGGACTCGAGGTAGGGATAGGGGTTGCGGCCCCGGGTGAAGACGCCCCGCTCCAGGGCGAGGCCGGATTCCTTGGCGCTGCGGAAGGCCCGCAGGCCGCTCACCGGATCGTTGCGGGAGAGGATGACCACCTCGACGCGCTTGGCGCCGCCCTCGTTGAAGGCGAGCAGCTTCTGCACGAGCGGGAAGGCCACGCCGGGCAGGGCGGGGCGCTCCAGGCGCTCCAGCTGCAGTCGCGCATAGGCCGCCTCGCCCTCAGCCTCGAAGACCCGGTTCTCCTCCTCGAAGTCGAAGAGGGCGCGGCTGGAGATCGCGACGACGAGCTGGCCTTCGAGGGTGGCAGGCATCCCACCATCTTAGCCCTCCGGAATCCCTCAGGCCCTCTCCACCCGCGCCATGAAGCACCCCGGCCCGGCGTTGTGGAGGTGCACGCAGGCCACCTTGGGGTCGGCGAAGAGGGCTTCCAGGGAGGCTTCGAGCTCTGTGCCCTCGAAGACCGACGCGTCCCGCATCATCCCCCGGGCCGAATAGGCCCGGGCGGAGAGCAGCCGGTGGCGGAAGAAGGCGGGCACCTCCCCTGGGCCCGGCTCGGCCTGGACGGCGCCTTCCCGCACGTAGATGGGCCCCGAGGCGCGGTAGGGGGAATCCACCGCGTGGTGTTCATAGGGCAGGAGCAGCAGGGATTCCCCCACCTCGGCGTCCTGGAGGCTGACGCGGCAGGGGTAGCCGGGCTTCTCCCGGGCGGCCTGGCGGCGGATGCCGAGCTTCGCCAGCTCGAGGTCATCGAGCTTGAACAGGGCCTCGAAGGGCTCCCGGGGCAGGGCGGAGATGCGGAAGGACAGGGCCATGGCGGGCCTCCGTGATGAAGGTCGAAGGGTGGGGGCGCACGGATCAGGCGCCGTGCTCGAGGCTGCGGGCGGATTCCAGGGCCAGCAGCGCCCGCTTGCGGGGCGTCCCCCAGCGGTACTCCCCCAGGGCGCCGGTGCCGCGGATGACGCGGTGGCAGGGGATCAGCACGCCGATGGGATTGTTCGCCAGGGCGGTGCCCACGGCCCGGGAGGCGCCGGGGGCGCCGGCGGCCTCGGCGAGCTGGCCGTAGGACACCACGGCGCCTTCGGGCACCCGCAGCAGGGCCTCCCAGACCCGGAGCTGGAAGGGCGAGCCCTTGAGGAGCAGGGCGAGGGGCTTCGGGGCCTGGCCCCGCAGGCGGGCCTCCAGCTCGGCGGCGGCGGGCCGGGTGGCGGCGGGATCGTGGCGCAGGGCGGCCCCGGGCCAGCGCCGGCGCAGGTCCTCCAGGGCGTCCGCGGCGTCGCCTGCCACGAAGCTCAGCCCCGCGAGGCCCCGGGCCGTCAGCGCGAAGCAGGCCTCGCCGAAGGGCGTGGGATGGACGGCCCAGCGGATCTCCAGGCCCGCGGCCCGGGCCTTGTACTCGCCGGGGGTGAGGGTCTCCAGCCCCAGGAAGAGGTCGTGGAGGCGCCCGGGGCCCGAGAGGCCCGATTCGAGGCTGGCCTCCAGCACGCTGCCGGCGGCCTCCAGGCGGCGCTTGGCGGCCTGCAGCGTGAGCACCTGGAGGAAGGTCTTGGGGGTCACCCCGGCCCAGCGGTGGAAGAGGCGCTGGAAGTGGAATTCGCTGAGCCCCACCACCGCCGCGAGGTCGGACAGGGAGGGCTGCTCCGCCGCGTGGGCGTCCAGGTACTGGAGGGCCGCCTCGATGCGGGCGTAGTCGGAGGCCATGGGCCTACGGTGCGCGAGGGCGGGCGGGGAGGCAAGGCGAAGGATCGGCGCGGCGAGGGGCATGGTCGGGCTCCAGGTCCCCAGCTTCGGATCCGGCGCGGGCGCCCTCGACCCGATTCTTGCGGCGATCTTGGGCGACACTGGAGCCATGCCGCGCCTGTACTTCGACGCCAACGCCACCGCGCCGCCCCATCCGGCGGTGCTGGACGTCATGGCCCGCGCGGCCCGGGAGCTGTGGGCGAACCCCACCAGCACCCACCGCGAAGGCCAGGCGGCGCGGCACGCGATCGAGGAGGCGAGGCGCTCCCTCGCGGAAGGCCTCGGCGTGAAGCCCGCCGAGCTGGTCTTCTGCGCCAGCGCGACGGAAGCGCTCCATCTTCTCCTCCGCGGCCTCCAACCCGCGCTGGGGTCGAAGCCCGCCTTCGTGAATCCCGGCGAGCACAGCGCCTGCCTGAACCCCCTGAAGGACTGGGCCGACGTGCGTTGGCTGCCCGGCGGATGCGAAGGCGCAGCCACGATCGTCCAGATGGCCGCCAACAACGAGACGGGACTCCTCTACGACATGCCTCAGGTCCCCGGGGCGGTGCGGATCAAGGACTGCGCCCAGGCCTGGGGCAAGGTGCCCGTGGACCTTGCCACCTGCGACGCCGCGGTCTTCAGCGGCCACAAGGTGGGCGGCCCGAGGGGCGCGGCCCTGCTGTGGATGCGGCCGGAGCTGCCCTGGGTCCCGATAATGGAAGGCCCCCAGGAGCGCCGCCGCCGGGGCGGCACCGAGGACACGCCCGCCATCCTCGGACTGGCCGAAGCCGCGAAGCATGTCCCCGAGCGGATTGCGGCGAACGCGGCCCTTCAACCGATGAGGGACGCCTTCGAGGCCGAGGTGCTCGGCTGGTCGAAGGACTACGAGATCCTGGGCAAGGCCCAACCGAGACTGCCCAACACCTCATCCCTCCTCCTGCGCGGCCACAGCGGCGAGGCCGTGCAGATGGCCCTGGACCTCGCCGGCTTCGCCGTGAGCACCGGCAGCGCCTGCCACAGCGGCGCCACGAAGCCCAGCCACGCCGTCATGGCCCTGGGCTATTCCGAGGCCGAGGCTCGCTCGGTGATCCGCGTATCCATGCTGCCCGGCACGGGGGAACTGGAGGTTCAGGCCCTCATCGCCGCCTTGAAGTTCGTTCTAAAGCGCTGACATCTCCGCGAATATCTCGGCGCCGATTGACAACAACACACACACACACACTAGTCGAAGTGAAGTGTTGCATTCCTCATGGAGGTTCAAATGAGATCCCTGCTCAGAAAAGCCATTGGATTGCTGTTGGTTGCCTCAATTGGATCCGTCATCCTTCAGGCGCGCGTGTGTACTGGAGGGAATGGGTACAAGGTTTGGACACGTCAGGCCGATGGTTCCTATACGCTCTCTTGCTGGATGGCTTATCCGGATGGTACGCAGGCCGATATTGGTTGCGGACTATGGGGCGAATTGTGCGGCTACTAGTCGTTTCGGCTCTCAGCATCTCGGTAGCGATTTCCGGTATCGCACAAAACGCAGATCGCCCGCGCTTGCAGGTCTGGGACGATGCCTACCTGGTGAATGTCCCGGAAGGTCGAAACCCTTTTGTTCTCGAGTCCAGGCAGATGAAGCCCCTGCGGCTCATCCCCCCTCCCGACTTAAGTGAATCCCAGCGCCTTGGGCGGCGGGACTGGGCGCTTGGAACTGCTTGGACTGTGCGCTTGGACCGAAAGGATCTTCCGGAAGGGAAACGATATCGATCGGAGATTCTTCGATGGGACAACAATGCATGGCAGTTTGTTCATGCCACGGAATGGACTCCCTACAAGATTTGGTCCATCGCACCCCTGGATAACGGTGATTACCTCGCAATCACCGGTGAGAGAGTGTTTGAAGATGGTGATCATTTCGCTCCGGTGGTCATTCTTCGGCCGGATGGGAAGGATACGCTTCGGGTCTATCGGCTCCAGGATCTTGGGCTCGATGGGCCGGTATTGCCCAAGGCAACCAACTCCCCGATCGGCGCGTACCCTGGGCTGAATCCCATCGACTTGTTTCAGCCCATCCTGGTGAGAGTCCCGGGGCACTTGGTGTTCATCGCGTCGAAGTCGTGCCATGCCTTCATCTTTCGGACGAAGGATGGGAAGTTGGCCCGGACCGCTCAACTTTATTCAGGAATTGGCGAGAAGCAGCTTCGGCATGGCCGATTGATGCAGGGGCTTGTCGGGTGCGAGCCGCGTTCGGATGGAGATATCCTCATCGCAGCTTTTCCTGAGGATTTTGTGCTCACTGCTGGCCTCCGGAAGGATGTTGGGATTGATCCGAAGCATTTTGGCGAAGGCGATACCTTGAATGACCAAGCGTCCAGAGACTTCATGGCTGGAATAGATGATCGCCTGAGGCAAGCAGGCCCCCTGGAGTGGTACGTGCTGGACGTGGAAAAGGGAACGTACAGGCTTGAAGCCTCGCCTCAAAAAGTGAAGGCAAAGTTCACTTCCCATCAGGATCTATTCAACTTCAAATGGAGATTCAAGCTCGATGGCAATTTGATGGTCGAGTCCAATCAAGAAGCCTCGTCCAAGGCTCCAGGGAAAACCAAGAAATAGCACCCTTGGCGAATAAGTGACCACGCCCCTCGGTTCCTGTGGGTCTGGTACGGTCGAGTGGTGAGCACACCCTGGCCCTACCCCCTCCTCCGCCTCAAGCCCGGCAAGGAGGCCATGCTCTCCCGCCGCCACCCCTGGCTCTTCTCCGGCGCGCTGGAGGGGCCCGCGGAATCCACCCTCGTCCGCATCGCCGACCACTCCGGCATCGTCCTCGGCGTGGGCACCGCCAGCCCGACGAACCCGCTGGCCGCGCGGATCTTCCGCTTCGAAGACGCCCCCCTGGACGAGGACTTCTTCCGGGACCGATTTGAGACCGCGCTGGCCCTGCGCAAGGACCTCGGCCTCTGGGATCCGGCGGGCGGCACGCGCCTCGTCTTCGGCGAGGGGGACTTCCTGCCGGGCCTCGTCATCGACCGCTACGCCCACGCCCTGGTGCTCCAGGTGGGCACTGCGGGCCTGGAGGTCCTGCGGGAGACGTGGTGGCCGGTGCTGTTCGACCTCGGCAAGCGCGAAGGCTGCACGGTCTTCGTGGAGCGCAGCCAGGCGGGCCGGAAGGAGGAGGGCCTGGACCCGGTGAACCGGCTGATCAAGGGTTCGCTCGGCGGCCCCATCACGGTACAGGAAGGCCCCGCGAAGCTCAGCGTGGACCTTCTCAAGGGCCAGAAGACGGGCTTCTTCCTCGACCAGCGGGAGCACCGGCTGACGGTGGGACGCGTGTCGAAGGACGCCCGCGTGCTCAACGCCTTCGGCTACACCGGCGGCTTCTCCATCCACGCGGGGCTGGGGGGCGCGCGCGAAGTCGCGACCCTCGACATCAGCGCCGCGGCCCTCGACCAGGCCGAGAAGGACTGGGTCGCGAACGGACTCGATCCGGATCGACACACCCGCATGGAGGGCGACGCCTTCGAACTCATGCGCCAGCTCGAACCGGAAAGCTGGGATCGCGTGATCGTGGACCCGCCGGCCTTCGCCAAGGCCCGCAAGGACGTGGACAACGCCTTCAAGGCCTACAAGGACGTCTTCCGCCTCGGCGCCCGCGCGACGGCCCCCGGCGGGCTGCTGTGGTGCTTCTCCTGCAGCCAGCACCTGGACCGCGTGCGCTTCCAGGAGGCTGTGTGGACCGCGCTGCTGGAGGCCGGCCGCGAGGCCCAGGTGCTCGCGCATCTCGGGCAGCCCGTGGATCACCCGTATGGGCTGAACCATCCCGAGGGGTTCTACCTCAAGGGGCTGTGGATGAGGGTGGTGTGAGCGAAGAACAGGAACCGCCCAGCTGGGACATAAACCCAGGTTCAGATGCTCCCTCTGGAGAGGGCTTGAAGCTGAAGAATTTTCTGAAAGCAATGGGCCTGACCCTTGGCGGTGGGATCGGCCTGCTCGTGCTTGGATCATTAAGCTCGATGCTGCCTACACCGGGGGCACTGCTACCCCTGGCACTGTTCTTCGGCTCACCTTTCTTCATTTGGATCATCCCCTATCAAGCCTCGACCGAGTCTCCAGAAAAACCGGGCAAAGCTGCAGGCGCCACGGTCGGAGCGGCAATCTTCGTGGGCGTCTGGATTCTCCTGGTGAGGACGCTTTGCAAATGACTATGCTGGCAAACCCGCCAAGCCACTCATTATTCCCGTTCTTCATCCCCCTCGGCCCCTGGAAGCTGCACCCCCACGCGGTCTTCGAGGTGCTGGCCTACCTGCTCGCGGGGCAGCTGTTCTGGTTCCTCCGTCGCCGGGGGGCGGATCCGCTGGACACACGGCTGCGGCTGAGCGTTGTCGCGGGGGCGCTGCTCGGCGCCGGCCTGGGGGCGAAGGCGCTGCACATCCTCACCCTGCTGCCGGATCGGCAGGCCGTGGGCTGGTTCGCGGTGCTCGGGGGGAAGAGCATCCTCGGCGCCATCCTCGGCGGGCACCTGGGGGTGGAGATCGCCAAGAAGCTCGTCCACGAGACGCGCAGAACGGGGGACCTCTTCGTCTTCCCGCTCTGCGTGGGCATCGCCGTGGGCCGCCTGGGCTGCTTCCTCACCGGGCTGGCGGACGGGACCTTCGGGAATCCCACGACGCTGCCCTGGGGCGTGGACTTCGGCGACGGCGTGCGGCGGCATCCGACGCAGCTCTACGAAGTCGGCTTCGCACTCGCGTTCATGGCCGTGGCCTTGCTCGTCCGGAAGCGCCTGCGGCAGGGCGGCCTCTGGCGCCTCTTCCTCGGCACCTACTGCGCGTGGCGCCTCGTCGTGGATGGCCTCAAGCCCTATCCCGCGCTGGCGGGGCTGAACGCCATCCAGTGGGCGGCGCTGGCGGGGTTGGTGTGGCTGGCCGTTTCGGAGATCTCCCGGCACCGGAAGGCCGTCCCGGCCTGAGACCGGGCCGGGTATCCTTCCGGATGCTCTCTGAGTTCCCGCCCCCCGCCGCCCCTGAGCCGCCTCCGCCCCCCGCGTGGCGATTCTGGCCGGACTTCTGGAAGGGCTTCGGCCTCTGTCTCCTGCTGTGTGTGCTGCTCGGCGGCGCCTGCGTCCTCGCCATCGGCATGAGCTACAAGATCGACCAGAACCTCGGCGGCCTCGCGATCCTGCTCTCCATGCTCATGGGCCTCGTGCCCCTGGCCCTGGTGGTGGTCCTCGCCTTCCGCCGCCGCCCCAGCGGCCACCGCGCGGGCTGGATCGTCGGCGGTGTCATCGCCTACGCCTTCCTCACGCTTCTGCCCATCGTGATCTGCTTCGGGGCCATCGCGGTGGCGGCGGGGATGAAGTGAACGAAGGCACAAGCCTGACTCCGGCTGATCCGAAGCCGGGCCCGTTCCGGACGCTGCTTCGAATCCTCGGGGGAGCCGCCCTCGCCCTGGCGTCCGGGCTGGTGGCCTATGCCAGCCTGAGCGGCCTCTTCCAGCTCCTCAGCGACACCGGCGGCATGAACCGCCCGATGACGAAGGGGGACGCCCTGCGCTTCCTCGTGGCCAACGGGACCCTTGCCCTCGGCCATGTCCTGGTGCTGGTCATGGCCTTCCGGCGTTGGAAGGCGCTGGCCTTCCGGATTCCCCTGCTGGCCTTCGGTCTCGCCGCCCTGGGGGTTTTGCTCCTCAATCCCTTCACCCAGTGCGCCATGGATACCCTGCGGCGCTAAGCGCCGCCTCCAGGACGAGAGGCCATGCCCGCCCCCACCCGCCCCTACCTCTACTACGACACCGCCGTCTCGGTCTGCGCGACCTGCCTGCGCAAGGTGGACGCCAAGATCGTCTTCCAGGACGGCTGCGTCTACATGCTCAAGCGCTGCCCGCGACACGGCGCGGAGCGAGTCCTCATCGCCGACGACGTGGACTACTACCGGCGCTGCCGGGAGGTCTTCCTCAAGCCTTCGGAGATGTGCCGCGCGCCCCACACGCCGGTGAAGTACGGCTGCCCCTACGACTGCGGGCTCTGCCCGGAGCACGAGCAGCACAGCTGCCTGACCCTCATCGAGCTGACGGACCACTGCAACCTGCGCTGCCCGATCTGCTACGCCGCCAGCGGGCCCGAGCGGCTGACCCACCGCAGCTTCGACGAGGTGGTCCGCATGCTGGACGCCGTGGTGGCCAGCGAGGGCGAACCCGACATCATCCAGTTCAGCGGCGGCGAGCCCACCCTGCACCCGCAGTTCTTCGAGCTGCTGGACGAGGCGAAGAAGCGCCCCATCCGTCACCTGATGGTGAACACCAACGGCCTGAAGATCGCCCAGGAAGCCGCCTTCGCCGAAAAACTGGCCTCGTACATGCCCGGCTTCGAACTCTACCTCCAGTGGGACAGCCTCGAGCGCGAGGCCCTGCTGGACCTGCGGGGCGCCGACCTCCGGGACGTGCGCCTCAAGGCCCTGGAGCGCCTCAACGCCCTCGGCCTCTCCACGACGCTGGTGGTGACGGTGAAGAAGGGCCTCAACGACGGCGAGCTCGGCGCCATCATCGACTTCGCCCTCCAGCAGCCCTGCGTCCGCGGCGTCACCTTCCAGCCCGTGCAGGACGCCGGCCGCAACGAAGGCTATGACCCGGCCAAGGACCGCCTCACGCTGACCGAAGTGCGCCGGAAGATCCTCGAGCAGACGAGCGTCTTCCAGCCCGAGGACATCCTGCCCGTGCCCTGCCATCCCGACAGCCTGGCCATGGCCTACGCGTTGAAAGTGGACGGCCAGGTCCATCCCCTGACCCGCTACGTGGAACCCCAGGTCCTCATCGAGGGCGGGCGGAACACCATCGTCTACGAGAAGGATTCGGGCCTGCAGGCCGCGCTCTTCAAGACCTTCTCGACGGCTCACAGCCCGGCCAGCAGCGCCGCGAGCCTCTCCGAGCTGCTCTGCTGCCTGCCGAAGGTGATTGGCCCCAGCGGCCTGAAGTACGACAACGTCTTCCGCGTGATCGTCATGGCCTTCATCGACGCCCACGGCTTCGACCTGCGGTCCATCCGCAAGACCTGCGTCCACATCGCCCAGCCCGACGGGCGCATCATCCCCTTCGACACCTTCAACCTGTTCTACCGGGACGGGCTGGAAAAGGAAGTGCTGGGGCCGATCCGGGCGGAGCTCGCCGCCTTCGGCTGAGGCCTACTTCAGCTTCAGGCTCTTCCGCGCCGCGGTCCGGAAGGCCTCGCAGGCCTCCATGGCCATCGCGGCCATCTTCTCGTCGGCCACCATGTCGGGATCCTCCAGCTCGATGGCGAAGGAGCTGAGGGTGCGGATCTGCTCGCGGAAGGCCTCCCACTTGGGCTCCAGGTCCACGGCGAGCATGAGGAGCACCACGATGTGGCGGGTGGAGGGGAAGGGGATGTCGTCCTCGGCGAGGCGGGCCTTGAGGTAGCGCTCGGCGCAGAGCTCGGCGTGGAGGCAGACGGCGTCGTAGTTGGCGTCCTTCTTGTTCTTCTGCTCCCGCTGGGCCGTGCCGTAGTCGGCTTCCGCCTTCTCGACCCACGCCTTGGCCATGGCCTTCATGCGTCCCCCGGAGGATTCGTGCTGCCCAGCATAGGGCCATCGGGGGGCGGAGCCTAGGGCCGAAGCGGCGTCCGGTTCCGGCTCCTCGGCTTCATCCCAGCCGGGCCACGCCCTCGTCCACCCCCGAGGCCTTCAGGGCCCCCAGGTCCAGGTCCAGGAGGTGGGTGGGCTTCACGTTCTGGAGGGCCTTCAGCATGGAACTCTTGAGGCGCGGGATGCTGCCCTGGAGCTTCGCGATGAGCTCCTTGGCCTGGGCGCGGCGGCTCTCCAGGGCCGAGGCGCCGCAGAGCGGGCAGCCGCAGGGCACGATGGGATAGCCCTTCAGCCAGGCGTAGCGCTGCAGGTCCACCTCTTCGACCATCCCCAGCGGCCGGATCACCACGTTGGCCCCGTCGTCGCTGGTGAGGCGCAGGGGCATGGAGGCCAGCCGCCCCTCGAAGAAGAGGTTCAGCAGCAGGGTCTCCAGCAGGTCGTCCAGGTGGTGCCCCAGGGCGATCTTGGTGAAGCCCCGCTCCTTGGCCCAGGTGTAGAGCACGCCCCGGCGCAGCCGGGAGCAGATGATGCAGGGGGTGCTGTCGGGCTGGGCCCGCACCATCGCGTCGATGGGGGCCGGGAGCACGTGGTGGCTCACGCCCCGGCGCTCGCACTCCTCGGCGATGCGGTCCGGCTCGAAGCGGGGGAAGCCCGGGTCCACGGTGATGCCGTGGACCTCGAACCTGACGGGCGCGCGGCGGCGCAGGGTCTCCAGCACCTCCAGCAGGGCCCAGCTGTCCTTGCCCCCGCTGAGGCCCACCAGGATGCGGTCGCCGTCCTCGATGAGGTTGTAGGCCTGGATCGCCTCGCCCACCCGGCGCAGGATGCGCTTCTCCAGCTTCGCCAGCCCCGCCCGGTCCTCGTCCGTGGGCGGCGCCGCCAGGCTGGGCAGGGCGCAGAGGTTGCTCACGCCAACAGGGCCGCGCAGCCCTTGGGCTTGCCGTTCTGCATCTCCGCCTGGACGCCCTTCACGTAGTCCGGGCAGGTGCAGACCGGGCAGGTGTTGCTCATGGACTCGCTGCAGAGGTCCGCCACGGTGACCTTCTCCATGAAGGCCGCGATCTGCTCGTCCAGCTGCTTCCACAGGAGCTTCGCCATGCGCTGGTCTTCCAGCAGGGCGCCCTTGGCTTCCTCGGGATCGGCCTTGGCGGCGGCGTGGAAGCCGGGGTCCGTGATGCGCAGGACCTCGCCCACCGCCACCTCGTTGCAGGGGCGGCTGAGGACGTAGCCCCCCTTGGGGCCCCGCACGCTGGCCACCACGCCGGCCTTCTTGAGCTTGTTGAAGATCTGCTCCAGGAAGGGCAGGGAGAGCTGCTGGCGCTCGGCGATGGCGTGCAGGGGCACCGGCGCGCCGTGGCTGTGGTGCGCCAGGTCGAAGAGCGCCTGCATGGAGTAGCGTCCCCGCGCCGAGATCTTCACGTCCCTGGGTCCTTTCCGTACCCCTCCAAGGTAGGATTCCCGAGCGTTTTGGTCAATTTAAGCGGGATCCCCGGGGGGGATTGCCTCCAGGCCGGTAGACTCGAGCCCCCACGTCCCGGCTCGTCCATGACCTTCCTCCGCGGGTCCCTCGGCATCCTCCTCGGCCTCGCCCTCGCGGGCTGGATGGCCCTGGCGGTGCTCGGGGACGGCTTCCGGCGCTCCTTCGGTGCCTCTCCGGCCTCCCTGCTCCTGGCCCTGGGACCGCCGGCGGGCCTGGCCCTGATGCTGGCGGCCCTGGCGGCGCCCCAGGTCCGGCCCCTGCTCCACGCCGGGGCGGCGGCCGCCGGCCTCCTGGCGGTGTTCACCCTCCGGGAAATGGTCCAGGAAGGCGCCCCCAGCCTGGCCCTGGCCCTGCTCGTGCTCGCCCTCTGGTTCGTCTTCTACGCCCTGGCCCTGCGGGCTCCGGCGCCGCCGGCCTAGGCGGGGCGCCGCCGGTCTCGGCAGGGGGACGGCGACCTGGACAGGTCCGCGCCCGGGGCTGCCGGGCCCCAGAATGGAATCCGCGCGGAGGCCGCCATGTCCGAATCCCCCTCGAAGGTCTGGTTCGTCACCGGCTGCTCCTCGGGCCTGGGCCGGGTGCTGGTGCAGGAACTGCTCGCCGCCGGGGCCCGGGTGGCCGCCACCGCCCGGGACCCCGAGACGCTTCGCGGACTCGACCCGGGGGACTCTGCTCGCTTCCTGGCCCTGCGCCTGGACGTCACGGACCCCGTCCAGGTGCGGGAGGCCGTGGCAGCCGCCCGGGCGCATTTCGGGCGCCTGGACGTGCTGGTGAACAACGCGGGCTACGGCGTGGTGGGGGCCCTGGAGGAGGTGCCGGAGCCGGAGATTCGGCGGGTCTTCGAGACCAACGTCTTCGGGCTCATGGCGGTCACCCGGGCGGTGCTGCCGGTGATGCGGGCCCAGGGTTCCGGCGTGGTGCTCATGATCTCCTCCATCGCGGGCTTCACCGCGACCCCGGGCTTCGGCATCTACAACGCCACCAAGTTCGCGGTGGAGGGCCTGTCGGAGGCCCTGGACCTGGACGTGGCGAAGCTGGGCATCCGCGTCCACATCATCGAGCCCGGCCCCTTCCGCACGGACTTCGCGGGCCGCTCCATCGTGGACACGCCGCCGATGGAGGCCTATGTCCCCACCGTGGGCGCCACGCGCCGCTACGTGCGCGACATCGATGGGAAGCAGAAGGGCGACCCGGTCCGCGCGGCCCGGGAGCTGATCCGCCTGGTGGAGGAGGGCTCCACGTCCCTGCGCATCCTCCTGGGGAAGGTGGCGGTGGACCGCATGAAGCTGAAGCTGCGGCAGGTGGGCCGGGAACTGGAGGCGGGCGAGGCCACGGCGTTGGCCTCGGATTTCCCGGAATGAACCGGCCCTAGAAGGTGAGCACCAGGCTGGTGGAGAGGAGGCTGTCGGTCTTCTTGGCCGGGAGGCTCACGCTGCCCGCCGGGGCCGGCGCGGAAGGCGAGGCGTAGAGGTCCACGGCGAGGAGCTTGGGCCGGTTGCGGGTGGTGAGGTCGTAGCCCACCTTCAGGGCGAGGCGCTTGTTGAGGCTCACCGCGAGGCCCTGGCGCAGGACGCCGGTCCAGTCCCGGCTGTCGCTGAGGTTCTCGGTGAAGGCCAGGTCCGCGGTGTATTCGGCCGAGGCGCCGATCTTCTGGGCGAACTTCGAGGTCAGCACGCCGGTGCCGTAGCGGGTCTTCGCGGCGGGGTCCGCCACCACCGGGGACTCCCAGGTGTGGCCGAGGCCGAGGTCGGTCTTGAAGGTGGTGCGGGGCGTCTGGACCCAGGTCCGGCCCACGCCGAGGGCGGCGCTGGTGCGGCCGTCCAGGCCCGCGGGGCGGTTGCGCTCCCAGCCGGCGCCGGCGTAGGCGTACCAGACGTCCTTGAACTTCCGGTCGAAGCGCAGGTTGGCGTAGACCTGGTCGGCGACGGTGGTGTTCGTGCGGGTCTCCTCGAGGGAGAAGCCACCCGGCGTACCGACCGCCCGGCGGGCGACGGTCTCCGAGGACGCCCGCACCATGCCGGCATTGAAGGCGAAGGCGTCGAGGCCCGAGGCCCAGGCGAAGGCGTTGGCGAAACCCAGGGTGTCGGTGACGGCGTTGCCCCGGGCGGAGACGAAGGAAAGGGTGGCCTTGTCGGTCCAGGGGCGCGGCGGCGCCGGGGCCTGGGCCGGGGCCTGGGCGAGGAGGGCGGGGGCGGCGAGGAGGAGGAGGGTTGGGCGCATGGTCGGTCCTCGGGAAGTGCGAACAGGATGGCACCGCGTCGGGGCGAGGGGGCGTCCCGGGCATGACCGCCGTCAGGATCCTGCCGCGCTCCGCTTGGCCGCATCGCGATCCACGGGCACCGGAAGGCGCGGTGCCCGTGGATCGCGATGCCTTTCGAAAGGCGGCCTCACCGTCGGGTCGCTTCGAACCCTGTTGGGCTGGGCGCGACCGTCGTCCAGGGACGGAAGGGCGGTCAGACCTGGAACTTCCGCAGGGCGAGGCAGGCGTTGGTGCCGCCGAAGCCGAAGCCGTTGTTCAGCACGTACTCGGCGTCGAAGCTCCCGGCCACGTTGGCGGTGACGTCCAGGTCGCACTCGGGGTCCTGCTGGTCCACGTTGATGGTGGGCGGGATCTGGCCGGTCTTCACGGCCAGGATGGCGACGATGCTCTCCAGGCCGCCGGCGGCGCCCAGCAGGTGGCCGTGCATGGACTTCGAGGAGCTCACCTTGAGCTTCTTGGCGTGCTCGCCGAAGACCCGGTGGATGGCCATGCACTCCAGCTTGTCGCCCACGGGGGTGGAGGTGCCGTGCATGTTGATGTAGCCCACCTGCTCGGGGGCGATGCCGGCGTCGGCCATGGCGGCCTTCATGACCCGCTGGCCGCCCTCGCCCTCGGGGGCGGGGCTGGTGATGTGGTTGGCGTCGCCGCTCATGCCGTAGCCCGCCACTTCGGCGTAGATGGTCGCGCCGCGGTCCAGGGCGGCCTGCAGCTCCTCGAGGACGACGATGCCCGCGCCCTCGCCCATGACGAAGCCGTCCCGGCCCACGTCGAAGGGGCGGCTGGCCTTCTCCGGCGCGTCGTTGCGGGTGGAGAGGGCCCGCATGGCGGCGAAGCCGCCCACGCCCAGCTGGTTCACCACCGAGTCCGAGCCGCCGGCGATCATGCGGTCGGCGTAGCCGTGCATGATGAGGCGCGCCGCGTCGCCGATGGCGTGGTTGCCCGTCGCGCAGGCGGTGGCCACGGCGGAGTTCGGGCCCTGGAGGCCGTAGCGGATCGAGGCGAAGCCCGAGGCCAGGTTGATGATGAGGCTCGGGATGAAGAAGGGGCTGGTGCGCCGGGGCCCGCGGTAGCCGTTGGCCTCCTCCCAGATGGTGGAGAGGCCGCCGATGCCCGAGCCGATGTAGACGCCGAAGCGCTCCCGCTCGGCCTTGGTCAGCTCCTTGTCCGCCAGGCCCGCGTCCGCCATGGCCTCATGGGTGGCCGCCAGAGCGTACTGGATGAAGATGTCCATCTTCTTCTGTTCCTTCTTGTCGATGGTCAGGTCGGGGTTGAAGCCCTTCACCTGGCCCGCGATCTTGCAGGCGAAGTCGGTGGTGTCGAAGCGGTCGATGAGCCCGATGCCGCTCTTCCCGGCCATCAGGTTGGCCCAGGTCTCGGCGACGGAATTGCCGCAGGGGTTCAGGGTGCCCATGCCGGTGACGACGACGCGGCGGCGCTGGAGCGTGCTCATGGTCATACCTCGCGGTGTGCGGTGGAAGGGTCCAGGAACGCCGAACGCGCCGCAGGATCATGTCCTTGCGGCGCGTTCAGGCTCGGGCTGGCCTCAGCCCTTGGCGTTCTTCTCGATGTAGGCGATGGCGTCGCCCACGGTCTTGATCTTCTCCTGCTCGCTCTCGGGGATCTCGAGCCCGAAGGCCTCCTCGATGGCCATGATGATCTCGACGGTGTCCAGGCTGTCGGCGCCCAGGTCGTCCACGAAGTGGCTGCTCTCGGTGATGGAATCCTCGGGCTTCGCCAGCTGCTCGGCGATGATGGCGATGACCTTCTTCCGGATTTCGGCCATTGGGCTCTCCTGAGTGGAACCGGACGAGCCTATCACATAGGCCAGGACGGACCAACGCTAGACTTTTTCCCGATGCCCCAGCCCCCTGAAAACCAAAGCTTTGGAACGGCCGGAGCCGGCGCGGAGGACCTGGGCTGGGCGGCCACCCTGAAGGAATTCGAAGCCTACCTGGCCATCGAGCGGGGCCTCAGCCCCCGCAGCGTCTCGGGCTACCTCTCGGACCTGCGCATCGCTGCCGCCTGGGCCGCCGGGGCCGGCCACGCCCCGCCGGAGCTGGACCGGGACCGCCTCACGGCCTTCCTGGTGGCCCAGCAGGGGGCCGGCCGCGCGCCCCGGAGCATGGCGCGCCTCAGCTCGGCCCTGCGGCAGTTCCTGACCTTCCTGCGGCTGGAAGGGGGGGGCGGGTCGGGTCCGGAGGCGGTGGTGAGGGCGCCCCGCCCGCCGCGGCTCCTTCCCAAGACCCTCAGCGAGGCCCAGGTGGAAGCCCTGCTCGCGGCCCCCGACACCGCGTCGGTGCTGGGCCTGCGGGACCGGGCCTGGATGGAGCTGCTCTACGCCTCGGGGCTTCGGGTGAGCGAGCTGGCGGAGCTGCCGGCCCTGTCGGTGTTCCTGGACGAGGGCTTCCTGAAGGTCTTCGGCAAGGGCCGCAAGGAGCGCCTCATTCCCTTCGGCGAGGGCGCCGAGGTGTGGATGCGCCGCTGGCTGGAGGTGCGGGCGAGCCTCAAGCCCCGCGGGCCGGAGCTCTTCGTCGGCCGCCGCGGCGAGGGCCTGAGCCGCCAGCAGCTCTGGCGCCTGCTCAAGCGCTACGCGGTCCAGGCCGGGATCCCCGCCCGGGCCGTCAGCCCCCACGTGCTGCGCCACGCCTTCGCCACCCACCTCCTGGACCACGGGGCCGACCTGCGGGCCGTCCAGGCCATGCTGGGCCACGCGGACATCAGCACGACCCAGATCTACACCCACGTCCACCAGGCCCGGCTCCGGGCGCTCTACGACGCCAAGCACCCGCGGAGCGCGCCATAGACGCTTGCCGCCGCGCCGGGCCATGATGGGGGCTGGAGAAACCCAGGCATGGCGACCAAGAAGACCGCGACCAAAGCCCCCAAGGCCGAGGCCACCGAGAAGGCCCCGAAGGCTGTGAAGACCGTGAAGGCCGCCCCGGCGAAGGCGGAGCCCAAGTCCCCGAAGGCGGAGCCCAAGTCCGCGAAGGCCGAGCCCACGTCGGCCAAGGCCGCGAAGACGCCCGCGAAGGCCCCGGCCAAGGCCGAAGCCAAGGCCGA
>JABLTH010018336.1_pt1 | contig 113961 bp, 118 predicted proteins | sample 7875711 | NCBI WGS metagenome assembly JABLTH01 (sample SAMN14941262, study PRJNA633318) | bioreactor metagenome | isolation source: bioreactor | place: China | collected 2019-03-05
ATAACAGCAGGCGTACGACCCTGGCCAGTCCAGGTTTTAGTTTCGCCGTTCTCGTCGACATAGCTATATTTAGCAGGACGAGCAGCGCGTTTTGCTTTAGTACCGGTCTTCGCTGCAGCCATGCTGTTCAGCAATTCATTTGGATCGATACCATCAGCAATCAGCATTTCACGATATTGCTGCAGTTTACGCGTACGCTCTTCGATTTCAGCAGCAGCAGCGCTTTCTTCTTCGCGACGTTCATTAACTACAACTTCTAATTTTTCCAGCATTTCTTCAAGCGTTTCCAGGGTGCATTCTCTTGCCTGCGCACGAAGAGTACGGATGTTGTTCAGAATTTTAAGTGCTTCGCTCATTGTAGTAATCTCAAACTTATAATGGGGGGTGGTTTGTTGTCCTAATAATAGAGCGATAAATTCAGTTGTGCAATAGGTGGGAATGTAAGGAATTCAAAAAATACGGAATAATGGGCGCTATTATTAATTACGCTAACTTAAATTTCATACCCACACAGGCTCGCTTGTTATCACGCTTACCTGCTTAACCCGTTCGGTTGCATCTTTTTTTTGTGACATTTACCGCAGGAATTATAGTTGCGGCGGATAAATATCAGCCTTTTGTATTAGTTTCTGCCAGCGTTGCCAGGGCAAAAATAGTTAATAAATAGTGAATTTTAATGAACGTGGATTCCAGTATAAAAAGAAGTGTTATGTTTAGTGGGGTCGCGACATATAGAGCATGCTGAATCCGTTTACCTCCTGTTTTATCGCATTATTTTCCTGTGCATCTCGTGGTTAACTGCGGCTTGAACCCCATACTCTGTGTGGTGTATCGCTGATGACCAGACAAAATATGGTACAATGAATCATTGGGAATATTACACATTGATTAGGGTTTGACGGCCAATGGCACAACTTTATTTCTACTATTCGGCAATGAATGCCGGAAAATCCACGGCGTTACTGCAATCCTCTTACAATTATCAGGAACGAGGGATGCGCACCGTTGTTTACACCGCTGAAATCGACGATCGCTTCGGTGCAGGTAAGGTGAGTTCAAGAATTGGTCTCTCGTCTCCGGCCAGACTGTTTAACCCACAAACGGACCTGTTGCAGGATATCCGTGCCGAGCATACTTCCCAGCCCATTCATTGCGTTCTGGTCGATGAAAGCCAGTTCCTGACGCGTGAACAGGTGCATGCGCTTTCAGAGGTCGTAGATGAACTTGATATTCCCGTTCTCTGCTATGGTTTGCGCACGGACTTTCGCGGGGAGCTATTTGCCGGCAGCCAGTATTTGCTTGCCTGGTCCGATAAACTGGTCGAACTGAAAACCATCTGTTTTTGCGGCCGTAAAGCCAGTATGGTGCTTCGTCTTGATCAGTCTGGTAAACCCTATGCAGACGGTGAGCAGGTGGTGATAGGGGGCAATGAACGCTATGTGTCGGTCTGTCGTAAGCATTATAAAGAGGCGTTGTCTGTGGGCTCCCTGACGGCGATTCAGCACGATAACCGGAAGTAGTTCCAAAGAACTCAAAGCCTGATCTTCAGACATAAAAAACCCGCCAGAGGCGGGTTTTTTTAACAGCGGTCAATTAAGCGCTTTTCTTCGCTTTTTTGTCAGCTTTAATGACGGGTGCTTCTGTTTTCACAGCAGCGACGTCACCTTCTTTGAACTCACGTCCGTAGAATGTATCCAGCAGGATCTGTTTCAGCTCGGAGATCAGTGGGTAGCGCGGGTTCGCACCAGTACACTGGTCATCGAATGCATCTTCAGACAGCTTATCAACGTGTGCCAGGAAGTCAGCTTCCTGAACACCCGCTTCGCGGATAGATTTAGGAATGCCCAGTTCAGCCTTCAGGCTTTCCAGCCATGCCAGCAGTTTCTCGATTTTAGCAGCAGTACGGTCGCCCGGTGCGCTCAGACCCAGGTGGTCTGCGATTTCAGCGTAACGACGACGTGCTTGCGGACGGTCGTACTGGCTGAAAGCAGTCTGCTTGGTTGGGTTGTCATTCGCGTTATAACGGATAACGTTGCTGATCAACAGGGCGTTCGCCAGACCGTGAGGAATGTGGAACTGAGAACCCAGTTTGTGAGCCATGGAGTGGCAAACCCCGAGGAAGGCGTTAGCAAACGCGATACCGGCGATGGTTGCTGCACTGTGGACACGCTCACGGGCAACCGGGTTTTTAGACCCTTCGTTGTAAGACGCTGGCAGGTTTTCTTTCAGTAGTTTCAGCGCCTGCAGAGCCTGACCATCAGAGAACTCAGAAGCCAGTACGGAAACATAGGCTTCCAGGGCGTGAGTCACAGCGTCCAGACCACCGAATGCACACAGTGATTTCGGCATATCCATCACCAGGTTGGCATCAACGATGGCCATATCTGGGGTCAGCGCGTAGTCAGCCAGTGGGTATTTCTGACCCGTTGCGTCATCAGTGACCACCGCGAACGGCGTAACTTCAGAACCTGTACCGGAAGTGGTGGTAACGGCGATCATCTTCGCTTTTACGCCCATTTTCGGGAACTTGTAGATACGTTTACGGATGTCCATAAAGCGCAGCGCCAGTTCTTCGAAATGGGTTTCTGGATGTTCGTACATTACCCACATGATTTTCGCGGCGTCCATTGGGGAACCACCACCCAGTGCGATAATCACATCTGGTTTGAAGGAGTTCGCCAGCTCCGCACCTTTACGCACAACGCTCAGGGTTGGGTCAGCTTCAACTTCAAAGAACACTTCAGTTTCTACGCCAGCGGCTTTCAGAACAGAGGTGATCTGGTCAGCGTAACCGTTGTTGAACAGGAAACGGTCAGTCACGATGAGCGCACGTTTGTGGCCATCAGTAATCACTTCATCCAGCGCGATTGGCAGAGAACCACGGCGGAAGTAGATAGATTTCGGAAGTTTGTGCCACAACATGTTTTCAGCTCGCTTAGCAACGGTTTTCTTGTTGATCAGGTGTTTTGGACCAACGTTTTCAGAGATGGAGTTACCACCCCAGGAACCACAACCCAGAGTCAGGGAAGGTGCGAGTTTGAAGTTGTACAGGTCGCCGATACCACCCTGAGAAGCCGGGGTGTTGATCAGGATACGTGCAGTTTTCATCATCTGACCAAAGTGAGCAACACGTTCTGGCTGGTTATCCTGGTCAGTGTACAGGCACGAGGTATGGCCGATACCACCCATCGCAACCAGTTTCTCTGCTTTCTCTACCGCGTCTTCGAAATCTTTGGCGCGGTACATCGCCAGAGTAGGGGACAGTTTTTCGTGAGCGAATGGTTCGCTTTCGTCGACAACTTTAACTTCACCAATCAGTATTTTGGTGGTTGCCGGAACAGTGAAGCCTGCCAGTTCAGCGATTTTATACGCTGGCTGACCCACGATAGCCGCGTTCAGCGCGCCATTTTTCAGAATGATATCCTGAACCGCTTTCAGCTCTTTGCCCTGCAGCAGGTAGCCGCCGTGGCTGGCGAAACGTTCGCGAACAGCATCATAAACGGAATCAACAACAACAACAGACTGTTCAGAAGCACAGATAACACCGTTGTCGAAGGTTTTGGACATCAACACGGACGCAACAGCACGTTTGATATCGGCTGTTTCATCAATAACCACTGGGGTATTACCCGCGCCTACGCCGATAGCAGGTTTACCGGAACTGTATGCCGCTTTAACCATGCCAGGACCACCGGTCGCCAGGATCAGGTTAATGTCCGGGTGGTGCATCAGCGCGTTAGAAAGCTCAACGGACGGTTGGTCGATCCAGCCGATCAGATCTTTAGGTGCACCGGCAGCAATCGCAGCCTGCAGAACGATGTCAGCGGCTTTGTTGGTCGCATCTTTTGCACGTGGGTGCGGGGAGAAGATGATTGCGTTACGGGTCTTCAGGCTGATCAGAGATTTGAAGATAGCGGTAGACGTTGGGTTGGTGGTTGGAACGATACCGCAAATAATGCCGATAGGTTCTGCAATGGTGATAGTACCGAAAGTGTCGTCTTCAGACAGCACGCCACAGGTTTTCTCATCTTTATAGGCGTTGTAGATATACTCTGAAGCGAAGTGGTTTTTGATCACTTTATCTTCAACGATACCCATGCCGGATTCGGCAACGGCCATTTTAGCGAGAGGGATTCGAGCATCTGCAGCAGCCAGAGCGGCCGCGCGGAAGATTTTATCAACCTGTTCTTGGGTGAAATTGGCATATTCACGCTGGGCTTTTTTAACGCGCTCGACGAGGGCGTTCAGTTCAGCGATATTAGTAACAGCCATAATGCTCTCCTGATAATGTTTAAACTCTTTTAGTAAACCAGCGCTCGATACGTCAGACAGTATAGACAGAGCCAATACGACTTGCGTAACACACAGTAAAACAATGGGTTACTTCCTGCACCAGCACACTAATTTACTAAAAGAGCCTTACCTCAGCATCATCCTTTTTTGGCAGGTCATCTCCCTGGGGGCGTAATCAAGATTACTCACTTCTGAGTACGAAAATCATGATCTGCGTCAATTTTCCCCCAAGCTGATACCTTTCAGCAGGGTTATTTCTTTGAGATTATTCCAGTGTTAAATAATTAAGTAACTATTGGAAGTGGCGCTATCATTGCTTATACAAATATTTAACATCATGAATTGATAACGTTTTGGCACAGATTTCTGGTGAAGTATGCTGATAAAAAGCGTATCTTCAGCGCGATTTTCACTGACAGTTGTCAGCCCCGGGGCATACGCATAAGCGGAGCAAAATGTGATCTTATCGCTCTTTGATTTTCCTACATATTTTAAGTTTTTTATTGGTTTGTTTGCATTGGTCAACCCGGTGGGGATCATTCCTGTCTTCATTAGTATGACCAGTTACCAGACGGCGGCGGCCAGAAACAAAACCAATCTTACCGCTAACCTGTCAGTGGCGATTATTCTCCTGACCTCCCTTTACCTTGGGGATGCCATTCTTCAGGTGTTCGGTATCTCGATTGATTCTTTCCGTATTGCGGGTGGGATCCTGGTGGTCACCATCGCTATGTCGATGATCAGCGGTAAGCTTGGGGAAGACAAACAGAACAAGCAGGAAAAATCAGAAACCGCCATTCGCGAGAGCATTGGCGTAGTGCCGCTGGCGTTACCGCTGATGGCCGGTCCCGGCGCTATCAGCTCGACGATTGTCTGGGGTACGCGCTACCACAACTGGATGCATCTGATTGGCTTTTCTGTCGCCATTGCCATTTTTGCGCTTTGTTGTTGGGGCGTTTTCCGCATGGCACCCTGGCTGGTGCGTCTGCTTGGGCAGACAGGCATCAACGTCATTACCCGTATTATGGGGTTGCTATTGATGGCCCTGGGCATCGAATTCATTGTGACCGGCATCAAAAGCATTTTCCCTGGCTTATTGCACTGACATTTCATACGAAAGAACGGAGCCAACGGCTCCGTTTTTTTACGTGAATATCAGCAAATCATATAAATAAAGTTGAAATGGTTACATGTCATAATAAATTCTACTAATAATGTTCAATTCTTATATTTCAACGAGTTATTAATCCCACCGTTTCCTGCCTGCACAGAAAACCTACGATCATTCTGTTATTTTACTCACACGATACTCTGGGGCTTGCTGAGTGATAACCGAAATGATATTAGTAAATTCAACGTTCCCTTAGAGGAATGTGCTAAATAATAATCAGTTGTTAAATTTTTGTACAAAATGACGTGATGGTAGCGCAGCGACGCGCGCAGAGAGATTGATTTTTTTATCTGTTTGAATGAAAAGGTTTTTCTTGTCCTTTCATGTCAGGCAGGGCTGCCCTCAACGATTTAGTACACTTCGTAAAAGAGAATTGCTTAACAAATTTGCAAAATGTATTGGCGTGCGTTTACGCCTTTTGATACTTTCCGGCCTAATATTTTGCAGCATAAAACAAGAAGATGAGAATTATTTTCATATAGTCATCTTCGCGAATATCCAACACATGTCTCAGACAGGGGAGACGTGTAAAGAATCGACGCAAGACGGCCATACGAGCGGTCAGTAATAAAGAAGTCGGTGATAGCAAGAAGTAAAAAAAGAACCTGACAGCAGCAAAAAAAACTCCTGCGCTGTACAGGCCCCAACAGGGGATTACACAGCTGGCGAAGGCCAGTAATTATAATGAGTGGAGTACCAACACAATGTCCATCATCACAAAAAAAATCTGGTAGCGGCGGGGATTTTAACTGCGCTAATCGCGGGCAACGCTGCAATGGCTGCGGACGTGCCTGCAGGGGTACAGCTGGCTGAGAAGCAGACGCTGGTACGTAACAACGGGGCGGAAGTTCAGTCTCTTGATCCGCATAAAATTGAGGGCGTGCCAGAGTCAAACGTCAACCGCGACCTGTTTGAAGGGCTGCTGGTCACTGACGTAGAAGGCCACCCGGCGCCGGGTGTCGCCGAAAAGTGGGAAAACAAAGATTTTAAAGTCTGGACCTTCCATCTGCGCAAAGATGCTAAATGGTCCGACGGTACACCGGTTACCGCCGAAGATTTCGTTTACAGCTGGCAGCGCCTGGCGAATCCAAACACCGCCTCTCCGTATGCGAGCTATCTGCAATATGGCCATATCGCCAATATCGATGACATCATCGCCGGTAAAAAACCGGTCACCGATCTGGGTGTAAAAGCGATTGATGCCAACACGTTTGAAGTGACGTTGAGCGAACCTGTTCCGTACTTCTATAAGCTGCTGGTTCACCCGTCTGTCTCCCCGGTACCGAAATCCGCAGTGGAAAAATTCGGTGAAAAATGGACCCAGCCTGCCAATATTGTGACCAACGGTGCTTATAAACTGAAAGACTGGGTGGTCAACGAACGTATGGTTCTGGAGCGTAACCCGCAATACTGGGATAACGCCAAAACCGTGATTAACCAGGTGACCTACCTGCCAATCTCTTCTGAAGTGACTGACGTGAACCGCTACCGTAGCGGTGAAATCGACATGACCTATAACAACATGCCGATTGAACTGTTCCAGAAACTGAAGAAAGAGATCCCGAAAGAAGTTCATGTCGATCCATACCTGTGTACTTATTACTACGAAATTAACAACCAGAAAGCACCGTTCACCGACGTACGTGTCCGTACGGCGCTGAAGCTGGCACTGGATCGCGATATCATCGTGAACAAAGTGAAAAACCAGGGCGATCTGCCAGCCTACAGCTACACTCCTCCGTACACCGACGGCATGAAACTGGTTGAGCCTGAGTGGTTCAAGTGGTCACAGGAAAAACGTAATGAAGAAGCGAAAAAACTGCTGGCCGAAGCGGGGTATACCGCAGATAAGCCGCTGACGTTTAACCTGCTGTACAACACGTCCGATCTGCATAAAAAACTGGCGATTGCCGTTGCCTCTATCTGGAAGAAAAACCTGGGCGCGAACGTTAAGCTGGAAAACCAGGAGTGGAAAACCTTCCTGGATACCCGTCATCAGGGCACCTTTGACGTGGCGCGTGCAGGCTGGTGTGCGGACTATAATGAACCGACATCTTTCCTGAATACCATGCTCAGCGACAGCTCGAACAACACGGCGCACTATAAGAGCCCGGCATTCGATAAGCTTATCGCTGAAACGCTGCAGGTTACTGACGATGCAAAACGCGCAGACCTGTACGCCAAAGCAGAACAACAGCTCGATAAAGACTCGGCAATTGTACCGGTTTACTACTACGTGAACGCCCGCCTGGTGAAACCATGGGTTGGCGGCTATACCGGTAAAGACCCGTTGGATAATATTTCCGTTAAGAATCTTTATATTATCAAGCATTAATGGCAATACGTGGGGCGGGCCTGGCTTGCCCCACTGTGTCTACTTTGTAACATTCATCAGGCACACGCCAGAAGGTACGGGCAATGTTGAAATTTATCCTGCGTCGCTGTTTAGAAGCGATACCAACGTTATTTATTCTAATTACAATTTCCTTCTTTATGATGCGTCTCGCGCCGGGAAGTCCATTCACGGGGGAACGTACGCTGCCACCTGAAGTGATGGCGAATATCGAAGCGAAATATCATTTAAACGATCCTATCTCCACGCAATACTTCAACTATTTGAAGCAACTGGCGCATGGCGATTTCGGGCCGTCATTCAAATATAAAGACTATTCCGTTAACGACCTGGTGGCGTCCAGCTTCCCGGTATCGGCAAAACTGGGTGCTGCGGCATTCTTGTTGGCCGTGGTTCTCGGGGTCACCGCAGGCGTTATCGCCGCGCTTAAACAAAATACCAAATGGGATTATACGGTAATGGGGGTCGCAATGACCGGGGTGGTTATCCCCAGCTTCGTTGTCGCGCCGTTACTGGTGATGATATTTGCCATCACGCTGAAATGGCTGCCCGGCGGCGGCTGGAACGGCGGGGCACTGAAATTCATGATTTTACCGATGGTGGCGCTTTCTCTGGCTTACATCGCCAGTATCGCGCGTATCACCCGTGGTTCGATGATTGAAGTGTTACATTCTAACTTCATCCGTACCGCGCGCGCGAAAGGGTTGCCGATGCGCCGGATTATCTTCCGCCATGCACTCAAGCCGGCTCTTTTACCTGTGCTCTCGTACATGGGACCGGCGTTCGTCGGTATTATTACCGGTTCAATGGTTATTGAAACCATCTACGGTCTGCCAGGTATTGGCCAGCTGTTTGTTAACGGTGCCCTCAACCGCGACTATTCCCTGGTGCTGAGCCTGACGATCCTTGTGGGTGCGTTGACCATTCTCTTTAACGCTGTTGTCGATGTGCTGTATGCCGTTATCGACCCGAAAATCCGTTACTAACTGGAGCACGCCATGATGTTGAGTAAGAAAAACAGCGAGGCGCTGGAAAACTTCAGTGAAAAACTGGAAGTCGAAGGTCGTAGCCTCTGGCAGGACGCCCGCCGTCGCTTTATGCATAACCGCGCAGCGGTCGCCAGTCTGGTTGTTCTGGTGCTGATCGCGCTGTTTGTGACCCTGGCGCCGATGCTGTCGCAATTCACCTATTTCGATACGGACTGGGGCATGATGTCCAGCGCGCCGGATATGGGGTCCGGCCACTACTTTGGTACGGACTCGTCCGGCCGTGACCTGCTGGTCCGCGTTGCCATTGGTGGCCGTATTTCATTGATGGTGGGGATTGCAGCAGCGCTGGTGGCCGTGATCGTCGGCACGCTCTATGGCTCGCTCTCCGGCTATCTCGGCGGGAAAGTGGACTCGGTCATGATGCGTCTGCTGGAGATTTTAAACTCCTTCCCGTTCATGTTCTTCGTGATCCTGCTGGTGACCTTCTTCGGCCAGAACATCCTGTTGATCTTCGTGGCCATCGGCATGGTTTCCTGGCTGGATATGGCGCGTATCGTACGTGGCCAGACGCTGAGCCTTAAACGCAAAGAGTTTATCGAAGCGGCGCAGGTGGGGGGTGTATCGACAGGGAATATCGTTGTCCGCCACATTGTTCCTAACGTGCTGGGCGTGGTGGTGGTGTATGCCTCACTGCTGGTACCAAGCATGATCCTGTTTGAATCCTTCCTGAGCTTCCTGGGGCTGGGCACGCAAGAGCCGCTGAGCAGTTGGGGCGCACTGTTGAGCGACGGCGCAAACTCAATGGAAGTTTCACCGTGGCTGCTGTTATACCCGGCGGGTTTCCTGGTCGTGACCCTGTTCTGTTTCAACTTTATCGGCGATGGCCTGCGTGATGCCCTCGACCCGAAAGACCGTTAAGGAGCGCCGTCATGACAATTATTGAAACGGCAACTGCGCCACAGGCGCAACAGCGGAGTGACCTTCTGCTGGATGTAAACGATCTCCGCGTCACCTTTAAGACGCCGGACGGGGATGTCACCGCCGTAAACGATCTCAACTTCAACCTGCGCGCGGGTGAAACGCTGGGTATCGTGGGCGAATCCGGCTCCGGGAAATCTCAGACGGCGTTCGCGCTGATGGGGCTGCTGGCCGCAAACGGTGTGATTGGCGGATCCGCCAAATTCAACGGACGTGAGATCCTCAACCTGCCTGAACACGAGCTGAACAAGCTGCGTGCTGAGCAGATTTCGATGATTTTCCAGGATCCGATGACCTCGTTGAACCCGTACATGCGCGTCGGTGAGCAACTGATGGAAGTCCTGATGCTGCACAAAGGGTTGAGCAAAGCTGAAGCCTTTGAAGAGTCCGTTAAAATGCTCGATGCGGTAAAAATGCCAGAGGCGCGTAAGCGCATGCGCATGTTCCCGCATGAGTTCTCTGGCGGTATGCGTCAGCGTGTGATGATTGCCATGGCGCTGCTGTGTCGTCCAAAACTGCTGATTGCCGATGAACCGACCACCGCGCTGGATGTGACCGTCCAGGCGCAAATCATGACCCTGCTGAACGAGCTTAAGCGTGAGTTCAACACGGCGATTATCATGATCACCCACGATTTGGGCGTGGTTGCCGGTATCTGTGACAAAGTGCTGGTGATGTATGCTGGTCGTACGATGGAATATGGTAAAGCGCGCGATGTTTTCTATCAGCCTGCGCACCCGTACTCGATCGGTCTGTTGAATGCGGTGCCACGTCTTGATGCGGAAGGGGAATCCCTGTTGACCATTCCGGGCAACCCGCCAAACCTGCTGCGCCTGCCGAAAGGCTGCCCGTTCCAGCCGCGATGCCCGCACGCGATGGAGATTTGTAACAGCGCTCCGCCGCTGGAAGAGTTTGCACCAGGCCGTCTGCGCGCCTGCTTTAAGCCGCAGGAGGAGCTGGTATGAACGCATTAGATGAAAAAAGAAATGTGCTGCTCGAAATTGCCGATCTTAAAGTGCATTTCGACATCAAAGACGGTAAACAGTGGTTCTGGCAGCCGCCCAAGACCCTGAAAGCTGTGGATGGCGTAACGCTTCGTCTGTATGAAGGGGAAACGCTGGGCGTGGTGGGTGAGTCCGGCTGCGGTAAATCGACCTTTGCGCGTGCCATTATCGGTCTGGTGAAAGCGACCGGTGGTAAAGTGGCATGGCTGGGTAAAGATCTGCTGGGGATGAAGCCCGAAGAGTGGCGCGACGTACGCAGCGATATCCAGATGATATTCCAGGATCCGCTGGCGTCCTTAAACCCGCGTATGACCATTGGTGAAATCATTGCCGAGCCGCTGCGGACCTATCATCCGAAGATGCCACGTCAGGAAGTACGCGATCGTGTTAAGGCGATGATGATGAAAGTGGGGCTGCTGCCAAACCTCATCAACCGCTATCCGCACGAATTCTCCGGCGGCCAGTGTCAGCGTATCGGTATTGCCCGCGCGTTAATCCTTGAGCCGAAGCTGATCATCTGCGATGAGCCTGTCTCCGCGCTGGACGTGTCGATTCAGGCGCAGGTGGTTAACCTGCTGCAGAAGCTGCAGCGTGAGATGGGGCTATCGCTGATTTTCATTGCGCACGACCTGGCGGTGGTGAAGCACATTTCTGACCGCGTACTGGTCATGTACCTGGGCCATGCCGTGGAGCTGGGCACCTATGATGAGGTGTACCACAATCCACTGCACCCCTACACCAAAGCGCTGATGTCCGCGGTGCCAATTCCCGATCCCGATCTGGAAAAAAATAAAACCATCCAGCTGCTGGAAGGCGAATTGCCGTCGCCGATTAATCCGCCATCAGGCTGCGTGTTCCGTACGCGATGCCCACTGGCCGGGCCGGAGTGTGCGAAAACACGACCGGTTCTGGAAGGCAGTTTCCGACATGCGGTTTCCTGCCTGAAAGTAGACCCGTTATAATCGCAAGGGCTGACATGATGTCAGCCCTTATTTTTTGCGAGGTTACCGTGTCGAGTCTATTCACCTCAGCCCGTCGGCGGCTTTATCATTTTTTATTCGATCCTAAAACGATATCCGGACGCCGCTTCGAAGGGATCTGCGGGCTGTTTGCACTCATCAGTGTGGTAGTTATTTTCTTTGAATCGGGAGCCGGGACGCAGTATCACCTGACCTATGATGAATGGCATATTTTTGTCTGGATCGAACTGATTATTACCCTGGTCTTTACTGCCGAATATCTGCTGCGGGTCGTCTGCTGGCCCAACCCGGCGAGATATGTTTTCAGCTTCTGGGGATTTATCGATTTAGCCACCGTCCTGCCGCTCTATGTCATGTGGTTGTGGCCGGAGATTAGCCTGAGCTATGTCTTTGCATGGCGGGCGATGCGCGTTATTCGTGTATTACGTATTCTGAAATTGCTGCGTTTTATGCCGTCTCTGCGGGTCTTCTGGAGCGCAATAGTCAGTGCCCGGCATCAGCTCATTCTGTTTTACTCGTTTATCGCGATCGTCATGATTGTTTTCGGCGCGTTGATGTACCTGATAGAAGGGCCAAAATATGGCTTCACAACGCTGAATGCCTCTGTGTATTGGGCCATTGTCACCGTCACGACCGTTGGCTACGGGATATCACGCCGCATACGCCGCTTGGACGTATCGTCGCATCGGTGCTGATTCTGATTGGGTATTCGGTGATTGCCATTCCGACAGGTCTTATCACAACCCATATGAGCAGCGCATTTCAGAGCCGCAAACAGCAGCGAAAATGTCCGGGTTGTCACCGGACTGAACATGAGCTTAACGCCCGCTACTGTAACCGTTGCGGGAGTGCGCTACCGGATTAAACAAAAAAGGCTGCATTCGCAGCCTTTTACTATTCGCGCCAGATGATATGGCACAGCTTATGGTCTTTCTCGCGGCAGAGCAGCACGCGGGCGAAGATGTCATTAATTTCGCCACCATCTTCATCTGCCAGCCCAATCACCACTTCGGCAAAGAAGTCAGGATTGAGATCGTAATCCACGTGCTCAGCCCAGTCTTCTGCAGGGTCGAATAACTCCGCACCGCCGCGCTCTTCGAACTGCAGATTAAAGAGGATCACATCTGCGGGATCGAGGTTATCAACCGCCAGTTCGAGAAAAATGTCATAGGCCTGCTCGAGCGTTTCGTCTTCGGTCAGGCGATTGTTCAGATCCATTTCCATGATGACTACCTGTTAAACATCGTTGGGCACGTTTTACAGCAACGGACTAAAGAAGTAAAACAGTCGTTCAGCAATTCTCTGCCACAGCGGACGTTTTACCCACAGCCGGGCATCCAGCAGACGTGAACGGGAGATATAATCGTCCTGTACCGCCGCCAGGTCACCGCCGAATCCGGCATCATCAATGACCAGCGTGATTTCAAAGTTTAACCACAGGCTGCGCATATCCAGGTTTACCGTGCCCACCAGACTTAACTCACCGTCCACGAGGACGCTTTTGGTATGCAGGAGCCCGCCTTCAAACTGGTAGATTTTTACCCCGGCGGCAAGCAGTTCGCTAAAGAACGCGCGGCTGGCCCAGCCCACCAGAAGCGAGTCATTTTTGCGTGGCAGAATGATGCTGACATCGACACCGCGCTGTGCTGCGGTGCAGATTGCGTGCAGCAGGTCATCGCTCGGAACGAAGTAGGGGGTTGTCATGATCAGATATTCACGCGCCGCGTAAGTGGCGGTCAGTAGCGCCTGATGGATTAAATCCTCCGGGAAACCCGGCCCGGAGGCAATGGTATGGATGGTATGTCCGCTGGCCTCTTCAAAGGGCATGATATTGCCATCCGGTGGCGGCGGGAGAATACGTTTGCCGGTTTCTATCTCCCAGTCACAGGAATAGACAATCCCCATGGAGGTGGCAATCGGTCCTTCCATCCTTGCCATCAGGTCAATCCACTGGCCGACCCCCGAGTCCTGCTTGAAGAAGCGGGGGTCAACCATGTTCATGCTGCCGGTATAGGCAATATAGTTGTCGATCATGATCATCTTGCGGTGCTGGCGAAGATCCATCCGGCGCAGGAAAACGCGCAGTAAATTGACCTTTAACGCCTCCACCACTTCGATGCCGGCATTACGCATCATCCCTGCCCAGGGGCTACGGAAAAAGGCGACGCTACCTGCGGAGTCGAGCATCAAACGGCAGTGAATGCCACGACGTGCGGCAGCCATCAGCGATTCCGCCACCTGGTCTGCCATCCCGCCGGGCTGCCAGATATAGAACACCATCTCGATATTGTGACGAGCCAGTTGAATATCGCGGATCAAGGCCTGCATGACGTCATCAGAAGAGGTCAGCAACTGGAGCTGATTGCCTTTTACCCCACCAATACCTTGTCTGAGTTCGCACAGTTTAAATAATGAGGAGGCAACGCTGCTGTTTTCTTCTGCGAAGATGTGTTTACAGGCTTTAAGATCGCTCAGCCATTTGGCGGTGGAAGGCCACATGGCCCGGGCACGCTCGGCACGACGCTTGCCCAGATGAAGTTCACCGAAAGAGAGATAGGCAATAATTCCTACCAGCGGCAGGATATAAATTATAAGAAGCCAGGCCATGGCAGAGGGTACGGCTCTGCGCTTCATCAGGATGCGCAATGTCACACCCGCGATTAACAGCCAGTATCCCAGAATGACCAGCCAACTCACCACGGTGTAGAAGGTTGTCATAGGTAAAAAAATCCTTTTGAAAGCGTATTGTTATGAGTGTACGCATCAGTAATCATCTGGCAAATAAAAACGCCAGGTAAAAGCGCTGGTTTGCTGCAGGGTTGGGTTTATAATGGCCTCTCTTTTAAAGAAAGAGTTGTAGACATGAAGCGCAGTAGAACTGAAGTAGGGCGCTGGCGCATGTTGCGACAGGTGAACCGTCGTAAGGCTCGTTGGCTGGAAGCACAATCCCGCCGCAATATGCGTATACACGCCATCAGGAAATGTGGAATGACCCGGCACCGCAATGCGTTGCTGTTCGCAGTCCAGGATTTCTGAGAACCATCAGGGCACCGCAAGGTGCCCAATGATTTTATGGCGTCTGGTTGTTGGGAATAGCGTCTTTGCAGCGCTATTCCTGTTGTGTTGAGCAAAAGGAGGGAGAAGTGTTTGCGGAGTTTGGCGTACTGAATTTCTGGACATACGTTGTCGGCGCATTTTTTATCGTACTGGTGCCAGGGCCGAATACTTTATTTGTGCTGAAAACCGGGATTGGTCACGGCGTTAAAAAAGGGTATCTCGCCGCCACAGGCGTGTTTATCGGCGATGCCGTACTGATGTTCCTGGCCTGGGCGGGCGTTGCCGCGTTAATTCAGACCACACCGGTACTGTTTAATATCGTACGTTATTTAGGTGCTTTTTATCTGCTGTGGCTGGGCGGCAAAATGCTTTGGTCGGTCATTACCCGTCAGAATAATACGCATGAAAGCGGTACCGAGCCTGCCAGCATGATCATGAAACGCTCGCTGGTATTGAGCCTGACGAACCCGAAAGCGATTCTGTTCTACGTCTCGTTCTTTGTTCAGTTTATCGATGTGAATGCGAAGAATACCGGTACCTCTTTCCTGATCCTCGCGACCACGCTTGAGCTAATAAGCTTTATGTATATGAGCTTCCTGATCTTCTCAGGCGCTTTTGTCACACGTTATCTGAAAACGAAAAAGAAACTGGCAAAGCTGGGGAACGGCCTGATAGGACTGTTGTTTGTCGGGTTTGCGGCGCGGTTAGCATCGCTGCATTGATCGAAAGAAAGGCTCCTGAGGGAGCCTTTTTAATGTCTGGCGTAGCTGGAAATCCGCGCCAGACAAGGCTTCACGTTTTACTACTAGCAGCCAAAAGCCATAAAAAGCGGCTAGGGTGTGGACACATTGTGGACACTCTGACCACTATTAGCACCCTTCAACGGGTTAAGCGAAATCGCGTCCTGCAGGTACTGAGGAGCGAAGTGTGCATAGACCATTGTCTGCGCAATTTTCGTATGACCTAAGATCCTCTGCAGTGTGATGATGTTGCCCCCGTTAATCATAAAGTGCGTCGCGAAAGAGTGTCGTAGCGCATGTGTTGCTTGTCCGGCCGGTAAATCGGGCTTAACCTCTTTGAGGGTTCGCCTGAAGTCAGCATAACTGGCCTCAGGAAATAGAAAACCTCGTGTTTTGCCGACTACGTAAGCCGCAACGTCATCAGAGATCGGGACCGTGCGCGGTGTGTTGGTTTTCGTCTTAACGAAAGACACCCGGTTATGAATCACATTCTCAGCCTTCAATCGCGCAGCTTCTCCCCATCTTGCTCCGGTACTCAAACACAAAACCGCAATTTTACGATTATCACCTGAGAGCGCAGCAAGTAAGGCGTCAATTTCCTCAAGAGTGAGATAGCCCGTTTCGGCTGTCTGCTCTTTCAGTTTTTTGAATCCCCTGAATGGATGCTCACCGTTATACAGTTCTGACTCAATCAGGGTTGTGAACATCCCACCTAGCGTAATCAGGTCGCGGTTGATGGTAGTTGGCTTAATACCTTCACCCCGACGTTGAGCACAATATTGCGTTATCAGGCTCTTGGTGATCTGGAAAGCGCACGGGTTTCCGGTCATCGTTTCGAAACGCTCAATTTTCCTGAGATACGATTGACCGTGCTCCTCATGTTTACCTTTCAGCTTCCACCATAACTCTTTCAGTTCCGACAATTGGCGTTTGTCCGTTGGTTTTGAAAGCCATTCCTTTGAGTGATGGTTATATTGAGTATGCTTTTCAAAAGCCATCGCCTCGCTTTTCTTGTCGAACTTCCGACGGATGCGTTTTCCGTTACGCCCGGTCGGTCTAATGTCCACTTCATATCGACCATCATCGAGCTTTTTAACAGACATAAAGCCTCCCGATGATGTTACTGCGTACTTCAATTTCCTGATTTAAATAGCAAAAACTCACTGTGCATTTACTGCACAAATAAGCGCCATAAATTGTTAGCCAGTTTTCTGGTCTGAGTGGGATGACGTTGTTGTCTGCTGCCCAAAGTGCGCGAGAGCCGGTGCAATCTGCCCAGCTTCAGGTGATATCGTCTCTGTCATGAACCACATAGTGTATTTTTTGAACTGAGGATGATTCAAAATCTTCATCACCGCCTGTATGCCCATATCTTTTACACCCTTCTCGTAACTCGAAAGAGAGCTGTATGGAACGCCTGTTAAATCACTGAATTCTTTCCTATTCATACGTTCTGACTCACGCATGATCGCTAGCTTTTCATTTACGGGTATCATCGTAATTAACACTCCACTATTGATAGAAAAACGATAACGGAGTAATCTTCTATTCGTTATCGCAAACCAATGGCTCCAATATGGCAATTAATAGCCATTAGGAGCAATTAAAACACTAACGAGGAATACTCACAAATGAATAGGGTTATTGATAGTGTGAGCGACGCCGTTCCATACCAGGAATTCGCGCGCCTTATTGGTAAAACACCTGCAGCCGTTAAAGGCATGATTGAAAAGGGGAAGCTTCCTGTAGTCGAGATGACTGATCCGCAGTCAACGAGTGGGCGCGCAGGGGAATATTGGGTTTATCTGCCTGCCTGGAACAAGGGGATGAAGATGGCATATGACAGCCGTCCGAAGGAAATTCGTGATGGTTGGCTGATGTGGCTCGGCTTAGGGGGGCCAGTATGAAGAATGAACCTCGTTGCATTGCACAGTTGCTTCGAAGAGAAAGCCCTGATCCGATTAACTTCACTATCACACACGGTCGCGGACGCAAGGGCATCATTATCCGAACCCGTAAGACGGGTGTTATCGAGAAGCTTCGTCGCTTGGTCAAAAAGAGAGGACTGTGGTTATGACGGTAATGACACTTGATGTGATCCAGAAGCAACCAACAGCACTTCGCGGTCTGGTCTGCAAGTATCTGGCTCAGCCTCGCTGGCAAGACACTTGCGATTTTTACAATCAGATGATGGAACGGGAGCGCCTTACAGTTTGTTTCCACGCTCAATTAAAACAGCGTCACTCTGTGATGCGCTTAGAGGAAATGGCTGAAGCCGATCGTGAGCGTCTTGTTTGTGCGCTTGATGAATTGAGAACTGCATTCACCCGGTATCATCAACTTGGCGCGTCAAAAGCAACTTTCATCAGCCGCCTGACCGTCAGCCAAAGGCGCTCATTGTTTCTTCATGCTGGACTGACCGAGCGGGAATTTATGATGCCGCACTGGCGTTTGAATGAGGAGGACTGTTATTGGCGTGACAAACTTTTCCGCGCTCTGCGAGAGCTGTTCAGCCTTTTTGAGTACGCACCAACCATTTTAACCTCGGTAAAACCTGAGCAGTATTTACATTAATTAATCTGGATTCGATTTATTACGCGCCTTACAGCGTGGGGACTCCTTTTGTCTGGAGATAGGCAAATGCAAAAGCAAAATACAGCGCAGCGGGGGATGTATTCGGCACTTCTGGCGCAGGCAGTAAGCGAGGCACAGCGCGACACGGCGACCCGTTTCTCTTCTCAGTTTGACGGGCTCATCGCGCACATCAGTAAGTCAGAACTTAATCGCACCGAGATTATCGAGTTATTAGGTAAGGAGTCGGAAAAGTTACACAACGCAATTTTCGGTAGAGCTGGCTAACCACTGTTAACAGGAAGCAAAAATGAGCATACACATCGAGATTAATAACCAATACGTCATCACCAGTGACCGCTATCAATTCATTTTGCAGGAGAAGAAGACCGCAACATCCGGGAAGAACAAAGGCAAGGATTGGCTGGACGTTGTGGGTTACTACCCAACTATCCCTAAGCTTATCTCAGGCTTGGTATTGCATGATCTTTTGACCAGCGATCTTGCTGGCTTCTTAGCTCTAGAAGCTCGGATTGAACGCATGGGAAAGCAATGTCTGGACGCTTTTAAATAATATGTCCAACGAACCTCGGGGGCGTGTTGCCCCCTCGCCACCACCACCATTTTTGAAGGGCGCCAGTGATTCATTCGTTGGTGCTTATCCCTGGAATAACGTCACCAAAGAGGCCATTGGCCGCGACAGACCCCTTACACGTGCCGAACTCCGTCAGGTGCAAGGTGTTTTAAACCGGATTGACCGTCTGCCGTTTTTCCTGCAAACGCTGTTTACATCGCGTTATAACTTCATCCGCCGTAAAAAGAGCCCTTTAGGTGGGCTGTATTTCCTTAAAAACACGTTTGAGCGCAAGCTGCTGCCACGTCTCGAGCGTGTTAATGAGCTGTGTGGGATGAATGAAATCGCCTCGATTGGGTTTCTGTCCGAGCGTGACCAGTATGCGCGTTTACCAGATATGAATGACAAAGAGCTCAGGAAATTTGCGGCCAGAATTGCCTCTCAGCTCTGGAGCAAATACGAGGAGTTAAGCGACGCATGGGCGGAGGCTTACGGCGGGAAAGAGACACTTTTCAGCGATGAAGCTCAGTCGCACCTATACGGGCAAGTGGCCGGTATTGCTCGCGCATTTAACATCACCCCGATGTTCTGGAAAAAATACCGTAAGGGTCAGATGACGATCCGCATGGCATTTTCCGCTATTTCACGACTGATTAAAGACGAGTGGTGGGTCAACCAGCTCAAGGCGCAGCGGATGCGCTGGCGCGAGGCGCTGCTCATCGCAGCAGGTGAGGTCAATAAAGACCGTTCACCTTACGCAAGCAAAATAGCGATCCGCGATGTTCACGCGCGCCGCCTGGCTAATCTCGAATACCTCAAATCCTGCGAGCTGGAAAACAAAGTCACCGGTGAACGTATCGACCTCATCAGCAAGGTTATGGGGAGTATTTCTAACCCTGAAATACGTCGCATGGAGCTGATGAATACCATCGCCGGGATTGAGCGCTACGCGGCCAGCGCCGGTGATGTGGGGATGTTTATCACCCTGACCACACCCTCGAAATACCATCCGACCCGACAGGTCGGCAAAGGCGAAAGCAAAACTGTGCAGCTCAATCATGGCTGGAACGAAACCGCATTCACGCCAAAAGACGGCCAGCGCTATCTCTGCCGAATCTGGAGCCTGATGCGTACCGCTTTCAAGGATAACGATTTGGAAGTGTACGGGATGCGCGTTGTCGAACCGCACCACGACGGCACGCCACACTGGCACATGATGCTGTTTTGCAAACCCGGTCAGCGTAAAGCCATCAACGAAATCATGCGTCGTTATGCCCTCAAAGAGGACGGACACGAAAAGGGCGCGGCAAAACAGCGCTTTGAGTCCCGTCATCTTAATCAGGGCGGCGCGGCGGGTTATATCGCTAAATACATTGCCAAAAATATCGACGGCTACGCACTTGACGGCCAGCTCGACCACGACACCGGCAAGCCCCTGAAAGATACGGCCGCAGCCGTCACCGCATGGGCGTCTACATGGCGCATCCCGCAGTTTAAACCGATTGGCCTCCCGACGATGGGCGCTTACCGCGAACTGCGCAAGCTGCCGCGCGGAGTGAGTATCGCCAGCGAATTTGACGACAGGGTCGAGGCCGCGCGTGCTGCAGCAGATGAGGGGGATTTTGAGCGGTACATCATCGCGCAGGGTGGGGCAAACATGCCGCGTGATGCTCAGGCCGTCAGGGTCGCCCGTAAGGTGACGGATGAGGTCAACGAGTACGAGGAAGATATCGAGAGGGTGGTCGGGATTTATGCCCCTCATCTCGGGGCTGACCGTGTCCATGTAACCCGTACAGCCGAATGGCGAATCGTTCCAAAGGTTTTGGCCGTTGAGCCTTTGACCTTAAAAAGCGGCTCTGCCGCGCCTCGGAGTCCTGTCAATAACTGTGGAAAGGTGAAAGTCGGGGATGACCCAGTTATGACGCCTACGCCGTCTGAGCATGCCGCAGCGGTGTTAAATCTGGTTGATAGAGGCGTTATAGGATGGGATGACCCCGAGGTCGTGACGGTACTTAGAGATGGATTGAAGTACTTATGTTATGAAAAGGGCGGAGCAAAGGAGTTGAGCATGACGAAATCTGTTCTGGTGACTCGACCATCCAAGGTGAAGAAAATCAATGGGGGTAGTGTGGTTTAATTAGATATGAAGTGAGCCGTAAATACATCATTTCTAATTATTTAAAGTAATTTGTTCTGCAATTGGCAATTAATCCATTTTGAATAGTTTCTGCATGAAATTGAATGGGTTCTATTGCTTGTGTCGAATGATCAAAAATGATGTTTAGTAGGATTTTGAGTTAAGTGTAAGGAAAACATAGGGTTAATGCGATATATTAAAAATATTGCAGAAATGGCTAGGAAAAACAACTGTGTGCATGTACAGTTGTTTTGTGGTTGATATAGTTACTTTCAATGCTGTAAATGTGAGCGTTTGGGTTTACTGTCTATAGAACAAGGGGTTATACTCTGAAAAAGTAATTTCTATGGACTAGGAATGTTTACTGATCCGAACAGCGACCCGAAAGTATGGGAGCAATATTTTAAGAGCATTATCCGTTTACACTATAAGCCAGCTAATTGCTGCGATTTGCCTGATTCGCAAAATGGTGATTTCGGCATTGAGTGTTACACCCTATCAGGGCATGTTTTTCAATGCTACTTACCCGAGCAATCAAGCGATGTCGAAAAACTTGTTAAAGCACAGCGTAAAAAAATAAATAATGACATTTCAAAATTCACAACTAAATACAAAGCTGATCTTGAACTGTTGTTCGGCGATACAAAAATTAGTAGATGGATTTTGGCAACACCTTATAGTAAATCTGCAAAGCTTACGCAATATTGCACTCAAAAATCGTTACGAGTAAGAGAACTAAAATTACCGTATGTTGCAGATGACTTCCAGATTTTGGTGCAAACAGATAGTGACTATGTTACTGAGAGGGCACTTCTTAGGAGAACAAACTATCAGTTAAATCTAGATCTTAGTAATGCTACTGTTGATAATGCTGTAGCATTTATTAATGAGCATGTTGATTTTTTGGATAAATTGAATTTGAAACTTCCAAAAATTAACCCTTCGGAATCAGTACAGGACTCTTACAGGCATTTCATAATACAAAAATATCTTGATTATCAAAACCTTATAGATGAATTAAAGCAGAATTGGGTTGATATTTATGAAGTTGTATATAAATGCATTCAGCAAAGAGAAACTAACTTAGTTGGACTTTCTATGCTTACTTCCTCAAGTGCACAACCTGCCGAGAAGATGCTGAAGCAAATGGAAGTTCTTAAAGCAAATATCGAAAAGGAAATACCTACGCTCAAAGAATCAGATTTAGAAAAAATAAATTGGGGCGTAATAGCGGATTGGCTAATTAGGTGTCCTTTAGATTTTTAACAAGGTGAAAAATGAATATTAAAATAGAAGATATCATTGGACGGCCCTTCACATTTACCCGGAGGCCTGAACATCTTCCATGTGAAATGAGACCTATGTGGCGTTCTAGCCTTGTTTTAATAATATTCTCACTTATCGCTGCGAGAACGGGTTCATGCACTTTGAAAAAACTTCATGTTGTCAATTGGTTGTTAAAGTCAGAAAAAAACATCACTGATTTTGCATTTTGGGTTTTGAATAAAGATAGTGTTAAGCCTGAAGTCAGAATGGATCCGACTTTGGATAGGGCCATTGAACTTTTACTGGCCGATGGTTTTCTCACTCGCGAAAATGACAAGATGAAATTGACAGATAAAGGTAATATTTGTGCTGTCAATTTACTCGCATTAGATGTCTTTAAAAAGGAACGTATTGTCTTAGGAAAACATAAAAAAGGTTTGACAGAGACTAATATAACCAAAATATTTCAGGTGGGATGATATGTCTTTTGAAATAATTTCTCTTAAAATAACAGTCAATACCATCGATGGATTATATGGTATTGATATTCCTTTCTCAAATGGACTTTTTCTTTTACGTGTTGAAAACTCACATGGTAAATCAACATGTATGAATGCGATTGCTTATGCTCTTGGAATGGAAAAAGCTTTAGGATTAGGTGGCGCAAAGATACCATTCCCCCCATCTTTAACTAGAGTACTTACTAATAAGGATGGTAAAGAAGTTAGTGTAATTAAATCATATGTTGAATTGACAATAAAAAATAATAAAAATACTGTTGCGAAACTAAAGAGAAATATAGCGGGTTTTGAGACTGACAATCTCATAACTATTAATGAGGTTAGCTCTGGCGGCGATCAAAGCACTGGTTCATATTTTTTACATCTTGAAGGGGATGCTAAAAGAGAGCGAGGCTTTTATTTTTGGTTTTCTAAGTTCCTTGATTGGAATCTACCACAGGTTCCAAATCATAATGGTAAAGACACCCCCTTATATCCGTCGGTTCTTTTCCCTGCATGGTTTGTTGAACAGAAAAAAGGTTGGTCATCTATCCTTGCTACAATACCAACTCAATTTGGCATAAAGGAATCAAAGAAAAGGGCTTTAGAATTCTTACTTTCCTTAGATGTGAATGACAATATTTTGGAACGTAGCGCTATAAAAAATGATATAGAAGCTATTGGTTTTCAATGGAAGCTTGTAAGGCATAATGCGGAGATTGTTGCAGCGAAAGTTTCTGCGATTGTTTCAGGGATTCCTGAACAACCCGAAGTAAAGTTTGATACTTATAAAATGGATCTGATTTTAAAGGAAAAAGATACCATTATCGCAGCGATTGACTACCGGGCTAAACTCGAAAGCCAGTTAAAAAGTCTTAATAATGAGTATGTTAGCCCTGTTGATGATGAAAGACTTCAGAAAGAGGTTGTACGTATTATTAGTTCTAAATTGGATGAAATTAATTCATTAGAGCTCGATTTGCAAAAAATAAGTGATCACAAGAGCTATATATCACATCAGATTAATTCTACAACGGACAGGTTGAATAATCTTCTAGATGATAAAAGAAAATATGAAGATCTTAAAAAAATAGCTTCCTCAACAGTTTTTGATAATACTCATTTGAACAGTAATGAGTGCCCAACTTGTGGCGCTCATTATAGTGATAACTTGTTAGACCTTTCACCGCAAGATAATCTCATGACTTATGAAAGCAGTTTGAATTTCATCAAAGATCAGATTAAAGCTTTTGAGTTTGTTTTGGAAGATAGCAAGAATCAACTTAAATTTAAAACTACTGAGCAGATAAAAACACAAGAGGCAATCGCTGCCCTAAAAGTTGATATTAATAGGTTAAAGAAAAGAGATGATTCATCGCTTGCTTTACAAGAAGATATTTTGAGAAGAAAGATAAATTTAGAAAACTCAATTGAAAATATAACTAATGCCTATGCTGCATTAGCTGAAATAAAACTTGAATTAAATACATTGCATTCAAAATACATCAAGCTTGTTTCTAAAAGAAAAGCATTGCCGCAGAGCGTACTCTCAATTAAAGATGTTGAGAAGTTGAATTCACTTAAGTTAGGAATGGTAAATAGACTTAATAAATATAACTTTACCAGCTTTGATGCAAGTCTTATTAGTATCTCAGAAGATACATATCTCCCTACTAGAGAGGGGTATGATATAGGTTTTGATACTTCTGCTAGTGACGGAATACGAATCATCTGGGGGTATTTATTGAGCTTGTTCTCTGTTGGTAGAGCATATTCTACAAATCATCCTGGGCTGGTTATATTTGATGAGCCACGTCAGCAAGAGGCAAACAAGGTGAGTTTTGCAGAGTTATTGAGAGATGCCGCGAGATCTGCATCAAATGGTGGACAAATAATTTTTGCGACATCAGAGGAAGAAAGTGTGCTTGTTGATGCATTGAAAGGACACAACTACAAGATAGTATCTTTCGATAAAAATGACGGCAAGCTGATTCGTAAACTGGATGCATAAATATGCTGCATTTTTTTGCATGTAATCCTGAATAATTTAACAAGTGTGCTCTGCCAGCCCTGAAGCTGGCTAGAGCACATAATGCACCTGCATTAAAAGCGATTCTTTAAGCGCGCAGGCGAGGCGGGGATAGCACTGCGCGCCAGACGTGGTGACAGGATTTATTTTACGCGCCTGTGCACGTCGTGGTGGCGCGCTGTGATGTGAAGTTGGTCAAGGTCATGTCGTGGCGCTTGCGTCGCGTGTGTGGCGTGTGGCTTGCTCTGAGGATGTGCCGCCCGGAGGCGGCATTTTGGGCGGGTTTAGTCGGTCTCGATGCTGTAATCCTTAAAGCGGATCACTTCCATTCCTAACCAATCGTTAATCTCTTTAAACCGCTCCTGCAGCGGCGTCAGCTCGTTACGTACAAACACCCGCGCCACCTTCTCGATATCGCCCATCGAGCCGATATTCTCCGGCTTGCCGCCCATGAGCTGGAACGGCACGCGGTGCGCATCAAGCAGGTCAGCGGCGCTCACCTTCTTGATGTTAAAAAAATCATCCTTCGTGGCGACTTCACTCAACGGCACGATCTTAATGCCGTCCGGTTTCCCGTTCGGAGCGTAGAAAAACAGGTTTTTGAAATTCCCGAGTCCTTTCGAGTCGCGCATCGCGGAGCGCAGCGCCTCGACGTCGGTGCTGCTTTGCGCCGCGTCGGTCACGTACATGATGTAACCCGCGTGCGCGCCGTTCTGATAATACTTGCGACGAAACAGCGTGGCGGACTCATTCAGCCAGGCGGAATTAAGCGCGCTCAGGTATTCCGGCATCCCGTAGAGCTCCTGATTGATATCGGGCTCAAGCAGATGAAACACCGAACCGGGTGCGAACTGGTGCGGGTTGGTAAAGCTCGATACGTACCAGTAAACATCATCCTCGACACCACGGCGGGTGTATTTAGCCGGGGAGGTCTCCAGTTTAAAGAGCTGGCCGGTCACGCTCATGCGCTTTTCGAGATAGCCGTTTGCAAAGACCAGATAATCGAGCACAAGGCGGCTGAAGTCCTGACGCGAAAGCAACGGGTGCGGGATAAAGGTGCTGGTCAGTATGTTGCGCTTGACGTAAATCGGGGAGCTGTGATGCACGGCGGCGCGCAGGCTTTTCGCCAGTCCCGAGAAGTTGACCGGCGGCTCGTACCATTTGCCGTTATTGATGCACTCGACATAGTCGAGGATGTCGCGGCGATCCAGAACGGGAGACGGCTCGCCAAAGGTGAACGCTTCCATTTTCTGCGGTGCGCTGGCGGTCATGCTGGTCTGTTTTGGCTGTTTCTTTTGGCGTTTTTTCATCTTAGTTAATATCCAGAATTGAACTTGATTGCATACCGCTACCGGCGGAAAGCGGCTCGTTTAACAGGGCGTGCATGGTCGCCCACGCGATATCCGCGTGGCTGGCTTCCTCGCTACGGCTGGCTTCATAGGTGGCGCTGCGGCCGCTGCTGGTCATGGTTTTGCGGATAGCCATAAATGACTGTGTGATGTCGGGTGCCCCGGCGTCGTATTCCAGACACCCGCGGCGAATGGTGTCTTTTGCTTTCAGCACCATTGCGGTTTTCATTTCCGGTGTGTAGCGAATGGCGCGCGCTGCCGGGAAGAATGAGCGCACGAGCTGGTAAACACCCTGGCCGATGCCGGTCGCATCGATGCCGATATAGTCGACGGCGTATTTCTCGGTGAGCGCCCGGATGGCCTCGGCCTGCGCGGCAAAGTCCATGCCTTTCCACTGGTGCCGCTCAAGGATGCGGAACTTGCCACCGGCAACCAGTGGCGGAGCCAGAACCGCACAGCCTGCGCTGTCGCCAGTGTGTGACGGGTCATAGCCAATCCAGACAGGACGCCAGTTAAACGGACGGTCGGCGAACGGCTGGAAGTCCTCCCATTCTTCCATCGCATCGACCATGCAGCGCTGCAGTTCCTCGAACGGGAATACCGACGCCTTATCGTCGACGAACTCGCACATAAACAGGTTACGGAAGTCATCCGCGCTGTTTTCCTGCTTAAGCTGGTCGAGGTTAAACAGGGTGCAGCCACCGGCGAGCGCGTCCTCAATGGTGACAATCTGCCGCCACTGCCCGTCACCGCACAGTACGCCACCGGCGAGCGCCTGATGGCTGATATCGATGTCGACACGTTCATCGCGGTTGCTGCGGCCACGGTTAAACAGCTCGCCTGACCAGAACGGGTAAGCACCATGAGCCAGCGTCGACGGGGTCGAAAAATAGGTGGTGCGAAGGTGTGACTGTGAGGCCATACCCGAGGCGACTTTGCGCAGCTTCTGGAAATTGGGGATCCAGAAAATTTCATCGACATACAGGTCGCCGTTGTGGCTCTGCGCGGTGTTGGAATTGGTCCCGAGAAAAATCAGCTCAGCGCCATTGTTGCCGATGACGATCGGGTCGCCTGACAGGTCGACGTCAACCAGACGGGCAAAGGCGATGATGTACTTACGGAACACGTAAGCCTGCGTTTTACTGGCCGACAAAAATATCTGGTTTTGCCCGGTCTTAAGCGCGCGTAGGAGGGACTCGCGCGCAAAGTAGAACGTCGCGCCAATCTGTCGCGATTTCAGGATGTGGCGGATGCGGTGCTCTAACCCCGCTTTATGCCAGCGGAGCTGATAGTCAAACGACTGGTCGAAGAAAATCTCCTCCAGCTTCCCGATAGCCTCCTCGCTGAAATAATTTCGTTTCGGCTTTTTGCGATCCCCTTTGTTGCGGCTGGCGATATTGGGATTTAAATCCACCTCGTTTCCGGTCTGGCCGTAGCGGTTCACGCGCGCGAGCCGCTCCATCTGGCGCGACAGAAAATCAGCGACTTTGAAGTCATGCGCGGTCAGGTCTGGCTTTGCGTAGAGCTGGATAAGTCGCGCCTCTAACGTCGATTCCACGCGGTTAATCGGCGCGGTTTCTTCCCATCCATCGCGCTGTTTCCAGCTCTGCACGGTCGGGCGCTTGAGCTGCAGCATCTCGCAGATTTGCGGGACGGCGAACCCCTGCCAGTACAACAGCCGCGCCTGTCGTCGCGGGTCATTTAACAGAGAAAGGTCAGTTGAAATGGTCATGCTTGCCTCGTTTTTGGTGTGACGTGGCAAGGCTAAGGAAATAGGGGGTTATTCGCGCTAAGTGCCTGTTGTATCAGATCTAACAGGAGCGCAAGCGGTGGCTGATACGGGTCAGAGTCGGGAAACTAAACCCGACCCGAAAACCCAACATCAGGACACCTGAACAATGGCAAAGAAAGTTTCTAAATGGTTTCGCATCGGCGTCGAGGGTGACACCTGCGATGGCCGCGTCATCAGCGGCGATGATATTCAGGATATGGCCGACACGTTCGACCCCCGCGTCTACGGCTGCCGCATCAACCTCGAACATATCCGGGGGCTGCTGCCTGACAGCCTGTTTAAACGCTATGGCGATGTGACTGCGCTTAAGGCGGAGGTAATCAGCGATGACTCTGCGCTTAACGGCAAAAAGGCGCTGTTTGCCAAAATTGCCCCGCTTGATGAACTGGTCAGCATGGTACGTGCCGGGCAGAAGGTTTACACCTCAATGGAGATCCGTCCGAACTTCTCAAACAGCGGCAAGTGCTACCTCATCGGGCTGGCCGTCACCGATGACCCGGCAAGCCTCGGCACGGAATACCTCGAATTCTGCAGCCGTGCCGCTCAGAACCCGCTCGCCGGTAAAAAAGACCAGCCGGACGACGTTTTCTCTGTGGCCTCACTGGCTGAGCTGGAGTTTGAGGACGTCCCCGACACCATGCTCAACAGCCTGACGGATAAGGTTAAAGCCATTTTTGGCCGTAAGCAGGCCAGCGATGATGCCCGTTTCGCTGATGTGCATGAGGCGGTGACCACCGTCACCGAGCAGGTGCAAACCAATCTCAACGCTACCGACCAGCGCGTCACCGAGCTGGAGACCGCTTTTGCACAGCTTAAGCAGGACGTGAACAGCAAAGTCGATGAAAACGCGCAGGCGTTCACCTCCCTGAAAAGCTCCCTCGACAGCACCGAAAGCCAGCGCCAGCCGCGCCGCGAGCTTTCAAAAGGCGGCACGGGCGACGAGCTGCTGACCAACTGCTGATAAACCGCCGGGCGAGATACCCGGCCAGATACCTATTACCCGAACAGGAATAACCATGCGTAAAGATACCCGCTTCAAATTTAATGCCTACCTGTCCCGCGTTGCGGAGCTGAACGGCGTTTCCACCGATGACGTGGCGAAGAAATTCACCGTCGAGCCGTCGGTCACGCAAACTCTGATGACCACCCTGCAGATGTCATCCGCGTTTCTTACCAAAATCAACATCGTGCCGGTCGACGAGCTGAAAGGCGAAAAGGTCGGGGTCGGTGTTAACGGCACAATTGCGAGCACTACCGACACCACCGGTGATGATGAGCGTAAGACCGCTGACTTTACCGCGCTGGAGTCGAATAAGTACGAGTGCGCCCAGATTAACTTTGATTTCCATATCCGCTACAAACAGCTCGACCTGTGGGCGCGATTCCAGGACTTCCAGACCCGTATCCGTGACGCCATTATCAAGCGCCAGTCCCTCGATTTCATCATGGCCGGTTTCAACGGTACTACCCGAGCGGACACCTCGAACCGCAAAAACAATCCGCTGCTGCAGGATGTGGCCGTGGGCTGGCTGCAGAAGTACCGCAATGAAGCGCCCGCGCGCGTGATGTCCAAAATCACCGACGAGGACGGCAAGGTCATTTCCGACGTGATCCGCGTGGGTAAAAACGGTGACTATGCGAACCTCGACGCACTGGTCATGGATGCAACCAGTAACCTGATTGACGAGATTTATCAGGATGACCCGGAGCTCGTCGTCATCACCGGGCGTAAGCTGATGGCGGATAAATATTTCCCTATCGTCAATCAGGAGCAGGCAAACACCGAATCGCTGGCCGCTGACATCATCATCAGCCAGAAACGTATCGGCAACCTGCCAGCCGTGCGCGTGCCTTACTTCCCGGCTGATGGGCTGATGGTGACGCGTCTCGATAACCTCTCTATCTACTTCATGGATGACGCGCACCGTCGCGCCATCATCGAAGAACCGAAAAAAGACCGCGTGGAAAACTACGAGTCAATGAATATTGACTATGTGGTCGAGGCTTACGCCGCCGGTTGCCTGATTGAAAACATCAAGCTCGGTGACTTCACCGCACCTGCAGCACCGGAAAGCGGAGAGTAAGCCATGACAAGTCCCGCAGAGCGTCACATGATGCGGGTCTCGGCCTCTGAAACAGCGCAGCGGGCTGCTGTCCCGCTGCGCAATGCAACTGCCTATGAGCAGATGCTCGTTAAGCTGGCCGCAGACAACCGCACGCTGAAACAAATCAGATCTAATGAGCGAAAGGCAGACAAAAAGCGCGAGCTGCTGCCGTTCTACCTGCCGTGGGTCGCTGGCGTTCTCGAAAACGGCAAAGGCGCACAGGATGACATCGTCATGACGGTGATGCTCTGGCGTCTCGATGCTGACGATATCGCCGGGGCGCTGGAAATTGCCCGTTACGCCATGACCTATGGCCTGACCATGCCGACCGGTCGACGTCCGACGCCTTACCTGCTGGCCGAAGAGGTGGCACTGGCCGCGCAACGCCTGCGCGGTGCGAAACAGCCGGTCGAACTGTCGAACCTGCTCGACACACTCACGCTGACTGAGCGCGCGGATATGCCCGACATCGTGCGCGCGAAGCTGCACAAAATCACCGGCTACGTGCTGCGTGATGCGGAGCAACTGCCGGAGGCGCTGGCGCACCTGCAGCGTGCGATCCAGTTAGAGAGCACCATCGGCGTTCGAAAAGACATTGAGCAGCTAGAGCGCCAGCTCAGGCCAAAACCCGAACCGGCACCGAAAACCAAAACGACTAAACCGCGCACGTGCAAAGTCGCCGAAAAACCGACGGCACGGCGCGGGCGTCCACCAAAGGCGGCAAAAGCCGCAGGTTAACCGAGCGCTCCCCGAGCCGGGCGGCACGCCGGTCAATGCGGGTATCAATTGCCCTGACTGCGACCGGCGTCCACCGCCCACCCATTACCCGAGGTTGTCATGACGACGCTGATTATTGAGCCAAAAAAAGAGCCGCAGGATGTGCCGGGCGTGGTGATACCGCCGCCGGGCGTGAGCGAGCCGGTAATCAAAAACACCCCGTTTTTTCCTGACGTGGATCCGAAGCGCGTGCGCGAGGAAATGCGTTTAGAGCAGACCGTTTCCCCCGTGCGCCTGCGCCGGGCGATTAAGACCGCGATCGCAGAGACTAACGCGGAGCTGAGCGACTGGCGCGAAATTCAGCTCGATGCCGGTTACGCCACGCTGGCGGATGTCCCGACCGATGAGCTCGACGGCGAGAGCGTGCGCGTTTTCCACTACTTCAACGCCGTGTGCTCGATGACGACGGCCACGCTGTATGAGCGTTTTCGCGGCGTGGATGCTACCGCCAAGGGCGATAAAAAGGCCGACAGCATCGACAGCACTATCGATGAAATGTGGCGGGATATGCGCTGGTCTGTGGCGCGCATCCAGGACAAAGCGCGCTGCATTGTGGGGCAAATCTGATGAAAGTGTATGCGCTGCAGGGCGACACCCTCGACGCGATTTGCGCCCGGTACTACGGGCGCACTGAGGGCGTGGTCGAAACCGTCTTAGAGGCTAATCCCGGCCTGTCTGAGCTCGGCGTTATCCTGCCGCACGGCACGGCAATAGAGCTGCCCGAGACCGAGAGCGCGGCCAGAACCGAAACGGTGAATCTATGGGACTGAGTATGGAAAAAATCACCACGTTTATCGCCTACTGGCTGGCCGTGGGGCTGGCGTATGTCGGGGCAATGTCCCTTGAAAGAATGGCGCTGTACGTGGGCGGCGGATGCGCCATTTTTACCGCGCTGACGAACTACTGGTTTAAGCGCAAGACGTACCTCTATCTGACATCGCTCGGACTCGATAAAGGGGCTATTCGTGAAATCAATCGTTAAAAAGTGCAGTGTGGCCGCCGTGCTGGCGCTGGCAGCGCTGATGCCTGACTTTCGTCTGCTTAACACCTCGCCCGGGGGGCTGGCGCTGATTGCCGACCTCGAAGGCTGTCGCCTGACGCCTTACCAGTGCAGCGCGGGAGTGTGGACGTCAGGCATCGGCCACACTGCAGGCGTCGTGCCGAAGGGGGAAATCACCGAACGGCAGGCGGCGGCGAACCTCGTCGCGGATGTGCTGAACGTCGAGAAACGTCTGGCCGTGTGTGCGCCGGTGAAAATGCCGCAGCACGTTTACGACGCGCTGGTCAGTTTCTCATTCAACGTGGGAACCGGCGCGGCCTGCCGGTCGACGCTGGTCTCGTTTATTAAGCGCCAGCAATGGCCGCAGGCGTGCGACCAGCTCACCCGCTGGGTTTACGTGAACGGCGAAATTAATAAGGGGCTGGAAAACCGCCGCGCGCGTGAGCGTGCTTACTGCCTCAGGGGGATTCAATGAAAGTGATGTTGTTTTTACTGGCCGCGCTTATTGCGGTTGTGCTCTGGCAGCGTCATGAAAACGGCAACCTGACGCGCTCGTTTGAACGGGCGAACAGGGTCGCCACTGAACAAAAAACCGCGATCGGAATGCTGAAAAATCAGCTTTCCGTTTCGCATGGAATTGCCAGGCGAAATGAAACCGCGCAGGTCAGTCTACGCGGCGAACTGCTGGCCGCAGGTGCAATGGCCGTGCGGCGTGAACAAACCATTACGAGGCTGATAAATGAGAATGAAACCCTACGTCGCTGGTACAGCGCTGAGCTGCCTGATGTTGTGCGTCGGCTGCACACCCGCGCCGCCTGCGCCTCCGCCGGTCATTGTTTACAGCGCCTGCCCGAAGGTGAGCTATTGCCCGATGCCGGGAAGCGACCCGGCCACTAATGGCGACCTGAGCGCCGACATTCGCAGGCTTGAGCACGCGCTCGCCGCCTGCGCGCTGCAGGTTGAAACCGTCAAAAACTGTCAGGATAAACTCGATGAAGAAAGCACGCAGCCTGCGCGAAGCGCTGATTAAAGCCGTTCCGCAGCTTGAAACAAACCCCGAAATGATGCGCATCTTTGCCGATGAGGGGAATATCGATGCGCGTCTCGCGGCCTCGCTGTCGCACGAGAAAATTTACACCCTGAATGTGATCGTGTGTGACTTTGTGGGCGACCCTGATTTGATTTTCGTGCCGGTGGCCGCATGGCTCAGGGAAAACCAGCCGGATATCTGCACGCTCGATGATGGGCGCAAAAAGGGCTACCGGTTCCAGATGGATTTGAACGACGGGGACAGCGTCGATATTAGTATCAGCCTGCAGCTCACCGAGCGAACCCTTATCAAAGAGGAAAACGGCGCGCTGCACGTAAGCTATGCCCCTGAGTCGCCGCTGCCGGAGCCCGTGACACGACCCAAAGAGCTCTACATTAACGGCGAACTGGTGAGCAGATGGGATGAGTGAATTTAAGCCTTTTGACAACCAGCTCGCCGGGCTGCTTGCTGCCCTGTCACCCGCAGGGCGTCGCAAGCTTGCCGGTGAGATTGCAAAGGAGCTGCGCAAGTCGCAACAGCAACGGATTAAACAGCAAAAAGCACCGGACGGTTCACCGTATCAGGCGCGAAAGCGTCAGCCTCTCAGGGCTAAGACCGGGCGAATTAAACGGGCGATGTTCCAGAAGCTCCGCACGAGCCGGTACATGAAAGCCACTGGACGCGAAAACAGCGCGGTGGTTGAATTTACCGGCAAAGTGCAGCGTATCGCGCAAATCCATCAGTACGGGCTAAAAGACCGGCCAAATCGCAATAGTCGGGATGTGCAGTACGAGGCGCGCCCGCTCCTCGGTATTACCTATGACGATAACAAGATGATTGAAAATATTATAATAAAGAATCTAAGTACTTAATTGCTTCGAATTATAACAGGAACTGTGGTGTGGTCAGTTCCTGTATACAGATGATTGTTTCGAAGGAGGTTAAAGTATGAAGTTTAATCCTAGCTCTGTTTTTGCAATTTGTAATACCCTTTCTGAATTGCTCCAATTACCATTTTGATCACCACAACACTCAGGGCTTAGGCATATAGTCATGCAGGTTATTTTTTTTGTTTTAATGCCTTCGTTCAAAATCTTGAATAGATTCTGGATGAACTTGTTGTCGATAAACTTAAAATATTGTCCGTTATTGTCAGTAAAGAAGTAATCAAGGTCAATGTTGATAATGATTTTTTCATGGTTGCTAATAGCACTTTCTAAATCATCCAAGAGTTCGTAAGGCTCAACGTTTTCGAAGCAGTGCTGGAAAGGGTTGTTAGGATATGTGCCTTCTTTGTGGGTTGCAAAGTATATAGCAGCGATATGATTTTGTAGTGCGCTGTCAGAAATGAAGTAAGAAAGGTAATTATCCCAACGTATTAAAGGCGTGTTTTGATTGTTAGATTTAACTATTAAGCCTAAGTAATCCTTAAGGGAATTTAAATTAAAAACGCCCGGGAATTGTGCAGCATAAGGCCCATTTAAAGGAAAAGTGTCATAGTGCCTGTCTATATGGAACAAAGCAACATCCTGATTCGGCTTTAAGTGTTGCATCCAACACCAAAGAGCAGTTCGGTGGTTATCGCTAACATATATATCATTTTCTTCCACTAAAAAATTAACATTGAATGCACCGGAGGCGCTTTTTTGATTTAAAGGAATCAGCCAATTCATATTAACTCCATGTTCAAGATATTCTCATAAGAAATGCCAATACAAAGGTAAAGCGTTACTGCGAGTTGTGCTGGCCGTGATAGAAAGTGACGGATTAGAAAACATCCTATGTTAACTTCACAATAATGCTCATGAATACACTGAACAGTCTACAAGAAATCGCACGCGCGATCCGCAACCTTATCCGCACCGGCATTGTGACCGAGGTCGACCACGACGAGGGGCTTTGTCGTGTCCAGACCGGCGGCATGGAAACCACCTGGCTGAACTGGCTAACCTGCCGCGCCGGTCGCTCGCGCGTATGGTGGGCTCCATCCGTTGGCGAGCAGGTGCTTTTGCTGGCGATCGGCGGCGAGCTCGATACGGCATTTGTGCTGCCCGGCATTTTCTCGGATGACCATCCCGCGCCGTCTGCCTCCCCTGATGCGCTTCATGTTTCCTTTCCTGACGGGGCGGTTATTGAATACGAGCCAGAAAACGGTGCGCTCACTGTGTCAGGCATAAAAACCGCAGACGTCACCGCGTCGGATTCCATTACGGCCACCGTGCCGGTGTTGCTGGTGAAAGCGTCGAGCCGCATCATGCTCGATACGCCGGAGGTGGTGTGCACCAACAAACTGACAACCGGCACGCTCGAAGTGAAGAACGGCGGGAAGATGAGCGGGAACATCGAGCACACCGGCGGGAAATTTACCTCAAACGGCGTGCAGGTGGATAACCACGCGCACGGCAACGTACAGAGCGGCGGAAGCTGGACTAAGGGGACGCAATGACGGTGCGTTATCTGGGAATGAACAGCAAGACCGGCCTCAGTATCTCTGAGGTTGAGCATATCCGGCAAAGCGTGCGCGACATTCTGGTCACGCCGGTTGGGTCGCGCGTCATGCGCCGTGAATACGGCTCGCTCCTGTCGCAGATGATTGACCAGCCGCAGACCCCGGCGCTGCGCCTGCAGATTATGGCCGCGTGCTATTCCGCGATCCAGAAGTGGGAGCCGCGCGTCAGCCTCACGACCATCACCTTTGAACGGTCGGAACCCGACGGCGGGCTGTATGTCGACATTACCGGCACCCGCTCCAGCGGCGGCCAGCCTTTTTCACTCACCATTCCACTGAGTTAAACGCTATGGCAATTGTTGACCTTAACCAGCTCGCCGCGCCAGACGTCGTGGAAGAACTGGACTATGAAACCATCCTGAGCGAGCGAAAGGCGACGCTCGTCTCGCTGTACCCGGAAGACCAGCAGGACGCGATCGCGCGCACGCTGTCGCTTGAGTCTGAGCCGCTGGTGAAGCTGCTGCAGGAAAACGCCTACCGGGAAGTTATCTGGCGACAGCGCGTCAACGAGGCCGCGCGTGCGGTCATGCTGGCCTACGCCACCGGCGCAGACCTCGACCAGATAGGCGGAAATTACAACGTCCAACGCCTTGTCATCACCCCTGCAGACGACACGACGTTACCGCCGACGCCTGCCGTGATGGAGTCAGACACCGACTACCGTCTGCGCATTCAACATGCATTCGAGGGGCTGAGTACCGCAGGCTCAACCGGTGCATATCAGTTTCACGGTCGCAGCGCTGACGGGCGGGTCGCTGATATTTCGGTCATCAGTCCCGCGCCTGCGTGTGTCACGGTCACGGTGTTGTCACGCGAAAATAACGGCGTGGCGTCTGACGAGCTGCTCGCCATCGTGCGCACTGCGCTGAATGATGAGGACGTCAGACCGGTCGCTGACCGAGTGACCGTGCAGTCGGCGAACATTGTCGACTATAAAATCACCGCATCGCTTTACCTGTACCCCGGTCCCGAAAGTGAGCCGGTACTCAGTGCGGCAAAAGCAAAGCTACAGGCGTATATCACCGCGCAGCACCGCCTCGGGCGTGACATCCGCAAATCTGCGATTTATGCCGCGCTCCACGTCGAAGGCGTGCAGCGCGTCGAGCTGGCCGACCCGGTGGCCGACATCGTGCTCGATGATACGCAGGCGTCATGGTGCAGCGATTACAGCGTGACGATCGGGGGCAACGATGAATGATACCCGCCTGCTGCCGGTGGGCTCGTCACCGCTTGAGGTGGCGGCGGCGCGCGCCTGCGCTGAAATCGAAAATACCCCCGTTCCGCTGCGTCGCCTCTGGAGTCCTGACGACTGCCCGGCAAATCTGCTGCCGTGGCTGGCCTGGGCGTTTTCGGTTGACCGCTGGGATGAGAAATGGACAGAGGCCACAAAAAGGGAAGTGATCCGCGCGGCGCGGTACATCCACGCGCACAAGGGAACGATAGGCGCGGTGCGTCGTGTGGTGGAGCCCCTCGGCTATCTGATTAACGTTACTGAGTGGTGGGAAACCAGTGACCCGCCCGGCACGTTTCGCCTCGATATCGGCGTGTTAGAGACCGGCATCACCGAGGAAATGTATTACGAAATGGAGCGGCTTATTGCTGATGCAAAGCCAGCCAGCCGCCATCTTATCGGCCTTAACATCATTCAGGATGTGCCGGGCTATCTCTACACCGGTGCGCTGACATATGACGGCGACATCATCACGGTTTACCCCGGATAAGTGAGAACAAAATGACAGTGAAATATAAAACGGTCATCACCAAAGCCGGTGCAATCAAGCTGGCCGCAGCGACCGTCCCGAACGGGAAAAAAGTTAACTTTACAGCGATGGCCGTGGGGGACGGTGGCGGCACGCTGCCGGTGCCAGACCCTAACCAGACAAAGCTTGTCAAAGAGGTCTGGCGTCACGCGCTGAACAAAATCAGCCAGGACAGGAAAAATAAAAATTATGTCGTGGCGGAGCTGCTTATTCCGCCCGAGACCGGCGGTTTCTGGATGCGTGAAATGGGGCTCTATGATGACACCGGCACGCTGATTGCGGTCGGTAACATGGCCGAAAGCTATAAGCCAGCGCTCGCGGAGGGCTCAGGGCGCGCGCAGACCGTGCGTATGGTCATCATGGTGGGCGACATCGCGTCAGTCGAGCTGACCATCGACACCTCAACGGTGATGGCTACGCAGGACTATGTTGACGACAAGCTCGCGGAGCATGAGCAGTCCCGCCGCCATCCTGACGCCACGCTCACTGCAAAGGGTTTCACGCAGCTAAGCAGTGCGACCGACAGCGCGTCTGAGAGCGTCGCAGCGACGCCAAAAGCGGTTAAGGCGGCGTATGACCTTGCCAGTGGGAAATACACCGCTCAGGACGCCACCACGGCGCGAAAGGGTATCGTCCAGCTCAGCAGCGCGACCGACAGCGCGTCTGAGAGCGTCGCAGCGACGCCAAAAGCGGTTAAGGCGGCGTATGACCTTGCGAAAGCGAAATATACGGCTCAGGACGCCACCACGGCGCAAAAGGGCATCGTCCAGCTCAGTAGCGCAACTGACAGCACGTCTGAGGTAATGGCAGCGACACCTAAAGCCGTTAAGGCCGCGAATGACAATGCAAACGGACGCGTACCGTCAGAGCGTAAGGTAAACGGCCGTGCACTGACTTCTGATATCAGCATTACAGCGCAGGATATTTTTAACGGTCAGACTGTTGGCATTGGAAACGCCGCCGACCTGAACGCCTACACGACACCGGGGCTGTATTACCAGCCAGCAAACGCGCAGGCAGCAACAGGGAAAAATTATCCCGAGGCTAATGCAGGTTCGCTGGAAGTGTATAAGCACGCGGGTATCACGCAGATATACCGCGTTTATAGCAATTCCCGCTCTTACATCCGTACGCTGTACAGCGGCACGTGGTCAGCCTGGACAAAGCAATATGACGCGGCTAATAAACCATCACCTGAAGATATTGGTGCTTTGGCGGTAACTGGCGGGATAGTTACAGGTAATGTTGTAGTTACCGGGAACCTGAGAACGGGGAATGCCCGAACAATGGAGATTAGCTCCTCGAATACCTCAGCGCTGAATGGGCTTATAAACCTCTGGGGAGCCAATGGCAGACCAACGGTGATAGAGTTCAAAGATTCGTCGGGATACCATTTTTATTCACAACGAAATGACGATGGTTCTGTGTCGTTTGACTTTAATGGTATTGCCAATTTTCAGCGTGGGGTGACGTCAACAGGTGAAGTTATTTCTAAAAGCGCGAATGCTTTTCGTATGGCTTATGGGAGTTACGGAGCTATCTGGCGCAATGATGGGGCTAATATTTACCTGTTGCTAACTGATTCAGGTAATCCGCTCGGTGGCTTTAATAACCTTCGTCCTTTTACTGTCAATCTTGCGTCTGGCGATATAGTCATGAATAAACTGACTCTGGCTAATTACGCTAGTTTTGATGGTCGCTACTATACCAAAACGCAGTCAGACGCCGGGTATATGGCAAAAACAGGGGCTTACACTAAGACAGAAAGTGACGCGCGTTTTCAGCCAAAAGGAAGTTACACCCCATCAGGTGAAGCGTATACCAAAGCCGAAAGTAACGGCCGCTATGTTACTCAGGTCAGGCTGGGAAGCGTAACAAGTACCGGTCAGATAGGTAACAGAGATTTGAGCTTCGGGAATGGCATCGTTTTAACGGGCATCTATGGTTCTGCTAACTACACCGTTAACCTGAATATCTATTATCGTGCCGTTCAATATCTGATTAACGGTGTCTGGTATACAGCAACATCAGCTTGAGAAATACTATGATTATTTTAAAAAACTTAACTGCGTATGTGCCAGATGAAAACAGCGCTGTAGCCGAACTCATCTCACTCGGCGTATCATTTTTGAAAGATGAAAGCGGTAACGACTGGTATGAAGTGCAAAAGGAATTTGATAAGGACAAACTGAAAATCGTTTATTCATCCGACGGGATTATTCGCTCAGCGGATTATGATATTTCTGCTCTCTGGCCTGCAGATATGTCGATAGCTGAAATTGAGAGGGGAGAGGTCCCGGAGGGTTTCAGTATTAATGGCGAATGGTTTTTTGACGGTAAAAAAATCGCGCCTGTACCAGTTGATCATATTGCAACTGCAAAGCAGGAAAGACAAGACCGTCTGAATGAAGCGACAGAGGCAATTGCACCTCTGCAGGATGCCGAAGAACTCGGTATGGCTACTGAGGAAGAAATAGCCGCGCTCACCCTCTGGAAGCGTTACCGCGTGATGTTAAACCGTCTGGATATCGGCAACGCCCCGGATATCGAATGGCCTGAAAAACCTGTCTAATGCAAGCCCTCCACCCGGAGGGCTTTTTGTTTGTTGTGTGAATGACTGCCGAATAGTGAGGAGGTGCGCGGGTTAAGGGTACGACAGAAAATAATTGCACCCTTAACCACGGAGTTAAACAGATGGGCGACTATCACCACGGCGTCGAGGTCATCGAGATTAACGATGGCACGCGCACCATTTCCACCGTCTCGACGGCCATCATCGGCATGGTCTGCACGGCCAGCGACGCTGACGAAAAAAAATTTCCACTCAACGAACCGGTGCTGATTACCAGCGTGCAAAACGCTATTGCTAAAGCTGGTAAACTTGGCACCCTTTCAAAATCCCTGCAGGCCATTGCCGACCAGTGCAAGCCGGTCGTTGTGGTTGTCCGCGTGGCCGAAGGTATCGACGACCCGGAAGACCCCGAAGCGGCGCAGAAAGAAACCATTTCCAACATCATCGGCACGACCGACGAGAACGGTAAATACACTGGCCTGAAAGCGCTGCTGACTGCAAAGACCGTCACCGGCGTCAAGCCGCGCATTCTCGGTGTACCGGGTCTGGATTCTCTGGAAGTGGCGACCGCACTTGCGTCGACCTGTCAGAGCCTGCGCGCCTTTGGCTATATCAGCGCGTGGGGCTGCAAGACCATTTCCGAAGCCATCAAATATCGTGAGAACTTCAGCCAGCGCGAGCTGATGGTCATTCACCCTGATTTTCTGGCATGGGACACCACGGCGAACGAAACCGATATTGCATGGGCGACCGCCCGCGCGCTCGGCCTGCGTGCCAAAATCGACCAGGAGACCGGCTGGCACAAAACGCTGTCTAACGTCGGCGTGAATGGCGTCACCGGCGTCAGCGCCTCGGTGTCATGGGATTTGCAGGAAAAGACCACTGACGCGAACCTGTTAAATCAGGCCGGTGTCACCACGCTGATCCGTAACGACGGCTTTAAATTCTGGGGCAACCGTACCTGCTCAGATGACCCGCTTTTCCTGTTTGAAAACTACACCCGCACGGCGCAGGTACTGGCCGACACGATGGGTGAAGCGCACGCCTGGGCGATTGATAAACCCGTTACGGCAACGCTCATCCGCGACATCGTCGCCGGTATCAATGCCAAATTCCGCGAGCTGAAAAATAACGGCTATATCGTTGACGGCTCCTGCTGGTACGACCCGGAGTCAAACAGCGTGGAAACCCTGAAAGCCGGGAAACTGTATATCGATTACGACTACACCCCCGTCCCGCCGCTGGAAAACCTGACCCTGCGCCAGCGCATCACCGATACCTATCTGGCGAACCTGTCAGATTCGGTCAACAGCTAAGGAGCTCAGAGCATGGCGTTACCACGCAAACTGAAATACCTGAATATGTTTAACGACGGCCTCAGCTACATGGGCGTCGTTGAATCCGTCACCCTGCCAAAGCTGACCCGTAAGCTTGAGAAATACCGTGGCGGCGGGATGCCGGGCTCGGTCTCGATTGACCTCGGCCTCGATGACGACGCGCTGTCGCTTGAGTGGACGCTGGGCGGACTGCCTGACGTCGAGCTGTGGGCGCAGTACGCGTCACCGGGTGCGGACAGCGTGCCGCTGCGCTTCACCGGCTCATTCCAGCGCGACGACACCGGCGCAATTTCCGCCGTTGAGGTGGTCATGCGTGGCCGTCACAAGGAGTACGACGGCGGCGAAAACAAACAGGGCGAAAGCGGCACGACCAAAATTGCGACCGAGTGCTCGTACTACCAGCTCACGATTGACGGCAAGGAGGTCATCGAGATTGACGTCGTCAACATGGTGATGAAAGTCGACGGCGTCGACCGTCTGGCAGAACACCGTAAGGCGATTGGCCTGTAACCCCTTAACCGGTCAGTCAGGCTGGCCGGTTACTTAACTTTGACGAGAGCAACATCATGGAAAATATCAACGAAACCGCCACCACCGAAACCGAAAACCCGAACATTGTGATCCTCGAAAATCCCATCATGCGCGGTGAGCAAAAAATCGAGCAGGTGACCGTGACTAAACCCAACGCCGGTACTCTGCGCGGTGTAAGTCTGGCCTCGCTGGCTAACTCTGACGTCGATGCGCTGATTAAGGTGCTGCCGCGCATGACGTATCCGGCGCTGACCGAGCCCGAGGTCATGCGTCTGGAAGCGTCAGACCTGATTTTGTTCGCCGGTAAGGTGGTGGGTTTTTTGTCGCCATCTTCGGCTCGCTGACCTTCCCGGATAACCTTTCGGTCGATGACCTGATGGCGGATATCGCGGTGATATTTCACTGGCCGCCATCAGAGCTGAATTCCCTGAGCGTGACCGAGCTCATCACATGGCGCGAAAAGGCGCTACAGCGAAGCGGAAACCACCATGAGCAATAACGTCAGACTTGAGGTGCTGCTTAACGCAGTTGACCGGGCAAGCCGACCGCTCAAAGCTATCCAGACTGCCAGCAAGACCCTTGCAGGCGACATCCGCACTTCTCAAACCAGCCTGCGCGATCTGAATGCGCAGGCGTCCCGGATTGTCGGATTCAGGAAAGCGAGCGCACAGCTTGCCGTGACAGGCCAGTCGCTTAACAAGGCCAAACAGGAAGCCGCCGCGCTGGCCGTGCAGTTTAAAAACACGCAGAACCCCACAACCGCGCAGGCGCGCGCGATGGAGGCGGCAAAGAAATCCGCCGCTGACCTGCAGCGCAAATACAACAGCCTCAGACAGTCGGTACAGCGCCAGCGCACCGAGCTCGCGCAGGCCGGGATTAATACCCGTACCCTGTCGGCTGATGAGCGCCGACTGAAAACCAGCATCAGCGAGACCACCGCGCAGCTTAACCGGCAGCGCGAGGCGCTGGCGCGGGTCAGTCAACAGCAGGCGCGGTTGAGTCGCGTTAAAGAGCGTTATCAGGCCGGTAAATCCCTTGCCGGAGGCGCTGCAGCGGCAGGTGCGGCGGGCGTCGGTATCGCCACAGCGGGAACAATGGCCGGAGTCAAATTACTCACGCCCGGTTATGACTTTGCACAGAAAAACTCTGAGCTGCAGGCCGTGCTCGGCGTCGATAAACAGTCACCCGAAATGGAGGCGCTGCGCAAACAGGCGCGCCAGCTCGGGGACAATACCGCTGCGTCTGCAGATGATGCGGCCAGCGCGCAGATTATCATTGCAAAAAGCGGCGGGGATGCCGCAGCGATTCAGGCGGCGACGCCGGTCACGCTGAATATGGCGCTGTCTAACCGTCGCTCGATGGAAGAAAACGCCGCGCTGCTGACGGGGATGAAATCCGCGTTTCAGATGTCAAACGACCAGATCGCACACATCGGCGACGTGCTGTCGATGACGATGAACAAAACGGCCGCTGACTTTGACGGGCTGAGCGACGCGCTGACGTATGCTGCGCCGGTAGCAAAAAATGCCGGGGTCAGTATCGAGCAGACCGCCGCAATGGTCGGCGCGCTACATGACGCCAAAATCACCGGCTCGATGGCGGGAACGGGCAGCCGTGCCGTCCTGAGTCGCCTGCAGGCTCCGACCGGTAAGGCATACGAGGCTATCAAAGAACTCGGCGTTAAAACGTCTGACAGCAAGGGTAACACGCGCCCGATATTTGCCATTCTGAAAGAAATGCAGCGCAGTTTTGAGAAAAACAATCTCGGAACAAGCCAGCGCGGCGAATACATGAAAACCATTTTCGGTGAGGAGGCCAGTTCGGCGGCGGCGGTACTGATGACCGCGGCCTCAAGCGGCAAACTCGACCAGCTCACGGCGGCGTTTAAAGCCTCGGACGGGAAAACCGCTGAGCTCGTTAAAATCATGCAGGACAACCTCGGCGGCGACTTCAAAGAATTCCAGTCAGCCTATGAGGCCGTCGGTACTGACCTGTTTGACCAGCAGGAGGGCTCACTGCGTGAGCTCACTAAAACCGCCACGAAATATGTTTTAAAGCTCGACGGCTGGATCACCAATAACAAAACACTTGCGTCAACCATCGGGTTAATTGCAGGTGGTGGGCTGGCGCTGATTGGCGTGCTGGGCGGGATTGGCCTGATAGCGTGGCCGGTGGTAACGGGTTTCAACGTGATTATGGCCGCTGCCGGTGTTCTCGGTGCAAATCTGGCCGCAATGGGGGCGGCCATTGTCTCTGTGCTCGGGGCGCTTACCTGGCCGATTGTGGCTATTGGCGTTGCCATCATCGCCGGTGCGCTGCTCATCCGCAAATACTGGGAGCCAATAAGCGCATTTTTCTCAGGCGTAATGGAGGGGATAAAGCAGGCTTTTGCCCCTGTAGTGGAGTTATTCGAACCGTTAAAGCCGGTTTTTGACTGGCTGGGTGACAAACTTAAAGCGGCGTGGCAGTGGTTTAAAGACCTGATCGCACCGGTTAAGTCGACGCAGGAGACGCTCGACAGCTGCAAAAATGCGGGTGTGATGTTCGATAAGATGCTGGCCGACGCGCTGATGTTACCGCTCAAAAGCTTTAATACATTGCGTACCGGCGTTAACTGGCTGCTGGAAAAGCTCGGGGTTATCAATAAAGAATCAAGCGACCTTGACCAGAAGGCCGCAAAAGCCAGTGCCGCCACCGGCTCACAAAATAGGTCTTATTTTCCGGCAACCTCTGCATATGGAGGCTATCAGTATCAGCCGGTAACTGCGCCCACGGGTAAGACTTACGTCGACCAGAGCAAGCCAGAATATAACATCAACCTGAATGGTGGCATCGCGCCGGGCAGCGACCTCGACCGTCAGCTGCGTGAGGCTGTCGATAAACTCGACCGTGAAAACCGTGCGCGTCAGCGCTCAAGTATGCGCCATGACTGAGGGGGATAAAGCATGTTAATGATTTTAGGTTTGTTTGTGTTTGAGCGCCGCACGCTGCCCTATCAGTCCATGCAGTATTCGAAGGATTACCGCTGGGTGTCAAACGACCGTATCGGCAAGCCACCGGCTTACCAGTATCTCGGGGAAGGGGAAACCACGCGCACGCTGTCGGGCGTGCTCTATCCCGAAATTACCGGCGGACGTCTGTCACTGACCGCCATCGAGCTGATGGCGGACGAGGGGCGCGCGTGGCCGCTGATTGACGGAACGGGCATGATCCACGGCATGTATGTCATCGACAAAGTGACGCACACGCACACCGAGCTATTCAGCGACGGAGCGGCGAGAAAAATCGAGTTTAGCCTTTCCCTTAAGCGGGTCGATAAATCGCTGGCGGCCATTTATGGCGACCTGAAAACGCAGGCCGACAATCTGGTCACGTCTGCCGGTGACTGGCTGGGAGGGCTGGCAGGATGATTACAGGAATGGATATTCAGGCCGGGGCGAAGATTGCCCCGGCGTTTATGCTCAAGCTGGATAACGACGATATCACCCAGGATTTTAGCGACCGCCTTATCAGCCTGACCATGACCGACAATCGCGGATTCGAGGCCGACCAGCTCGATATCAAGCTCGATGACACTGACGGCCAGATAGCTTTGCCACCGCGCGGCGCAACCTTGACGCTGTGGTTAGGCTGGCAGGGATCCGCGCTGATAAAAAAAGGGACGTTCACGGTCGACGAAATCGAGCACAGGGGCGCGCCTGATACGCTCACCATCCGGGGGCGCAGCGCCGATTTTCGCGGGACGCTGAACTCGCGACGGGAACAGTCATGGCATGACACCACGCTCGGGCAAATTGTGGAGACGATTGCGGCACGGAATAAGCTGACGGCCAGCGTGGCCGACACGCTGAAAGCCGTCGCCGTGCCTCACATTGACCAGTCGCAGGAATCCGACGCGGTGTTTCTGTCCCGCCTGGCTGAACGGAACGGGGCGTCGGTTTCGGTCAAAGCGGGAAAACTGTTATTCCTGAAATCGGGGAGCGGTAAGACGGCCAGCGGAAAGCACATTCCGCAGATGACGCTTGAGCGCGGGGACGGCGACCGGCACCAGTTTGCGATTGCTGACCGCGAAGCATACACCGGCGTTACTGCAAAATGGCTGCACACCAAAGACCCGAAGCCGCAAAAGCAAAAGGTGAAGCTCAAGAGAAAGCCTAAAGAGCAACACCTCCGCGCGCTGCAGCATCCGAAAGCGACCAAAGCCCCGGCAAAGGCCAAAGCTAAAAAAGAGCAGGACGCGCGTGAGGGTGAGTACATGGCCGGTGAGGCTGACAACGTGCTGGAGCTTACAACCATCTACGCGACAAAGGCGCAGGCCATGCGCGCCGCTCAGGCAAAGTGGGACAAGCTGCAGCGTGGCGTTGCGGAGTTTTCAATCTCGCTGACGATTGGCCGGGCAGATTTATTTCCTGAAACGCCCATCGCGGTGAAAGGCTTTAAGCACGTTATAGACGAACAGGCGTGGATAATCAGCCGGGTGGTGCATAACCTTAACAGCAACGGCTACACGACGGGCTTAGAGCTTGAGGTTAAGGTTTCAGATGTGGAGTATGAAAGCGAAGATGTAACATAGTAATGTTTTATTATCTGATCGATAAATAAGGTTTTAATGGTTAAAATTGACGCATCATAAACGCTCTGAGGTGCTCGCCATGTTTCACTGTCCAAAATGCCATTACGCCGCCCACGCTCGCACAAGTCGCTATTTTACTGACACGACCAAAGAGCGTTATCACCAGTGCACAAACATCAACTGCAGCGCCACGTTTGTAACCACTGAGACGGTAGAGCGCTTTATCGTTTCGCCGGGGGTAGTAGTGCCAGCGCCACCGCACCCGACGCAATCAGGACAGCAACAAATTCAATGGATGTGACTAAACTGCCTCAATCCTTCGTATATGCGAGGGATTATTTCTTTGGGAAATACTTTATATACTTAGCATTGTTCCATTAGCTGACATTCATCGTTGTCTGAAATCATGCTACGATGCCAGGTAAGCTCACAGAGTAAATCCTGCATACACTCAATTTTTGTAAACACTAATATTAAGAGAGGATTTAAAGTGAAATTAACAATGGGCTTGCTATAAATGATTATTGCTAGTAACCTTGCTCGGTTATTTAAGATGTTGTAAATATCTGGAGTGATATATTTGAAGCTATTCCATTTTAATGGTGAAGGATAGGTAGATGAAATCTTTAATTGGATGGATAATAAAAAATGGTTGGAATCTTTTTAGTTGTGTAGGGGTGATAGCAACATTTTATTTCTCTCTAATATATGTACCCGGTTATGTGGAGGAAATAAATTCTGCAAAATCAACTGTGACTAAAGAGAGTTTAGTGGATAACGTACAAGAATTGCTTTTTTATGATAAAAAATTATCGATTAACGATGTTGATTCATTCATCAAAGGTAAAACACTCGAACAGAATTCATCTTACCCTTATACATCTGATGAACTTTTGCTACAAGTCCAAGATCGCTTTATGAGCAATAAGTTCATTCCGCTTGAAAAAAGAGAGTCGCTTAAAGAAACGATCAAAGCTATTCGTTCAACTTACATCAAACCAACGGGTCCAAAAGAGAATAGTTTTAGCTATGTCACACTAATGCCTGCGCTATTTTCATTGCTAGGGACGATAGCGGCAGCATTTGGCACGCTAAGTCTTATAAAGAAAATTAAAATTGATAAGGAAACTGAAGTCGATATAGTATCTTCAGATATAAGCTATCAAAATAATAACTCAGCTAACACTTCATTAGCATTTGAATTTGAAAAAACAGTGGGTGAAGTATTGAGTGAGCTTGGTGTTTTGGTAGATAGTCACAATGTGTCTCGAGATGTTGGTTATGACTTTGAAGTAAAAGCAAAAGGACGTAATTATATTGTTGAGGTGAAATATTTTAGAAAATTACTTGGTTTAGGTACTGCTAGAGATTTCATATATCAGGTGAATAGTTCAGGAAAAGGAGGTATATTAATTGTCAGTTCAGGTGTAACGGAGAGAACGAGACAATTCATAAATGAACATAATAATTTGTCAGATAGTCAAAAAGTATATCTTGTTATAGCTGATGCAAAACAAAAGCTTAGAGAAAAATTGCAAGAAATTCTTGCGAGCTAATTTTTCGCAATATTTTTCGTGACATACATACGTAGTTTCAACTTTAAGTAGGATATTATGTACATTTATCGCGCTTGGCTGAAAATAAATCTTATGCCCTGCTGATGACTCGAACTAGTTTACATTCAGCCATTTAAAAAAAAGCCCTCGCATTTGAGGGCTTCTTGTATCGATGTGGTCAACATGTGGACGTGACCTGAAATAAATCCTTTTACTTCATTGAGTTGAGGCATTTTAAAAAGCTCCTGAGGGAGCCTTTTTGGTATCAGAACACTTTTTTGTACGGTCGAACCGTCACTTTCGCATAAACACCCGCAGCAACGTACGGATCGGCATCGGCCCAGGCCTGAGCGGCCTCCAGGGATTCAAACTCGGCAATCACCGTGGAGCCAGAAAAACCGGCAGAACCCGGATCGTTGCTGTCGACGGCTGGCATAGGGCCCGCAGTCAGTAAACGCCCTTCATCCTGTAGCAACTGTAAGCGTGCGAGGTGAGCAGGGCGTACAGACTGGCGTTTTTCCAGGGAATCAGCGACATCTTCAGAGTAAATCACGTAAAACACGGTGAAGCTCCTTAACCATTAAAAGTGTCAGTTACGTTATGTGAAAGGACAACTGACTGCAATGTAAAATAAAAACAATGTTAATACCCTGATCTGAATGCCTCTTTTTTGGCCTCTCCCGCGCCTAAATTGCGCCAGAACAAAGTGTCTTATTGAATATGATTGCTATTTGCATTTAAAATCAGGATTCGGTTTTTTAACGTTGATGATTATGACTTCGATGACCCTTGATTTACCTCGCCGCTTTCCCTGGCCGACGCTGCTTTCTGTCGTGATTCACGGTGCTGTCGTGGCGGGTTTGCTCTATACCTCGGTTCATCAGGTTATTGAAATGCCAGCGCCTTCGCAGCCCATTTCAGTGACGATGGTCTCGCCTGCGGATCTTGAGCCGCCGCAGGTTGCACCACCGCCGCAGCCGGTTGCTGAGCCAGAACCAGAACCTGAGCCGGTTCCGGAGCCACCAAAGGAAGCGCCGGTGGTGATCCATAAGCCAGAACCCAAACCGAAGCCTAAGCCGAAACCAAAACCGGTGAAAAAGGTGGAGGAGCGCCCTAAACGGGAAGAACGTCCGGTTGAACCACGCGCTACGCAGAGGGTAGAAAACACAGCGCCTTCGCGTCCGTTGATGAATAACACGCCCGCGACCGCAAAACCGACGCCAACCGCGCCCGCTGGCCCGCGCGCCGTGAGCCGCAACCAGCCGCAATATCCTCCTCGTGCTCAGGCGTTGCGCATTGAAGGTCGCGTGCGGGTCAAATTTGACGTCACCCCGGACGGGCGTGTTGATAACGTGGAAATCTTGTCTGCTCAGCCTTCAAATATGTTTGAGCGTGAAGTGAAATCGGCGATGCGCAGATGGCGTTATGAGCCAGGCAAACCAGGCAGTGGGTTGATCGTTAATATTGTTTTCCGCCTGAACGGCGGGGCGCAGATGGAATAAGAAAAGCCTCCGAAAGGAGGCTTTTCTTATTCCTGAAGATCAGGTCTGAGGCAGCTGGCGGGGTTTGCCCTCGCTATCGACTGCCACATAAATAAACAGCGCTTCTGTTGCTTTATAACGCTGTCCAATCGGTTCAGATGAGACCTTCTTCACCCAGACTTCAATGTTAATGGAAATGGAAGTATTACCGCGCTTGACGCAGCGTGCATAGCAGCAGACCACATCACCCACCGCGACCGGGCGCAGGAAGGTCATCCCATCCACCCGGACGGTCACAACGCGACCATGCGCGATCTCTTTTGCCAGAATTGCGCCGCCCATATCCATTTGCGACATCAGCCAGCCGCCAAAAATATCGCCATTGGCATTCGTGTCCGCAGGCATTGCCAGTGTGCGTAAAACCAGTTCGCCCTGAGGGGCGTCATTTGTTGTCATTGTTTTAAACTCGTAACTGAAGACTTCAGGCGGGATGCTACTATGATTTTTGGCAGGAGAGAATAGACCAGAACGCCTGTTGTGCACGTTCTGGTCGGGGATTCATCAGTGTTTATCATCCTGCGGCATGTGCCGGTAGATATAGACACCGCTTAACAGAGTGAAGATGAGCGTCAGCGCCGTCAGGCCAAAGACCTTGAAGTTGACCCAGATATTCTGCGGCAGCCAGAAGGCGATGTAGATATTCGCCAGGCCGCAAAGAATAAAGAACAGCGCCCAGGCGATATTCAGACGGGACCATACTTCCTGTGGCAGCGTCAGCTCTTTACCCAGCATGCGCTGGATCAGTGGCTTTTTCATTACCCACTGGCTGATCAGCAATGCACCGGCAAACAGCGCGTAAATCACGGTGACTTTCCATTTAATGAATTCATCGTTGTGAAAGAACAGCGTAAGCCCACCGAACACGGCCACCAGTGCGAACGTAATCAGAGCCATTTTTTCGACTTTACGATAGCGAACCCAGCTGTAGATCAGCACGATAGCGGTAGCAACGATCAGCGCCATCGTGGCTGCATAAATGTCATACAGCTTATAAAACGCGAAAAACACGACCAGCGGTAAAAAATCAAGAAACTGCTTCATTCTGTGATTCCATCTTCTGTGTGTGGCCGGGTGCTGCGATGCACCCGGCCACAGGATTACTGACGAATTAACATATACAGGCGGAACAGATAAACCAGCAGTATCGCTGAAATCAGATTACTCAGCGTGTTGGCTACCACCGCACCGACGTTCGGCGTTAAGACTGCAAAGTTTGGGGCAAACAGCAGCAGGAGCGTTTTGGCCAGCAGCCAGCTAATTACGGCCGGTGCCACCAGGCGCATATTGGCCCATGCCAGTTTGATGCTGCTGCGCATGGCGGTAAAGATCCCCATTTTGTCCTGCACCACCATCACCGGAGCGAACGCGAGGACGATAGCCAGCAGCACGCCTGGAACCACAACGAGCATGATCCCCATTTGTACCAGCAGGGTGGTTAAAAAGATGAGGATAAACAGCTTAGGCAATACCGGCGCGCTGGCACCGATCGCCCGTAAGGCGCTGACGCGGTGGCCTGCAGAAACCAGCTGGATCATCAGCAGAACGCCACCCGCGAGAATGGCATTGCCGATCAGTCCAGAGAAAGTCGATGCCGCAGAGGCCCGCAGCAGGATTTGCTGCTGCTCTGGCGTCATGTTTTGCACCAGCTCAAACAACCCCACGCTACCTGCAAGATGGTCGCCCTGGCTCAGGCTGGCAATCTGTTCGTCACTCGGAGAGAACGCGTGACCCAGCACCACCGTAATAAAGGCGCATAACAACGCGATCAGTAAAAAGGTTACGAACTGATTGCGGAAAAAGTTTCCCGTGTCACGGTAGACAGACTTCGCCGTGATAGACATGCACTCTCCTTGAGTATTGCAGGTGTTAATTAGCCGGCAATTGTACACCGGATAACGCGGTCGTGGCAGCATCAAGGCTTGTATGGAAAAGCATATCTTTGTAAAGCGGCGGTAATCCGAAGCGCGCGCGGGCGCGATTACAGGCTTCGTTGACCTGACCCTCTTCGCCAGACATCGCAAAGTCCCGACACGGGCTGGGGCGATCCTCATAGATGGAACAGCGGGTCGACACGCCTGGCTCTCCTTGTAACGCCACACAGCGGGCCTGCTTTTGATTCGTACCGCTCATGCAGCGCAGAAAGGGGGATAACGGTTCAGTGAGATGAACCGGAACGGTGCCGCCGCCATCGCTGGCTTCGGCCCAGTAGAAAGAGACTCGAAAATACGCACAACAGGCTCCGCACGTCATGCACGGGTTCATATCACTCATGGCACACCTGCAAAAAAGAACGCATCAAATCACATTGTGAGAGCGCTAAATTATCCAGCCGCCATTCGAAGAGCAAGAGGGGGGAAACAGAAAATTTTGTAACCGGGAAATGCCAAAAATTGACGTAAGAACAACTTTTGGCCTTATGGTGTGTCACCAAAAATTAACCCAGATCAATGAATGTTAAGTTACTGGTTTTAATGTGATCTGTGACAGATCACTTATTACTCATTTGTGAGTATATTCTCATCCGCAGCTAAAACCACAACGATGGAGCGGATATGAAAAAATTAGCGGTGGCAGCCCTTATCTTAAGCAGTCTCTCTGGCGGCGCGTATGCGCATGAAGCAGGTGAATTCTTTATTCGTGCCGGTTCGGCAACGGTACGTCCAACTGAAGGTTCTGATAACGTGCTGGGGATGGGCGGCTTTAACGTCAGCAACAACACCCAGTTAGGTTTAACATTCACGTATATGGCGACGGATAACATTGGCGTTGAGCTTCTGGCAGCAACGCCATTCCGTCATCGCGTTGGCTTAGGCCCAACCGGTGATATCGCCACGGTGCACCATCTGCCGCCAACGTTGATGGCGCAGTGGTACTTTGGTGACTCAAGCAGCAAACTGCGCCCCTATATTGGCGCGGGCGTGAACTACACCACCTTCTTTGATGAGAAATTCAACGATACCGGTAAAGAGGCCGGACTGACCGATCTCAGTCTGAAAGATTCATGGGGCGTGGCAGGACAGGTGGGGATGGACTATCTCCTTAACCGCGACTGGTTAATTAACGCCTCGGTCTGGTATATGGATATTGATACCGATGTCCGCTTCAAGGCAGGCGGACAGCAACAAAGCATCAGTACCCGTCTGGATCCATGGGTATTTATGTTCTCTGCAGGTTATCGTTTCTGATTCTACTTTCCGGGACTGGCCAGAACATGGCCAGTCTTTCTACCGGCTTACCTCTACGGTTGCCCCTCCATGTTCCAGCGGGCAGAACCCATATCCTGAAACACACGCTCGTCCGTGAAGGGCGGGAAGGTGGCCCGTGTTGCCGCGTCGGCTAAAGCCTGGCAATACGCTTTGTCTCCGCCTTTTATCTCCAGGTTCTGCAGTAGTCCGTCGACGGTAAAGTCGAGATGCATGTTGCATTGCTTACCATTCCAGGCGTGTGGATCGGCCAGCGCCGAGTCCAGCGCTTTCTTTATCGCGGCAGCCTGTTGACCATAGATATCCTTATCGGAGACTTTACCGGACTGTTTATAGGAGCACGAGTCGAGAGCGGTTTTCTTCTGACAACCTTCAGGCGCGAGAGGGGCACAGCCCGTTATTGCTGTGGCAAGGCATACCAGCATCACTACTTTTTTCATTGTTAAGTCCGTTTATCGAAATTATTTTATTGTACAACTACTTAAATAAGCCCCGGGATTCCGGGGCTTAAGTTTCTCACCAGCCTCGCTAGCGTACAACCAGCACCGGGCATTTTGCATGGCGTACCACAACCGCCGCGTTTGAACCTAAAAGGTAGGTTGTGATATCCGGTCGATGGGACGCAATGATAATGAGGTCAGCGTTGATACTGTCAGCCAGCTTCAGGATCTGATCTTTAGGCGCACCTGAAATGGCGTGTGTCTCCACACGATCGGCAGGTAAATTGAACTGCTTAACCATCTCTTTGAGCTTTGTAAGGGCTTCCTCCTGAATCTCCGCCAGCTTTGGCATTTCAACCGAATACGCCAGCCCAAGCGATGAATAGTAAGGGAAAGAAGGCACTACCGTCAGAAAATGGATTTTACCGTTACCGATTGCTGCGTTTGCCTGAACATAGGGAATCACCTGTTCGGTCAGACGACTTTCAGAGATATCGACAGGGACTAAAATTGAATTAAACATACCTCACCTCCTGTTTGTTTTTTATCCACTTTAAGTGTAGTGCTACCATTTTCAGTGGCGCTGTATTCGCCATCAAAATGGGAGGTGAGGCAGCTTTTTTGACGGGGGGGACGCCCCCCGTCACCTGGCGGTTTACTTCTGGATAAGATAGCGAATGGTTGGGCCATCCTGCTGAATATCCAGTACGGTGTAACCGTGGTTTTTGGCATCCAGAGGAATGTTGTTGATGGACTGCGGGCAGTCGCTCACCACTTCCAGAATTTCCCCTTTTTGAAGCTGCGGGAGCGCTTCAAGCGTAGCGACAGCCGGGTAAGGACACGGTTCACCGACCATATCAAGGCGGTAGTCAGGCACAATCTCTTTCATGCTGCATTCTCCTGGGGTTCAGGTTTAACCGTGGCACGGCGGAAGAAACGTTTCTCTGGCGCGACAACCAGTAAAAAAGCGACCAGCAGCAGGGCGTAGGTCACCAGCAGCCCGCCGAGCGGGCCAAACGTGCTGAGCAGATTCACCTTGTCCCAGTTCGTGGCCAGCACCGGAGACAAATCGTCCCAGTACCAGGCCAGCAGGGTGGAGCCGATGACGTTCCCCAGACCTACCCACCAGTAATGCACCTGACCTTCAACCGCGCGGTACATCCAGCCGGTTTCACACCCGCCAGCCAGTACAATTCCGAAGCCAAACAGCAGACCGCCAATCACCGCGTTCGGACCAGCCCACATGATTTTCGGCTCAACACCCAGTTGCACATAGCTGAAGATGCCAATGGCGCTTACCGCCATACCCGCAATAATCGCTTTGGCCATCATTGTACGGCCGGTGATCCACATATCGCGAAACGCCGAGGTGAAGCAAATCTGCGCACGTTCTATCAGCAGGCCGAAACCGACACCGAACAGCATGGCTAGGCCCAGCTTAGGCTGGTTGAGCGCCGTACAGAGCGCCCAGGCGACCATGGCTAAAAAGACCAGCATGCCGAGACGAAAACGACGACGCGCCTGAGAAGGCTTTTGCGTCAGCGGCGAGGCAGCGCTGACCTTCACCATTTTGACCGGAATGCGGAACAGCGGCAGGAGGGTAAACTTCGCGCCAAAGTAAGAGCCAATCGCCGTGGCGACAGCAAAAAACCAGGCGTGCAGCGAAAACTGTGGAATGCCGGTAAAGAAAGCGGCCAGGTTACACCCCATCGCCAGACGGGCGCCGAATCCGGCAATCATGCCGCCGACAATCGCCTGCATAACGCGTATCCGGCTTTTAGGCATTCGCAACTTAACGTTGTTAGCCCACAGCGCGGCGGCAAAACAGCCCCCGAACATGCCGATAATCATCATACCGTCGATGCGGGTCAGCGGCGTGCCGTCCAGATGACTAAGCTTAAAGTAACCCCACTCCTCGGTATGTACGCCAGCGAGCTGCAGCAGTTGCCCACCCCAGCGGGTGAATTCGCCGGTCACGGCCCAGAAGGTGCCGGTAATGCCGAAATAGTAGGTGGAAAGGATCCCCGCCGCGATGACGGCCGGTACTGGTGACCAGAACTTAACCAGGTAAGTCTGTTTGAAGTATTGCCATGACATGAGTAAGCCTCTGAACTCAGAAGGTTTAAAGCCGAAAAGAGACCAAATCATACGCTTACGGCAAGGTTTGAAAAGCCATTCACGCCGAAAATATCGATGGGATCAATTTTGGCGTAACGCTTAAGTGATAGCGGGAATATAAGAGGAAGACCGTCTGGCTGAGTCGCCAGACGGTGGAAGGATCAGGCTTTACGCGTTGCGGCTTTCATCGCCGTAACAAATGCTTTGAGTTCAGCCAGCATCTGCTCGGGTTTGTCCACGTTCTTCTCAATGATTTTGACGATAGCAGAGCCGGAGATCGCGCCTGCCGCTTTTGCGTCAATTGCCGCCGTAACCTGATCCGGGGATGAAATGCCGAATCCCTGCAGCGGAGGTGCTGCGTGGTATTCAGCCAGTTTTTCAACCAGATGATGCAGCGGCAGCGCGGCTTTGTTTTCAGCACCCGTCACGCCCGCGCGGGAGAGCAGGTAGGTGTAACCACGGCCGTAAGAGGCAATCTGGCGCAGCAGTTCGTCATCGGCGTTTGGCGGGCAGATGAAAATCGGCGCCACGTTATGACGCATAGCCGCCTGGCGGAACGGTGCAGATTCTTCAACCGGGACGTCGGCCACCAGCACGGAGTCAACGCCGACCCGCGCGCACTCGGCATAAAATTCGTCGATTCCGCGGTTAAAGACCAGGTTGGCATACATCAGCAGGCCAATCGGAATGGTCGGGTGCTTCTGACGGATCGCGGCCAGCATCTCAAAACACTGCGTTGGGGTGACGCCCGCGGCAAAGGCACGCAGAGTGGCGTTCTGAATGGTCGGGCCATCCGCCAGAGGGTCAGAAAACGGGATCCCCAGCTCCAGCGCATCGGCCCCGGCTTCAATCAGGGCGTCGATAATTTTTAGCGACTGTTCCGGGCCCGGATCGCCCAGGGTTACGAAGGGAACGAACGCGCCTTCCTGGCGGGATTTCAGTTGTGCAAATGCGTTATCGTAGCGTTCCATCAGATTTCCCCTCGTGCTTTCAGAATATCGTGAACGGTGAAGATATCTTTATCACCGCGACCGGAAAGGTTAACGACCAGCAGTTGCTCTTTTTCCGGGTTTTCTTTCATCATTTTCAGCGCATGCGCCAGAGCATGCGAGGACTCCAGTGCCGGTATGATCCCTTCGCTGCGGCACAGCGTCTTAAACGCTTCCAGCGCTTCGTCATCGGTGATGGAGACGTAGTCCGCGCGTCCGGTGCTGTTCAGGAACGCATGCTGTGGCCCGACGGACGGGAAATCCAGACCGGCAGAGATGGAGTACGACTCTTCAATCTGACCTTCATCGGTCTGCATCATCGGCGCTTTCATGCCGAAGTAGATCCCCACGCGGCCATGTTTCAGCGGAGCGCCGTGCTCACCGGTTTCAATCCCGTGACCCGCTGGCTCCACGCCGATCAGGCCAACACGGGTTTCGTCGATAAAATCAGCGAACATCCCGATGGCGTTTGACCCTCCGCCCACACAGGCAATCACCGCGTCCGGCAGACGGCCTTCTTTTTCAAGGATCTGCGCTTTGGTCTCTTCGCCAATCATGCGCTGGAATTCACGCACGATAGTCGGGAACGGGTGCGGGCCAGCGGCCGTGCCGAGCATGTAGTGCGCGGTTTCATAGCTACCAGACCAGTCGCGCAGCGCTTCGTTACAGGCATCTTTCAGCGTGGCAGAACCACTGTGAACCGGGATCACTTCTGCGCCCATCAGACGCATACGGAATACGTTCGGAGACTGACGCTCAACGTCTTTCGCCCCCATATAGATACGGCATTTCAGGCCAAGCAGGGCGCTTGCCAGTGCTGATGCCACGCCGTGCTGACCCGCGCCGGTTTCGGCGATGATCTCGGTTTTGCCCATCCGTTTTGCCAGCAGCGCCTGTCCTAACACCTGGTTGGTTTTATGCGCGCCGCCGTGCAGCAGGTCTTCACGCTTGAGGTACAGCGTGGTTTTGGTGCCGGCAGTCAGGTTACGGCATTTGGTCAGCGCTGTTGGACGGCCCGCGTAGTTTTTCAGCAGGTCGGTAAATTCAGCCTGAAAAGCAGGATCTTTCTGTGCGCTCACAAACGCTTCTTCCAGCTGGCGCAGTGCGGGCATCAGGATCTGCGGAACGTACATCCCGCCGAACTCACCAAAATACGGGTTTAGTAATGTCGTCATTTTTTCTTCCTTAATATGCACGCAGAGTTTTAAATACCGAGGCCAGCTTACTGGCATCTTTGATGCCCGGTTGCGACTCTACGCCTGAATTGAAATCGAGGCCCGCGCAGCCGGTTTTGGCTGCTTCCACACAGTTATCCGGGCTAAGTCCACCCGCCAGCAGGACATTGTCCAGCGCTTCGCCGTTCAGTAGTGACCAGTCAAAACGCTGGCCTGTACCGCCCTGGCCGTTATCGAGCACGTATTTATCAACATGATTCAGGTTACGTGCTGGCAGGGTGCTGCCCACGCTCTGCGCTTTCCAGATCTGAACCTGAGGAGCCAGCCCGGCACGCAGGGCATCGATGTATGCCTGATCTTCATCACCGTGCAGTTGTACTGCACTCAGTGATAACGCTTCGGCTTTTGCCGTAACGTCCGCGATATCAGCGTTACGGAAGACGCCCACATAGCTGAGTGGGGCTGCCGCTATCACCTTGCGTGCCTGTTCATCGCTCACCGCACGCGGTGAGGAGCCCACAAAGATCAACCCGCCGTAAATAGCCCCCGCCTCATAGGCGGCCTGGGCATCCTGTTCGCGGGTTAAGCCACACACTTTGTTTTCACCCAACAGCACCCGACGCACCGCGGCATTGAGATCGTCATGTGCCATCATCGCGGAGCCAATCAGAAAACCGTTGGCAAAGTGGCTCAGCTCACGCACCTGGGCGTAGCTGTTGATCCCGGATTCACTGATAACAGTCACGCCAGAGCCCAGACGCGGTGCCAGTTGACGCGTACGATTCAGGTCAATTGACAGATCGCGCAGATCGCGGTTGTTAATCCCGACCACTTTCGCCTGCAGTGCAATGGCTCGCTCCAGCTCTTCTTCGTTGCTCACCTCGGTCAGCACGCCCATGTTGAGGCTGTGCGCCACCGCAGCCAGCTGGCGATACTGCTCGTCGTCGAGCACCGAGAGCATCAGCAGGCAGGCGTCAGCCTGGTAAAAACGCGCCAGCCAGATCTGATACGGGTCGATAATAAAGTCTTTGCACAGAATCGGTTGCGGCGCGATGCTGCTGACAACAGGCAGAAAATCGAAGCTGCCCTGGAAATATTTCTCATCCGTCAGCACGGAGATCGCCGACGCATGATGCTTATAAATGCCGGCAATACGCGCCGGATCGAAATCCTCACGGATAACGCCTTTCGACGGGGAGGCTTTTTTGCACTCAAGAATAAATGCGGTGCGCGCGCCCTGCAGGGCATCATAGAAACGACGGCTGCTTGGGACGACGTCGTTCTGAAAACTGGCAAGCGGCTGCTGCGCTTTGCGGGCTTCCACCCAGATGGCCTTATCGGCAACGATTTTCGCTAAAACGGTCTGCATTCTTTACCCTCTTGCCGCAAGTGCGGTAACGCGATCGTAAGCTGCACCAGAGCGCAGTACGTCCAGAACTTTTTGTGCGTTGGCTTTGAGATCCTCTTCGCCGTGCAATCGCATCAGCATGGCGACGTTGGCTGCCACGGCTGCCTCATGGGCGACCTCTCCCTTACCTTGTAATAAGCGCGTGAGAATGTCACGGTTTTCTTCCGGCGTGCCGCCTGCCAGCGCCTCCTGATGATACGGCGTTAAACCAAAGTCGGCGGCTTCCAGCTGGTAGCTCAGGATTTCGCCATTGCGCAGTTCCGCGACGAGAGTTGGCGCGTGAAGGGACACTTCATCCATTCCCCCGCTGTGAACTACTGCCGCGCGCTGATAACCGAGCACGCGCAGGGTTTCGGCAATTGGCAGAACCAGTTCCGGGCTGTAAACACCAATCAGCGCCAGCGGCGGGTGCGCCGGGTTGATCAGCGGCCCCAGTACGTTAAACAGCGTGCGTGTTTTGAGCTGCTGACGAACCGGCATCGCATGGCGGAAACCGGTGTGATACTTCGGCGCAAACAGGAAGCAGACGCCCAGATCGTCCAGCGCTTCACGGGAGCGTTCGGCGTTCATATCCAGGTTAATGCCGAAGGCAGCCAGCAAATCGGACGAGCCCGAGCGGCTGGAGACGCTGCGGTTACCGTGTTTCGCCACTTTCAGGCCACACGCCGCGGCCACGAAGGCACTGGCGGTGGAGATATTGATGCTATTGCTGCCATCACCCCCGGTGCCGACGATATCCGCAAACTGATAATCCGGGCGCGGGAAGGGGGCGGCATTTTCCAGCAGGGCCGTGGCGGCACCGGCGATTTCTTGCGGGCTTTCGCCGCGCACTTTCATGCTTACCAGTGCGGCCGCCAGCTGTTCAGGTTTCAGCTCACCGCGAACCACGGCAGAAAAGAGCTGGTGGCTCTCCTGCTGGCTCAGGGTCTGCGCCTGATACAGCTTTTCCAGAATCGGTTGCAGCGTGTTGGTCTGCTCCAGTTTCTGCAACGCCCAGTCCAGCGTCTGCTCCAGCAGTCGCGCGCCATGGGTCGTGAGAATCGACTCCGGATGGAACTGCATGCCGCAGACGCGATCCGCATCGTGACGCACGGCCATTACCATCCCTTCAAACGAGGCGTTAATGGTCAGCCCGGCCGGGATGTTGCTGCCTACCAGGGAGTGATAACGCGCAACCGGCAGCGGATTTGGCAGGCCGGCAAACATCGCCTGGCCGTCATGTTCAATGCTGGAGGCCTTGCCATGCAGGATCTCACCTGCCTGACCCACGTAGCCGCCATAGGCTTCCACAATCGCCTGGTGACCCAGACAGATACCGATAATCGGCAGTTTACCGCGCATACGGGTCAGCAGCTCCGGCATACAGCCCGCTTCACTGGGGGCACCTGGGCCAGGAGAGAGCATCAGCACCGGGTTTTGCATGGTTGCCAGACGGTCTATCAGCGTCTGTGCCGGAACATGGTTACGATAGATAACAACGTTGTGACCATTCGCACGCAGCTGATCTGCCAGGTTATAGGTAAAAGAGTCGATGTTATCGAGCAGCAGAATGTCAGCCATCAGAAAATCTCCTGTGCGTGATGTGCGGTAGCAATGGCGCGCAATACCGCGCGGGCTTTACTGCGGGTTTCGTCAGCTTCAGACTGCGGAACAGAATCCAGAACAATCCCTGCGCCTGCCTGCACGGTAGCGATACCGTCCTCAACGTAGGCGGAGCGGATCACAATGCAGGTATCCAGATCGCCATGGGCAGTGAAGTAGCCCACTGCACCACCGTAACTGCCGCGACGGCGCCCTTCAGCCGCCGCGATCAGCTGCATGGCGCGAACTTTCGGCGCGCCGCTCAGCGTGCCCATGTTCATACAGGCGCGGTAGGCGTGAAGCACGTCGAGGTCGCTGCGCAGTTCGCCCACCACGCGGGATACCAGATGCATAACAAACGAGTAGCGGTCGACCTTGGTTAAGTCCGCCACGTAGCGGCTGCCAGGGGTACAAATGCGCGCCAGGTCGTTACGGGCCAGATCAACCAGCATCAGATGCTCGGAGAGCTCTTTATGGTCGGTACGCATTTCCAGCTCAATACGGCTGTCGAGATCGCGATCCAGCGAGCCATCGGCTCGACGTCCGCGTGGACGGGTTCCGGCAATCGGGTAGATCTCAATCTGGCGGCTGGTGGCGTCATATTTCAGTGAACTTTCAGGGGATGCGCCAAACAGGGTGAAATCGTTGTCCTGCATAAAGAACATGTACGGGCTTGGGTTGCTCTTTTTCAGCACGTCATAGGCCGCGAGCGGCGACGGGCAGGGCAGAGAGAAACGACGGGAAGGAACAACCTGGAAAATTTCTCCGGCGCGAATCGCTTTTTGCATCTGGCGAACCACGGCACCGTACTGATCGTCGCTCTGATTAACCTCACAGGTCATTTTCTCGACACGATGTACAGGCAGCGCAGGCGGCGCTTCGGTCATTTGTTGCTGCAACTGCTCAATACGCTGCTCAAGGCGTTTTTTCTCTGTCGCGGATGGCGTGAAGAGGCTTGCCTGAATACGGGTGTTTTTTTTCTGGTGGTCGATCACCAGTAAGGTTTCGGCCAGGTAGAAGCAGTAGTCGGGGCAGCGGTTACCCTGTTCAATGTCCGGTAAATCTTCGAACCCGGCCACCAGGTCGTAAGCAAACAGCCCGCCAAAGAACATTGCTTCGCGTTCATCTTCCGGCACGGTGACCAGATTTTGCAGCAGACGGAAGGCATCAAAAACGGAAAGAGAGCACAGGCGTGCGTCTTCGTCCAGCAGCTGGCTCACCGGCGGGAAGTGCAGAACGCGCATTTCAGGATGGTGTTCATTTTCGATACCAGCAGGCAGGCTCGCATCCAGTAACGGCAGCAGAGCCGCACCGTTATCCGATAACGCTTTGATAGTGACAGTGTCACCTAGCGACGTAATGCGCAGCGCGCTGTCCACCAACAGCAGGCTCTTGAGATCGTCTTTGCTGTCAATATCGGCGGATTCCAGTAACAACGTGGCTGGACGCGCACCGCAGACCTGATGAAACAGCGCGGTTGGGTTGTGGCGATAGGCCGCCTCGCTGGTCAGCAATTCGAGGTGTGGTTTGGCTGTTTGCATTATGTTGTTCTCATTTATTCTGTTCAAAAAAAAGCCCGCTGATGAGCGGGCGGGTATCTGTTTGCTGTACGCAGACGTGTGACACTGCCCGGAAATCAGGAAGTGCGCCACCAACCGTGCAGAGTGAAATGTGCAGTCATTTTCAGATACCTTTCTCGTGTGAACTTGCGTACTAGTTAACTAGTTCGATGGCGTGTTGTCAACCCTTGATTTCAGAATTTCGTGGCAAGTCGGTATCATGGGCTTTTAAGATGTCTCTAACCTGTGACGGGAAGTGCTTTGAGCGATACCACCTACGCCGTAATTTATGATTTACACAGCCATACCCAGGCCTCCGATGGTCTGCTGACGCCCGAAGCGTTGGTGCATCGTGCCGTTGAAATGCGGGTTGGCACGCTGGCCATAACCGATCACGATACAACCGATGCCATTCCAGCCGCGCGCGCCGAGATTGCCCGCAGTGGTCTGGCACTCAAACTGGTTCCTGGCGTCGAGATATCGACCGTCTGGGAGAATCACGAAATCCATATCGTTGGCCTGAACATCGATATAGACCATCCGGTAATGTGTGCGTTTTTGCAAGAACAAAAAACGCGCCGCAATCAGCGCGCAGAAATGATCGCTGAACGTCTGGAAAAGGCGCATATTCCGGGCGCACTGGAAGGGGCACAAAGGCTGGCAAACGGGGGCGCGGTAACGCGCGGTCATTTTGCCCGTTTTCTGGTTGAGGCCGGCAAGGCCACAACGATAGCGGATGTCTTTAAACGCTATCTGGCTCGCGGGAAAACCGGATATGTTCCGCCACAGTGGTGTACAATAAAACAAGCTATTGATGTGATTCATCATTCTGGCGGTAAGGCCGTGCTGGCCCATCCGGGGCGGTATAATCTTTCTGCTAAATGGCTGAAAAGACTGCTGGCGCATTTTGCCGAATGCGGTGGCGAGGCGATGGAAGTCGCCCAGTGTCAGCAGGCGCCCAACGAGCGTTCGCAGCTTGCGACCTACGCCCGCCAGTTTGGTTTGCTGGCGTCACAAGGCTCAGATTTTCATCAGCCCTGTGCGTGGATAGAACTGGGACGCAAGCTTTGGTTACCCGCAGGCGTTGAGCCTGTCTGGCAGCTCTGGGAACAGCCACAGCAACTTGAAGAGAGGGAAGTATGAGTCAGTTTTTCTATATTCATCCGGATAATCCGCAGCCGCGCCTGATCAATCAGGCCGTGGAGATCGTGCGTAAAGGGGGCGTTATCGTCTACCCGACGGATTCGGGTTATGCGCTGGGCTGTAAGATTGAAGATAAAGCGGCGATGGAGCGTATTTGCCGTATTCGCCAGTTGCCGGACGGTCACAACTTTACCCTGATGTGCCGGGATCTCTCTGAGCTATCGACCTATGCTTATGTCGATAACGTGGCATTTCGTCTGATTAAAAATAACACGCCGGGCAACTACACCTTCATCCTGAAAGGGACGAAAGAGGTTCCGCGCCGTCTGTTACAGGAAAAGCGCAAAACCATCGGGATGCGTGTGCCGTCTAACCCGATTGCCCAGGCCTTGCTGGAAACGCTGGGTGAGCCGATGCTCTCAACCTCGCTGATGCTGCCCGGCAGTGAATTCACCGAGTCCGATCCTGAAGAGATCAAAGACCGTCTGGAAAAGATGGTTGAGCTGATTATTCATGGCGGTTACCTCGGTCAGCAGCCGACCACGGTTGTCGATTTAACGGAAGATGCACCGGAAGTGATTCGCGAAGGCGTGGGTGATGTTAAGCCTTTCTTGTAAAGGTGTAAGCAGCTATACTACGCGGCCATCAAATCAGGGCATAGTCCTGGTTTGACCTGATTCGACGCCTGTGAAGGCGACACCTGAGGAAGCTCAATGAGCGAGAAGTTACAGAAAGTGCTGGCGCGTGCCGGCCACGGCTCACGCCGTGAAATCGAAGCCATTATTGAAGCCGGACGCGTGAGTGTGGACGGTAAAATCGCCACGCTCGGTGACCGCGTAGAAATCGTGCCGGGGCTTAAAATCCGTATCGACGGTCATCTTATCTCGGTTAAAGAATCTGCTGAGCAGATCTGCCGCGTGCTGGCGTACTACAAGCCGGAAGGTGAACTGTGTACGCGCAACGACCCGGAAGGTCGCCCGACGGTATTTGACCGTCTGCCTAAACTGCGTGGCGCACGCTGGATTGCCGTGGGGCGTCTGGATGTGAACACCTGCGGTCTGCTGCTGTTCACAACGGATGGTGAACTGGCAAACCGTCTGATGCACCCAAGCCGTGAAGTGGAACGCGAATACGCCGTACGCGTGTTCGGCCAGGTTGATGAGAACAAACTGCGCGATCTGTCGCGTGGCGTTCAGCTGGAAGACGGTCCTGCAGCGTTCAAAACCATCAAATTTACCGGTGGTGAAGGGATCAACCAGTGGTACAACGTTACCCTGACCGAAGGCCGTAACCGTGAGGTTCGTCGTCTGTGGGAAGCGGTGGGCGTGCAGGTTAGCCGTCTGATCCGTGTCCGTTACGGCGATATTCTGCTGCCAAAAGGTCTGCCACGTGGTGGCTATACCGAACTGGACCTGACGCAGACCAACTACCTGCGTGAACTGGTGGGCCTGGCGCCAGAAACCACTTCCAAAGTGGCGGTGGAGAAAGATCGTCGTCGCATGAAGGCGAACCAGATCCGTCGTGCGGTGAAACGCCACAGCCAGGTGAACAATAATCGCCGCGCTGGCAGCCGTAATAACAACGGTTAAAAATAGAAGCCCGGTTAATATCACCGGGCTTTTTTATCAGTAATCAATGCCGATTTGCGCTTTGATACCGGCATCAAAAGCATGTTTAACCGGACGCAATTCGCTGACGGTATCCGCTAATTCCAGAATATCCCGATGACAGCCGCGGCCTGTGACGATCACCGTCTGATGCGCCGGGCGATTCCTCAGTGCCTCCAGTACGGCGTCCAGCGGCAGATAGTCGTAGGCGAGCATGTAGGTGATCTCATCCAGTAACACCATGTTCAGGGCCGGGTCTGCCAGCATTCGTTTTGCATGCTCCCATACCGCGAGGCAGGCAGCGGTGTCGGTTTCCCGGTTTTGGGTATCCCACGTAAAGCCTGTCGCCATCACCTGGAACTCAACCCCGTGCGGTTCAAGTAAGTTACGTTCACCGTTGGGCCATTCCCCTTTAATGAACTGAATGACACCCACTTTCTGCCCGTGACCAACGGCGCGCGTGGCGGTACCAAAGGCAGCGGTGGTTTTGCCTTTGCCGTTGCCGGTAAACACGATGATGATCCCGCGTTCATCCTGCGCAGCGGCGACACGGGCATCAACCTGTTCTTTCAGGCGCTGCTGACGTTGCTGGTGACGTTCTTCACTCATTGCGAAATCCCGGGTTTACGGCCTGGCTGGGCATCAAAGGTCATCCCTGTTTTACGGCGGCTGTCATCGCCCATCAGCCAGAGATAGAGCGGCATAATATCTGCCGGGGTTTTAAGCTTCTGTGGATCTTCCGTCGGGAAGGCGCTGGCGCGCATTTTGGTGCGCGTTCCGCCTGGGTTAATGCAGTTCACGCGCAGATGACGGCTCTGATACTCCTCCGCCAGCACCTGCATCATCCCTTCGGTCGCGAATTTTGAGACCGCATACGCCCCCCAGTTTGCGCGGCCTTCGCGCCCTACGCTGGAGGAGGTGAACACCAGCGAACCGGAATCAGATTTGAGTAATAAAGGAAGAAGTGCCTGGGTCAGGAAAAAGGTGCCGTTGATATTGACCTGCATGACCTGCTGCCAGATCTCAGGATCCTGTTCATCCATCGGGCGAACCTCCCTAAGCAAGCCGGCATTGTGCAGTACGCCATCCAGCCGTGGGTAGTGGGTGCTGATGCGGTGGGCAAGCTCCTGGCACGTTTCAGGGGTACAGGTGAGCAGATCCAGTGTGTACCAGCGGGCAGGAATGCCACCGGCGGCGTCAATCTCCTGAGCCACTCCTTTGAGTTTTTCTTCGTTACGGCCAATGAGAATAACGCTCGCGCCATAGTCAGCGTAGGTCAGTGCCGCTTCGCGGCCAATACCATCGCTGGCACCAGTGACCAGAATGATGCGGTTCTGCAGCAGATTTTTTTGCGGTTGATAATGCACGGTGACTCCTCGGCGCACAGTGATGCAAAGACGCCTTATTGTGTGACTTTTCGGCTTTATGCCCGAATTAGCATGAGAATTCAATCAGTCTACAGGACGCATCGCTGTAAAATTAACAATTTGCAAATATTTAAACCAGAATCGGGGGATTCCTGAAGACGGCTCGCAGAGGTAATGTCACGAGCGAGACGCATGGGCAGGGCTGTTGTACACTGCCGTCAAAGATTCGTGGTTAAATCAAGGTGGAACGCGTGGAATTACTTTCTCAATATGGGTTGTTTTTGGCAAAGATCGCGACGGTGGTGATTGCCATTGCGGTAGTGGCCGTTCTGATTGTTAACCTGACGCAGCGCAAACGTCAGCGTGGTGAGTTACGCATTACCCGCCTGAGCGAGCAGTATAAAGAGATGCAGGAAGAGATGTCGCTGGCCCTGCTTGACAGCCATCAACAGAAACTGTGGCACAAAGCGCAGAAGAAAAAGCATAAGCAGGACGCCAAAGCGGCAAAAGCCAAAGCGAAGCTTAACGCGCCGGAGGAAACCTCAACCCCGCGTGTCTATGTGCTCGATTTTAAAGGCAGCATGGATGCCCATGAAGTCTCTTCTCTGCGTGAAGAAGTCACCGCCGTGCTTGCCGTGGCTAAACCGCAGGATCAGGTGGTTGTCCGTCTTGAGAGTCCGGGTGGGGTCGTTCCTGGTTATGGGCTGGCGGCTTCGCAGCTACAGCGTCTGCGTGAAAAACAGATACCGCTGACGGTTGCCGTGGATAAAGTCGCGGCGAGCGGTGGCTATATGATGGCCTGCGTGGCGGATAAAATTGTTGCGGCGCCGTTTTCTATTATTGGCTCCATCGGGGTGGTTGCGCAAATCCCGAACTTTAACCGCTTCCTGAAAAGCAAAGAGATCGACATTGAATTGCACACGGCGGGTCAGTACAAACGTACCCTGACGCTGCTGGGGGAGAACACGGAAGAAGGACGTCAGAAATTCCGTGAAGATCTCAATGAAACCCATCACCTCTTTAAAGAGTTTGTGCACCATATGCGCCCGGCGCTTGATATTGAGCAGGTGGCAACTGGGGAGCACTGGTACGGTACGCAGGCGCTGGAAAAAGGGCTGGTGGATGAAGTGGGCACCAGTGACGACCTGCTGTTGAATCTGATGGAAGGGCGCGAACTGGTTGGCGTGCGCTTTACCCAGCGTAAGCGACTGCTTGACCGCTTTACGAACAGCGCGGCCGAAAGCGCGGATCGCCTGCTGCTCCGCTGGTTGCAACGCGGACAAAAACCGCTGCTGTAAACAAAAACGCGAGGCCAGAGCCTCGCGTTTTGCGTTAATCGACCAGGTGATATTTCTCTGAAAGCGTGTGCGCCAGGTATTTAAACATATTGAATACGGCGGTGCTTTTCGGGGTGGGTAACCCTTGTTCGTCAAGGAAGTATTCGCCGCTGAATACCAGCACGCCGTTACGTTGTTCCACGCCGGTCGCTTCAATACCCGCCAGGGTGTCTTCATGGTCACGAATCAGCTTATTTGCTTCGATAAGCAGAGAGGCTCGATCAATGGGTTGGGTTGTATTCTGCATAATCCACTCCTTAAACAGTGACAATAGTCTACGCCGGGGGCGCTTTGGGGGCAAATTTTCCCTGTAATGTGAGGGGGTAAGGGGCCGTGACCTGGCTGGCAGGATTTGCTTTTGCATGCTAATAAAGTTGCGTAACGAATTTTATCAGGTAGAGTGTGCGCTTTCGTCATTCTGGCAACAGAATTGCTTGACATTCGACCGGGAATTCGTCACGAATTACATCCGATGTGAGAAAAATACCCGATAACTCAATCACCTGGGCGTTAACGCTTTGACGTTCAGTAAGACAAAGGGGTTGATATCCCCTGACGCAGTCGCAATATCAATGGCTCGTCGTCAGTGGAAGGGAAATCAACATGCGGCGTATTCCTGGAAGAATTAAATTAGGTAAAGGTGAATATGGGTAAAGCTCTCGTCATCGTTGAGTCCCCGGCAAAAGCCAAAACGATCAATAAGTATCTGGGTAATGACTACGTGGTTAAGTCCAGCGTCGGTCACATCCGCGATTTGCCGACCAGTGGCTCAGCCAGCAAAAAGAGCGCAGACTCTACCTCCACCAAAGGGGCTAAAAAGCCTAAAAAGGATGAACGTAGCGCGCTTGTCAACCGCATGGGTGTTAACCCATGGCATAACTGGGATGCACACTATGAAGTGCTGCCCGGCAAAGAAAAAGTCGTTAACGAGCTGAAGCAGCTTGCTGAAAAAGCAGACCACATTTATCTCGCAACCGACCTTGACCGCGAAGGGGAAGCCATTGCCTGGCACCTGCGGGAAGTGATCGGGGGTGACGACAAACGCTACAGCCGTGTAGTGTTTAACGAAATTACGAAGAATGCGATTCGCCAGGCGTTTGAGAAGCCGGGTGAACTGAACATCGACCGCGTAAACGCGCAGCAGGCACGCCGTTTTATGGACCGTGTCGTGGGTTACATGGTCTCTCCACTGCTGTGGAAAAAGATTGCCCGCGGTCTGTCCGCAGGGCGTGTGCAGTCCGTTGCTGTGCGTCTGGTTGTTGAACGCGAGCGTGAGATCAAAGCCTTCGTCCCGGAAGAGTTCTGGGAAGTGGATGCCAATGTCACCACGCCGGGTGGAGATGCGCTGCCGCTGCAGGTGAGTCATCAGAATGACAAACCGTTCCGTCCTGAAAACCGTGAGCAGACCATGGCTGCCGTGGCGCTGCTGGAAAAAGCGCGCTACCAGGTTCTGGAGCGTGAAGATAAACCGACCAGCAGCAAACCTGGCGCACCGTTTATTACGTCTACGCTGCAACAGGCTGCGAGCACGCGCCTGGGTTATGGCGTGAAGAAAACCATGATGATGGCCCAGCGTCTGTATGAGGCGGGTTATATCACCTATATGCGTACTGACTCGACAAACCTGAGCCAGGATGCCGTCAACATGGTGCGCGGCTACATCAGTGACAACTTCGGTAAGAAATACCTGCCAGCGAGTGAAAACCAGTACGCCAGCAAGGAGAACTCACAGGAAGCGCACGAAGCCATTCGTCCTTCTGACGTCTCCGTGTTAGCCGAATCGCTGAAAGATATGGAAGCCGATGCCCAGAAGCTGTATCAGCTTATCTGGCGTCAGTTCGTGGCGTGTCAGATGACACCAGCACAGTATGACTCCACCACGCTGACCGTTGGCGCGGGTGATTTCCGCCTGAAAGCGCGTGGCCGTATCCTGCGCTTCGATGGCTGGACTAAAGTGATGCCTGCGCTGCGTAAGGGTGATGAAGACAGAACCCTGCCTGCGGTAAACAAAGGGGATGAACTCTCTCTGGTTGATCTCGTGCCTGCCCAGCACTTCACCAAGCCGCCAGCGCGTTTCAGCGAAGCGTCTCTGGTTAAAGAGCTGGAAAAACGCGGTATTGGCCGTCCATCCACCTATGCGTCGATTATTTCGACCATTCAGGACCGCGGTTACGTGCGTGTTGAAAACCGTCGTTTCTATGCGGAAAAAATGGGTGAGATCGTCACTGACCGCCTGGAAGCCAACTTCCGCGAACTGATGAACTACGACTTCACCGCGCAAATGGAAGACAGCCTCGATCAGGTTGCCAGCCATCAGGCCGAGTGGAAAAAGGTTCTCGACAGCTTCTTCAGCGACTTTACCAACCAGCTTGAAAAAGCGGAAAAAGATCCTGAAGAGGGCGGCATGCTGCCGAATCAGATGGTCCTGACCAGCATCGACTGCCCAACCTGTGGTCGTAAAATGGGGATCCGTACTGCCACTACTGGCGTTTTCCTCGGCTGTTCTGGCTACGCGCTGCCGCCGAAAGAACGCTGCAAAACCACCATTAACCTGGTACCTGAGAACGAAGTGCTCAACGTGCTGGAAGGGGATGATGCGGAAACCAACGCCCTGCGTGCAAAACGTCGCTGCAAGAAATGCGGCACCGCGATGGACAGCTACCTCATCGATCCAAAACGTAAATTGCACGTCTGCGGTAATAACCCGACCTGCGATGGATATGAGATCGAAGAGGGTGAGTTCCGCATTAAAGGTTACGACGGTCCTATCGTTGAGTGTGAGAAGTGTGGTTCTGAGATGCACCTGAAAATGGGGCGCTTCGGCAAGTACATGGCGTGCACCAACGACGAGTGTAAGAACACGCGTAAAATCCTGCGTAACGGTGAAGTCGCGCCGCCGAAGGAAGATCCGGTTCCGCTGCCAGAGTTGCCGTGCGAGAAGTCCGACGCTTACTTCGTGCTGCGTGATGGTGCTGCCGGCGTGTTCCTTGCGGCAAACACCTTCCCTAAATCGCGCGAAACCCGCGCGCCACTGGTGGAAGAGTTGTACCGTTTCCGCGACCGCCTGCCTGAGAAACTGCGCTACCTGGCCGATGCGCCACAGCAGGATCCGGAAGGCAATAAAACCGTTGTGCGTTTTAGCCGTAAAACGAAGCAGCAGTATGTTGCGGCGGAGAAAGACGGCAAGGCAACCGGCTGGTCAGCATTCTTTGTGGATGGCAAATGGGTTGAAGGTAAGAAATAATCTTTCCTTACCGTAACTTACCTGTGAAAGGGCCGGACTTCCGGCCCTTTTTTATTACCTTGTTATTATTTTTTGTTCCGTACTATACAGTCAGGCTATAAATGATATAGTGGTTATAGTTAACCCTTTTCTTATTATCAAATCGTCTTAAGCGATTGACCGCATGCGCTAAATCGGATGGTCTGGCATGAAATTACAGCAGCTTCGTTATATTGTTGAGGTGGTAAACCACAACCTTAACGTCTCTTCTACCGCTGAGGGGCTATATACCTCTCAGCCGGGTATCAGCAAGCAGGTCCGCATGCTGGAAGATGAGTTAGGTATTCAGATTTTTGCTCGTAGCGGTAAACACCTCACCCAGGTGACGCCAGCAGGGCAGGAGATTATCCGCATCGCGCGGGAGGTTCTCTCTAAAGTCGACGCAATTAAATCGGTGGCGGGTGAGCATACCTGGCCGGATAAAGGGTCGCTGTATATTGCCACCACCCATACCCAGGCACGCTATGCGCTGCCGGGCGTTATTAAGGGCTTTATTGAGCGCTATCCACGCGTCTCTCTCCATATGCATCAGGGCTCGCCGACGCAAATCGCTGAGGCGGTTTCGAAGGGTAATGCGGACTTTGCTATCGCAACCGAAGCGCTGCATCTGTATGACGATCTGGTTATGCTGCCGTGCTATCACTGGAACCGTTCTATTGTCGTCACGCCCGATCACCCGTTAGCCGGTAAAGGGTCGGTCACTATTGAAGAGCTGGCGCAATACCCCTTAGTGACGTATACCTTCGGCTTTACCGGGCGCTCCGAGCTTGATACTGCATTCAATCGTGCAGGATTAACGCCGCGTATCGTCTTCACCGCAACCGATGCTGACGTAATTAAGACCTACGTGCGGCTTGGACTGGGGGTAGGGGTGATTGCCAGCATGGCGGTTGATCCCGTATCTGACCCTGACCTCGTGCGTCTTGATGCGCATGATATTTTCAGCCATAGCACCACTAAGATTGGTTTCCGTCGCAGTACCTTCCTGCGTAGCTATATGTATGATTTTATTCAGCGCTTTGCCCCACATTTAACGCGCGACGTGGTCGATACGGCCGTGGCATTACGTTCAAATGAAGATATCGAAGAGATGTTTAAAGACATCAAACTTCCGGCAAAATAATCACTCCCGGTATCTTTCCGCCCAGGAAAGATACCGAAATAACCTCTCAAAGCTAAATTAGAATTATCATCATCTGCACTTAACTGCCGTATAATGTCATTAACCATTTATTTAGTGTGGTTATAATGTCGTGAATTGGCGACAAAAGTAGAACTAATTTTTGGCTTCGCAAATATTTCCTTTCAAATATTTATTTCTGGTCAAAAGAATGAATATTTCCCATCAATAGATACGTAAATTCACTGGCTTTTCGGCTAAAGTTTCTTTAGGATTTATCTCAACAGATGATTAATTGTACCAATTGTTTGGTCTCTAAATGATAAGCGATATCGATTGTATGAGGTTAGCAATGCCTTCAGGAAGTGAAGAACCGCAAAGGGATCCTGCGCTCAAGCGTAAAGCCTGGCTGGCGGTCTTTCTCGTCTCCGCCTTGTTTTGGGTGGTGGTTGCTTTCCTGGCCTGGAACTATTGGGGTTGAATATGGCAGTGACGGTACGTACAGAAACAGTTAAACAGATGTGTCAGCTTCGTGACAGGGGCCACAAAGTGCGCAAAGCACCTGCCACTGCCGTACCCGCGTCCTGGAAACTGACGCCGCAACAGCAAGCGTTTATTGATGTGTTCGCAGAAGACGAACCCAAAAAACAATAATTTACTTAATTGCGTAATGATGCAAATAGTCTGAATAAAGGCTCAATGCATTTGTACTCTTTAATAAATACACATCAGCAATATTGAACTGAGGGCAGACCTCGGAACCTTTAATAAATAATGCCTGGTGTCCCTATGATGAATAACATGATGTCTATGAAATACTGGTCATGGCTCGGCGTTTTTTCCGCGTCGATTCTGTTCTGGTCACAGCTTATCTGGCTGGCCCTCCACTAAATCGTAAAACCTCGCTACGGCGGGGTTTTTTGTTTTCTCCCCCGCACTGGAACATTCCTGGATTTATCATTTCGGGTTGTTATCAAAACGTTACGACATCTTTGTGTTATCTTTAATTACAGCCCTGATGATTGTCAGGACATCTCTGTAATTAAGGAGGAGCTTATGTCGGTAACCCTACGCGAAGCCAGTAAGGACACATTACAGGCAGAAAATAAAACCTGGCACTACTACAGCCTGCCGCTGGCAGCCAGGACGCTTGGGGACATTTCGCGTTTACCCAAGTCCTTGAAAGTTTTACTGGAAAACCTCTTACGCTGGCAGGATGGTGATTCCGTCACCCTTGAAGATATCCAGGCACTGGCAGGGTGGCTTAAGCATGCCCATGCTGACAGAGAAATTGCCTATCGACCGGCAAGGGTCCTGATGCAGGACTTTACCGGGGTCCCTGCTGTGGTTGACCTTGCGGCAATGCGCGAAGCGGTGAAGCGCCTTGGCGGCGATACCGCTAAAGTAAATCCGCTCTCTCCCGTTGATCTCGTTATCGACCACTCTGTCACCGTGGACCACTTTGGTGACGACGATGCCTTTGGCGAAAACGTACGTCTGGAAATGGAGCGTAACCACGAACGTTACGTCTTTCTGAAGTGGGGGCAGCAGGCCTTTAGCCGCTTTAGCGTCGTTCCGCCCGGTACGGGTATCTGCCACCAGGTGAATCTTGAATACCTGGGCAAAGCGGTCTGGAGTGAATTGCAGGATAAAGAGTGGGTGGCCTATCCGGATACTCTGGTGGGCACCGATTCGCACACCACCATGATTAACGGCCTGGGCGTTCTGGGCTGGGGCGTTGGCGGAATTGAAGCCGAAGCGGCCATGCTTGGCCAGCCGGTATCGATGCTGATCCCTGATGTGGTGGGCTTTAAGCTTACCGGCAAACTGTCGGAAGGCATTACCGCCACCGACCTGGTACTTACCGTTACGCAGATGCTGCGTAAGCATGGTGTGGTGGGTAAATTTGTCGAATTCTACGGTGACGGGCTGGATTCATTACCGCTTGCCGACCGTGCCACCATCGCCAACATGGCGCCGGAGTATGGCGCAACCTGCGGCTTTTTCCCCATCGATACTGTCACGCTGGAATATATGCGCCTGAGTGGCCGTAGCGAAGAGCAGGTGGCGCTGGTTGAAGCGTATACCAAAGCGCAGGGGATGTGGCGTAACCCGGGCGATGAACCGGTATTTACCAGCACACTTGAACTGGATATGGGAACCGTCGAGGCGAGCCTGGCGGGGCCAAAACGTCCACAGGATCGGGTGGCGTTGAGTGACGTACCGAAAGCCTTTGCCGCCAGTAATGAACTGGAAGTTAACACGGCGAAAAAAGACCACCGCCCAATCGACTATGTCCTGAACGGACATCAGTATCAGCTTCCGGATGGTGCGGTTGTCATTGCAGCCATAACCTCCTGTACAAATACGTCGAACCCCAGCGTGCTGATGGCCGCCGGTCTGCTGGCGAAGAAAGCGGTAGAGCTGGGGCTTAAGCCTCAGCCGTGGGTAAAAGCCTCTCTGGCACCGGGCTCCAAAGTGGTTTCAGATTACCTTGCACAGGCCAGATTAACGCCGTATCTGGATGAGCTGGGCTTTAACCTGGTGGGGTACGGTTGCACCACCTGTATCGGGAACTCGGGTCCGTTACCTGAACCGATTGAGATGGCGATCAAGCAGGGCGATCTCACCGTCGGGGCCGTTCTCTCCGGTAACCGAAACTTTGAAGGCCGTATTCATCCGCTGGTCAAGACCAACTGGCTGGCGTCTCCACCGCTGGTTGTGGCATACGCTCTGGCCGGGAATATGAATATCAACCTGGTCACCGATCCGATTGGCCACGATCGCAAGAATGATCCGGTTTATCTGAAGGATATCTGGCCATCTGCCCGGGAAATTGCATTGGCCGTAGAGAAAGTTTCTACCGAAATGTTCCGCAAAGAGTATGCGGAGGTGTTTGAAGGTACGCCGGAATGGAAGGCCATCGACGTCGTGGGTTCAGATACCTATGACTGGCAGGATGATTCGACCTATATCCGCCTGTCGCCGTTCTTCGATGAGATGCTGGCTGAACCTGCACCGCTGCAGGATATCCACGGCGCGCGCATTCTGGCGATGCTGGGAGACTCTGTCACCACGGACCACATTTCGCCGGCGGGAAGCATCAAAGCCGACAGTCCAGCAGGCCGTTACCTGCAGAGCCGGGGTGTGGAGCGCCGGGATTTCAACTCCTATGGCTCACGTCGTGGTAACCATGAAGTGATGATGCGCGGCACGTTTGCCAATATCCGTATCCGCAATGAAATGGTGCCGGGCGTGGAAGGGGGCATGACGCGACATTTGCCGGGGAGCGACGTGATCTCAATTTATGACGCCGCCGTCAAATACCAGCAGGAAGGCACGCCGCTGGCGGTTATCGCCGGGAAAGAGTACGGCTCTGGCTCCAGCCGTGACTGGGCGGCGAAAGGCCCGCGTCTGCTTGGGGTTCGGGTGGTGATTGCCGAATCGTTTGAACGTATCCACCGTTCAAACCTGATAGGGATGGGGATCCTGCCACTCGAATTCCCGCAGGGCGTCACCCGTAAAATGCTGGGACTCACCGGGGAAGAGCTGATTGACATCAGCGGCCTGCAAAATCTGCAGCCGGGTAAAACGGTGCCGGTGAAATTAACGCGCGCAGACGGTAAAACAGAGGTGCTCGACTGCCGGTGTCGTATCGATACGGCAACAGAACTCACCTATTACCAGAACGACGGCATTCTACATTACGTGATTCGTAAGATGCTGGACTGATGGAGCCAGCCCGGCACGCGATGGCGTTGCCGGGCACTTCGCGATCACTCGCTCAGCAGATGCCCCATTTTGGCGGCTTTGGTATCGAGGTAGTGCGCGTTTTTTGGGTTACGTCCCACAATGAGCGGTACGCGCTCAACGATATTGATCCCCGCTTCGGTCAGAATTTCGACTTTTTTCGGGTTGTTAGTCAGCAGGCGTACTTCATCCACGCCTAGCAGCTTAAACATATCCGCACACAGCGTGAAATCGCGCTCATCGGCAGCGAAGCCGAGCTGGTGGTTTGCTTCTACCGTGTCGTACCCCTGGTCCTGCAGCGCGTAGGCGCGGATTTTATTCAGCAGGCCAATATTGCGCCCTTCCTGGCGGTGATAAAGCAGCACACCACGACCCTCTTCGGCAATATGAGAGAGCGCTGCCTCCAGCTGGAAACCGCAATCACAGCGCAGGCTGAACAACGCATCGCCGGTCAGACACTCCGAATGAACGCGAGAAAGTACCGGGGTTTGTCCTGAAATGTCGCCGTACACCAGCGCGACGTGATCCTGTCCGGTCGCCAGTTCTTCAAATCCCACCATCAGGAAATCGCCCCATGGGGTTGGCAGTTTGGCTTCTGCCACACGTTTAAGCTGCATGTGATTCTCCAGAGTAGGCTGACACGTTTCGTGTCTTCCGCCTGTTTTTGCTTTCTGTATCCGTTCATTTTGCCACAAGCTCAGCAGGTTCGCCTAATGGCTGCCATGCTATACGAACGTTAAACGCACGATCCGACATATCCACCCGTCGGATGAATTTCAGTTATGATTGTGACGCTTAGCGAAAAAGGAGAAGACATGCTTTCAATCGCCAGACGAACGGCAGCAGGTGCAGCCATATTGTTGATTATGCCATTAGCCGTTTGGGTATCAGGCTGGATGTGGCAGCCCGGGCACAATACCCTGTGGCTGAAAACGTTATACTGGATAACAGAGACGGTCACCCAGCCATGGGGCATCATTACTCATGTAGTGCTTTGCGCCTGGTTTTTGTGGTGCCTGCGCTTTCGTCTCCGCGCAGCGCTGGTGCTCTTTGCTATCCTCGGTGGGGCGATCCTTGTTGGCCAGGGGGTAAAATCCTGGGTGAAAGGCCATGTGCAGGAGCCGCGGCCTTTTGTGGTCTGGCTGGAAAAAACGCATCATGTTCCGGTGAATGAGTTCTACAATTTAAAACGTAAAGATCGCGGTGCGCTGGTAAAAGAACAGCTTGCGGAACAGCAGGATATCCCGACGTTTTTACGTAAACACTGGCAAAAAGAGACCGGCTTTGCGTTTCCATCCGGGCACACCATGTTCGCCGCCAGTTGGGCACTTCTTGCCGTCGGCCTTTTATGGCCGCGGCGTCGTACTGTCACTATCGCCATTTTACTGGTCTGGGCGACGGGGGTGATGGGGAGCCGTCTACTGCTGGGCATGCACTGGCCACGCGATTTAGTGGTGGCGACGCTCATTTCATGGCTGCTTGTTACCCTTGCCACCTGGCTGGCTGAACGACTCTGTGGTCCGTTAACGCCGCCGCCGGAAGAGAAAGAGGAGATCGCCGAAAGGGAGCACAGTGGCGTCTGAAGGTTGATTTTGCGCATTCAGCCCATAAATCCATGACGGGCGCGTCACTTTTTCCGTTTCGCGCCCGTCGCTAAAATGGTAGTTTATAAGGCTGATTGCGCTAAGTTGAACACACTTTATTCGCTTGAACCACATAACGGGAAGTAATGTGAAATATTTACTCATTTTCTTACTGGTATTGGCGATTTTTGTCATTTCAGTCACATTGGGTGCACAAAACGATCAACAGGTGACGTTTAACTATCTGCTGGCGCAGGGCGAGTATCGGGTTTCGAGCCTGCTGGCGGTCTTGTTCGCAGCGGGTTTCGCCATCGGCTGGCTGGTTTGCGGTCTGTTCTGGTTAAAAGTACGTGTTTCGCTTGCGCGCGCTGAACGTAAAATTAAACGCCTCGAACATCAAATTGCGCCTGCGTCCGACATCCCGGAAAGCTCTGGTGTGCCGGTCGTCAAGGAATAATCGAATATGCTGGAGTTGTTGTTTCTGCTTTTGCCTGTAGCCGCTGCCTATGGCTGGTATATGGGCCGCAGAAGTGCGCAACAAACAAAACAGGATGAGGCGAACCGACTCTCCCGCGACTACGTTGCAGGGGTGAACTTCCTACTGAGCAATCAACAGGACAAAGCGGTCGACCTGTTCCTCGACATGTTAAAAGAGGACACAGGGACCGTTGAAGCACACCTGACCCTGGGCAACCTGTTCCGCTCGCGCGGCGAGGTTGACCGTGCCATTCGTATTCACCAGACCCTCATGGAAAGCGCCTCGTTAACTTACGATCAGCGCCTGCTGGCAGTACAACAGCTGGGCCGCGACTACATGGCGGCAGGGTTGTATGACCGTGCGGAAGATATGTTCTCGCAACTGGTGGATGAAACAGATTTTCGCATAGGTGCGCTGCAGCAGCTGCTGCAGATTTACCAGGCCACCAGTGACTGGCAGAAAGCCATTGATACCGCTGAACGTCTGGTGAAGTTGGGTAAAGACAAACAGCGCGTCGAGATAGCCCATTTTTACTGCGAACTGGCCCTGCAACAGATGGGGAACGACGACATGGACAAAGCCATGGCGTTGCTGAAGAAAGGGGCCGCCGCAGACCGCAACAGCGCGCGTATTTCCATCATGATGGGGCGCGTGTTTATGGCGAGTGGCGACTATGCCAAAGCTGTTGAAAGCCTGCTGCGTGTCATTGATCAGGACAAAGAGCTGGTCAGTGAAACCCTTGAAATGCTGCAGACCTGTTATCAACAGCTGGGTAAACAGGATGAGTGGGTAGCGTTCCTGCGCCGCTGCGTGGAAGAGAACACCGGAGCCACTGCGGAGCTGATGCTTTCCGATGTGGTTGAGCAGCATGAGGGCAGCGACACGGCGCAGGTTTATATTACGCGTCAGCTGCAGCGTCATCCTACCATGCGGGTTTTCCATAAGCTGATGGATTACCACCTGAACGACGCAGAAGAAGGGCGTGCTAAAGAGAGCCTGATGGTGCTGCGTGACATGGTGGGCGAACAGGTGCGTAGCAAGCCGCGCTACCGCTGTCAGAAGTGTGGTTTTACCGCGTATACGCTGTACTGGCACTGTCCTTCGTGCCGGGCCTGGTCAACCATCAAGCCTATTCGCGGTCTCGATGGGCAGTAATTTTTTAAAACACCTCACTTTAGTTACAACATACTTATCACTTTTATAATCCCGTTCAGCATCGTGCAGCTTGCCAGCCTGGCAGGGAATAAAACGATCCTGTCAATTTGTGGCGCTGGCAGGTAGAATGCACGCCGTTTATCTGTTCCGCGCCGCTGCGCGCCCATAGACGAAAAGGGCTGGTCATGACGTCTGTTACTTCCTCCACTTCCCGCGTAGTTACTGATTCTCCTGTTGTTGTTGCTCTTGATTACAATAAACGTGACGCTGCTCTGGCTTTTGTCGACGGTATTGATCCTCGCGACTGTCGCCTTAAAGTGGGCAAAGAGATGTTTACGTTATTTGGACCGCAAATCGTTCGCGATCTGCAACAGCGCGGTTTTGACGTTTTCCTCGACCTTAAATTCCATGATATTCCAAACACCACGGCGCATGCCGTTGCCGCGGCTGCCGAGTTGGGTGTATGGATGGTTAACGTGCATGCATCGGGTGGGGCGAGAATGATGACAGCCGCGCGTGAAGCGCTTCTGCCGTTTGGCAGCGACGCCCCCTTGTTGATTGCGGTAACGGTGCTGACCAGCATGGACGAAAATGACCTGCGCGACCTCGGTGTGACGTTGTCACCGGCTGAACATGCAGAGCGTCTTGCGCGGCTGACGCAGAATTGCGGCCTGGACGGTGTTGTCTGTTCCGCGCAGGAAGCGGTGCGTTTCAAAACAGAGTTGGGCCAGAATTTCAAACTGGTCACGCCGGGTATCCGCCCAGCGGGCAGCGAGGCTGGCGATCAGCGCCGTATTATGACCCCTGAGCAGGCGCTGGCGGCAGGCGTGGATTACATGGTCATCGGCCGTCCGGTGACACAATCTGCCAACCCGGCAGAGACGCTTAAGGCTATCAACGCATCACTGAAAAAGGGGGCGTAATGACCGATTCAAACAGCCGTCTGGTCTATTCAACCGAAACCGGGCGCATTGATGAACCGAAAGCGAAAGCAGAGCGCCCGAAAGGCGACGGTATTGTCCGTATCCAGCGCCAGACCAGCGGGCGTAAAGGTAAGGGTGTTTGCCTTATCACGGGTATCGATCTGGATGATGCAGAACTGGCGAAACTGGCGGCTGAACTGAAAAAGAAATGTGGCTGTGGCGGTGCCGTCAAAGACGGGATAATCGAAATCCAGGGTGATAAACGCGATGTCATTAAATCGCATCTCGAAGCCAAAGGGATGAAAGTAAAACTGGCGGGCGGCTAAAATAAATGAGCCACGGTATTTACCGTGGCTCTTGTTTTATACGTGCGTAAGTCAGACCTGAAATGCGATAAATATCGCGATGCCCATCAGGGCGTATAATAATTATTTGCCGACCTGGTGACCGATAATACCACCAACAGCAGCACCACCTAATGTACCCAGCGTACTACCGTCTGTTAATACTGCACCACCCAGTGCACCAGCACCGGCACCAATAGCGGTGTTACGGTCACGTTTAGACCAGTTAGAGCATGCGCTCAGGGACATTGCTACAGTGATTGCCAGAACAGCGGCGGCTAATTTTTTGCTGGTTAAGGTCATAATACTTTCTCCTGAATTATCGATTCACGGAAAGATGCACGCTTTAAGTATAGACTAAACGAATACTTAAATTCTGTTCTCCGTGAAAGCTGGTCGCGCAGGTGTTACGTCATCACGCAGGTGATAGTCACTTCCTGTTATATCGCTAACATTAATTTTACGTCTTCAGGGTCAGTTAAACAGGTAAAAACTCTTAAAGGGGGGTTAGGATTCCTCTCAGAGAGAGGTTAAGAGGCGCCTGAAATTCAGGCGCTCGCGGTATCAGGCGGGTTTTTTAATAATGTCGACGATAAGTCCGTCTTCCTGGAGTTTATTCCGATGCGATTCGCTCAGACGGTCATCAGTAATTACGCGGCTGAACCGGGATATTGGCCCCATCGTATAAGGATGGACCGCGCCAAATTTTGAACTGTCGGTCAGCACGATTGCCTCACACTCTTTTTCCAGTACCGCGTTCACAACGTCTGAACGCATCATATCCCGGCCGGTAAAGCCGGTTTCAGGCTGCCAGCCGTCAATACCGATGAAGGCCTTGCTGAAATGCACCTGCTGCACGTACTGACGCGTCAGCGGGCCGACCATGCTCTCACTTTTTTTCTGATAGATACCGCCCAGCAGGATGACCTCACAGCGTGTCTCTTTCAGCAAGTGAGCGATATAGCTACTGACGGTAATGATGGTGATGTCTTTTTGCTCGGCCAGGGTGCGGGCCAGCAGGGCGTTGCTACTGCCGTTCTCAATAAAGACCGTTTCGCCATTGTTCACTAAGGACGCGGCAAACTCAGCCAGCTCTCGTTTGAGGGCATAGTTATTCATCATGCGGGTTTCTACGTCCTCGCTGTCCAGCGGGACCGCATACCCATGCGCACGACGCAGGTAGCTCTGTTTTTCGAGTAGATTCAGATCCTGACGGATGGTGACTTCAGAAACGCCTGTCGTTTTAGCGAGATCGACGACGCTCACGCGCCCCTGATCGATGACCATCTGCAAAATGATTTGTTGTCGGGAATTCATAGCATCCATTTAATAAAGCGAAACGAGGGCGGATAGGGCGTGGTTAAACTTCCCACGGGGCTTTTGGCTGTCTGTTTTCTGACGCGGTTTCGGCGCCATTCTGAGCCAGAAGTTCAGACTTCAGGATCTCAAGGTTACGGATCGCAGAGTGATAATCGCCCGCCACCAGTATATCCAGCACGGTATCAATTCGTTGGGCTACGGCCTGCGCATCAATGTTAGACATAATCTCATCCCGGGTACGAAAAGTTAATATTTTCAATGATGCAGAAAATGGATTCAAAAGAGAAGGGAAAAAATGCAATAACTAAATTACATAAATGAAAGTAATAAATTTATTCCCCCGCATGCAGCGTGATGAATGAGTGGATTAGTCTAAAACTGCGCGCAAGGCGCTTTTTTATATGAGGAATTAGACTATGACAGTTATCAATCAGGCTACCTGCACACTGTTTACCGATACTGAACGTTTCACTCAGTTGTCCGGGTATTATGAGGAGGAGCGCCGCACAGTCTGGATGATGTTGCGGGCGCAGCCACGACCTTGCTTCAACCATGCGTTAATCGAAGAGATCATGAACCTCTCCTGGCTCGTTCGCCAGTCCGGGTTTGCGGTCGATTTTTGGGTTACCGGTTCGCTGGTGCCCGAGATGTACAATGCGGGAGGTGATTTACAGTTCTTTGTCGAATGTATCCAAAACGGACGCCGCGAAGCGTTAAGAGCCTATGCCCGTGCCTGCGTGGACTGCGTTCATGCGGCGTCACGGGGGTTTGATACGGGGGCTATTACCCTGGCGATGGTCGAAGGCAGTGCGTTAGGGGGCGGATTCGAAGCCGCGCTGGCGCACCACTTTGTGCTGTCCCAGCGCGATGCCCGCTTAGGCTTCCCTGAGATCGCCTTCAACCTTTTCCCCGGCATGGGGGGGTACTCGCTGGTTGCTCGCCGCTCAGGTATGAAGCTGGCGGAGGAGCTCATCTACAAAGGGGAGTCTCATACGGCAGAATAGTATGAACAGCATGGGTTAGTGGATGTCCTGTTCGAACCCGGGCAAAGTTATGTCTCCGTCAGAACGTTCATTGACACGCTGCGGCCGAAGATGAACGGCGTAAAGGCGATGTTACGCGCCCGTACCCGCGTGCTGCAGCTGCCTCGCAGTGAGCTGATGGATATCACGGAAGATTGGGTTGACGCTGCGTTCTGCCTTGAACCAAAAGATATCGCCTATATGGAGCGTCTGGTCATGCTGCAAAACCGCCACCAGGCGGCGGGTTTACGCAAAGCCAGTTAGTGCTGTTTACGCGCCTGATATCGCTTTAGCCATCGCTCGAATGCGGCAGCGGGCATGGGCTTAGCAAAGAGAAAACCCTGCCGTTCGTTGACGCCGTTCTTAGTCAGAAAGGCGTCTTCTTTTGCGTTCTCCACACCTTCGGCAATGACCTGCAAATTAAGCGCCTGCGCCACCGCGACGATGGCCCGCACCAGCGACTGGGAAATAGACTGTTTATGAATATCCCGGACAAATGACTGATCGAGTTTTATCGCATCGATGGGGAAGCGTGCCAGCTGCGACAAAGACGAGTAGCCGGTACCAAAATCGTCCAGATGGATTTGCGCACCAAGCTGGCTGAACTGCTGGATCACCGACAGCGCCAGCTCTTCGTTTTCAATGAGGCAGCTTTCTGTTAACTCTACGTCGATAGGGCAGTATTCAAAATCCAGATCCTTCAGGGCCTGTTTTAAGTCGCTGAAAATGGTTTGATCTGCCAGCTGACGGGCCGAGACGTTCACCGCCACGCGCAGGTTAATGCCTTTGTCGCGCCATTTCGCCACCTGGCGAACCACATCAAGCATGACCCAGCGGCCAAGCGGCACAATCAGCCCTGACTCCTCAGCATACGAGATAAACTCCAGCGGAGGAATCAACCCGCGTTCTGGTGATTGCCAGCGCACCAGCGCTTCAAGGCTTCTGACTTCACCGCGCCAGGTGACTTTAGGCTGGTAGTGGATCAGCAGCTGATCGTTATCCAGCGCTTTGCGTAGGTTGGTATCCAGCCAGAGATACTCAAACACGCGCTGGTTCATTTCCGGCGAGAAGACGCAGAACTTACCCCGGCCGTTCTCTTTCGCCGTGTACATGGCGGTATCGGCATTGCGGATGACGCTTTCCCGATCGTTACCGTGCTGCGGGGCGAGGGCGATACCTAACGAGCAACCGGTATAAATTTCAATCAAACCAATTCTGAACGGCTGGCGCAGACGGGTCAGAATGCGTGATGCCATCGCTTCCAGAGAACCCTGAGAGGTATTGGTGGCCATGACAATAAATTCATCGCCGCCGAGTCGCGCCAGCACCTGGCCTTCTTCCAGACAGCTCAGAATGGCCAGTGCGACCGCCTGTAATAACTGATCGCCAAACATGTGCCCGTAGGCGTCGTTCACCTTTTTGAAGTTATCGAGATCGAGATACACCACGCCAACCTGCGTCTCACCGCGGCTGTCGATGGCGTCTGAAATCAGTTCGTGGATCGCGTTGCGGTTCGGCAACCCGGTGATGGTGTCGGTATTGGCCAGCACCCGCAGGCGCTCCTGGGCGCGGCGCTCCTCCGTAATATCGGTGCCGGAACAGATAAGAAAAATTTCATTTTTACCGCTGCCGCTGTGGACAAATTTGTTTCTGAACAGAAACAACCGTTGTCCTTTTCGCGTTTTGATCCAGCGCTCGACTTCGTAAGAGCTGCCGTTGCGAAAGAAGCCGGTGATGTTGCGCTTAGAGGCTGCCGCTTCACTGCGGCTCATAAACAGCTTAAACACGTTCTGGCCGATAACTTCTTGTTCTTTCAGGCCGGTGTACTCCTCGCTCAGGCGGTTAAACCGCTGAATATTGCCGTTCTGATCGAGGATTACGATAACGGAGTTGGCTTCCGAAACCACTTGTTCCGCAAAGGACAGCCCCTGAGCCAGGTCCCGGGCTACGGAAGGCGTATCGTTCCACGCAGAGGCAGTTCCGGCCCACTCATTACGGGTTATTTTGCGTCCGACAAGGTGAACAGGAACATCTTCACCGTACAACGAGAGCGTCATAGAGATACTGGACGTAATGACGGTTAACTGGCGAATAAGTTCGGCCTGTTCATCATCCAGCGCCACCACCTGAGTGACATCGGCATTTTCACTGGTGGAAAGGTGCAGAGCATTGCTGTCTGCTGTCAGTCGCCACCAGGGGCTGTGAGTTCCCATGTAACGAAACAGCAAATTCTGCTCCCGATCGTCCATCATGTTTTCTCCTGCAGCTGCCTGTTAGCGCACAATTTATTCCGTTGTAATCGGCTTTTTCGAGGTGAGACCACGGCCAGACCGATGTGAACTTATTGTTTTTTCCCGGGTTTCTTATAATAAAACGAGTCAGGTAAAAAAGGATACTTAGCAAATAAAAATTCACGTAACCGAATATAACGGCACTCTTTTACTGTAGATAATTCTGGCGAATTTGGGCGAGGGAAGTCTGAAAATAGTCAGAAAAAATGAAGAATTTGCAGCGTGGCGTAAAAGAAAAAATTGTCGGCCCGTCCGGCAAGGAAAGGGCCGACAATTGAACAGCTTATCAGGCGGCAGGGCGCGCGATGATGCTGCGGGTTTCCATGCGGACTTCGGCGATAGTTACGTCAATCACGTCGGTGACCTTGTAAACCGTTTCACCTTTGATTTGCACAGTCCCGTTTTCCTGGCTACAGACCAGTTCATCGCGAACGGTATGCAGGAACGGCGCAGGAATAAAGGCCACCGCCCCATTATCCACCAGACGTACGCGCATCCCCCCACGGCTGATATCAATGATTTCTGCAGCGAAGCGAGTGTCTGTGCCGGCTTTGTCCTGCAGGAAGCGGGCGTACAGCCAGTCACCTACGTCACGTTCCGCCATGCGGTTCAGGCGCCGACGATCTGCCATCTGCAGGGTAGTGTCATCCTGAGGACGCGCAATTGATTCGCCCTTAATGATCGCTTTCAGCAGGCGATGGTTAACCATATCGCCATACTTACGAATTGGAGATGTCCAGGTGGCGTAGGCTTCAAGACCGAGGCCGAAGTGTGGGCCAGGCTCAGTGCTGATCTCGGCAAAGGACTGGAAGCGACGAATACGGCTGTCGAGGAAACCAGAAGGCTGTGCGTCCAGCTCGCGGCGCAGCTTGCAGAAGCCCTGCAAGGTCAGCACTTCTTCCGGGTCAACATGCACATCATGGTTCTTCAGTAAGGCGGCCAGCGCTTCGGTGTTCGCCGGATCAAACCCGGTATGAACGTTATAAATGCCGAAGCCGAGCTTGTCGCGCAGCACACGTGCGGCACAAATATTGGCGGAAATCATCGCTTCTTCGACGATGCGGTTCGCAATGCGTCGTGGTTCGGCCACGATATCCAGCACTTCACCTTTTTCGCCCAGAACGAAGCGATAGTCCGGACGATCCTTGAACACCAGCGCATGGGTTTGACGCCACTCGCTGCGGCTCAGACAGATGCGGTGCAGCAGACGAATCTGTGCGGCAACGGCCTCAGAGGCCGGTTCCCAGCTGCCCGTGTTCTCCAGCCAGTCAGAAACGTCGTCGTAAGCCAGCTTGGCTTTAGATTCAATGGTGGCGGCGAAGAATTCGATATCATCTTCAATTGTGCCGTCCGCAGCAATGGTCATGCGGCAGGCGAGCACCGGACGCACTTCGTTCGGCCGCAGCGAACAGAGATCGTCGGAGAGTTCACGAGGCAACATCGGGATGTTAAAGCCCGGCAGATAGTTGGTGAACGCACGGATTTTCGCGAGATCGTCCAGCTTGCTGCCTTCGGCAATCCAGGCGGTAGGATCGGCAATGGCCACGGTTAACAGCAGTTTGCCGTCGGCATGTTCTTCAGCGTACAGCGCATCATCCATATCTTGCGTACTGGCGCTGTCGATAGTAACAAACTCCAGGGCAGTCAGATCGCGACGCTCAAGACCTTCGTCCTGCATCTCGGTGGCGACGCCGTTCGGGGCTTCTTTCTCAAGGTTATGGCGCGCAAGCGTAACCCACCACGGTACAAAATGGTCGTCACCGAACGTGATGAACTGGGTCAGTTCCGCATAGAAACCGCGATCGCCTTTCAGTGGATGACGGCGCATTTCCGCAACGGCCCAGTCACCTTCTTTAAAATCATGCTCAACGCCGCGAGCGGCACGGCAGGGGATGGCGTCTTTCAGCAGAGGATGATCCGGCACGATGGAGAGACGATCGTCTTTTCTCTGTACCTTGCCCACAAAACGGGTCAGGAACGGCTCGATCAGTTCTTCCGGCTCGGCAGATTCACGCTCTTTTTCGGTATGAATAACCGCCATGACGCGGTCGCCATGCATCACTTTCTTCATCTGCGGTGGCGGAATGAAGTAGCTTTTCTGCGCGTCGACTTCAAGGAAACCAAAGCCTTTTTCCGTGGCTTTTACGACCCCTTCTGCACGCGGCGTCTGGGAATGCAGTTGCTGTTTAAGCTGCGCTAGCAGCGGGTTGTCCTGAAACATAATGTTCTATTTTCGTAGCCATTGAGCGGCTGACAGTTTTACGCGATTCTCACTGCCACAGCAAGCGCTCTTTGGGTAAATAGTATGGTTATTCCGCTTTGCCAAGCGCCACTTTCAAACGCTCCAGCCAGCCGTCTAACGCGCTTCGCGTAAGCAGTGCAATCGCCCGGCCAGCAGCGGGAAGACCTTCCTCCGTGAGCGGGTTAAACTGTGCTGCACTGAAACGGTCCGGTGAACGTGTCAACAACTCCACGGCCGCTAAGAGCGCCGGCGACGCGGCCCGGTCTTCATTGCGGCAATGGTTCAGGATTTCTCCCGTCAGATCGAGCAACGTGGGTTCGTGGCAGAGCAAAGGCGTCAGCGCCTGAAGGGCGGGCTCGGCTTGCCAGCGTGAAAGCGACTCAAGTTGATGCGCACTGGCATAGCGCAGTTCCACGACAGGCAGTAGAGCGATCCAGGCGCCGGGCCTGGCGGGCAGCGTGTGCGGTTGAATATGGTGTCCCGGCAGCCAGCGTACTGGGTGGCCCAGCAGCGCCTGAAATACTGCTACCACGCGGGCCTGAAAACCGATGAAGCCAATAATCTGGCTGATGAGCACAATGTCATACGTTGTCAGGCCCACCTCATCAAGCTGGTTCTGCGCTTTATCATCGATGACATCCGGTGAGCTGGCAAGCTGGCGGGCATACTGCGTGATCTGGGCCAGACGGCGGTTACTTTCGCGAGACGAGTCCGGGCCGGGAAGGGGGGCGAGAAGGGCGGCGTAATGGTTACAGAGCCTTTGTACCCCGCAGGCCTGCGCCACCGTCAGCGCGGTGCTCAGCCTGTCGTAGGCACTCAGCGTATGCAGACGATTGACGGCGATATCGAGTGGAAACAACCGGTGACATAACGCCCGGGCAGGAGTAAGCCAGCCAGCACAGGCAGTAACGATCTCATCCGGTAAGGCTAAATCGAGCAAAAAACGATCGTCGACGTTAGCGGCTTCGGGCACCAGAGGCAGGACATCCGTCTGCGCGTGGTTTGACTGGGTTTCGTGGTACCAGTGGCCTTTGCCGGAAAAACGGCGTTGTTCCATGGGCGTTCCTTGATCTCAAAATGGCGATCAATATCCTGGCGTAAGGCGGATGAGGGGAAAAATATTGTTAGGTGATAACAAATAGCAGAACGGAATAACGAGAGAGGGCGGGCCGGGAAAAACTCTCTTCCCGGGCGGGAAGAGAGTCACAAACTTATTTAATTTCCAGCTCGTTCATTGCAGCGATGTTGAAGCCGCCGTCAACGTGAACCACTTCGCCGGAGATACCCGCGGAAAGGTCAGAGCACAGGAATGCTGCAGAGTTACCCACATCTTCAATGGTAACGGTACGACGAATCGGGGTAACCGCTTCGCAGTGTGCCAGCATTTTACGGAAATCTTTGATACCGGAAGCCGCCAGGGTGCGGATTGGACCTGCAGAGATGGCGTTAACGCGCACGCCTTCAGGGCCCATTGCGTTCGCCATGTAGCGGACGTTTGCTTCCAGAGACGCTTTAGCCAGACCCATCACGTTGTAGTTAGGGATTGCGCGCTCTGCGCCCAGGTAGGACAGGGTCAGCAGGGCGGAGCCCGGGTTCAGCATGGCACGGCAAGATTTCGCCATCGCAACAAAGCTGTAAGAGCTGATGTCGTGAGCGATTTTAAAGCCATCGCGGGTTACCGCGTTCACGTAGTCACCGTCCAGCTGGTCGCCAGGTGCGAAGCCGATGGAGTGAACGAAACCGTCGAATTTATCCCACGATTTTGCCAGTTCAGCAAACATGCCATCGATGCTTTCATCTTGTGCAACGTCACATTCCAGAACAATGCTGGAACCCAGCTGCGCGGCAAATTCTTCAACACGGCCTTTCAGCTTGTCGTTCTGGTAGGTGAACGCCAGCTCAGCGCCTTCGCGATGCATTGCCTGTGCGATGCCGTATGCGATGGACAGTTTGCTGGCAACGCCGGTTACCAGAATGCGCTTACCGGAAAGAAAACCCATAGCTTTAATCCTTATATTCATTGCTTATTTTGCCTTGTAATTCATAGCGTTACAGGCAGTATTTCAAAATTATTCGAAATCAGCTCGAAATTATAGCCCACTCACTGCCCCTTGTGTCACGCTATTTCTCGCGAATCTCCCGGGAATGAACGCGCGTAAGGGGCTGATATGGGAAACGCGGCTGTGAAAATTTCGGCATTCGTCCAGTATATCACCCGGCGTCAGGTTCACCTCATCCAACCAGCATCGAAGCGTGATCCCGTAAAGCGTTTCACCTTTTCCTGGCCTGCTCGATGAAACGCGCGACGACAATAAAGAAAACCGGGACGAAGAAAATGGCGAGAAATGTACCGCTAATCATACCGCCGAAAACCCCGGTACCAATGGCATGCTGCGTGCTGTCACTTGCGCCACGGGCCAGCATTAACGGGACAACCCCTAGCGTAAAGGCCAGTGAGGTCATCAGAACAGGGCGCAAGCGTTGCCGGGCAGCCTGTAGCGTTGCTGCCACGATTGTTTCCCCTTCCCGCTGCAACTGCCTGGCAAACTCGACAATCAGAATGGCGTTTTTTGCAGACAGCCCGATCAGGGTGATCATCCCCACCTTGAAGAAAACATCATTTGTCATGCCGGCAATGTGTACGGCCGCTACCGCGCCAATAAGACCCAATGGCACGACCAGCATAACCGCGAAGGGTATAGACCAGCTCTCATAGAGCGCGGCAAGAACCATAAACACAACGAGGATTGACAGCACAATAAGGCCGGGAAGCTGTGACTCAGACGCTTTCTCCTGCAATGAACTCCCGGCCCATTCCCCTACGATACCCGCAGGCATCTCTCTTGCCAGCGCTTCCATGATTTTCATTGCCGCACCGCTGGATTCACCCGAGGCGGCACTCCCCGTAATACGTATCGCAGGATAACCCTGATAGCGGTTCAACTGCTGGGGCGCAACGTTCCATGAAAGGGTAGCAAACGTAGAGACCGGCACCATTTGTCCCGTCCGATTTTTTACCGATAAGGCTAACAATTGTTCGGGCTGCATGCGGTAGGGCGCATCGGCCTGAACAATCACCTGTTGAACGCGGCCGTTATTGGTATAGTCATTAACGTAACTGGAGCCCGTGGTCACAGACAGGGTTTGATTAATTTCGTCAAACGAGACGCCCATGGACTCGGCTTTTTCCCGGTCGATCTGAATCGCCAGGCTGGTGCCATCCGGCAGGCCATCTATGTAGACATCATTCAGTTCAGGCCGTTGATTTGCCTGCTGAACAAGGTCATCCGCAGCCTTTTTTAGAGCCTGATATCCCAGTCCTGCTCGGTCCTGCAGATAGTAAGTAAATCCGGATGAGGTCCCCATATCCGAAATCGCCGGAGGGAGCAGGCTCATCGTCACGGCATCAGAAACGCTCTCCATGCGCGACTGGATAGCGTTCGCTTCATCCTGGGCGGTGATCCCTTGTCGGTTTTTCCAGTCCTTAAGCGTGGTAAAGGCCATGGCCGAGTTGGGGCCAGAACCTGAAAAGCCAAAGCCCAGGATCATAATGTTGCTCTCAATCGCCGGTCGCGATGCAATTTCCTCTTCAAATTTTTCAACCACTTTAAGGGTACGCTGCATGGTCGCATCAGACGGCAGTTGCAGGGATGACATAAAGTAGCCCTGATCTTCATCCGGCAAAAACGAGGAGGGCAAAGACGACAGGCCAGCAAACAGGGCAGCGCAAAGGGCAACATACAGCAGCAGCATGCGGCCCGTTCGTTTTAATACGGCGCCCAGGCTGGAGGCATATACCGCCGTGAGGGCGTGAAAATGCGCGTTAAACCAGGTCGCAAATTTCCCGGCGCCTTTCTTGTTCGCCTCATGGGGCTTGAGTAACGTGGCACAAAGCGCGGGTGTCAGCGTCAGCGCCAGAAAGGCCGATAACAAAATGGACATGGCCATTGAAATACAGAATTGTCGATAGATGATCCCCACCGATCCCTCAGCAAAGCCCATCGGGATAAACACCGCCGTGAGCACAAGCGTGATACCCGCGATGGCAGGGGTGATTTCCTGCATGGCCTGCCGCGTGGCTTCGCGCGGTGAAAGCGCTTTTTCTTCCATCAGTCTTTCGACGTTTTCAACCACGACGATGGCATCATCAACGATAATACCGATTGCCAGCACCATGCCGAACATGGTCAGGATGTTGATGGAATAACCGCTGAGCAGCATGATCGTAAAGGTGCCCAGGAGCGCCACGGGGGCGACAATCGCCGGAATAAGCGTGCAGCGTATCTTGTGCAGAAAAAGCAGCATGACCAGAAACACCAACACCATCGCTTCAACAAACGTCTGTACCACCTTCATAATTGAAAGCTTTACGAAGGGTGCCGTATCAAAAGGGACGGTGAAGGTCAGTCCCTCCGGAAGCACGTGAGAGAGCTCATCAATGCGCGCCCGCACGCCTGAGGCGGTACTGATGGCATTCGCTCCCGGGGACAGCTGGATTGCGGCTGCCGTCGCCGGGACGCCGTTTTCGCGAATACCGTACGCATAGCTTTGCAGGCCGGATTCAATGCGGGCAACGTCCGACAACTGCAGGCGGGCCCCTGTGGTATCGGATTTAAGGGTAATATGGCGAAATGCCTCGACCGAAGAAAGTTGTCCTTTAACTGTAATCGGATAAGTCACTCCCTGGCCTTCTGTTGCCGGTTCATCGCCCGTTCTACCGGGGGAAACAAGGGTGTTCTGCTGGCTGACCGCCGTAAGCACATCGCTCACCGACAGCCCATAGCTGTGAAGCTTCATCGGATCGAGCCAGATGCGTAGCGCTTTCTCACCACCAAAAAGCTGGACTTTGCCAACCCCCGGCACGCGGCGAAGCTCATCGCTAATATTTCTGGCAAAATAATCGCTCAAATCCGCTTCCTGAAATTTCCCGGAGGTGGATTTTAACCCCACCATCATCAGAAAACTGGCGTTCGCCGCCTCGACGTTAATGCCGTTTTGCCGGACCGACTGAGGCAGACGCGGCTCGACAATTTTTATCTGATCCTGGAGATCCATCTGCGCCAGTTTAATATCTGTGCCTGGCTTAAACGTCACCGTAATTGAGGCTGAACCGGTGGTGTCACTCGAGGATTCAAAATAGAGCAAATTATCCACGCCGGATATTTCACGTTCGATAAGAGAGACGACCGATGTATTCATTACATCAGGGCTGGCACCGGGATACGAGACAGTAATGATAATACCCGGCGGTGCAACGGCCGGATATTGCGCAACCGGCAGCCGGGGAATAGACAACACGCCCGTCAAAACAATAAAAAGCGCGACGACCCAGGCGAAAACAGGACGATCAATAAAAAATTGCGGCATGAGGGTTACTTCCAGTCAACTAACAGTGAAACGCATTACGGGTGCAGTGCCTCGTCATCGGTCGATACTCGTTTACCGATGTCTCTGAGCTGTGAAAATTTCTCAAGGAGTTGCGGGGCGTCATCCAGGCTTGTCGCAAACATCCACATATAGGTCATCACGGAGTAAATATGACCCGCCGTAATTCCCGTCGAGTGGGTCATCAGGATAATGGTCAGCGTAAAAAGCAGGGCGATCAGCGAACCAATCAGTAAATATCCCCACGCTTCGCGGTCAGAGAGCGCAATACGCAAGTGTGCAAGCGTAGAATAATGACGTTTGAGGGTCGCAGAGCCCGCTTTATGTACATAATCCACCTCTTTCTCGAGGCGGTTATTGAGGCGTCTGAACAGCAATTCATTCTTATGGGTGAAACCGGAAACAAATCCCATCAGGATTAAGACGATGATGGCGCAGACGATGCCAGCCCAGAATTCAATGATCAGCAGCATAATGGCTGCGCCAAAAAGCGAACTCATTGAGGTAATGAGCATGGGCAGATGCATTTCAAAGAAATCCACGAACTCACGCGATAAGGTAACTCTCGCCGCGATTGTCGAATGATTAAGCTGGTATTTTCGCTGAGCCAGCACCACAGAGACCGCAAGCCCGGCGTAAATCCGTGCGAAGGTGCGCGTGTCCACGCTGCGCCTGGCGGCACCAATGCACCAGATAAACAGGACCATTAGCCCATACAGTGCAGCGCTCACGGTATCCCCGGCGAGAATGGCATTTATCGCGATCCCCGCAAGTACGGGATACAGTAAAAAGGTCACATTTTCGGCAATAACCAGAAAGAAGGTAATAAATAGCTTCTTGCGGTGCCGCACGGCAAGTGCCTTGAGCGAGCCAACAACCCCAGAAACGACCGGAGGACGATGAGTATTTTTAAGGATCATATTTTTCGAGTTATTAATGCCAGAGATCAGGGGAATTCCGTCAGGAATTTATCCATTAACCGTTACTTTATACAGCGCATGTTTAGTACTGATGTGCGATTTGTGGAGGTTATATGGAGACAGTAAACTTAAATCATCCTTAACATGAGATAAATGGGTGAGCCAACAAAAAATATAATGAGAAAACATTCGCAGTAAAACACCAGATCGGCGATATCAGGTGCGATATTTAACAAAATACTGAAAATGATGATCAGGTAGATAAAAATCAATGCCAGGCACAGGGCCATGACAAGGAGTTCCGTCAATCCGCCTCCTTTATGTTGAATCGCAAGAAAAAACGATGTCGCTGCGATACAACCATAAATAACAGGTGAGGAGATAATGGTTGCCGCCACTTTTTCATCGACTTCATGTATCAGGATCATCCAAAGATGCAATAATCCCCACGATACAATAAGAAACAAACCTGACGTGCCAATGTTAGCAGGTGAGACGTATCTATTAATATTCATGGTGAGTGTCTTCGGGTATTAATGAAAGCAATTGATAGACCGGGGTGCGTGCGAGAAGTTCAACGGTTTATTCTCTTTGGTCGTTTTTTTTTATGAATAAAAAAGATTACGTCTGTATATGGAGTATTTATTTACGAAATGTGGAGGAAGTGTGGAGACAATAACCTAAGGGGGTTCGGTTGTGGCAGAAATGTTTATAAAAAGTCGTCGCCCAACGGCACTTTTCTGTCGTGCGTGGGTCTTAGACTTTTATAAAATGACGTATAGCGTATTTTCTCAACATAATAGAGACGCTTTCAGTTCCTGTGGAGATAAAATGTACAAAAATAATTTAATCCTTGTCGCCGAAGATGAAGATGAAATCGCCGATATACTGATGAGCTACCTGCAGCGGGCTGGGATGAAAACGTTAAGGGCAACTGACGGTGAGCAGGCGATAAACCTGACGCGTCTGCATAAACCGGATCTCATTTTGCTGGATATCCAGTTGCCGGTATTTGATGGCTGGAGCGTTCTTACCACGCTGCGCCGGGAGAGTACGGTGCCTGTTATTATGGTCACCGCCCTCGATCAGGATGTTGATAAACTGATGGGATTGCGCCTGGGCGCTGACGACTACGTGATCAAGCCTTTCAATCCCTCTGAAGTTGTCGCACGAGTCGAAGCCGTACTGCGCAGGACGAAGGCTCACGTTCAACAGGTGGCTGCAATGCCGCTCAGGACGCCCTTCATCACGGTCTACCCGGATGATTTCTATATAGAAGTTACGGTGGGGGAAGAGGTGGTTTGCCCGGTATTGACCACCACAGAATTTAAATTGCTGACTTACCTGGTCAGGAACCCAAGAAAGGTCTGCTCCCGTGAGGAATTACTTAACGCCTGCCTGCCGGAAGGCGATACCTTAGACAGAACGGTCGACAGCCACATGAGCAAGCTGCGTAAAAAACTGGAGCTTGCAGGTCTTCATGGTGTGCCAGAAAGCATTAGAGGAATGGGCTACCGGCTGGGAGAAAAAAAATGAGCAGAGAATCTGTTCTGAGCCGCCAGATTCTGACCTACATGTTAACGCTGGCATTGATGATTATCGCCATCGCTATCCTGGGGTCCTGGCTGTTTTACAGCTTCGTACTCGATTACCTTCCGGGCGGCATAGCGGCCGGTAACGATGAAAATATGACGATGTGGGACTGGGTGTGGATCGTGACGGTCTCTGCAATCAGTGTGATGATTTCCCTCTTTTTAACCGTAAAGCTGTCATCGCGCATCCTCACGCCATTAAACGCGGTAGCCACAAGCCTGAAACGCATCTCGCAGGGCGAGCTGGATGCCAGGGCCTGGTGCGCCAGTTCCCGGCTTGGCGAGATAAATCATCTCGTCAACGACTTCAACGAAATGGCTGAAAAATTACAGACGCTGGACAGTCAACGTAAATCCTGGAATGCGGCGATTGCGCATGAGTTGAGAACGCCCGTCACGATTTTACGCGGGCGGCTTCAGGGGCTCGTCGACGGTGTTTTTACGCCGGAACCCGTTCTGTTTAATAACCTGCTTAAACAAACCGAAGGGTTGGCGCGGCTGATAGAAGATCTCCGGGTTGTCAGTTCAGACGGCGGTGCCGGTTATACGTTATACAAGAGTGAAATCGATCTGAAGGAAACCCTCGAAACGGCGCTGGAAACCTTCAGACCCGAGTTTGAGCGTAAGCAATTTACTCTTCGTACCGAACTTAAAGCCCAGCGGTGTCTCTGCGATCCGCTACGTATTAATCAGTGCTTAACCGTGCTGTTCGACAATGCGCTGCATTATTCGACATCACGTAAACTCATCGTAAAAAATGGCGTGTTTGGCAGAGAAAATTACATTCTGATTCAGGACGAAGGGCCGGGCATTCCGCGCGAATTTCATGATTTTCTCTTCCAGCCCTTTCAGCGGGATAAAGGGGCCAGACAATTGAATCCTGAAGGGTGTGGTTTAGGGCTGTCGGTGGTCAAAGCCATCATGTCTGCGCACGGTGGCGATGTCACCTATGTATTGACGAAGCAAAACCACTCCCTCTTCAAATTAACATGGCCGAACGCGTCGTAACTGCGTACAGGCTCAAATGAGCCTGTTTGCGACGGGCGTCATTTGCCACATTTCACCTAACCTGGCATCCCATTCCGGCGGCGTGATAGCCAGTTTGCCCCGTTTCGGGCTTAACGTTATCTCGCTGAAGTAGATCTCGTCCCGGGTGAGCATGAGGTCGACACGGCAATAGTCAATCCCCAGGGCCAGCTCTTGCGCCGCCAGCAGCGCTTCCTGATAAGAGGCGGGCTTGGGTATGTCCTGCGGAGTGTTGGGATATTCCATCTGGAAAGGCTGCAACTGCCAGTGGCGATCGTAAACGTTGATAAAACCATTGCCGCTTTCATCAGTGAAATCAGCTTCCACAAACTGCGCGACACCGTGGAAACAATGAATCCTCAACATCTCGGGTATTGTGTTTTTGTCCGTGTCATTAAAGAGATCGATATACTTCTCGCACAGAATAACAGGAGGGATGTTTTTATATTGCCATTCCCGTGTGGTGTAATATAAATTTCTCTTTAATGCCAGTCGGAGTTTGTTTTGCGATTTTTTAAGGTCAAATTCAGCTTTGTTTGTGCATATGATCGCGCTTCCACTGTCATGGTTGCACTTTAACACAAATTTATGCGGCAGTTTCGTCATGTCAATGTGCTCAACGCGACGGTATACGCCAATCAATGGAACGATTTTTAGACGTTGCGTTCTCGACAGGACATATTCCCGCACAGCCAGTTTATCCGCCAGCATCGTATAGTGCGCATTATGGTCATAGACCAGACGATGACATATTTTTTCGTTCAGGGTGGCAGGTGATTTTATATCAAATGTGTCGCCGTGGGTTGCTTTGAGACGGGACAGATGAAAGTTAATGTCTGATATTAAATAAGACCGACACTTCCTGAGCAGATACTCAAGGTGTTTTAAATAATATGTGGTTTTGTTCATTCTTTCCTCCGGAATATCTGCATATTCTGAAGGAGAAGGATTGATTCTTATTGCCTGGAGTATGGAGGAAAAATGGAGAGCCGCTTATAAAGCGGATGGCGATGTGCAACGCAAAATAAAAGGATTAAACGACCTGTTTAATCCTTTGAAGTCCTGAGTCGAAATATTCGCTGTCGCGGGGGACGCCTGACGGGCGGTTACCGATCCTTTCTCCATGCATCAGCAGTTAGCGCTTCACCAAAATGTCCGGCAATCAGGCGTTTTGTTAAATCGTGGAGTGGGGAGGCCAGCACATCCGCCGTGCTGCCGCGCTCGACAACTTCACCCTGATGCATGACCATCACCTGGTCGCTGATGTGTTTCATCATGCCAAGATGTTGGGTCACGTAGATATAAGAGATCCCCTGTTTTTCCTGCAATTCCAGCATCAGGTTAATTAACTGCGAACGCATCGACATATCCAGTGAGGCGAGGGCTTCGTCAGCAATAATCACCTTCGGGCGCAAAATCAGGGCACGCGCCAGCCCCAGACGCTGCTTCTGTCCCGGAGCCAGCATATGCGGATAGTAACTTTCGTGATCGGGCAGCAGTCCGACCATACGCAGGGTTTCAAAGATACGTTTACGGCGAGCGTCAGGCTCCAGATCGGTATTCAGCCGCAGCGGGAAATCCAGGATCTGCGAAATACGCTGGCGCGGATTGAGCGAGGTGGAGGGATCCTGGAAGATCATGCGGATGCGCTGGCTGCGGAAGGAGTAATCGCCGAATGCCAGCGGATGATCGTCAATCAGCACTTCACCGCCGCTTGGCTCAACCATGCCCGCCAGCATTTTAGCCAGCGTGGATTTGCCGGAACCATTCTCGCCAATAATCGCCAGCGTCTGCTTTTCGCGCAGCGTAAAGCTCAGCGGTTTCACAGCTTCCACGGTCTGGCGATGGAACAGCCCGGTGCGGTAGCGAAAGGTCTTACTCAGGTTGCGTACTTCCAGTAAGGTTTCGACCATTTCACTCTCTCTCCATGTTCAGCGGGAAATGACAGGCGTAAAGATGGTTTTTCGCCCCCGTCAGACGCGGCGTTTCAATACACTTACGCTGAGCATACGGGCAACGTGGTCCAAGACGGCAGCCTATCGGCAATGATTCCAGAAGCGGGATCGCACCCGGCAGCGTGTTCAGACGGCTCTTGTGCGGCATGGCGCTGCCAAAATCCGGGATCGCACGAATCAGCGCCTGGGTGTAGGGGTGGTGCGGCGTGGTGATCAGATCTTCACTGGGGGCGGTTTCCACCGTTTGCCCACAGTACATCACATCAATTTTATCCGCCCATTTGCTGAGCATTTGCAGGTCGTGACTGATTAGCAAAATGGTGGTGTTGTTATTCTGATTCAGCCGCGTCAGCAGACGGAATATCTGCGCCTGCGTGGTGGGCTCCATCGCGTTCGTTGGTTCATCCGCAATCAACAGGCGCGGCTGATTGGCCAGCGCGATGGCGATCATCACTTTCTGGCATTCACCGTCGGTGAGTTCGTAGGGGAAACTGCGCATTGCGTCTTTATGATCTTTGATCCCGACGCGGTGCAGCAGCTCAATGGCGCGGCGTTTGCGCCAGCCGAAACGCTGCCACCAGCGGCCTTTATAGGTCCAGCCGGGGATATTTTGCATCAGCTGCTTACCTACGCGCTCGGACGGGTCAAGGCAGGATTGTGGCTCCTGGAAAATCATCGAGACGTTATGGCCGACCAGCTTGCGACGCTCGCGCGGAGAAAGGCGCAGCAGGTCGATATCATCAAACCGCATGCGGTCGGCGGTGACGCGCCAGTTGTCCTTCGCTACACCACAAATGGCTTTGGCGATGAGGCTTTTTCCGGAGCCGGATTCGCCCACCAGCCCGCGAATTTCACCTTCAGCAAGGGTAATGCTGATTCGATCGACAGCCTTAACCCAACCCTCACCGGTTTTAAACTCGATGGTGAGGTTGCGGATATCAAGAAGTGGCATTATTGCACCCCCGCATTAATTGCGCGGCGAATACCGTCGCCCAGCAGGTTAATCAGCAACACGCTGACCATAATGGCCGCACCCGGTAACATAACTGTCCACGGGGCGACGTAGATAAGCTCCAGCGCATCGCCCAGCATCGCACCCCATTCCGGTGACGGCAGTTGGGCACCCAAATCGAGGAAACCCAGCGCAGCGATATCCAGTATCGCCATCGACAGGGCGCGGGTGATCTCGGTGACCAGCCCGGCTGCGATATTCGGCAGGACGGCAAACCAGAGAATATTCAGCGTGGTGGCACCGTCCAGACGGGCAGCAACAACATACTCTTTCTCCAGTTCGTCATGCACCATGCTGTACACAGAGCGAACGATACGGGGCAGGATTGCCAGCCACACGGCAAACATGGCATGCGTCAGGTGCGGCCCGGCAAAGGCCACCACAATGATCGCCAGCAGCAGCGATGGGATAGAGAGCAGGGTGTCCAGAATGTGATTCAGCACCGCCGAGCGCAGACCGTGGGTGGAGCCAGCAAAAATGCCCAGCGCCAGACCGCAAACTGTGGCGGCGAGCGTCAACACAAACGCGCCACCCACCGTTGGGGCGGCACCGCTCAGCAGGCGGCTCAGCACATCACGGCCCAGATCGTCGGTGCCCAGGAAGAAGGAAACCTCCCCATAGCGCGACCACGACGGAGGCAACAATTGATAGCCGAGGACCTGCTGGTCGATACCGTATGGCGCAAACCACGATCCAAATACGCACAGCAAGACCAGACCGGCACAGCCGTACAGGCCGATCATTGCCGTGGTGTCACCATAGAATTTACGCCACACGGTACGTAGCGCACCGGGCGTGCGCTTTTCACTGTATACGCTATCGTAGGGCATATGAATCCGTTTTAAGTTTGTTTGTCATGCTTTATGTCTTTTGAAAAATTCCGCCATTTTCAACATCTTGCCTACTCTAAGTGCTTTATTTTTGTATATCGCGCATTAATTTGAAGGTTATCAATTTACGCAAAATGTGTACACTATTGTGTATATCTTTTCCCGGAGTGTACACATTGCTAACCGATACAAAACTGAGAAAAGCTCTTGGCAAAAAGAGAGACAAAATCGAGGTCATTTCAGACGCTCACGGCTTGAATGTCAGATTGTCTACATCCGGCAGTATAACATTCTTTTACCGCTACAGATGGAACGGAAAAGCGGCTCAATTGACGATCGGCGATTATCCGACCATATCATTAGCTCAGGCGCGAGAGCGTAGACAGCAGTTCAGAGTCTGGCTTAAAGAAGGGTTCGATCCGAGACGACAGACCGTACTGGAGAAACAGAAAAAAACTGATGCGATTACCGTAAAAGAAGCCTTTGATTACTGGGAAAAGCATTACTGCATTCCTGAAGGCCTGGTAAAAATCCAGGTGAACCGCCGGGACTTCAACAACCATATCAATCCTGTGCTGGGGAATATGATCGTAGATCAGACCACAAAGGCACATTGGCTTAGCCTGTTCGACGGTATGGGAAGAAGGGTGGTTACAGGGCAAATGTTAGGGTTGATGCAGCGTGTTTTTCGTTTCTGCTCTAACAGAGGAATAATCAACCTTAACCCAATTGAGAGTCTCAGGCGATCTGATGTGGGGCTTACCGCGGCAGTTAAAGACCGAAGATTGAGCGACGAGGAGATCAAAACTGTCTGGAATGCTTTGCCTGAAATGAGGGAACGACAACAGCTGATCATGAAATTTCTCATTCTGACCGGTTGTAGGAGTACGGAAATAAGAACGGCAAAGTGGGAATGGTTCGATTTTATGGATCAAACATGGACCATTCCAGCAAGTGATTATAAAACAGGTAAATCGGTCAGGAGAGCGTTGCCGGATGCTGTTGTAAAGATGATGAAATCTCATAAAGAAACATCATTGTCAAAGCATGTTGTTACGTTGTCACGCTATAAGGGGCCAGAGGATGACAGGCCGCCTCTTCAGCCTAACGTTGCGTTATTTTCTGCCCAAATAATTTCCAAGACAGGAATGAAGCCGTGGTCCCTCCATGACCTTCGACGAACAGTGGCGACGCGACTTTCTGAATTAGGTGCGCCGCCACATGTTGTTGAGAAACTGCTTGGCCATCATATGGCAGGTGTCATGGCGAGGTATAACCTGCATGACTACATTGATGATCAGCGCCATTGGCTTGCGGTATGGCAGAACCATTTGGAGAAACTGGTTGGTCATCCTCTGGTTTGATGCCCACTTTTTCTTCCCACTCCAGGAGGTCTGAAAGTCTCCAGCGCTTCGGGCTTCCATTTATCTTCGGCTTCGGAAATGGTTGTGAAAAATATGCCGGCATTCTGGAAGGGGTGCTCCAAAAGTACAGCGTGCTCCGCGAAATTTTGTATCTTGATAAAACTTCACTGGTGATCAAGATATCAACATTCGTATAAGTTGTTTCATTCATATTGCACCTCTCAGTTACATTGTCCCGGCAGATTGCGCAGCCTGCGGGCACCATTCATGGCTGTCGCAACGTAGCTGGCCCGGCGGTTAACGACTTCCACTGTTACCTTTATTCCATCAACCACTACGGTGTATGTGGTCTTGGTTTTCTGTCTGGCGAATTCACCGTAAGTTTCGACGTGCTTCGCGAGAGCGGCATCACATGCCTGGCGAGCCAAAGGGGATTGCTTACTGCGATTAATCAGTCGCATTTCTTCTCCTTGAGGGAGGGTTTCCCCTCCCAATCTCGTTAGTTCATGTATTCCGGTTTCATATCCGCCAGGGTGATGCTGAACTGCTCATGCAGTTCATCGCCTAGGTGACGCTTTGAAGATGCCAGCACGCGTTCAGCTTCGCCAAAGCGTTCTGCCGCGTCGGGTTCATCCGGAGATGGTAGGGAGTTGATCGCCGCTTCCACCTTATTGCGAGCATCAACCAGGTAGTAGCGCTTCACTGCTTTGTTCTTGAGCTCGGTAAACAGGGCGGAACCTAGCGTTGCTTTGACGGTTTCGATATCTGCGCGTAGAGCTTTTGCACTATCGACATCCTGGGCCGCCTCGATGCGGTCGCGGAAATCATCAGCAAGTGCATCGATGTTTTGAGCTGATTCCTGAGCCGTTTGAGTCGGGGTGACGTTCTCACCTGAAATATCTGCAAGGCTTACGTGCTGCGCCGGTGCCGGATTTACCTCTCGTTCTCCACGGCGATCATCGAGTTCATCCGGGGTATATACACCCAGAATCACATCCGGGCAGAACAGTCTCGCCCAGCGTTTGACAGCCAGGTATGCCAGCTGCTGGCGAGGGTCATCAGCCCACAGGGTAGAGTTTCTGGTGCGGGCCTGAGCCAGCAGTAAATCAAGTTCCCTCGGCTGCTCTTCGCCTTTCAGGGTTGCGCGGATAATGATGCCGATCCCGGCTTCGTCAGCCAGGGTCCAACCCGGAACGCGGTACTCGCCTTTGTCGCCTTTACGGATATTGAATTTTCCAACGACCTTTTCCCATGGCCCGTACCATTCATACTCAAAGCGGCTGGCCAGCACGCCGCTGCGTGAAATTACGGCATTAACCAGCTGCGCTTCATACCCCAGCACACCGTTAATCAGGTGCGTCTTCTGCGCCACGGCAAATGGATTCATCTGCCACTGTGCCGCTTGCATCGCTACAGCCATGCAGTCGGCCTGATTGCCCTGCAGGTGCTTAGGAACAGTAGCGGTACCCTGGGCCATAATCTGCGCGAAGGTGCTGATGGCGTTCAGATACTGGGAATCAAACAAAGCCACGTTGGAGTTAATAACGGTGTTCTGGTCAGCAACTGTAACGTTAGTGTTATGCATAAATCCCCCCTTAAGCCTGAGCGCGCAGCGCTTCGAGGCGGCGCAGGTCGAAGTCGTTCAGTTCATCGGTGTAATCGGTAGTGATCGGCGCTGGCCATTCGCCCGTGTCGAAGCCGGTTGCGATGGCGCGCATCGTTTTGCGGTACTCGAGCATGCCCAGTTCCAGCAGTTCGATGGATGCCTCAATGATGGCGATCCAGTGGTAGTTCTCGTCTTTGTTGACGAAAATCCAAAAGAACTGGTCCAGCGCCGCGGTCTCGCAATACATAGCCGCACTGAGGTGGTAGTCCCGGTCAATGATTTCCCGATGCAGCCTGGCGCGCAGGCTTTCCTGCTTAACGTTCCACATGCTGATGGTTTTCAGGTCAGCACCGATACGCACGCCGTCCAGTTCAATCTCGAGGTCAGGGCGTACACGCACTTCTAAACCTGTTTCGTCGTCAAAGCCGAAGTAACTCACTTCAACAGCGCGGCTTGGATGTGTCAGCAGCATGCCGGCGGTCGGGTGCGCAAGGAGTGCAGACTGAATTGCACGCGCTATGGCCAGCTGCTGGCTGGTAACCAGAATCTTTTCGCCTGGGTTGTCGCGCCAGGCATCCAGCAGTTCGTCGGCAAATATGGCATCGGGCTTAACAGACTTAACTGCCTGGATCATGTCTGCTTTGCTGCCGGACACTTTCAGCGGTGTCGGTTTCTGCGCTTCTAGCGCCACCAGGTCTGGATTGATGATTGCTAATTGCTCAAGTAACGCATCACGGCTGCCGCTGGTTTTAACCGGCACGGGCAGGGTGGCGTTGTACTCTTTAATGCATGCCTTCATTGCCGTTGCTGTCTGCTTCTGGCCTTCTTCAATACGTTGGTACTCAGCAGGGAGAGACATATAGCTTTGAGCCGTTTCTTCCAGGCTGGCGCCAAGCGGCACTGGAGCGGGAAGGGACGCGTTATGTTCTTCAAGCAACGCTTTAATCTCGTCAGCGCTCAGGAGTGCCGGCAGGCTGGCGTTGTACGCGTCGATGAACTCACGCAGAGTTGCGGTGGTGGTGAAAGCACCCTCAGGGATCTCAGGTTCTACGCTGAACTCTGCTTCGAGGTTTTCCGGCTGCAGTGCAAGGGCGTGCACCAGGTTTCCCATATCCAGCACTTTGGATGCTGTGCGCGGGATGGTTTTAGCCACATGGCGCGCATTGAAATACATCAGGCTGACCCTGGCATCTTTCACCTGGGTTGAGCTAATACCGTTTGCTGCGTGATAAACATCATTCGGCAGACCTTCATAGCGGCCAGGCTCGAAGTAAGCTGGGTATTCAATTACCGGTTCTGCTTGCCGCTCTTCCGGCGCTATGGAATCTGTTTGCGAATTATCTGCATCAGTGCTTTTGCCCGGTGGTACCGGATCAACATCTTCGTCTTTCTTTGACTTAGCCGTTTCCATCTGCACATCGCTGGTGGTCTCCGCTGTGTTTTCCGTTTTTTCGACTTCATTTGAGGAGGTATTGATGACCGGATCGGTATTTCCACCAATCAGGCCATCGATGGAGACCACGCCGCCACCAAAGCTGGCAACCTGTGGTTGGCGGGATGTAATTTGTTCTTCCACTGTGGAATGACGAACCTTGCGGGAGTCTTCACTCCATTCTGGATAGCCTTTAGAGCGCTCCCCGCTTTCATAGATGCCGTTCGCCGTAAACCACTCGCGCACCTGGCTACGCAGTTCGGTTGTGCTTTCTTCCCCAGACCATGAAATAGCGCGGGTAACGCCAAAAATACTGTTGGCGTCGTAGTCGAGGATGTCGGTGGTTTTACCAAGAACCTTGAGCGCCTTGGCGTGCGACTCATCTTTTTTGTCAGCTAGTTCTTTGGCGGCCAGGAGTTGCGTACGGTTGATTTGTCCCGGTACTGCATCTGGGTACAGCTGAGCTATCGCGATCTCAATGCTCAGATTCGCCATGTTCTGGGCAACCGCGCGTTTATAGGATTTGGTAGTTTCTGGCTTTGCTGGTTCTAAAGGTGCAGGAGAGCCTACTTCAGAAATGCGATTACCAACCGCCCATTCGCGCACCAGGGTGCCGCGGTCAATGTAATCAGTCGCCGCCCAGATTCTGGTGAATCGGAGAACCAAAGCGAGTTCGTGACGCTTCTCCTGGCTGAACACCTTGCGAATGGCGTCGGTATAGCGCCACAGGTCTTTGGTATCGTAACCCTTAACCTCTTCGCAGTTTTCTGCCGCCAGCAGCAGGTTCTGGACATAGCTGTTGTCAGTGTCCATCTCCAGCGCGCTGATACCTTCGTATTCTTCGCGGGTTAAGTGGTTGCGCAGTTCGTCGGCGGTGAACTGGGCGAGTAGCTGCTTGCGGAAGGGCATACGAACGACTGGATAACGTGTGGTTTCGTCATCATTCTCGTCAATCTGGATACCGTTATCAGGTTCGAGATCATGACCAGTTGTAACGTCGGCGTCGCTGGTGCTTTCTGATTTGAGAAGAGCAAGCTTTCCGCTTCTCCACTCTTCAACTAATTGATTGCGGTCGCCGGCATCTGCTCTCGCCCAGTCAGCCATGAATGCAGCGATAATTTCAGTTTCGTGCGCTTCATCTGGGGCGAAGACCTGCTTTATCGCCTGAACGAGTTTCCACTCAGCGTTCAGGCTGAGTTCGGCAACTTCAGGGATGCCGTTCTTCTCCAGCAGCAGGTTCTGGAGATAGGTGTTGCTTTCATCCAGTGACATTTCGCTGGCAGCCAGCTGCTGCTCTTTAGTGATATGTGACTGGTATTTGTCGCTGGTCAGGTGGACGGCAAAGCGGACCGCTGGAGTGCGGTTTTCAAGCGGGACACTCTCGACAGTAGTTTCGACTTTAACGGTCTGTTCCGGTGCGGCAGTGTTGTCCACGGCACCAGTCGACTCAGTACCAGCCTTTGGCAGCCACGTGCGTCCATCGTCCTGCAGTTCGTAGCGTTTGCACCAGGTGTAATCCACTGTGCTTTCTTCAGGCAGATCGTTGTAAACAGGGAAATCGGTGCGAACCGGTTTGGCGTAATCCTTACCGCGTCCGGTTTCAATACCAGCATCTTCCAGCTCAACATCGAGCTGTAGGTTGGCACGGGCTTCTGATTTAGCAGTGAACCAAATCACTGCGTCTTCTTTGCCAGATTTCTGCGTAGCCTTAACTACATAGAAAAATTCCATGTGAGATCCTCTTTTTTGGATGTAAGATCCCCGGGCCAGAGATAGCGCCCATTGGGTGAACTTTGGTTTTTTAAGTAGTTTTCCGGTGTAACTTTGGTCGGGAGCACCGGACGTACGGGCCGCCTTGCGCGGCTTTTACGTTATGCCTCGTGGGCCATCTGGTCGTACGAAGCACAACGTTCAGAGCAGTATTCTTTTTCTTTGCGCGCCAGCTGTGCGCCGTTGCGATAGAGAAGGGTACTTTTGACTACTTTCTCCGGTTTAACCGGCTTGCCGCAGTACCCGCATTTCGTCGAGTTACACATCTGGATTCCCCTTTTGCGCCAGCAGGTAGCACAGGCGGCGAAGAATCACCTCGAAGAAGTTCAGCTTTACAGCCTGCTGCCGTCCTGGTTTGCGTGCGAAATCAATCATTCTCACCCTCGTTTGCCTTATCGCCGGCCAGCGGAACGTTTACACCTGATGCGCGTTAATCTCTCCACCTCATCCGAATATTCGTATGCCATCGGCGGCTACTTCGTGGGCGTCCTGCCTTGGTGGAACGTGATGCGTCTTGTTGAGTTAGATTAAACACAAAGTTTAAGTTGCAGTCAACAAAATGAGTAATTTTAAATAAACAAAATGTTTATATGGTGCTTATGGAGAGTGAAATTTTGTTCTTTGGAGGCAAAAAATTCGACGAAATGGTACAGGCAGGAAGTCCGGGGAATGGACGCTTAGTACAAGGGATGTGCTAGTTATTCGAGGCGCATAAAAAAAGGCCACTTTATGGCCATTTCTTATAGTAGATCTTTACGAATCATTGCTGAAAGGATTACTCAATCATCCTGCGAACGAATCCGGCCTTTCATATACTTATCATATAGTTCGTCCAGCTCTTTCAGGCGAAGCGCGAAGATGCGAAGCATGTTCTGTTGCTCTTCTTCGGGAAGCTGACGGTAAAGTTCCAACAGGCGTTGTTCGTCCGGCTTCAGTCCATCTTTCTCGCCAACATCTTGGCCAAGCAGCCACTCAAGGCTCACCCCAAGCGCATCCGCCAGCTTAATCGCTGAGCTTTTACCAATCGTCCCGCGTACGAACCAGTTATTGACCGATTGAGCACTGACGCCACAAATACGGGCCATGTCTGATTTGGTCAACTTCTTGAGCTCAAGAACCTCGTTAAGCCGCTGAACTTGTGGGTGGTTAATCTGATGAGTTTTTTCTTTCATGGACGAATTCTAAACCAAATGTTTATTAGCTCAATATTCAAAATGTTGACATAAACATAAACAAAATGTTTAATTGCGTTGTTGTTACAGGAGCTATTTATGAAAGCAATTGATAAAGCAATTACTAAAGCAGGAACTGCTACGCGCTTAGCCCAACTGCTAACCGTAAGCGCCATGACTGTTAGTCATTGGCGAAATCGATATCAGGGCGTCGTACCGGCAGATCGAGTTTTGCAAATTTATGGGGTTACCGGCGTAACTCCGCACGAGTTGCGCCCAGATCTCTACCCAAACCCAACAGACGGTTTACCCAAACAGGAGCCTTAACAAAATGCAGACTGTTTCATTCCAACAGAGTAACAGAGCTTCCTCTAATTCACTGATATTCCAGTGTCATCAAAGCGAATCGGCAGTGAAGGATATCGATCATCGCGATATCTGCTCAGCGGTACGAGCTTGGGCGGCGGCAGAAGGGCGCGTAGCTGTAGCACTTCAAATCCAAGAAGCGGCGGAAGAACTTCAACTTGATGGCGTGGATTTCTCAGGCCAGGCCGATGTCTGGAACGTGAAGCTGTTCCGCTGGCTCGACAACAAAGAAGACTCCGCATCGTACCGAAAGAACATCGAACAGCTGGTGCCAGCGATCATGTCCGTATTACCGCTTCGATACCGCGACCGTGTCGTAAAGAACGACACGTTCGCATTTCGCATGGCCAGGTTGGAAAAAGAGGTAAGTGAGGCGAAGCAAGCTCTGATGCTCGATGCACCCAAGAAGGAAAAACTGAAGGAGTTAGGCGAGGGGATTTTTGAGATGTTCCGTGTCGATCCGGACCTTACTGCGCCGCTGCTGGCGATGGTCACAACCATGTTGGGGGCAATGTGAAGACTTCAGAAAAGGCGAAAGCCGTGGTGCTCGAACACCAAAGGCTTTCAGGTGCAAAAACGGAGTGTAATTGCGGAGCTAAGTATGTCAAACACAGCTGAAATTATCAATTTCCCCCACAGAACCGAACAACCGGGAGGTCGTATGGCCGACCTGTCGAACGGGTATACCAAGGTCGCTAACGAAATCCAACAGCTCAAGCCTCGTCTGAGAATGTCAGGCCGGGAGTGGCAGTGTTTTGAGGCGGTGATCTGGCTTACCTACGGCTGGAACAAGAAACAGGACCGCGTTACGAACACGGTGATCGCTGAGCTTACAGGGCTGAGTGATTCGCATGTTTCTGATGCGCTCAAATCGCTCGCAGAACGCAAAATTATCTTCAGTCAAAAGCAGGGAGTGATGAAAACTGTCGGTATAAATACTGACCTTTCCGCCTGGATTTTAGACAAACCGAAAACGGGAAAAGTCTTCCCGAAATCGGGAAAAGTGTTACCGAAAACGGGAAAAACCTTCCCGGAAACGGTAGACACCCAAGACTATAACAAAAACAATATTAAAATATCCTCGTCTCGGAATTCTGACGAATCCCGAAACCAGAAAACTCAAAAGTTTCTCTCTCGCCATCCTGAAGCTGCCGCCGGGATATACACCCCTGCAGGTAAATCATGGGGATCCGCTGACGACCTCAAGGCCGCTCGCTGGATTTACGACAGGCTTCTCACCGTCAACGCATCGCTTTCCGAACCCAACTGGGCTGAATGGGCAAATACCATCAGGCTGATGCGTGTCCAGGACAAGCGCACGCACTACGAAATTTGTGACCTGTTCCAGTGGGCCAACCGGGACGAGTTCTGGAAAGACAATATCCTGAGCCCCTCGAGTCTGCGCAAACAGTGGGATCAGCTCACTACCAAACGGCTGCGTGCAACCGGAGCGGTAAAACCATCTCGGGGCGGCATTGACCTGCACAACACCGACTGGATTGATGGAGTGCTGGAATGAAAAACCTAGCTGAGAGCATTCGCAATTTTGACCGGGAACAGGCTCGCCGCGTGGCGCACAACATGCCAGAGCAGTACACCGAGCGCGAACAAACGCAGCAGGTGGCGCAGATTATCAACGGGCTGTTCGTACAGCTGGCGGCCGCGTTCCCGGCAAGCCTGGTTAATCGCAGCCAGGAAGACGTGAACGAGATCCGCCGTCAGTGGGTGCTGGCCTTTAAAGAAAACGGGATCACCACAATGGAGCAGGTTGAAGCGGGCATGCGCATGGTGCGTCGTCAGGAGCGTCCATTCCTGCCTTCGCCAGGCCAGTTCATCAAGTGGTGCAGGGAAGGGCGCAGCGTGCTGGGGATCACCACCGCTGACGTGATGGCTGAATACTGGAAGTGGCGCAAGCTGGTGTTTCGGTACCCGAGCAGTGAGCAGTACCCCTGGCCGAAGCCGGTTTATTACCACATTTGCCTCGAGCTGCGGCGTCGCGGAACTGATGGCCAACTCAGTCACAAAGAGCTTGAGCGTGAGGCCGGTGATATTCTGGATAGGTGGGAAAAGCGGGTGCTAGCCGGGAAGCCGATTCCGCCTATTCGTCGGGCGTTGGCTGCGCCAGTTGCTCCGAAAGGGCCGACACCGGCGGAGCTTTTGAAAGCTAAATATCAACGGATGAAAGCAGATGGCAGGGCATAGTGAGGAAATGGTCTGTTATGAGCGAGAAGCGGACTCTACCGTGGATTTTATCAACACTCAGGGGTTGCTTTTAAAAATTGTTATCCAGTTTTACTGCATGAGGTATCCCATAATTGTCCTACCGTTTTACTCATTTTTTGTCTCTTTTATCTATGACATCAATGGGTAAGATTACAACGTCTGAGCAGACGTACTAATTTAAATACTGTCATTCAGTCGTAGCGATTCTGTGAGGCATCTTTTTATTTTAAACAACTCAAAAAGGTGGAAATAACGATGAAGCGTCCAAACTGGTTTCAAGTTTCCGATAAAGGTGGCAAGGCTATAGCAGCGCTCCATCATTACGCCACTACTGGTACAGGTTTACCTGCCGAGCTGATCCATTTAATTTTTTTAAGAGTTTCCCAGATCAATGGTTGTGCACACTGCATAGATATACATACTCGCGATCTTATCAAGAGTGGCATGTCCGTCGAAAAGATTGTATTGGTGCCTGTCTGGCGAGAAGCTACCTATTTATTCTCGGATATAGAGCAAGCTGCCCTCTCATGGGCGGAAGAAGTTACCCGTGTTAGTGAAACACATGCTTCCGATGAAGCATATTCCGCAGCGCTTTCTGTATTCGGTGAAAAAGATTTGGTTGAACTTACCATTGTTATTGCCACCATGAATGCCATTAATCGTATGGGTATTAGTTTTCGAATGAAGCCGCTTGCTAAAGCTTGACAGATGTAAATAGCTCCCATAAGGGACTCTGGAGCTATATTAAAGTCTGCTTCTGGCACACAAATGACATCCCAGCCTGTGCATGACCGTAAAAACTACCTTCACTTGATAAGCCGCTTCGGGTTATGACGAGGCGCTTGTGTGACATGCTGGAAAACCAATTTAGGCGTTTACTGAAAGCCTGGTTGTCCTCAAGTGAAACGACCCTTAGAAATTTCTATGGCGAAATAATCACATAAGTCTTCTCCACGTGTGTTATAAGCGAGTTTGAAATCGCCACCACTGGCGGTTAAGAGGCATCTCATGAAACTACGTATCACAAGAGCAATCGGCCTCAGCAAGTTCTCGCCACGTTGGGTTAAGGTTATCTGTTTACGGTTGACTAAAAACGATATTGAGCGCTCCCTCAACGCTCTTCTGGCCACAATCGATGAATCTGAACTTACCCCTGAGCAAGTCAAAGCATTAAGGGAATGCATTGACAGAATTAACATCGCAAGGGGGAAGGGTATGCAGGCGTGAGCACGTTTGATAAAAGGTAAGCCAGCACTGTATATGCGCGGCACGTTTGCTGCGCAAGTATCGCTGACTGCTCGATACCAGCTGAGCTTTAAAAGCCAAATATGATTGGATGAAAGCTGGTAGGAGGGTATGGGGATGTGTGAGCGAAAATGAGACCAACTATTTAAGCCTGCTCCGTTTACCGCATCTCAACTGAGTTCTTTCTTCTTTGCGTAGCAGGCTAAATCTTCATTTAGCTGGAGTTAGCATACGCCGCAACCCTGAACGGCATTGAACAATACGTGCAAGAAATCCAGCAAAAGCATAGATTGAAAGGCTCTTGACCTCAAGTTAACTTGAGTTTTTAAGATGGCGACTCTGGAGATAGTCAAAGGATTAGCCTAATGAAAGATATTGATGTAGGTTTTACGCACGTTGCGTTTGTTGTTAGAAATTTGGAAAAAAGTATTGATTTCTATAGCCGTTATGCTGGCATGGAAGTCGTACACAGGCGAGAGCCTGATCTTCCGGAGGTACGTAAAGTCGCGTGGTTAAGTGACCGAACTCGCCCTTTTGCACTTGTCCTTGTCCAGGTTGATGCTGTGACTGACACCCCTCTCGGTAATTTCGGTCACTTGGGAGTAGCTTGTTCAAGCATTGAAGAAATCGACAATAAGGTAGCGATGGCCAGAATGGAAGGCATCTTGCGAAAAGAACCGGTTCAGGCAGGCGAACCGGTAGGTTATTATGTCTTCTTCGCTGATCCTGATGGTAATACACTTGAACTTTCTTATGGTCAGAAAGTCGGGATCGAGGCTTTCCGTCAGGATGATAAAGTGCCTGCATCTCAGTAAATTTCGATAACCGGTTGGATTACATTACGCACTGGTAATGTTTCATGTCGTTTTAGAGCTTGCTGACAAATTTGTTGCTTAGTAACAGCAAGCTCCATAATAGCCTTTACGAATTTTCATTTTATAAATCTCATATCGAAACCACAATTTAGTAGTGAAACTGCACTAAACTCCTCTGAAATCTATTCAACATAACTATTGTGTAGACCACCAAATCTGAGATCTGTCCCAAATCGTTCTTAAAACCGATACCTGCAAGCTTGGAAGCGCTCCATCCTTCTAGCACTCTTTAATCGTTGCAAAATCCGTAAGATACGTTTATAAATATACTGTATATGCATACAGGTGTTCATTGCGGAGGGAAAAATGAAAATCGAGTTAGCCATTGATCGCATGAAGAAACTTCCTGATGGAGCTATACCTGCACTAGAGTCAGAACTGCTCAAAAGGCTCAGCAAGCAGTTTGATAATTGTCAGCTAACGATCAAGCGTGCCAGCAATGATGGTCTGAGTGTTTTCGGGGGCGACAAGAAAGAGGTTGAGCAAATCGTGCAGGAGACCTGGGAAAGCGCCGACGAGTGGTTTTATTAATCGCGTGAATTTCACTGGAGCAGTTTCAAAGAGTATCGCTGTTTGCGTTCCCCTGGCTGTTCCCGATTACTGTTTACCGCGTCAATAAGTCGCTCTGGGGGAAATAGTGTGTAGTGCAGATGCCTTTAATGCAGATGATCAATGGTACGACGTGGTCAGAAGGGCCGATAAAGCAGTTATCTATAGCTTCCCGGCTGAGGGCAGATATCTGGTTTATCGAGTAAATGGAATAGTTTCATTACGACCGTTGCTCTAAGAGGAAGAAATATTCACTCTCAACGGGTTTATGCAATTTGCAAAACGACTGGGGTACCGAGTTACACCACCGTCTGATATTATTCTTTCATAGGCCTGAACAACCTATACCTGATGCGCCACGGAGAGAACCATGGCGCTAGAATTACAACTTATCAAACACCATTCAGGAATACTGATCCCGGCTACGCCCGAGACCAGGGATATCCTGCAATCAAAAACCCGGCTCGGCGATATTCTTGTTGCCGAGTTCAGGCGGGTACGAAACCCGGCATTTCACCGGCGCTTTTTCGCGCTTCTCAATCTCGGTTTTGAATACTGGGAACCAACCGGCGGGGCTATCTCGAGTAACGAGAGGAAGCTGATTACTGGCTACGCCAAGTTCCTGGCTTCGTATGCCGGCAATGAGGGCGCGCTGATCGATGCTGCTGAGCATTATCTTGAGCAGGTTGCATACCGCCGGGTCACAAATGGCATTAGCCTGTGCAAATCCTTTGACGCTTACCGCTCCTGGGTGATCGTCGAAGCAGGGCACTTTGATGCCATTCAGCTGCCTGACGGCACACTCAAAAAGCATCCTCGTAGCATCTCGTTTGCCAACATGGACGAACTCGAGTTTCAGCAACTCTATAAAGCTGCGCTCGATGTTCTCTGGCGCTGGGTCCTGTCTCGTTCATTCCGCAGTCGCGATGAGGCCAAAAATGTCGCCGCTCAGCTGCTTGGCTTTGCGGGGTGATGGAATGAAGAAGACCTGGTTCCACCACACCGATTGCAGCACCGAACAGGCCGACGAACTGGTTAAGCGTTACAAAGCGCGCGGCGTGCGTGTTGATCGCGGCCTTAATCCGGACTTCGTAACCTGGACGGTCAGTGCTTACCTTCCGACCTCAAATACTCCAGCGCGCCCGGATAGCCGCTGGAAAAACAGGATGTGGGGGTGAGCGTGAAGACATATCTAATTACTTTGCCCTGGCCGCCGAGCAATAACCGATATTACCGACACAACCGCGGGAGAACGCATATCAGTGCTGATGGCCTTGCGTACCGCTATGTAGTCGCCAGCGTCATTCGAAGCGCCCGGCTTAATATCCGCACGGCCGCACCACTTAAAATACGCATTGAATGTTACATGCCCGATCGCCGGCGCCGCGATCTGGATAACCTGCAGAAAGCTGCATTTGACGCTTTAACCAAGGCGGGGTTCTGGCTGGATGACTGCCAGGTTGTCGACTATCGCGTTGTGAAAATGCCTGTCGTTAAGGGCGGGAAGTTAGAACTCACCATTACCGAGCTGGAGACCGCATGAATCTTGAAAACACCCTCAAATATCACTTCGCCAAATCGACAATGATTAGCGACTCTCCGCGCGCTACGGCGTCAGACTCATTAACCGGAACGGATATCATGGCCGCTATGGGTATGACGCAGGAACGGGCAGCATTGGGTTACAGTGCTTTTCTCGGGAAAATGGGCATCAGCAACAATGACCGGGAGAGGGCGATTGAGTTGCTGGCCCAGTATGCGCTGACCAAATGCGATCGGGTTGCTGCGCTGCGCAAACTGGACGCCGGGCTTAAACCACTGGTGATGCATCAGCTGGCCACCTTCGCGTTCGAGGACTATTCCCGCAGCGCAGCCAGCGTGAAACAGTGCGATGGCTGCAATGGGGAAGGGTTTATTGACGCTGAGGTTTTCAGCATGAAGTCTCACACGCCGACAAAAGATAAGAAGTTCGTGAAGATGTCTTCGCACATGGGGGCCGAGAATATTCGACCTTCTGAGTATGAGGTGCGTAGGCAGGTCAGGGAGGTAGCGCGCGTTCTCTGCCCTCAGTGTAAGGGCAAGAAGGTTGTAAGTTGCGCCTGTAAAGATTGTCATGGCCACGGGAAA